>Ga0335069_10006404_pt1 | contig 17135 bp, 21 predicted proteins | sample Lox_Sample_11_FD_206714 | JGI IMG/M metagenome (GOLD analysis project Ga0335069, IMG submission 206714) | Soil microbial communities from Loxahatchee National Wildlife Refuge, Florida, United States - Lox_Sample_1.1 | ecosystem: Environmental > Terrestrial > Soil > Wetlands | place: USA...
GGCCGCCGCCGAGCATACCGCGCAGAAAAGACATAAATCCCGGGGCCATGGCACGGCTCCATTGCTAGCGGATCACGGGGTCATTGTAGCCGAGCCCATCCGACCTGTCTCGCCGACCGGCGAGCGTGAGGCGTCCTTCCTGGCAACTTGCGGCAGCACCCGGACTCCGCCACCATCGCGGCCGCTGATCTCAGTGGGAATCAATGGTGCAGTCGGGCACGATGGCTGAAGCCGCAATCGACATCCCCCAACCGCCGTCCGGTGACGGGCCGGCGCTGCGCCCACCGTCGACCGTGATGCGGCTCGCGCGCCTGGGCTCGTTCCACCCGACGCGGATCAGCTTCGTGCGCACGCTCGTGCGCCGCATGGCACGGGAGCGCTGGCGCTTCTCGGCGCCGATCGTCGAGCTCGACGATGACGGCTTCGGCACGATCGTCTACGAGATCGCGACGCCGGCCGGCATCGTCAGCTTCGCCGCCTTCTCCAACTATCTGGCGCCGGACGAGCGTACCGATCGCGTCATCGCGGAAAAATGGGACGCCGCCTTCGCCCTGGTCGACGGCCGCGTGACCCGGGACGATGCCGCGCGGCTGCGCGCCAATGCGCCGCTGCAGGAGGCCGGCCGCTTCAGCGCCCGCGAACTCGTGCTCAGTCGCGCCAACAAGAGTGTGCGCCTGTTCGAGACCATGGTCGAGGCGCTGGCCGCCGGGCGCCAGCCGGACATGGCTGATGTCGTCGAGGTCGGCTATCTCATGCGGACGACCGCGGTGTACGGCAACGGCAAGTTCGGTATCGCCGATCTGGACCAGGTGCGGCACGAGGGAGTCTTCTCACTGCCCTATCAGGCAGAGATGCTGACGGTCTACATGGCGCGGCAGCTGAGCTTCGATCTGGCGGAGCACATCGCGCGACGTCGCAATCCGAATGGCGCCGTGCCGCTCGATCGGCGAGTGAAGCGGGCACTCGGCGTCGGCAACGCCACCGGTCTGGGCATGGCGCCATTCCTGGTCAACCATCCGCAGCTGCTGAATGCCTGGATCATGGCGCGCGAGACGGCGCTGGCTCGCGTGCGCGCAGAGGGCTCGGTGGCACCGGATCGCATCGCTCGTTTCTGCGACTTGCTGGATCGCGCCATCGGCCACGCCGGCCAATGGAACACCGATGACACGCGCCAAGCCGAACGCATCGCGATCCTCCGCAAGGAACTGGCGGATCTACGCGATCGGCTGGCCGGCGATGCTGGGTTCTTGCCCGAGGTACAACCTTGGGACTTTCTCGCCGCCTGGGCGGAGGCTCGGAGCCTCGAGCTGTCGGAGATGGTCAATAGTCTGCTGACCGAGCTGTATCCCGAGCTGGTGGATGAACTCGAGAACAGCACCGGCGCCGACGACCGCGAGGAGAGTCTGCCCGCGATGACCTTGCGTGCGCTCAAGGCGCTCATTGAACGCAACTGCGACTGGGCGATCGCGCGAAGCTATGACGGCCGGGAGGCGCGCCACTTCTTCTGGTACCGCTCGGCGGAAAAGGACGAACCGCGCCTGGGTGAGCGGTTTAGCGAGCCAGGCGCCGACAAGGAGCAGCCGCTCGGCATCGGATTCCTCGTGGCATCGCTTTATGCCGAGTTGTGTGGCCTCGATGGTGCAACCCTCGACCAGCCGGTGGCCGCCTTCCTGCTGGGACGGCCGCGCTGGCGCGGCATCGTCAGGCGGATTCAGTCGCTCGCCGACTGCCCCTACGGAGAGGTGCGCGACAACCTGCTGGGACAGGACTGCCTTGCGGTGGACCTGCTGCGCTGCAAGCTCTCGATCTTCGGCGCCGGCAAGTTCGATCCGAAGTCCGACCGCTGGACGCGCATCACCCTGTTCCAGGGGGCGCCACTGCTCGAGGGGCTAGACGATCCAGCCGCGGACGATTGGTCGTTCCCATACTTCCCGCTGACGGCGGCGCGGGTTTGAGCGACATCGCTCCGACCGCCGGCAAGGCCCCGGAGATGCGCGTTTCCCAGAACGAGATCTATCGCCTGTGCCAGCGCACGTTGGAGGGGCTGGGCGCGCCGGCCGGCATCGATCGCGACGGCGCCTGGTCCGTCGCCTGGCTCGCGGCCCGGGGCCTGCCGGGCCTGCTGCTTCTGGCCCGTGACCTCGAGCGTCTCGACGGTAGCATCGGCCCGCTCAAGGTCGCTCCGCTCGGCGGCAGGCCGGCCATCGATCTGGCGGGCCAATCGGCGCTGGCCGCCGCCGGCCTCATCCTCGACTACATGCGCGCCGTGGCCGCGGCGGCAACGAACCGACGGACGGCCCTGTTGGTGGCGCGTTGCCGTGCGCCCCTGTTCTTGCTGCCCATGGCGGTGCGGGCGAGCGAACCCCGTGGCCGTTTCCGCTTCGCCTGGTCATCGGCCGACGGCGGGACCTTGTCGATCAGCGTGGCCGCCGGGATGGCGGCGGGCACTGGGATCGACGGGCCGGCGGTCCTGACGGATGATCGGCCGGTCGATGTCGAGATCATCCATGTTGCCGATTCGACCGATCCGCCTGAATCGGCGGACAGTCCGGTGACCGGCGCGATCGACGAAGCGGCAATGACCGCGAGACTCGCGGAAACCCTGGCCTTGGGCATTGCCGTCGATCCGGAAATCTGGGCCCGCATCGGCGCCGTCGCGGCGCGCGTGCTGGTGCCGGCAACGGCCGTCTCGCGCGAGCGCGGCGCCGGCGGGGGCGACGCCAATGCCTGAGCGCGGCGCCCTGGACTTCCGGCCCATTCTGCCGTTCATTCTGGCCCCGGGAACAGGCGGCTCTGCGGGACGGGCATGGTGGAATTGACGCAGCAGCAAGTCGAGCGCTTCCGCGCCGACGGATTCCTCATTCTCGATCGCCTGATCGATCCGGCGGATGCGGCGCGGGCCGCGGCCCGTTATGAGAGATTGTTTCGCGGCGAGTTCGAGACCGGCCTGTATCCCGACGAATGGAACTGGCGTGAGGGCCGCGACAAGCCGGACCTGGCGCGTCAGATCTGCAACGGCTGGAAGTCGGACTACCTGGTCGCCAGCCTGGTGCTGCGCGAGGAAGTCGGCCGGCTGTGCGCCCAACTCGCTGGGTGGTCCGGGGCCCGGCTGGCCCAGGACAACGTCATCTGGAAGCCGCCGGGCGCCAAGCCGCTCGGCTTCCACCAGGATGACAGCTACAACGGCTGGATCGATGTGCCACGGCCGCCGCATATGCTGACCTGCTGGATCGCCCTCGATCCGACGACGGCCCGGGGCGGCACGATCGAGTACGTGCGCGGGTCGCACAAATGGCCGGTGTCGCCGCCGATCCGGCAGTTCCATGCCCCGGCCGACTATCGCCGGGAACTGATGGAAGCGGCGGCGACGGTCGGCCTGACCCCGGAAATCGTGCCCGTCGAGGTGCCGGCGGGCGGTTGCGCCTTTCACGATGGCGGCACCTGGCACGGCTCCGACAGCAACCGCGCCGAGCGGCCGCGCCGCTCGGCGGTCGCCCATTGCATGTCCGCGACCGCGCGCTTCCACCCGACGAAGATCAGCTACATCTACAACCGCTACAAGCGCGTCGGCGACACGATGATGGACGAGAGCTTCTTTCCGATCCTTTGGCGCGAGGACGGCTATCGCACGGCGTTCCTCGACGACTATATGCGGCGCGGCGCGAGCGTGGCGGCCGAGGTGGCGGCATGACCGGAGTCCGACAGACCCTTGCCTTGCCGGGGAGACTTGCCGCACTCATTGTGTTGCCGGAAGTATGATGGATCGCAACGAGGATGTAATGGTTCCATCGCGGCAAGTCGCACTGATCACCGGCGCGTCCTCGGGCATCGGCCTCGAGCTTGCCAAGCTGTTCGCCGCCGATGGGCATGAGCTGATCCTCGTGGCCCGGCGGGCCGAGGCGCTCGAGGCGCTGGCGGCGACGCTGCGCGCGAAGCATGGCGCCACCGTGCATGTTTGGCCGGAGGACCTGGCGGAGGTCACCGCGCCCAAGCGCATTGCCGAGCGGGCCGCCAGTGAGGGGCTTGCCGTCGACATTCTCGTCAACAATGCCGGCTTCGGCGCCTGGGGTTCGTTCGCCGACCTGACGCTCGACAATCAACTGGACATGCTCAAGGTCAATATGACCGCGCTGACCGAGCTGACCCATCGCTTCTTGCCGGGTATGCGGCAGCGGCGCAGCGGTCGCATCCTCAACCTTGCGTCGGTCTCCGCGTTTCAGCCGGGGCCGTATCTGGCCATCTATGCGGCGACCAAGGCGTTCGTGCTGTCTTTCTCGGAGGCGCTCGGCGCGGAATTGGCGGGTAGCGGCGTGACTGTCACTTGTCTGTGCCCGGGCTTCACGGGGACAGGGTTCCAGGCGGTCGCCGGCATGGCCGAGTCGCGGATCATCGAGAAGATGAAGCCGATGTCGGCCGCGCATGTGGCGGCGGTCGGCTATCGCGACCTGATGCGGGCCCGCCACCTGTCGGTTCCCGGCTTCGTCAACTGGATCGGCGCCATTGGCGTCCGCTTCCTGCCGCGCCGCACCGCCGTCGAGATCGTCCGCAAGATCCAGGCGCCGCAGTAGGCGTCCTTCAATGGTGCGCGCGATGCAGGATTAGCTCGCGCAGGCCGGTGTCATAGGCGAGGCCGGCCGGCGTCAGCACGGCGGCGGCGGGGAACATGCCCTTGATCAAGCCCTTGCGCTCGAGCGCCGCCCAGGCGCCCTCGTTGCTCAGGCCCGTGGCATCGCGCGACATGACGACGGCGTCGCCCATGTGGAAATGATCGCCGTGCGGATGCGGCATGCCCGTGACGAGGACGTGGCCCTCGGCCCCATCGGGCGCCGGCTGTCCCTCGATCCGCGCCAGTTCCTGCAACAGCGTCAGCGTCTTCAACTGCAGCGCATTGAGTCCCATCGGGTTCTTCTTCGTCGTCATCGCGTCGCTTCCTAGTCGCGGAAATTCACGTACTGTAGCGGTTGCGTGATCTTGAGGCCGCGGACGAGCTGGATGGCCGCCTGCAGGTCGTCCCGCTTCTTGCCGCTGACGCGCAGCTCGTCGCCCTGGATCGACGTCTGCACCTTGAGTTTCGCATCCTTGATCGCCTTGACGATGTCCTTGGCGAGCGTCGTGTCGATGCCTTGTTTAACGGTGACGATCTGGCGGAGCGAGTTCCCGGCCGCCTTCTCCGGCGGCTTCAGATCGAGGGCGCCGGCGTCGAGCTTGCGACGCGTGACATACCCCTTCAGCAGGTCCTGCATCTGCCGCAGCTTCATGTCGTCGTCGGCGAGCATGGTGAGCGTATTCTCCGTGCGTTCGATCGAACATTTGCTGCCCTTGAAGTCGAAGCGCGTCTCGATCTCGCGCCGCATGCCCTGGATGGCATTGTCGATCTCGGCGATGTCGGTCTTGGAGACGATGTCGAATGAGGGCACGGGCGGCGCCTTGTCCGGTGGATCGCCCCAATCTGCCACAAGGCGCGCGGCGAGGGAAATCCCCGAGCGGCCGGCTAGTCCTTCTTCACCCAGTCGCCGAACGACATGCGCTTCAGCTTGTCGGAATCGACAAGGTAGATGCCGTCGCCGGCGAAGATCAGGTGCTTGCCGAGCTTGGGGAACTCTGCCACGTCGACCCGCCCGCGCTCGCCGCCCATGAGATAGACGAGGTCGGCGTCATAGGGATTGGTCAAGTGATGGCCGGCCGACGGCACCGGAAAGCCCATGAAATCGCCAGGGCCGACCTCGAAGCTCTTGTCGCCGATTTCGGCCCGGCCGCGGCCGGCAACGATGTAGATCCACTCTTCGTCGCCCTTATGGGCGTGGTAGGCGAAGGATTCCTTTCCCGGGGGAATACGGGCCATGGTCACGATCGTGCGCTGCAATCCTACGGCTTGCGCGAGTCGCCGCAGGTAGACTTCCGACTGCGGATTGAGCGGATGGGCGATGGCGGATTCATCGCTGGCGTCAATCTGCGCGGCGGTCATCAGGTAGGTTTCCGGCGGCTTGCTGTTCATCATCCATCTCCTCGGGCGGACTGGAACGAACGCAGAGCGGATAGCATGCGGTCAGGGCGGAATCACGGGGATGCATCGCGTCCGGCCATTGGCTAGGATGCGCCACGAAAAAGACCGCTTCAAAACCGACAGGGGAAATCGGGGCATGGAGATTGCGAGTCCCTATCTGATGTTTCTTGGCGATGCGGCCGATCAACTGGCGGCCAAGACCGCGCAGGGTGTCAAGGATTGGCGGCCGGACTGGTGTATCGGCCAGCTGCGTCTGGCCGACTGCAAGGCCGACCTCAAGCTGCGGGACATGACGCTCGACGAGGCTGCGGCTGCGGGAGTCAAGACGGTGATCGTCGGCGTCGCCAATCGCGGCGGCGTCATCGGCGACGGCTGGATCGAGGTGCTCAAGCGTGCGCTCGAACGCGGGATGGACCTGGCCAGCGGCCTGCATCGCCGGTTGTCTGACGTGCCGGCACTGGCCGCGGCGGCCGCCAAGCATGGCCGGCAACTTTTCGACGTGCGCCACCCGACGCGCGATTTCAGCGTCGGCACCGGCAAGAGGCGCAGCGGCAAGCGCATGCTGACCGTCGGCACCGACTGCTCGATCGGCAAGATGTACACGGCGCTGGCGTGCGAGAAGGAGATGCGGGCGCGCGGCCTCAAGGCCGATTTCCGGGCGACCGGACAGACCGGCATCTTCATCGCCGGCTCCGGCGTGTCGATCGATGCGGTGGTGTCGGATTTCGTCTCCGGCGCGGTCGAATGGATCGCGCCCGACAATGACGCCGACCACTGGGACCTGATCGAGGGGCAGGGCTCGCTGTTCCACGCCTCCTATGCCGGCGTCACCCTCGGATTGATCCACGGTTCGCAGCCCGACGCGCTCGTCATGTGTCACGAGCCGACGCGGGCGCATATGCGCGGCCTGCCGCACTACAAGCTGCCGGACCTGCAGACCTGTATCGACGCGAACCTGGCGGCCGCGCGCCTCACCAATCCGAACGCGCGCTGCATCGGCCTGAGTATCAACACCTCGGCGCTCGACGCCGCAGCAGCCGAGAAATACATCGGGGAAACCGAGAAGAACTACCGGCTGCCCGTCGTGGACCCCATGCGCACCGGCGTCGGCAAGCTGGTCGACGCCCTCGTCAGGATGTGATGCGCCGGCTCACCGTCGACGCGGAGAGCTGGCCGCTTGCCGGCGCCTTCACCATCTCGCGCGGCAGCAAGACCGAGGCGCAGGTCGTCGTCGTCGAAATTCGCGACGGCGTTCATGCCGGACGCGGCGAGTGCGTGCCCTATCCCCGCTATGGCGAGAGCGTGGCGGGAACGATCGCCACCATCGAATCGGTGCGCGCGGAGATCGAGCGCGGGATGGACCGCGCCGTACTCCAATCGATGCTGAAGCCGGGTGCGTCGCGCAACGCCCTGGACTGCGCGCTCTGGGACCTGGAGGCGAAGCAAAGCGGCCGGCCGGCGTGGCAGATCGCCGGTCTGGCGCCGCCGCACGCACTGGTCACCGCCTACACCCTGAGTCTCGATACCGTCGAGAACATGGCGGCGGCGGCGCGCGCCAACGCGCAGCGCCCGCTGCTGAAGCTGAAGCTTTCCGGTCCAGGCGATCTGGATCGCGTGCGTGCCGTTCACGAGAATGCGCCCGCTGCGCGCCTCATCGTCGATGCCAACGAGGCCTGGACGCCCGCGATCTATGCGGAGGTGGCGCCTCGGCTGCGGCCGCTGGGCGTCGAGATGATCGAGCAGCCGCTGCCGGCCGCCGCGGACGATGGTCTTGCGGGATTGCAGCGGCCGATCCCGCTTTGCGCCGACGAGTCCTGCCACGACGTCGCGCGTCTCGACCACGTCGTCGGGAAGTATGACGCCGTCAATATCAAGCTCGACAAGACCGGCGGGCTGACCGAGGCGCTCAAGCTCGCGGCGGCGGCGAGGGCCAAGGGCCTTGCGATCATGGTCGGCTGCATGGTGGGGACGTCGCTGTCGATGGCGCCCGCGATGCTGGTGGCGCAGAATGCGCGTTGGGTCGATCTCGATGGGCCGCTGCTGCTGGCCCGCGACCGCGAGCCGGGGCTGGTGTTCAGCGGCAGCAACGCCGAGCCGCCGTTGCCGGCGCTGTGGGGCTGAACGCTAGCCTGCCAGCTCGGCGATCGCGTCTGCGAAGCGTGCGACCTCGTCCTTCGTATTGTAGTAGTGGACGGATGCGCGCACGAGATCGGGCAGTTGGCGCGCCCGCGCATCGAGCAGCGTCGAGCTCGGGGTTGAGGCCGAGCAGTTGATCGAGCGTGCGCGCAGCCGGGCAACGATATCCTGCGCCGCCGCCCCGTCGACGGTGAAGGTGACGATGCCGCAGGGCCGCAGGCCGAGATCGCGGACGGTGACGTGGCGGATCTCCGCCAGACGGCGGCGCAGATCGGCGGCGAGCGGCTCGATGCGCGCGGCGATCGCCTCGAGGCCCCAGCCCAGCGCATAGTCGACGGCGGCGCCGAGACCGAGCTGGCCGGCGACGTTGCGCTCCCAGTTCTCGAAACGACGCGCGTCCGGCCGCATCTCGTAGCGGTCGGGCGCGACCCAGGTCGCCGCCTGCAGATCGAGGAATGGCGGCTCCAGCCGGTCGAGGATGTCGCGGCGCACATAGAGGAAACCGGTGCCGCGCGGTCCCCGCAGATATTTCCGTCCGGTTGCCGATAGCATATCGCAGCCGATCGCCGCCACGTCGATCGGCATCTGGCCGACGGATTGGCAGGCGTCGAGCAGATAGAGGATGCCGTGGGCCCGGGCGACGCGGCCGATGGCGGCGGCCGGATTGACGAGGCCCCCGTTGGTCGGCACATGCGTGATCGCAATCAGTTTCACGCGCCCGTCGATCATGCGTTCGATGGCATTGATGTCCACTTCGCCGTCGGCATTGCTGGGGACGACGTCGACCCTTGCACCGGTCCGGCGCGCGACCTGAAGGAAGGCGATATAGTTGCTGGCGTACTCGGCCTGTGCCGTGAGGATGCGATCGCCGGGACCAAGCGTGATGGAGTAGAACGCCATGTCCCAGGCTACCGTGGCGTTCTCGACAAGCGCGATCTCGTCGGCTCGGGCATTCAGCAACCTGGCGATCGACCTGTACACACCTTCGATGCGGTCATCGGCGACCGCCGCGGCTTCGTAGCCGCCGCTCGCCGCTTCCAGCTCGAGATGGTCGATCTGCGCCCGCAGTACCGGCACCGGCATAAGGGCGGCACCGGCGTTGTTGAAATGGAGGACGTTGGTCGCCGCCGGCGTGTCCCGGCGGGCGCGTTCGACGTCGATGGCCATCAAAGCCTCCGCCCAGCCGCGGTGCTGCGGCCGGGCGCCGTTGTGCGGACCGGGACAGCCGCTGTCAAGCCGACGAGGCCGGCGCTATTCGGCGGCGACGTTGAAGCGAATCTGGCGGACCGGACCGGCGCGCTCGAACGAAAGGCCGGCCGCGAGTTGGTCTGGCGCCGGATTCGCGGAAGGACTCACGGCAACCACGCTCGCGGCCCTTGCTTGGGTTTCGGGCTGTTGCGGCGGCGCGATCGTTGGCGCCGGCAGGGGCAGCGGGTCGTCGACATGTATGAGACTGGCGAGGGTGAGGGCGGCATCCTCGTCGGCCCGCAGCTTGTCGAGGGCAACTAGATACTTTTCATGTTCCTCGGCCCAGATCTGGCGGACCTTGCTCCGGTAGGCGAGATAGCGCTCGGGATTTTCGGAGTGGTAGTAGGCGACGCCTTTCGCCCATGAGCCGTTCTCTGCGGCCAGCGTCTTCAGGTAAGAGGCGGCGTAGGTGACGTTGGTGAGCGGATCGAACGCTTCATCCAGGCTGGCGAAGGCGTCCGGGTGGTAATACAGGTTCACTTGCATGCAGCCGACATCGATGTTGCGCACGCCGCGGTCCCGCAGCGTCTGCACCTCTGCGATCGCAGCTTCCTTCGTCGGAAGATAGCGGCCTTGACCCTCGGCCATGACCGTCCACGGCCAGGCCATGACCAACTGCTTGCCGCTGTGCCAGCGTCCCGATTCCATCTTCGAGATGGCGCGCAGCAACTGGCGCGGAATGCCCTCCTGCCGTTCGATTCGGTTGGTGGCCTTGGCGCACATCGTCCAGGGATTGTCGCCGAGACCGGCATCGACAGTGTCGGCAGCGACGGCGCGGGTGCCAAAACTCAGAAGCGTGAAGCTCACCAGGGCGATAGCGAGGGCCGTTCGGCGCTGCTTGAACTGCCCAAAATCCATGCAAATCTTGCTCGTCATACGGTCAGCCATGCGGCCGCTAAGTCCCTTTGTGCACTGCACAATATCGCCGTCGACCCTGGCCCCACCGGGGTCCATAACGGGATTCCACAACGCAAAACAATCATATGGACGATTTTGGTTGATTATCCGTTAAGCATAGGGCATATTGTGCAGCGCGGTACGTGTGCGCCGTCTCCCGGATGGCGCTGTACTGCTTACGCCCCTCGGGCGTTTCCTCCCAGAACTTGGGCCGTGCTCGTCACGGCCCTTTTTTCTTGCCGGCGGCCGATCAGCCCGCGGGCGGCAGCCCGTCGCCCTGGCCGAGGCTCATCTGCATGAAGACGCTGTCGACCCAGCGCCCCAGCTTGAAGCCGACGCCGCGCAGTGTGCCGGCATGGCGAAAGCCGAGGCTTTCATGCAGGCGGATCGACGGCAGATTGGCGGAATCGCCGATCACCGCGATCATCTGGCGGAAGCCGGCGGCATCGGCGCGGCGGATCACCTCGGTCAAGGCGGCGCGGCCGAGGCCGCGTCCAACGGCATCGGGCGCGACATAGACCGAGTCCTCGACGGCGTAGCGGTAAGCCGAGCGTTGACGATAGGGACCGGCATAGGCGTAGCCCTGCACGCCGCCATCCAACCCCGCCACGACGAAGGGCAGGCCGCGTGCCTGAATGTCGTCGAAGCGTCGGCGCATTTCCGCGACGTCGGGCGGCGCCTCTTCGAACGAGGCCAGGCCGTGCAGGACGTGATGGGCGTAGATGCGCTGGATGGTCGGCAGATCGGCAGCGGTCGCCTCGCGCACGACGACGCCGGGCGATGGACTCATGCCCGGGCGATCTCCGCGGCAATCTTGCCGAGCGCCTGAATCAGCGTCTCCAGCCGGGCCGCCAGGGCGGCAAGGCCGGGGCCGCGCGCGATCGCCGCTTCCTCCATATAGAGCGCCCGGTTCACCTCGATCTGCAGGGCATGCATGCCATCGGCCGGGCGGCCATAGTGCTGTGTCGCGAAGCCGCCGGAATAGGGCGTGTTGCGGGCCACCGCATAGCCCAGCCCGCGCAGGACGGATTCGGCGCCATCGATGATGACAGCGGAGCAGGAGCGGGCGTGACAGTCGCCGAGGATGAAATCGACGCGGCCGCGGCCGGCGTCGCGTTCCATGGGGCCGCCGATCGACGGCATCGAATGACAGTCGACCAGCAGGCAGACGCCGAAGCGGGCCCGCGTCGATGCCAGCAATTCGCGCAGGGTGTCGTGGTAGGGCCGGTAGTAGTTGTCGATCCGCCGCTTCGCCTCCGAGAAATGCAGGCGGCGCGCATAGATGTCCTCGCCGTTCGAGACGACCCGGGCGATCGTGCCGAGGCCGGCGGCGATCCGCGGCGACACGGTGTTGACGTAGGCCGGCAGCTCGTCCTCGAACATCTGCGGATCGAGCTCGAAGGGCTCGCGGTTGGGATCGACGAACGCACGCGGAAACAGCGCCCGCACGAGCGGCGCACCATGCCGCGGCGCGGCGCCGAACAGTTCGTCGACGAAACTGTCCTCGGAGCGGCGCAGGACGGGAAAGCGCAGGCGCGATTGCGCCACGAACTCCGGCGGGTAGTCGCTGCCCGAATGGGGGGACGCAAACACCGCCGGGACGGTCTGCCGCTCCGGCAGGACGACATCGACCGGCGGCCGTTCCTCGACGGCAAGTTCAGGCTGCGCACTCATCGCCAGTCAATTCATAGCAAAATTCGCCGCCCTGTCACCGCTCAATTCGGCGGCCGCTAACCATAAGCGCCCGCCATTGACAGGCCGCTAAGAATGGCTTCAATGATCCGCTAATCTCTTGCGGGTAGCCTGCGGGGCCGGTCGCGGCACCGGCATCGCAACAGGACGGATCATGGCGCGTATCCTCGTCGCGGAAGACGACGACAGCATGCGGTCGTTCCTCGCTGGCGCCCTTCGGCGGGCCGGCCACATCGTCGAACCGGCGGCCGACGGCTTCGAGGCGATCACCATCCTGGCCAAGCAGCAGTTCGACCTGCTGCTGGCCGACGTCGTCATGCCCGGCATGGATGGTGTCGAATTGGCCCGCCGCGCCTCGCGCGACCAGCCGCAGCTCAAGGTCATGTTCATCACCGGCTTCGCCGCCGTGGCGTTGCGCGGCCGCAGCGGCATGCCCGGCGACCCCAAGATCCTGTCTAAGCCCTTTCACCTGAAAGACCTGGTCGCGCAGATCGATCAGCTGCTCGGGGCCCGTCCGCTCGCCGGCGCCTGATAGCCGCCGCAGCGCCGTCCGGGGCCGTTGCTTGCAATGCGCGGTTGTTGATGCTAAGTCGCCGTCCGCCGCGAGCCGGGACCGTCTGAATTGCCGGTTCGCGAGACCCCTCGCCGTGGGCGCGTAGCTCAGTGGGAGAGCACTACGTTGACATCGTAGGGGTCGCTGGTTCAATCCCAGCCGCGCCCACCATCAAAATCCGCAGAAATCCGCCAATTGTTATGGGCTATGCGCTCTCCGGGTAACACCGGGGTAACAGCCAGACGCGGTTTCGGCGTCTAATCTACTTATGCGGCACATAGACGAACGATTCGCTTTGGGCCATGATTCGGCCCGCCGCAGGAGCCATCGTCGCCATGGACTCGGCCAGCACCATCCGTGCATTTAGCGCCGACCATGTCCTCGCGCACGTCCAGGAGCGTGACAACGCGGCCAACCAGCCGCGATGTTGTGAACTGCTTCGCCGCGAGCGCCAGCCGCTTCTCTGCCGCACAGTGCGCCTCGATCTCCGCAGTGTCGGCATTGCGCAACCTCACCCGGTTGCGGCCTGGCAGCACGTCGCGGTCTACGGTGCAGGTGTCACCGTCGTAGCAGCGGATGACGCGGGCCTGGACGGCCGGACCTTCGGCCACTGAAGGCCAGGACCAAGCGAGCGCGAGGATGAGGAAGAAGCCAAGCCGACCCATACGGGCAGGTTAGCGCCGTGTCTGCGAGTTCGGTAGTCCTTCAGTGTGGGTGTAGTCCCCAGCGTGCGGGGTGGCATGGGCGATGCGCCCGGCCGGATTCGGTGTCAAGGTTTGGGTTCCTGAAGCACGCAACCGGAGAAATCGCCATGACCTTCTTCTATGGACAGTCACAATTGACCGGCGCTGTGGACGAATTCACGAGGTGTTGGATGGCCAAGGACCCAAAGAGTCCGGACAACCTAAAGCTGGCGTTCCACGCGCTGGTGTTGCTTGCGGGAGGCCTCAACGAGGCGCTTGAAGATTTCTCCGAGCGCCTCCCTCCCGCGAAGAAATAGACTCGCCAAGCATCGCCTTTACCGCGCGGGTCGAGTACTCGATAGGGCGCGCCGAAAGGTAGACGCCGGCTGGGCAGCCTAGCCCCAGCCGGCGTCACAGCAACGCCGCGAACCGCAACAGCACTTCCACTTGTTCGGTGGCGCGCATTCGGTCCCCAGCCCTGCCGCTCCTCGCTGCTTTCATGAGCAACGTGACGGCATGTTCCAGCGGTGCGTTCTTGGTGATAGGCCCGAACCGAGCCGCGATGAACTCTGCGGCATCGTGAAGGCTCTGAGCCTGATGGGCCGGCTTAGCCCTTTTCTCCAGTGAGGTTCGACATTCATCGGCGTCAAGACGACGCCAATGGCCCGGCAAAAGTTCCGCGATGCTAGCCAGAGTGCCCGCCGGCGCCTTCGCCTGTAGCCGCTCGATAGCGTCCAGGATGCGCTGCCAGGTCGTGCAGCCGGCCATGTCGCCTTCGTCCATCAGCTGGTCGGCGCGGGCCGCGGCCTCGAGCATGGCGTCGTCGCCGTAGCGCTTCACCATGGCGACCGCCGATCGCCAGATGTCGAGGTCGGAGATCATCGCTAGTCGAACACCGCCGGCACCGCCGACTCAGCCTTGGCGCGTCGGCGCGCAAGCCAGCGGTTGAGCAGCAAGGCTATGCCTATCACCAGATACGTCTCGTGCTGGAACTTTTGGACGAGCAAGAGTGCGGGCACCACATCCCGCTGCAAAGGATTGTAGAGCATCTTGCGGATTAGGCTGATCCGGTCGCGCAGCTCGTAACGGATTAGCTGTTCGTTGAGCCCGTATAGGACGTCGAAAAGACACAAGGTCAAAAAGCCAATAACCCATGCAGGGACGGACACCCAAAGCTTAATCCGGCACCGAGCGGCGACCATGATGGCAATGAGAATGTTCGGCACGTTAAGGGGATCGCGGATGACCGAGAAGAAGAAGTAGAAGGGCACAGAAACGCCGAACCCAACTGCCAATGTGGGCGCATCAACCAGGCCGAAGGTTGCGGTCAGTGCTCCGAACCTGTAGCCGGCACGCATCAGCGCGGTCACGACTATCGACGCGATGCCAGTGGCCGAAAACATGCAGCCGAGATACCAAAGCAAGTAGTTGAAGAACGAGTCGCGTCGAGGCGGCACAGCGCCGGTCACAACGGGCACTGCGGCGTCAGGGATCACTTGAACGGCCACGGCGGCACGGCCGGCAGACCATCGGCGTACTGCTCTGCCACCTTCTCGCCGCCGTAGCGCTCCGCCATCAGCAGCGCGGCGCGCCAGATGTCGATGTCGGGGATCACGGGGCGGCAGGCCAAGCGCCTGCTAAGGCAAGTTCGCATCGTCGAGGTCAGTCGTGAGAGTGTAGTGCTCCAACTCCCAAACACCTCACAATTGAGTTTCCCCACGCCCTCTCGGCTATCGGCTCAATTGATGATATCTCGCCGCTTGCCGCCAACACCTCCGCGATTTGCGCCAATTTCACTTTGAGCGCTTCCGGCTTAGCTTTCCCCAAACTGGCTGTTACCAAAGCACCTATGATCTTGTCCGTGTCCCGGGTCGAAACGATCTGGGCGAAATTGCTGGACCACGACTTCGGATCCCCGATCGGATCTTCTGCTGCCCGCGAAACAATCGGGTAAAGCCAGATCGACGCAATCACGGCCAACATGATGAACGTGCATCGACCTGATTGGTCGTGTGATTGACCACGCATACCACCCTCCTGCCTGCTGAATGAACGGCAATGTAGCGGCCGCGAAAGTCCTCGCATGGGTTGCCCTAGTTGTGCGGCCGTTGCTAGTCGACCATTGTCACAGCGGAAATGCCGGTGTCGATGGCAACGTCACCACGAGCTGCGTCGCGCCCGCCTCATCGCCCTTATTGAACTTGCCGATCGCCTGAGCAGCGGCAACGCTGTGGTCCATCGTCAGGTTCATGAACCACTCGCGGCACGCTTTCAGATAGCCTGGCGGGAGATCCTTATCGGGGTCGGCGAAGTCGTGGTTCAGAGCAGCCTGCAGCTTGTCGGCCGACCCCTCCCAAACGCCCGTCATTCCACCCTCCCTGCATAGCGTCACGGCAAGATTAGCGCCGCCCCCGATGGTGCGCTAGGCTTCCGCCATGTGCGGCCGCTACACCCATCGCCAGACTTGGTGCCAGATTCACGATGACTATCGGATCACCGAACCGGAGATCGGCCCGGGCGAGCCCGAGCCGGAGATCAAGCCCCGCTACAACATGGCGCCGACGCAGACGGCTCCGGTGGTCTGCATGTCGAAGGACGGCAAGCGCGAGCTGGCGATACTCCGCTGGGGTCTGATCCCGTTCTGGGCGAAGGATGCGAAGATTGCCTACAAGACCATCAACGCCCGTGCTGAGACGGTCGCCACACAGCCGGCGTTCCGGGCCGCGTTCAAGGCCCGTCGCTGCCTCGCACCAGCGTCGGGCTTCTATGAATGGAAGAAACTCCCCGACGGCTCCAAGCAGCCGTATCTTTTTGGGATGCGCGATGAGGCCCGACCACTGGGACGCTTGGCTGACCGCGACCGATCCGGCCATCTCGCAGGCGATGCTGCAGCCGTTCCCGGCGCAGCTGATGAAGGCCTACCCGATCAGCAAGAAGGTCAACAGCCCAAAGAACGACACGCCAGACATCATCGAGCCGCTGGCATAGGCCGACCCGGGAATGATCGTTCCTCCGGCGACGGCTCCGCCTTCGTAACGCCCATGCGGGCCGCCTGCTCGATACACGGGTCTGGCCAGTCGGGCATTGCCCATACGCCAGCCACGCCGCGGGCGCCGCAGTTGCCGCACTTGATGACCAGATAAACGTTGCCGATGTGCAAGCCGGCGCCGAGCGTTGGGAAAAGCGTGGCTGGGTCGACAATCTGATAGCGGCTCCATTTCCAGCAACCGCATCGCAGGTTGCGGCCTTCGCGCACCATGCTCGCGAGATCACAACCGGACGGGTAGCGCTTAAACTGCCGACGCATGCCGGCAACGCTGCCGCATCCGGCGGCCGATGTGAAGCATTCCGCGCGGCACGCTATGGGTTGGCGAGCGAGCGTTCACGCAGGGAAGCTGTTGGGGCGCACCCGACTGAAAGAGTCAGTGCGAGAGACCAATCTCGCGCGGGGTGATTCGCGGCATATGTCCGCTTTCAGATGCAAAGATGACTTTCTCGGCGCGTAGGGTATTCGGCTGTTCGTGACCCAAACCTGACTCCCAGTGCGCCCCCTTTGGGTGTTTGGAACATTGAGACAGATCGGCGTAGGCTTGCTTTGGGACGCCAAAGCTAGACGCGGCTGGTGTCGGCAAACGGCATTGATCTGAAACCTTCCGTGATGAGAATTTTCCCATGCTGCAATGCAGTCGAATATTCCTCGCGATGGTGCTGTGTCTGGGGACCTTGGCAGCTTGTGTCACAAGAGACCAAGTCGCAAACGAGCAACCATCGACTGGGGGCAATCAACCGACGATGCATGGCTTCATCCGGGCAGGGGACTCTTGGATGTATAGCGGCGACGTAGTCGTTACGAATATTCACGGGTTTTTCTGCGACGGCTTCAGATGCGCACATGGCCGCGGCGGTGTGTTGGGCGAGATAG
>Ga0335069_10006405_pt1 | contig 17134 bp, 17 predicted proteins | sample Lox_Sample_11_FD_206714 | JGI IMG/M metagenome (GOLD analysis project Ga0335069, IMG submission 206714) | Soil microbial communities from Loxahatchee National Wildlife Refuge, Florida, United States - Lox_Sample_1.1 | ecosystem: Environmental > Terrestrial > Soil > Wetlands | place: USA...
GGATCTTCGAGCCACTGGAGCAGATATCGACGGCCTACGCCCTGTGCTCGGCCTCAGGCAAGTTCCTAGAGCAAACCGCGGCCCCCTTTACGGTGTGCTTTCCCCGCCTTCCGGGACCACAGCGGGCTCACACTGAGGTAGCGCCGCGAACGTCGCGGTACGGCGCAGGAACTGGGCGGCCTGGTGACAGGCTGGCGTGTCAAGCAAGCCGTAGCGCTCGGCCAGGTGCAATGCCGCAACGAGGGTTCCCAGGTCTCGTCGCACCGCCGCGTGGCGCAAGCAGATGTGCAGGATGAGCTCGGCAGCACTGTCCTGTGTCGCCGGGGGCAGCTCGGTTACATATTTGCGCCAGTGTGCTTGGGGGTGATCGTCAGCAACGAGCGCCATCAGCTCACCCGCCGCGCCATACAGACGCCGGGGCGGCGGAGCAGGACAGGCGGGGGGTGTACGCCCGGGGCCAAGTGCTGCCGCGCAAAGCAGCCCCATTACGTATGCGGTGTGATATTCGGTGGCGATGGCGTAGCGAGATTGCTGCTCGCCTTCAGCCGCCTGCCGCCGGCCGGGCGAAATGCCAGATGCCGGCAGGAAACCTACGCGGTCCTCCACCGACGCGAGCACAGCGAAGCCCACGGTTGCCGAAGTGCTCCATCTGCGGCGCAGCATCGGCCAGGTGAGCAGTACCTCCCCAGCGATGTCGTAGTCGGGCTTCGCCAAGCACGACGCGAGTGCTGAGTCGGCGTCAGCGGCTATTGCGCGCGGTGAGCGCGGCAGCCGGGCGCTGCGAGCGCCCAGGTCCGTGATGTACATGATGGCGTGTGTGAAGGCATAGATATCGTCGTCGCTCGGTGAAAGCAGATCCATCGATCGGCCAAGAGTTGAGCGTTTGGGCAGGTACGGATCCTCCCTGGCCGGTGCGGGCAGGACGTTCCACACCCTCACCAGCCACTCCTGCTCAAGCTGGCGGTGGGGATGGCGCTCCCTGCTGAAGGCTGACTCCGCCTGCAGGCTCTCGCGCAAGAGCCGGTCGAGGGCCGGGTCGGGGAACCCCAGCCGGGAAAGGCAGAGGTGTGCTGCAGCGTGGTCTAGGGCGAGTGACGGCTCCATGCAGATGCGGGCACGGACACGCTCACCTCGCGCATACGGTACGAGCACCCTGACTAGTTCATACGCCCGATCCCGCACTTCGTTGCTGCGTCGAGTCATAGGGTCGGCGGCCAGCAAGAGCACGCCCGTCTCGGCTACGACCTTTTCCCCCCGCAGTGAGGGCATATCGGCGTTCGTACTCGTGTAACCGTCAGCTGCGAGAAGGGTGACGCTGTGATGAGCGACCTCCAACGCGCGGCAGAGTCGCGCGATCAGATCGGCCTCGTCCCAACTGCGCTCGATCCTGGAGTCAGGCATCGAAAGCTATCACGGAGGATCACATCCGCATTGCGGTGGCAGGTGCCCCGAGCTTGTGGTCCACGATGTCTGGCCCTCGGTTAGCCCTATTGTTCTCGGCCGGCGGCCTGATCGGGGGTGTCCACCCTCGGCGGGAACGGGCCTGTATACACGCGAGTGAAGTAACGCATCGTCCCGCAGAAACCGTCCTCGAAATCCATGTCCAGCGCCATCGTAGGCCCAAATTTCGCTAGGACCTTGCCAATGGCCTCAAAGTCGACCGCCTTAGTCTCTATGAGTGCCGTCACGATTTCCCGTTCTCGACCGCTCAGACTCATGACTTATCCTTTCGATCGTTGGTATTCCGCCCGCACCTGTTGCCGAGTCCTACCATATGTCGCGCGCGTGCCGGATGGAACAGTTAGGGCAGGCCATCGGGCAACACATCCTCATAACCTTCCGCATTGCTGGTGTATCGCCAGCATCAGGCAGATTGCGCGAAAGGCCCGTTTGATCCAGCAAACTACCGTTAAGTGGCATTGGGTCAGGACCGGCCGTTAGAGGAGCCGTTTGAAATTAATAAGCGCCTCATCTGAGGCGCGGGAGAAGGTTCGGTGCCTATGGGAATGATTGTTCATTTCGTGCAGCCTCGACCCTGGAAACCAGGCTCTCGGCCCTCCCCCATTCCCGGCCCGGGCGGCCAAGGCAACTGCCGGTTCCGGTGATTCGCCCGGCCAGGACCGTCCGGCACATCCGGGGCGGCGCAACGGCGTCCGCTTCTGCTGAAGAGCACAAGTTCCGGGGCCGTATAGCTATGCACTCACGTGTAGGCCGACACGGGTGACGATCGGCCACCGGAAGCCGGTAAAACCGCTATCAGGGCTGTGCTGGAATTGCGGTGAGCCGGGAGCCTACGCCGGTGACTGGAGGATGACATGCCCGGGTGTCAGGTGAGTTGGATGGCCGGGCCATCAGCCGTGTATCGCCAATATCGGCCCGAATCCAGGGAATGGCACTTAAGGGCTCTCTGGAGACTCATGAGCGTGATTCAGGACGCACTCATCCGCTGCGGGCGTGGTGCGGTTAACAGCATCTGGCCCGTGGGGGCTGGTGGGCTCGCCACCGCGCAAGTTCCGGGGACCAAGCTCAGCGCCCTTCAGAGCGATGATCACGGACATCGGGCTTGCGGCGGGCGGCTTGATGGCTATGATCGCCGCGCAGCGAGGCAGTCCCGGCCGGAGCGGCTCGCGGCGCGGGGTGACAGGATGAGGCCCGGTACCTGCGCCGCGTGGCTGGTGGCCATTCGTGCGCCTGGCCGGATGAGGGGGTGGTCGGGTGAACGGCATGGCGCTGGTCCGCGCGCCCAGCAGCAGGCTGGCTGAGGGCATCGTCACCCACATCAGCCGGACAGCGGTGGATGTGGCCCTGGCCCGGGCCCAGCACGCGGCGTACGGCGAGGCACTGACGGCTAGTGGCTGGACGATCCAGCCGGCGCCGACCGCTGAGGATTGCCCGGACTCGGTGTTCATCGAAGATGCGGTGGTCGTTTGCGAGGACCTGGCGGTGCTGACCCGCCCGGGCGCCAGCGCCCGCCGGGCCGAGGTGACCGGCGTCGCCGGGCTGGCCCGGTCGCTGGGCCTGCGCACCGCCGAGATCGAGGAGCCGGGGACCCTGGATGGCGGCGATGTGCTCCAGGCCGGCCACACCGTGTATGTGGGCCGCGGCGGGCGGACCAACGCCGCGGGCATCCGCCAGCTGCGCGCGCTGCTGGCCCCGCTGGGCCGCACCGTGATCGCCGTCCCGCTGGCGAACGTGCTGCACCTCAAGTCCGCGGTGACCGCGCTGCCCGACGGCACCTTCCTGCTGCAACCGCAGCTCGTGCCAGCCAGCCTGTTCCCCGCGGTCCGCCCAGTGCAGGAAGAAAGCGGCTGCCACGTCGTCCCCCTCGGCGGGGACCGGGTGCTGATCGCCGCGTCTGCTCCGCGTACCGCCGGGCTCCTGGACGACCTGGGCTTCACCCCGGTCGTGGTGGACATCAGCGAGTTCGAGAAACTCGAAGGCTGCGTCACCTGCCTCAGCGTGCTGCTGCCCGCACGGTGACATCCAGGCCCACGGCGGCCATCAGGGCGGCCCCTGACTGAACCGGCACAGCTGCCCCTCACCGAGGGTTCTGGGCGGCGGGCTTGATCCAAAAGCTGGCATCGGCGCTGGTAGCCGGGCAGCGTGCATGGAGCCCGCCTCGCACTTGACTCAGACCGCCCGGGTCGAACCCTGGGGCCTCACGGCGTTCCGCACAGCACACGTCCGTGGCCGGTGCTGACCGCGCGTTTGACAACCGCTGGCTCATGTACATAGCTTTTTAGCTATGAGTCGTAGCTATCTGGGGATCAGCGGCCGTGCCTAGGGCAGGGCTCAGCCCCGCCGGGGTGGTCGATGTCGCCCTGGCCATCGTCGATGAGCAAGGGCCCGAGGCGCTGTCGCTGTCGGTGGTCGCCGCCCGGGCCGGGGTTGCCGCGCCGTCGCTGTACAAGCATGTGGCGAGCCTCGCCGAGCTGCGGGCACGGGTGGCCGCCCGGGTTCTGGCCGAGATGACCGACGTGGCCACCGCGGCCGTACTGGGGCTGAGCGGGGACGCAGCGATCGCCGCGCTGATGAGACGGCTGCGCGCCTACGGCGCAGAACATCCCGCCCGCTACCTGGCGGTACCGCCGGACCCGATGCACGACCCGGCGCTGGCGCAGCCAGCCGCCCGCCTTATCGAAGTGTTCCTAGCCGTGTTGCACGGCTACGGCCTGCACGACGCGGCCGCAATTCACGCGACCCGGTGCCTGCGCGTGATCGTCTACGGCTTCGTGTCGATCGAATCCAGCGGCGGCTTCGGCCTGGCCGAGGACCCAGCCGAGACCTACGAACAGCTCATCCAGATGTATCTCGCATCGTTGCCCGGGCACTGACCCTCCGCCGCCCACAACCACGGGAGACGCACATGTCCACCTCCGCAACCCGCATCCGCGCAGGCGCCATCGCCCTGGCGGCCGCCGGCCTGTTGTTCCTCGCCTACCCAGCGCTGCGGCCCTGGCACGATGAAGCCACGGTCGCCGGGGCAACGGCCTCGATGAGCTCGACTGCCTGGGTGATCGCTCATTTCTTCGCGATGCTCGGGTTCATCCTGATGCCGCTGGGACTGCTGGCCCTGCGCTCGGCGCTCGCAGCCACCAGGGCCGAGCCGCTCGCCCTGAGCGCAGCGGTGCTGGCCTGGCTGGGCTCCGGGCTGGTGCTGCCCTACTACGGAGCTGAAGACTTCGGCCTGCACGCGATCGCCGGATCCGCTGGGCCCAGGGCCGGCCTGCTCAGTCTCGTCCACACAGTGCGCTTCCAGCCGCTCGCGGCGACGATCTTCGCCACTGGGCTGCTGCTGCTGGCGGCCGCGGCCATCACGGCGGCGATCGCGGTGTGGCGCTCACACGTCCTGCCCCGCACCAGCGCCATCCTCTTCGCCACCGGAATGGCCCTGTTCCTTCCGCAGTTCTTCAGCTCTGCCCCAGTCCGGATTGCCCACGGCATCCTGCTGGCCGTCGGCTCGATCATCCTCGCTGCCGCACTATGGGCATCGGCCGGCCGACCCTCTGCCGCCGTCACCCCGCCCGCCGACCGCTCTTCCACCGATGCCAGTGACATGGCTCGGCACCCAGCGGCGCACACCTCATGACAACCCGCACCCGGCGGCTGCCCCACGACCCTGCCGAACGGAGGATCTCATCATGAAGATCGCGCCAGGCATCCACCGGATCGGCGACAAAAGCATCATCAACGCATACCTCATCGAGCAGGCCGGCGAGGTAACGATCATCGACGCCGGGGTGTCCGGCTTCTACAAGGACATCACCCGGGAGCTCGCCGCGATGGGCCGCACGCCCGCCGACGTCCGGGCGCTGATCCTCACCCACGGGCACACCGACCACATCGGCTTCGCGGAGCGGCTGCGCCGCGAGCGGAGAGTCCCGGTGCTGGTGCACGAAGCCGACGCCGCCCTGGCCCGCGGCGAGGTGCCAAACCCATCGAAGGGCTTCGGCCCGGTCAAGCTCGGGCCCCTCCTTGGCTTCTTGTGGTTCAGCGCCCTGCACGGCGGGCTGCGTACCCCCAAACTGCAGCAGGTCGCGACTTTCGGCGACGGGGCAACCTTGGACGTCCCGGGCAGCCCGCGGGTCATCTTGACGCCCGGCCACACCCCGGGCAGCGCCGCCCTGCATGCCGAATCGCTTGGCACCCTATTCGTCGGGGACGCATTCGCCACCTACGCGGTGACCACGGGGGCGCGCGGTCCCCAGGTTGCGCCGTTCACCGCGGACGCCGCACAGGCGGTCGAATCGCTGGCACGGCTCGATGCAATCTCCGCTGATCACGTGCTTCCTGGGCACGGCGACCCCTGGACGGGCGGCATCCAAGAAGCGATTCGCCAGATACGCCAGCGGCACGACAGCCGCGGCTAACCCCAGCGATGTAGACCTTCTACATCGCGCCATCCGGCCAAACACTCATCGCACAAAGGCGCATCGCCAGAAGTGACACTATGGCCGGCTGCCTCTGTTAAAGGTATTTACTTCTCCAGAACCATGCCCCCGGCCACCAGCGTGCCGATCGGTGACTTGAGAAAAGTACTGACCGCATCTTCTATGGTGTAAACGATGGGCTCGCCTGCCAGGTTGAACGAAGTGTTCGCGACCGCGGGAACCCCGGTCAGCTGCCGGAACTGATCGATGATCTGCCAGTAGAGCGGGTTGTCGGACCGGGAGACCGCCTGGGGCCGTGACGACCCGTCGACGTGGACGCAAGCTGGGATCAGCCGCTGCGCGTCAGCGCGTACCTGGTAGGCGGCCAGCATGAAGCTTGCCGGTGGCTGGGCGGGCATGGTGAACAGGCCGTCCCAGTACTCGGCTTGCACACTCGGGGCCACCGGGCGCCACATTTCGCGTCCCTTGAGCTCGTTGATCCGGACCAAGGCACTGCGGTTTCGGGGGTCGCACAGCAGACTCCGCCCACCCAGCGCCCGCTGACCGATCTCACCACGCTCCTGCCACAACGCGACGACCCCGCCCGCTTCGAGGCGCCTGGCAACGTAAGCGGCGAGTGCGTACTCGTCCGGGGTCGACTTCACCGTGCATCCACTGCCCTGCAGCAGCCACGACGGCTGCACCGGCTCCGCGCCTGACTCAGGCACCGGCTGCCAGAACGGGTGATCGAGCACCATCCGTGGCAGGTCGGCCACCCGCTGCCGCCCAGCCCACAGCGCTGCCCCCAGTGCGGTCCCGGCGTCATAGGGAACCGGTGAAACCCGGAGCTCATCGATCTCCTGCGCCTGCAGGAGCTTGCCGTTCAATGTGCAATTCGAGGCGACGCCCCCAGTCATAGCGACCCGCCCGCACCCCCGGTCCGCTACCCACCTCGAGCAGAGCTGGAGGACGGCTTCCTCGAGCGCCACCTGGACCGAAGCTGCGAAGTCGGCATACGCCATGATGTCGCGCTTGTCGCCGCGCGAGAACGGATACAGTTTCGAGAAACAGGACAGCAGCTCCTCCTGCTGCCGCAACTGCGCCTTTTCCCCATCCGGCTCGCCGAACGGCCCAAACTCAAACAAGCTCGAATCGGTGACCCGCAACGGCAGGCTGAACCGCGGCCGACCGTAAGGCGCCAGGCCCATGAGCTTGCCCGGTTCATCGGTGGTCAGCCCAGCCCACCACGCCGCCGTTTCGTAGAGGCGCCCGAGTGAGTTCCCGATGTCGTAGGACCGCAGCAGTGACAGCGTTTCTCCCTGCCCGTGGAAGATCGATGTCGACTCGCTCTCGCCACGGCCGTCGATGACCACGACCAGCGCCTCGTCCCACGTAGTCGTGAAGTACGCCGATGCTGCGTGAGCCAGGTGATGGGGAACGCCCACCAGGGAAACGGCCCTGGCCGCCTCGCCAAAAAGCTCTTCGGGGATGAGCCAGTCCCGGATGCCCTGCTCATAATCTGTATCGCCGGGGTGATGGTCGAGACCAACGTCCCAGCCGATCGCGACGATGTCGACGTCGGCGAGGCCGAGGCCGCAGGAGTCGAGACAAGCGCGGGCCGCCTGAAGCGGCGCAACTCCGGGCGAGCGCTTGATGCGGCTGAGCCGTTCCTCCTCCAGGAAGCACAAGAGGCGCCCGTCTTCCACAAGGGCAGCAGCCGCATCGTGCGGCCCGGGGTTGAGCCCCAAGATCCGCACAGTCCTCCTCTCCGCCATGCCGAGATCAGTTCCAGTCACGGCAGCCCACTAGGTGCAGACCGTTCCAGAGCCGGTCCACCTAGATCCCGACCTGCCCCTATGCCGACGGGTAAAGCCTTGCGATCCTGGCGAGGTCACCACCGGCCGCGGCGGTCCTCACCCGCGTCCCCATTCCGCTCGTGGTGGTGATGATGACGTCTTGGCCTCGGCGTCGGCCTGGGCGTCGGCTTCGGCGTGCACGTCGGCGTCGGCCGGGGTGTCGGCTTCGGCGTGCACGTCGGCGTCGGCTTGGGCGTGCACGTCGGCTTCGGGGTCGAGGTGGGCTTCGGGGTCGGCGTGGGTGTTGGTGTCGGCGTCGGCGTTGGCGTCGGTTTCACGGTCAGCGTCGGGGTCGGGGTGGGCGTCGGGGTCGGTGTTGGCGTGGGTGTCGGCGTCGGCGTTGGCGTCGGTTTCACGGTCAGCGTCGGGGTCGGGGTGGGCGTCGGGGTCGGGGTCGGTGTTGGCGTGACGGTCGGGGTCGGGGTCGGGGTGGCCGTCGGCACGGGAGTGGGCGTCGCCGTTGGTGCCGGAGTAGGCGTCGGCGTCGACGCCGGAGTCTGAATCGGGGTACCTGTGGGCACCGGAGCGGCACTGGCGGCTTCGGCGTTGAGCAGCACGGGCGCCGCGAAGGCCCCAGCCGCCAGATACTTAACGAACCGGCGGCGGGACGGGTGGACCTTGTCGAAGCTGCTCCCAGACTCAGGATTGTCGTTCATGTCCATCCTTGTTCTCCTAGCTATTCTGAGCCGACGAGCCGGGACCGCGAGGCGGAGTCGAGGAACGCCGTCACCTGGGTTCGGGGTGGACTGGCGAGGCCGAATGCCTCCTGGACGATTCTGATGATCTCCGCGACCGAGTGGCGCCCATTCGCCAGTTCAAGAATGAGCGCCCCAGTGTTGTTGATGACAAACCGGTCTGGAGTGCCGGCCTGGGTCACCGTGAACCCGTCTTCGATTTGGGTGAACCAGAGGCCAGGCATCGCCTTCGGGTAGAGCCCGTGCAGGTCTGCATCTTCTGGCATCGTGGCGAGTTGGTCTCGCTGCGCGGAGGTGGCCACGGCAGCGGTCTCCGCCAGGGCGGTTTCCCAGAGACCGCTTCCGTCCCCGGCGAGTTCGCCTGTGATGGGATCGAGCCAGCCCGCCGCGGCGGTCCACGGCTGTATCGTCCACCTGGCCGGCCAGGCGGTTGACTCGAACTGACGAACCAGCATGATGTACTCGGGCTCTCCGGATCGCAGGCGCGCAATCTCATCCCCGACGGCATCGGCCCGGAAGATTTCCTCGCCTTCGCCGTCGTGGATGCCGACGTACCAGAACTGCGCGTCCGCCCATGCCAGCGAGGTCAGGCTTGAGGCGGGCACGGTGATCCGCACGATGTGGTCTTTCGTCCTGACGGCCCAGTTGTCCTCGGCTGGCGGGTTGGGTGGCTCAAGGTGGGACCGGGTGTAGTCCTGGGCCCGCCGGTGGGCGAAGCTGATTCCCGCGAACGCCTCATAGTCGGCGAGGGACCGCTCTGTTCCCAAGCCAAACTGTCCCGGACACGGCTCGGTGAGGAGCCGGCGGGCCTTTTCCCGGCTCGGCGTGTCCCGGTCCGACCAATCGACTGCGGCACCGCGATCGGCGGTGTGGTCGTCCCAGTGCTTGGATCGGTAGTTCCTCGTGTATTCATGCCAGAGGATCACTTCACCGGGATGATAGAGATCATAACCATGAGTGAAGGCCCGCACGGTGAGCGTGATCTCCTCGCCGATGAAATACAGGGAAGGGTCGTAAGGCACGTCAGAGACAAAGTCCCCCGGGGCGAAAAGGAAATGAGCAGACAGGAACCGGCTGCGGCGCGGATCCGTTCTCGTCCGCCAGTCCGGGAGCGCCCCCGGCCGGAACAAGACCAGGCCATCTTCTGTGAAGCGGTCGAACTCCATCCGCATTGGTTCTTCGGCAAAGGAACCCGCGTCATCCGGCACATACGGCCCGGCGTAGGTCGTCAGGATGGGCTTCAGGCTGCCCGTCGCGGCGGCCTGCTTCAACAGCTTGGCGTCCCAGCCCGGCACAAAACGATGATGGGAGTCCAGCTGGAGGAACCACTGTTCCCCCGCCCACAGTTCCATGATCTGGGCCCTCGCCCAGCACGCCCCCTGGCTCTCCCGCCAGTCGACGTCAAGAACCCGGAACCTCGGATCCCCCGATCGTGCTAGCGGCGTCTCCTCAGGACCATGTTGCCAGCAGATACCGAACCGCAGCCGATCCGGCCACTGAGCTTTCGCCAGACAATCCTCTATCGTCGGCAGCAACTCGGGATCACGGTACGCAGCAATGGACACGAAAATCGTGTCCTCGGAGACAGTGCCCCCGGCACCGGGCCTGCGCGCACCCGGCCGGCTCATGAGGGCAGCCCTGAAGCCGACACCGCACCCCCCCAGGTGACCCCCCCACGGGGCAACCTCAGAAGGATCTTGTATCAGCTCAAAAGTCACATGTCAACGCGAGCCCGCCATTCGGTTCAGCGCAATACAGACATTTACCGCGCTGGTGTCCTAAGTTCTTAATTCGTTGGCGGTAGGCAGCGCGGGCGCTGCGAAGCTCAACGGCGGCCCTGGGTCCACACGAACGGCTTCGGTCCCCGGTTCCACTCATTGGCCCACCAGCGGACGCCGGCTTCCCGCGCGGCGAGCAGGCCGGTGCTGCCGTTCCGTACGTAGTTATGCGTCATGCACCACCAGCACCAGGCGCGCCGGAGGCCCGGGGACAGACCCTGTCGCGCCGGCTGTTGTGCCGCGTCGTGGGCGCTGAGCCCGGATCGGCGGTCCGGCCAGCGCTAGGCCGGCATGCTGGGAGCGGGGGCGGGGCCAGGGCGGCGCGGACCAGGTCAGCGACCGCTGCCATGCCCGCCGCATTGGGGTGGTAGGGCGCGCCGTCCCGGAGCGCAGGGCGGAACCGCCTCGTCCACGGTTCGGCCGACCAGGCGTGGTGATCGGCGGAGGCGGCGGACACTGGTATGTAGTCCCAGCCCGCCGCCCGGGCCGCCTCGCGCGTCACCGTCGTCAGCCGGGCGGCGGTGGCGCGTCCCCACGTCACCACGTCGGCGGGCGGCTGCCCGCCGCTGGGCGTGCCGTGCGGTGGCAGGATCGTGAGGTAGTCCACGGCGATCACCCGGCAGCCCGGGGCCTGCTGCCGCACTCGCCGTGCGATCGCCGCGAAGTTAGCGGCCAGCCGCGCGAACCGCTCCTCCGTGGCGTCCGGGTCCCCGAAGGCGGCGACCGGCTTGGCGAACCGCGGCAGCGTCCGCAGCGGCCAGGGCATGCTGGCGGCGATGAGCCGGGGCACGTAACCGACGTCGTTGCCACCCACGGTCAGGGTGACCAGCCGCGTGGCCGGGGTCACCGCGTCCAGTTGGGCGGGCTGGCCGTAATAAGCGGACGGCCACAACAGGTCCGCCGTGGTCGCGCCGGAGAAGCTTACGTCGTGCAGATCCAGCCTGAGCGCACGCGATACGCGGTGAGCGTAGTTGCCGGTGGACCGGCCCGCCTGGCGGGGGCTGCCCGGGACCCGATGCGGGATACCCGGCCCCGCTGCGGCAGAACTGCCCATCGCCACGTAACGGCTGCCCGCCGCAATCAGCATCCCTCTTTTACCCCCCTGAGTCACCAGCCAGCCCGGATGGAACGTGGCATGTCTCCATCATGCATAAGCACGTCAGGCACAAAACCCTGAGCGAACCAGCTCATATCGTTTTCAGAGCATCTGGAGCGCCCGCGCTGAGGATCCGTAATGGCGGCAGGAAGTCCTGTGCGGGCCCCGTTCGGGCGGCCGGCTGTGCCGCGGCAATCACGCCCGGGGACCCGGTGGCGGGGATCCGGCTGCTGCGGGTGAGGCAGGACAGCGCTGGCACGGCACGGCGGTACGCTCGGATACGTGATCACTGGGGTGCATGCGATCGTCTTCTCCGCGGACGCCGAGAAGGTGCGGGCCTTCTTCGCTGACGTCCTGGGCCTGCCGTCTGTCGACGCGGGCGGTGGCTGGCTGATCTTCGCGTTGCCACCGGCTGAGCTGGCCGTTCATCCAGCTGAGGGTGACGGCCGTCAGGAGCTGTACCTCATGTGCGATGACATTCACGCCACTCTCGCGGAATTGCGCGGCAAAGGTGTGGCAGTGGCACGTGACATTTCTGATCAGGGCTGGGGCCTGCTGGCGGCGATCCGCCTGCCAGACGGCACGGAATTCCCCATCTACCAGCCCCGGCATCCATCACCGCCGCAGCCCTGACAACCGCCGCAACCCCTGGCGAACGTCGTTGAGCTGCCGGGTGGCCAGGCGGCAAGTCAGCACCGCAGACCGCCACCGTAGCCTTGGCTCGTGTATGACCACGACCCAGACGAGGTGGCAGAGCTGGGGTGGGAGGAGTTCATCCTCCGCCAGTGGGAGTTGATCTTCACCGGCTACCGTTCCTGGACGGGCTTGCGCACCCAGGGCCGCCGCTGGAGTGATCTGGTCGAGGCGGGCCTGGGCTGCTCACAGGACGTCGCCGAGCAACTGGTCAACGCGACAGTCATCCGCGGCCCGGATCGCCGCCTGGAAAGCGCGGCCGACCCCGCGGCAGTTGTGTCTGGGATGACCGGGGCGCTCGAAGACATGCCAGCCGCGCTGGCCGGGCTGCCTGGCCTTGAGCCAGCAGCCGTCGGCGAGCTGCTCAGACAGCACACCCGGTTGCTCAGCTTTATCCAAGCCCAGGCCGCGGACCCGGATGACTGAACGTCAGGGCGCGCGCTGCTAATCAGCCCGGCGGCTTGCTGCTAGCCGCGATCCTTAACGAAGATGGGCGACATGGCGGTGCGGGTGATCGAGCGGCGGCTCGGCACCGTGCCGTGGCTGGTCGTGCGCGGACCGGCCACCGAGGCGTTTACCAGCCTTGGCGCGCACCTGCGAACGGAGATAACTCAGGTCGTCAATGGGCTGCCGGACCTGGCCGGGCTGCGGCGCCATGTCGCCAGGGAACCGGGCCGGCGCAGACTCGCCGCGGTTCGCCAGGCTACCCAGTCGCGCTTCCCCCAGGCATGGGCTGAGCTGGCCGCACTCGCAGCTGGTGCCGGGGTGCCGCTGGATGACCTCGCGCTGCTGAACTTCCGCGGCGACCTCGGCGTCATCGAACAGGACACGACCGACGGGGGGGCCGGCTGCAGCGACCTGGCATGGCGGCGCCAGCGCTCCTTCATCGCACATAACGAGGATGAGCCGGACTTCTTCACTGGCCGGTGTGTGCTGCTCACGCTGGCGCTGGATGACCAGCAGCCAGTGGCCACGTTCGCCAAGCCCGGGTTCCTGCCGAGCAGCACCTTCACCGTCACCGGCTCCGGCCTGGTCTGGACCATCGACCACTTGCCGGCGGGGTCGCCCGGCCCGGGCGCTGGCCGGCACTTTGTCGCCCGCGGGCTGCAGCTCATGGCCGGCGCGGTCGATCAGGCGATCGGGTACCTGCGCGAACATCCCTCGGCTGGCGGGTTCGCGTACACGATCGGCGACCGGGCCGGACGTATCGTCACCGTCGAGTCCTCAGCCGGCCAGCACGCGTGGCGCGAGGTCGGCGCGGACCGCCCGCTCGGCTGGCACACCAACCACGGCCGGTACATCACCGGCGCGGCGGCCAGCCCGCAGGGCACCAGTCTGCGACGCGGGAAGGTGCTGGCGGCGCTGGACATTCCGGCGTGCGAACCGGAGCCAGGCTGGTTCGTGCGCGTGCTGGCCAGCCCGCCACCGGATGGCGTCCGTGCCGAGCCATCGGGTGCTGCACGGGCCACGACGCTATGCACGTTCGTGGCCGACCTGACGGGCGACGAGGCGACCATCCTGTGCCAGGACGCTGAACCCGTCACGGTGCCGCTATCCAGCCTTACGCGCTGCTGACGACGGCATCGCACCTGGCGGGTCGCTGCTGGTGGGTTCGCGCGGGGCCACTGAGTTCGCGATGATCGTCGCGTGACGATTGTGTTCCGGCTGCCGCCGTCTGCAGCCGAGCGGGTCGCCTTCTCGTATTCGCCCGCGATGGAGGCGGTGCTGAGCCTGCACGTGCTGGTGGAGCCCAAGCATCATCCGGTGCAGCACGAGTGGGTGCGGGCGATGCGCCGCCTCTCCCCGGCGCTGAAGCGGGAGATCGACGTTTTCGCTTTCGCGTATCGCGCGTACTTCCCGGAGTTCTTCTTCCCGCCGGCGGCTGGGGAGCTGCTGGACTTCGGGAGCGAGTTGCGGCGGCTGCGCGGCGTCGACGAGCAGCTGGTGCGTCTGGAGTTCGCGATCCCGCTGATCGCCTCGCAGCCCGGCGAAGCAATCCCGCGCGATCCGGCGGCACTGGAGGCGCCGGGTGCCCGGCGCCGATTGCAGGAGCGGGCGGCTGCGGCCGGTGATGAGGCGCTGGCGCGGCAACTGCTGGAGGATCCGCGGGGCGTGCTGGAGCGGTTCCTGGGGCTGCTCGAGTCCTACTGGGAGGAGGCGTTCGCGCGTGAGTGGGAGCGGATCGAGCCCGACCTTGCCGCCAGCGTCAGTGAGGCCGGGCGGGTCATCGCCCGGCGGGGCTTGTACGCCCTGCTGTTCGGCCTGTGGCCAGAGGTCCGGTCCGAGCCCGACACCGCGCGGTTCTGGCTCGAGCGCCCCCACGACCACGAGGTCGACATCGGCGCCGGCGACCTGCTCGTGCTCGCGCCGAGCGTCTACGTGTGGCCGCACGTGCGCGTCAACTGCGACCCGCCGTGGCCGCTGGGGCTGGTCTTCCCGGCCTCGTCAATCGTGCGCGAGTCGCGCCCGCGAATCCCGCCCGCGCAGCTGCTCGGGGTCCTGCGTGCACTGGCGGACGACACCCGGCTGCGCGCTCTGCGGCTGATAGCCGAGCGGCCGCGCAGCACCCAGGAACTCGCCCCGCTGGTCGGGGTCACCGAGGCGGCGCTGTCCAAGCACCTGCGCACGCTGGCCGAGGCCGGGCTGCTCGAGCGCCATCGGGACGGCTACTACGTCCTGTACCGGATCGTGCCCGACCAGGTGGCGGCGCTTGCGCCCAGCCTCGAGGCCTTCCTCGAACGGCAGGCTCCGGGCGACTGATTTTCTGTTTGCCTAATTAATTGATAATGATGCGCTTCCCAGCCGACCATGCCGGTATGGCCCTGCTCCGCAACCGCAACTTCGCGCTCTTGTTCGCCGGACAGGGCGTCTCGCGGCTGGGCGACGGCCTGTACGTCGCCGTGCTGGCCTGGCTGGCCTGGTCGCTGACCCACGCCGTCGGTGCGGTGGCGGTGGTCACGATCGCCGCCAACGCGCCGACGTTCGCTGGGACGCTGATCGGGGCCTCGTATGCGGACCGCTACGACCGCCGGCGGCTGATGATCGGGACGGATCTGGCGCGGGGTGTGCTGGTGGGCGTCGCTGCGCTCCTGCTGGCGCTCGGCCTGCTGCACTTCGCGCTGCTGGTGGCCTTCGCCGCCGTGCTGGCGGCCATCGGCGCGCCGTTCGCGCCCGCGCGCAACGCGCTCGTCACCCACATCGCCCCGCCCGGCGCGCTGGTCACGGCCAACGGCCTGCTGCAGGTCTCCTTCCGCGCCGCGTTCTTTGTCGGGCCACTGCTGCTCGCGCCGCTGCTGGCCATCGCCTCGATGCCGCTGGTGCTCACCCTCGACGCGCTCACCTTCGCCGTGTCTGCCGTGACGCTCGCCGCGATCGGCGTTCCCCTGGCCTCCCCGGCGCGCACCCGGCCCGGCCTGCGTGACGACATCGGCGCCGGCCTGGCCGTGCTGCGCCGCGAGCCAGACGTGCTGCTCGTGATCGCCACCTTTGTGCTGGCACTGGCGGCCGCGAGCGGCTTCCTCACCGTCGGGCTGATCGCGCTCGTCGGGCAGAAACTCGGCGGTCACGCCGGCGAGTACGGCCTGCTGCTGGGCATCGCGGGCGTAGCCGAGGTCTTCGGCGCGCTCGTCATCGCCCGCCTGCACCTGCGCAACCTGGCCCTGACCGCCGTGCTGGCATGGGTGCTCCTCGGCGCCTTCCGGCTGCCCCTCGGCCTCGCGGCCAGCCCGCTGCTCGCCGCCGGCCTGCTCGCCGTCACCGGCTTCGCCTCGGCCCTGACCGACATCCCGCTCATCGCGCTCGTCCAGCAGCGGATCCCCGATCGTCACCTCGCCAAGGCCCTCGGCCTGTGGGAGGCCGGCATCGCGGGCGCCATCGCCATCGCGCCCATCATCGCCACAACCATCATCGACAGCGCCGGGGTTGGCCCAGGCTTCATGCTGTCCGGCGCCGCCCTGATCGTCATCGGGACGACCGCGGCGCTCGCGCTCCACCGCATCAGGGGCCGCGGCACATCTCACCTCCCGCCGGTGGCCGCCTGCGCAGGAATTCCGGAGAGCCCGGCCCCGGCTGGATCAGGTACTAGCCGTCCGGGGCCAGCTCCTCCAGCCACTGCTGGCTAGCCCGGGCGACCCGCGGGGGCACACCGAGTTCCTCGAGCAGCTCGCTGGCCGCCGCCATCTCATGGGCGCGGCGGCGGGCGTGCTGATAACTGCCCTGTTCCAGCCGCGCCGCCGTGGCCAGGTCAGCCCCAGCCAGCTCCGCCGCAATATGCTCGCGCAGCCAGTCCGCCTGGCCGGCCGCCTCCGCGGCGCGCAGCGCCTCGACCACCGCGGCCGCCATCCCCTTATAGAAGACGCTGCGCAACAGCTTGCGTGTCGCGGCCACGCCGGGCGGGCCGGGCAGCACGCCGACCGAGGCGCCGCAGCCACCCAGCACGCTGGCGACCTCGGCCGCGGCCGGGCCCGAGGCCAGCATGGGGGTGCGCAGCCCGCGCGGTGGCACCGGCGCCATGATGGCGACGTCCGCGAACGGCACCCCGGCTGCGGCGGCCAGGCCGGCCAGCCGCTGCTTCAGCCCAGCGGCAGCCGTGTTCAGGTCCGCGTAAGCCGTGCTCCGGTCCAGCCCGCCAGCCAGCGCCTGGCGCAGCGCGTCCTCCGACTCGCCCGCCGTGGTCAGGCTGAGCACCAGGTCGGCACCCCGGCAGGCATCGGCGTCGCCGGCCGCGGGCTCAACCCCGGGCGGGGCGGGCACGGCTGGGTCGAAGCCGCGGACGTGCGCGCCGGCCGCGGCGAGGTCCCGGGCGATCCGGCTGCCTGCCTCGCCGAGGCCGAGGACAGCCACGGTGACCGGCGGCGCGGCTGCCCCGGCCGTCATCCGGGCTGCCCGGTGGCCGCATCCACCGGTGGCGTGCCGTGCGTGTGGAACGTGTCGATCGTCTTCAGGCCCCACGCCTGGCCCTTGGCCCGTTCGGCCCGCGTCCACGAGATGGGCCGCCAGTCGGGGGCGAGCACCAGCCTGGCACCGGCGTTACATAGTTCGATCCGGTTGCCGCCCGGTTCCCACACATAGAGGAAGAACGTCTGCTGGATGGCGTGCTTGTGCGGGCCGGTCTCGATGTGGATCCCGGCTTCCAGCATCACATCGG
>Ga0335069_10006406_pt1 | contig 17131 bp, 18 predicted proteins | sample Lox_Sample_11_FD_206714 | JGI IMG/M metagenome (GOLD analysis project Ga0335069, IMG submission 206714) | Soil microbial communities from Loxahatchee National Wildlife Refuge, Florida, United States - Lox_Sample_1.1 | ecosystem: Environmental > Terrestrial > Soil > Wetlands | place: USA...
GCGCACCCTGGTCTGCTTGATCTCCTCGGCATAGGTCACGACCAGCATCTCCAGCGCCGCCTTCGAGATGGCGTAGGTGCCCCAGAAGGGTCGCGCCCCGCGGGCTGCGGCCGAGCTCACGAAGATGGCGCGGCCCGCTTCGGAGCGGCGCAGCAGCGGGTCGAGGCTGCGGATCAGGCGCCAGTTGGCGGTCAAATTGAGATCGAGCACGCGCTGCCATTCCGCGGGTTCGATATGGCCGATGGGGGTCAGGGTGCCGAGGTCGCCGGCATTGCCGACCAGCACGTCCAACCGCCCGAAGCGCTCGTAGAGCGCCCGGCCAAGGCGATCGATCGCGTCGAACTCGCGCAGATCGAGCGGCACCAGGAGGCTGGTCTTGCCGGTGAGCCCGCGGATCTCGTCGTCCAATTCCTCGAGGCCGCCGACGGTGCGGGCGATCAGGACGAGATCGGCACCTTCCTCGGCGAAGCGCTTGGCGACGGCACGGCCGATACCGCGAGACGCCCCGGTCACGAGCGCGATCCGGCCCGCGAGACGCCCTCCGGCAGATGCCATCAAGCGCGTTCCGCGAGCAATGAGAGCTGGTGGGTGCCGTCGCCGCCGGACTGGTCGGTCAGCTCGGTCGGATAGTCGCCGGTGAAGCAGGCATCGCAATATTGCGGCTGGCGCGCGTCGCGGTTCTTGTGCCCCATGGCGCGGTAGAGCCCGTCAATGGTGATGAACGCGAGCGAATCGGCGCCGATGAACTCCGCCATCTGCTTCTCGTCCATGCGCGCGGCCAGCAGCTGCTTCCGTTCCGGCGTGTCGATGCCGTAGAAGCAGGAATGCGAGGTGGGCGGGCTGGAGATGCGCATATGCACCTCGGTCGCACCCGCGGCGCGAATCATCTCGACGATCTTCTTCGAGGTGGTGCCACGCACGATCGAGTCATCGACCAGCACCACGCGCTTGCCGGTGACCTTGGCCCGGTTGGCGTTGTGCTTCAGCTTCACGCCCAGGTGCCGGATGTGGTCGGTGGGCTCGATGAAGGTGCGGCCGACATAGTGGTTGCGGATGATGCCGTATTCGAACGGGATGCCGGACGCCTCCGCATAGCCGAGTGCCGCCGGCACTCCAGAGTCAGGAACAGGGACGATGACGTCGGCATCGACCGGCGCCTCGCGGGCAAGCTCCGCGCCGATCCCTTTGCGCGCGTCGTAGACGCTGGTGCCCTCGATCACGCTGTCGGGGCGGGCGAAGTAGATGTATTCGAAGACGCAGAAGCGCCGCGGCGCCGGCGAGAACGGCTTCATGCTGTGGACGCCGTTGCGGTCGAGAACCACGACCTCGCCCGCCTCGACGTCGCGGACGAAGTCGGCCCCGACGATGTCGAGGGCGCAAGTTTCCGAGGCGAGGATATAGCCGGTGCCGCGCTTGCCCAGCACCAGCGGCCGGACGCCCAGAGGATCGCGCACGCCGATCACCATGTCGTTGGCGAGCGCCACCAGCGAATAGGCGCCTTCGACCTGGTGCAGCGCATGGATCAGGCGATCGACCACGTTGCCGCGGAGATGGGTCGCCATCAGGTGCTGGATCACCTCGGTGTCGGTGGTCGATTGGAACAGCGAGCCGCGCTTCACCAGCTCGCGGCGCACAGCATAGGCGTTGGTCAGATTGCCGTTGTGGCCGACGGCGAAACCGCCGAAGGCGAGTTCGGCGAACAGCGGCTGCACGTTCCGCAGAATGGTGTCGCCCGTGGTCGAATAACGGGTGTGTCCGATCGCCGCATGGCCGCGCAGCTGCTCGACCACGGACTGCTTGTTGAAGCTGTCGGCGACATGGCCGAGGTCGCGATGGGCGTGGAAGCGCTGGCCGTCGAAGGTGACGATGCCGGCCGCCTCCTGGCCGCGATGCTGAAGCGCGTGGAGGCCGAGCACGGCATGGGCCGCGACGTCATCGACGCCGTAGATGCCCACAATGCCGCACTCTTCCTTGAGATGATCGTCGTCGAAGGGGTGCGTGGTGAGCATGTTCCGGTTCGGCGTCCCGTCCTGCCCTCAGTCCTGCTTGCGAGGCGGGACCCGGTCATGGACCAGGCCCAAAGCCTGCGCGGCGCCGGTCTGAGACCCGAGGCGCCGCTACTGGGTACTCTGGATCAACCGGTCAAGGTCGTTCCGTTGCGCGTCCTTATACCCGGCCGCGGTTGCTTGTCCATCGGGATTTCCCTGCGGATTCGCATTGGAGCCCTGCGTGCCGCCGCTGCCTCCGGACGTCCCCGGCTGGGGCGCCGGCTGCGGCGCCTCGGGCGCCGGATTGGCATCGGGCTGCTGGGTCGGCGCGGTGTTCTTCGGCACCAGATTCTCCGGTTCGCCCAGGGTCTTCGCGCCCTGCTCGAGGACCGCCTGGCCCTTCTGGATCACATAGTCCGGAACCATGCTGCGCAGCATCTCCGAGCCGCGCTGCACCAGCGGAAGCGTCCGGGCCTGGGCGATCGAGTCGGGCCAGTCCTTCTGGTTCGGGGCGAAGCGCTCGAACAGCATGTAGGCGCAGGAAATGATCACTCCGCCGATGATGAGGCCGAGCAGGAGACCGAGCACGCGGTCGAGCGCACCGATGGCGCTGCCGCGCACGATGCGCGAGATGATCTGGTTGATGACGGCGCAGATCAGCAGCGCCACCAGGAAGAGACCGACCGCGGCCACCACATTCGCCGCCAGCGGGTTGCTGATGTATTTCTCCGCGATCGGCTGAACGGTCGGAAAGAAATAGACGGTCGCGAGCACGGCGACCACCCAGCTCGCGATCCACAGCACGACGTTGACGAATCCGTTCGAGAAGGCGATCAGGCCCGAGAGCGCGATCACCACGAGAACGACGATGTCTACGAAGTTCACTTCCCCTTCACCCTTTCGCCGCCGTTCTCGACGATGTCAGCCCCTTGGCAGAGGCCGCGCGCGACTCATTATAAAGCCAGTCGATCAACTCTTGTAGGTGACCGATCTCGGTAACGGCGAGGCCTTCGATCTGCGGATTGGCGCGCCCCGGCGGTCCCTTGGCGCCGCCCGGCGCCTGTGGCGCAAGGGCGCGACGAAAGCCGAGCTTGGCCGACTCCTTCAGCCGCGACTCGGCCTGGGTCACCCTTCGGACCTCGCCCGAAAGCCCGACCTCGCCGAAAATGGCGACGTCATCCGGCACCGGCCGGTCGGTCAGTGCCGAGACCAGCGCGAGGGCACAGGCGAGATCGGCCGCGGGCTCGGCGATGCGGAGGCCCCCGGCGATGTTGAGATAGACCTCGTTGCCGGCGAAGCCGAGACTGCAGCGCGCCTCGAGCACGGCGAGGATCATGGCCAAGCGGTTGCCGTCCCAGCCGACCACGGCGCGCCGCGGCGTCGCCTGGGCCGAGGCCGAGACCAAGGCCTGCACCTCGACCAGCACCGGCCTTGTCCCCTCGATGCCGGCGAAGACCGCGGCGCCGGAGACATTGCCGCGGCGCTCGGCCAGGAACAAGGCGGAAGGATTGGCGACTTCCATCAGGCCGGCATCGGTCATCTCGAAGACGCCGATCTCGTTGGCCGGGCCGAAGCGATTCTTGACCGAGCGCAGGATGCGGAACTGGTGGCCGCGCTCGCCTTCGAAATAGAGCACGGTATCGACCATGTGCTCGAGCACGCGCGGTCCCGCGATCTGGCCTTCCTTGGTCACATGGCCGACCAGCATGACGACGAAGCCGCGGCTCTTCGCGATCCGGATGAGCTCGGCGGCGCAGCTCCTGACCTGCGCGACGGTGCCCGGCGCGGAGTCGAGCGTGTCGAGATACATGGTCTGGATGGAGTCGATGACGACGACGTCGGGCGCGTCCCCCGTGTCGAGGCTGGCGGCGATGTCGCGCAGGCTGGTCGCGGCGGCGATGCGCGTCGCACCCGGGGCAAGGCCGAGACGCCGGGCGCGGAGCTGCACCTGCTCGACCGCCTCCTCGCCGGAGACATAAGCGGAGACGAGCGGCGGCTTCTGTCGCCCCAACGCCGCCACGACCTGCAGCAGCAGGGTCGACTTGCCGATGCCGGGATCGCCGCCGATCAGGATCGCCGAGCCGCGCACCAGGCCGCCGCCGGTGACGCGGTCGAACTCCGGCATGCCGGTCGCACGCCGGATCGTCTCCGGCACCTCGCCGCCGAGATCGATCAGGTCGATGCCCCGGCCCTTCTTGCCCGAGAGTCCCTTCGGCAGCGCCTCGCGCGGCGCCTCCTCGACGATCGCGTTCCAGGCGCCGCAGGATTCGCAGCGCCCGCTCCAGCGCGCGCTGGAGGCGCCGCAATTCTGGCAGACGTAACGCGCGGCTTGCTTAGCCATAGCGGCTAGAGCGACCGCACCGGCATGCGGATCGGGCCGTCGGCCTTGCCTTGGACGAACTGCTCGACATGGGGGTTGCCGGAGTTGTCGATGTCCTTGGCGAGGCCGGACCAGATGATCTTGCCCTCGTAGATCATCGCCGCATAGTCGCCGATCTCGCGGAGACTGTGCATGTCATGGGTGATCGAGAGCGCGGTGGCACCCAGCGCGTCGACGCAGGTGACGATGAGTTCGTTGATCACCTGGCCCATGATCGGGTCGAGGCCGGTCGTCGGTTCGTCGAAGAAGATGATCTCCGGCTCGGCGGCGATCGCGCGGGCGAGGCCGACGCGCTTCTGCATGCCCCCGGAGAGCTCGGCGGGATAGAGCTCGCCCACTTCCGGGCCGAGGCCGACCGCACTGAGCTTGCGGATCGCGACCGCCTTCGCCTCGGCACGATTCATGCCGCGGCCGGAGATGAGGCCGAAGGCCACGTTCTCCCAGACCGGCAGACTGTCGAACAGCGCGGCGCCCTGGAACAGCATGCCGAACTTCCTCATCACGCGCTCGCGCTCGCGTGCGGGCATGCCGACCACTTCCTGGCCGTCGATCAGGATCGAGCCGGCGTCCGGCTGGATCAGCCCCAGGATGCACTTGATCATCACCGACTTGCCGGTGCCGGAGCCGCCGATCACCACCAGCGACTTGCCCTTGGGCACGTCGAGGTCGATGCCGTCCAGCACGACGTTCGCACCGAATCGTTTCTTCAGGCCGCGCACCTTGATCTTCAGCTCATCGGCCATCGGTCACCGCGCGAAGAACAGTTCGGTGAGGATGTAGTCGAGGGTCAGGATCAGAATCATCGACGCGGCGACGGCATTGGTGGTCGCCTTGCCGACGCCCTGGGCACCGCCCTTCGAGTTGAAGCCGTGATAGCAGCCCATCATCGAGATGGTGTAGCCGAACACCGCCGCCTTGACCAAGCCCGAGAAGATGTCCTTGAACGTCGCATCCTGGGCGATGTTGTTGAGGAAGTTGCCTTCGTTGAAGCCGAGCTTATGTACGCTGACGAAATAGCCGCCGAGGATGCCGATGACGTCGGCGACCGCGACCAGCAGCGGAAGCATCGTGACGCCGGCCCAGAGCCGCGGCGCGATCAGATACTTGTAGGGATTGGTGCTCAAGGTGGAGAGCGCGTCGATCTGCTCGGTCACGCGCATGGTGCCGATTTCCGCCGCCATGGCCGCGCCGACCCGGCCGGCGACGATCAGCGCACCCAGCACCGGGCCGAGCTCCCGGGTCAAGGAAATGAGCAGGATGGTCGGCATCGCGCTCTCGGCGCCGACCCTGAAGCCGGTATAGGTCTGCAGCACCAGCACCATGCCGGTGAAGACCGCGGTCATGCCGACATAGGGTAGCGAGTAGTAGCCGATCTCGATCATCTGCCTGAGCATCAGCCGCGGATAGAACGGCGGCGTCACGCAATGCCGGATGGCAGCCAGCGAGAACAGGGCAAGCCGCCCCATCGCGGCGAGTCCGTTCAGGAACGTGCGGCCGACCGGCTGAAGGACGACGATCACGGGGCTCGTCCGTCGAGGTGCAGATAGCGCCGCTGGTAGCGCTTGCCGAGCGCGGTCAGGACCTCGTAGCCGATGGTGCCGGCACTTTCGGCCAGCGCGTCGACGCTCTGCTCGGGGCCGATGATGTCCACGAGATCGCCGACCGCGCAGGCGGCGACCGGCAGATGACCGATCTCGGCCGTCGTCAGGTCCATCGAAATACGGCCCACGATTGGCGCCCGCTCCCCTGCGACGAATACGGCGCCGCGATTGCCCAGCGATCGGAAGATTCCGTCGGCATAACCCACGCCGATAACCGCGAGGCGCGACCTTCCCTTGAACTGGTGCGTGGCACCATATCCAACGGTCATACCCAAGTCAACGTCCCGTATTTGCAGGATTTTTCCCTGCAGACGCACGACCGGACGCATCGGATTCGGACGCCCGATCAACGGCGCCAAGCCATAGAGCGCCGCCCCCGGCCGGGCGAGATCAAAGTGATAGTCGGTGCCGAGGAAGATGCCCGATGACGCAGCGAAGCCGAGCGTCGGCTTCTTGCCTGGGAGCGATGGAAGATGCGCCGCAAGACTCTGAAAGCGCGCCAGCTGCATAAGGTTCAGGCGATGCTCCGCCTCGTCGCTGCAGGCGAGATGGCTCATCACATGGACGATCGGGATGCCGTGCAGCGACCGCGGGTCGTTGGCGAGGCGCCGAACTTCCGCCTCGCCGAGGCCGAGCCGATTTATGCCGGTGTCGATCTGGATCGCGGCGGGCCTCGGTCCTGCCGCGGCGCAGAGCCTGCCCCATTCCGCGATCTGCTCCAAGGTCGCCAGGACCGGAATGAGCGCGGCCTCCGCCAGCGTCTCCGCGGATCCCCCGGGCAGCCCGTTCAGCAGATAGATGGCGGCGTGCGGCAGGACCTGGCGCAGCGCCAGACCCTCGTCGAGCGTCGCCACGAAGAACTGCTTGCATCCGGCGCGCTGCAGAGCGGGCGCCACCATGGCGGCGCCGAGACCGTAGGCGTCGGCCTTGACGACAGCGGCGCATTCCGCAGGTGCCACCTGCTCGGCGAGGAACCGGTAGTTGGCGGCGATGGCGGCGAGATCGATGGTGAGGATCGCCGTCGTTGCGTCAGGCATCGGCGGCGGGTCAGCCGTACCGGTCGGGCAGCGAACCGTCTTCCGCGAGATCGCTGAACCGGGTGATCATGCCGTCGAAGTAGAGCGCCTTGGTGCCGATCGGGCCGTGGCGCTGCTTGGCGATGATGACGTCGGCCTTGTTGTGCACTTCCTCGCCGCGCCGCTTCCAGCGCTCCATGCGCTCATGGAACTTGTCATCGGCCTCGTCCGAGCGCTGCTTCGGTTCGGCCCGCTCGTGGTAATACTGCTCGCGGTAGACAAACATGACGACGTCGGCGTCCTGCTCGATCGAGCCCGACTCTCGGAGATCGGCGAGCTGCGGCCGCTTGTCGTCGCGCAGCTCGACCGCGCGCGAGAGCTGCGAGAGTGCCAGCACCGGCACGTCGAGCTCTTTGGCGATCGCCTTCAGGCCGCGGGTGATCTCGGAGATTTCCTGCACCCGGTTCTCCGACCCTTTGGAGCTCGAGCCGCGCATCAGCTGCAGGTAGTCGATGATGATGAGATCGAGCCCGTGCTGACGCTTCAAGCGCCGCGCCCGGGTTCGGAGCATCGGGATGGTGATTGCCGGGGTGTCGTCGATGAAGAACGGTACCTCGTTCATCGCCTGCGCCGCCTCGACGATGCGCTGGAAATCGTCGTGCTTCACCTCGCCGCGGCGGATCCGATCGGAGGAGACGCCGGACTTCTCCGCCATGATGCGGGTCGCGAGCTGCTCGGAGGACATTTCGAGCGAGAAGAACGCCACGCGGTGCCGCTCGCCGGTCTCGGGATCGCGCGCTGCTTCCGCAGCGTTGAAGCCGATATTGGTGGCGAGCGCGGTCTTGCCCATCGAGGGCCGGCCGGCGAGGATCACCAGATCCGATTTCTGCAAGCCGCCCAGCATGCGGTCGAGATCGCGCAATCCCGTGGTGACGCCGGTGACATGGCTGTCGCGCTTGAAGGCGGCTTCCGCCATGTCGAGCGCGCTGGCGAGCACCGTGCTGAAGCTCTGCGGCCCGCGCTCGGTCTGGCCGCTTTCGGCGAGATTGAACAGCTTGAGCTCGGCCGCCTCGATCTGCCCGAGCGCCGTCTCCTCGACGTCGAACACATAGGCCTCGTTCACCACCTGCTCGCCGAGATCGATCAACTGCCGGCGGAGAAAGAGGTCGTGCACCGCGCGGCCGTAATCCTCGGCGTTGATCACGGTGACGACCGATTGCGCCAGCTCGACGAGATATTGCGCGCCGCCGATCTCGGCGAGAGCGCCATCCTGGTCGAACAGGTTCTTCAGCGTGACCGGATTGGCGATCTGACCGCGCTGGATCAGCTTGCCGATCGCCTCATAGACGCGGCCGTGCAGCGGATCGGCGAAATGCTCCGGCCGCAGGAACTCGTTGACCCGATCATAGACGAGGTTGTTCGCCAGGATCGCGCCGAGCAACGCCTGCTCGGCGTCGTAGTTGACCGGCGGCGTGCGCTGCGGCGTGATCGTATCGCCACTCCGCAGTCGAGTGACGTTGGTGGTTCCCCCGGCTTCCATGTTCGCGACCATAGCAGCACGACCCGAGGCAGTAACGCACGATCGTCTGTGAATAAGGTGGATATGAAGGATTGATTCTAGGTCGGCGCCCGAGTCGACGCCTAGGCAATTTGTGCCGCCCCAGTGTGCCGTCCCTGGTGCGGAAAAAGCTTCGGCCGCTTCCCTCGCGAGAAGCGGCCGACGCGATGCGATTCGATCTGCGCTGGGCGTTACGGCTGCGCAGGCTCGCTGGCGGGCGATGCGAGCTCGGCTTCCGCCAGCAGCTTGTCGAGATCGGCATCCGCCTGCGCCTCGGCCTGCTGCGGCACGAAGCCGCCGGCCTTCTCCTGCGCCGCCGCCTCGTCCTCGGACTTGGCGACGTTGGCGGTGACCGTCACGATCACCTCGGGATGCAGCGCGACGCGAACCGGATGCAGGCCCAGGCTCTTGATCGGCTTGTCGAGGATCACCTGGCGGCGGTCGATGGTGAAGCCCGCCTTGGTGACCCCCTCCGCGACGTCGCGGCTGGAGACCGAGCCGAACAGGATGCCGGTCTCGGAGGCCTGACGGATGATCACCACCTTCAGGCCGTCCACCTTGCCCTTGATCTTCTCCGCTTCCTGGCGGCGCTGCAGGTTGTTGGCTTCGATCTGCGCGCGCTGCGTCTCGAAGCGCTTCTTGTTTTCTTCGGTCGCGCGCAGGGCCTTCTTCATCGGCAGCAGGAAGTTGCGGGCATAGCCCGGCTTCACCTTCACCACGTCGCCGATCTGGCCGAGGCGCTCAACCCGTTCGAGCAGAATGACGTCCATTTCCCGGCCCTCCCTACTTGATCACGTAAGGCAGGAGGCCGAGGAAGCGCGCGCGCTTGATGGCCTGGGCCAGCAGGCGCTGCTTCTTGGCCGAGACCGCCGTGATCCGGCTCGGCACGATCTTGCCGCGCTCGGAGATGAAGCGCGACAGCAGGCGCACATCCTTGTAGTCGATCTTCGGCGCGTTGTCGCTCGAGAACGGGCAGGACTTCCTGCGCCGGAAGAACGGGCGACGGCCACCGCCGCCGCCGGAACGGCCGCCCTCGCGGCCGCCATCACGATCACGATCACGATCGCCGCTCATGCGACGTCTCCTTCAGTCGAAGGTGCAGCAGAGGCTTCGGGGCGGGCGGCGCGGGCGGGCCGGAAGCGATCGTCGCGATCGCCGCGATCCCGATCGCGCGGGCGATCGTCGCGATCGCGCGGCGGGCGATCGTCGCGGTCGCGCCGCGGGCCGTCGCGGTCACGCCCATCGCGGTCGCGACCACCCTTGCTCTGCATCATGGCCGACGGGCCCTCTTCCAGCGCCTCGACGCGCACGGTCAGCTGCCGGAGCACGTCCTCATGAAGGCGCATGTTGCGCTCCATCTCGATCACCGCGGCGGCCGGCGCGTCGATGTTCAGCAACACGTAGTGGCCCTTGCGGTTCTTGCGGACGCGGTAGGAGAGGCTCTTCAAGCCCCAGTATTCGCGCTTGGTGACGTTGCCGCCCTGGGCGGCCACGATCCCGGCGAATTGCTCGGTCAGCGCCTCCACCTGCGCGGTGGTGACGTCCTGACGCGCAATGAACACGTTCTCATAGAACGGCATGAACGACAGACTCCCTCTGGCTGTTCGCGGTCCGGAGCTGCCTCGACCTGAGACGAGCCGGCCGGACCTAGCCAATCCCACAAGCTCGCGAGACATCTTGCCTCGGAGCCGGTTTCAGGCGCGAAGGCCCAAAGACCGTGGACTGGCAGGGTTTGCGGCGGCGGAATATACAGGCCGAAAGCCCAAAAGCAAGGCGTTTCCGGGGCTTGCCGGAAGCCGGCGGCGCGGCTTGACAGCGCGGCGGGCGAACGTGTCTAAGCAGCCCAGCCCATCCCCGCGACTCTCCTGCGGCGCACCAGGAAAATATGCAACCAAACGAGAGGGTTACATGATAGCCGCCTTCGTCTTTCCCGGCCAGGGCTCGCAGGCCGTCGGCATGGGCCGGGCGCTCGCCGAAGCCTTCCCGGTGGCCCGGCACGTGTTCGAGGAGGTGGACGAGGCACTGAAGCAGAGCCTCTCGCGCCTCATGTTCCAGGGACCGGAGAGCGAGCTGGTGCTGACCGAGAATGCCCAACCGGCGCTGATGACGGTCAGTTATGCGGTGCTGAAGCTGCTGGAGAGCGAGGGCAAGTGGGCCTTGCCGGCCAAGGCCCGCTTCGTCGCCGGCCACAGCCTCGGCGAATACTCGGCGCTGGCCGCCGCCGGCAGCCTGACCCTCGGCGACGCGGCGCGGCTCCTGAAGCTACGCGGCCAGGCGATGCAGAAGGCGGTGCCGGTCGGGATCGGCGCCATGGCGGCCCTCCTCGGCCTCGACCTCGCCGAGGCGCAGCCGATTGCCGAAGCCGCGGCGAAGGAGACCGGCCTCGTCTGCACCTGCGCCAACGACAATGCACCGGGCCAGGTCGTCGTCTCCGGTCATAAGGAGGCGGTCGAGAAAGCGATCGCCCTCGCCGCCGAGAAGGGCGCCAAGCGCAGCGTAATGCTGCCGGTCTCCGCGCCCTTCCATTGCCCGCTGATGAAGCCTGCGGCCGATGCCATGGGCGAGGCTCTGCAGAAGACCGATCTCAAGGTCCCGTCGGTGCCGCTGATCGCCAACGTTACCGCGGCGCCGGTCAGCGATCCCGCGACTATCCGCAGGCTGCTGGTCGAGCAGGTTACGGCGACGGTGCGCTGGCGCGAGAGCGTCGAGGCGATGAAGGCGGACGGCGTCACGCGCATCTTCGAGCTCGGCGCCGGCAAGGTGCTGGCCGGCCTGACCAAGCGGATCGCGCGTGAGATCGAAGCAAGCTCGGTCGGCGCGCCGGAAGATATCGAAGCCGCGCTGAAGGCGCTGAGCTGAGGAGAAGAATGATGTTCGATCTTTCCGGCAAGACCGCGCTCGTCACCGGCGCTTCCGGCGGCATCGGTGGCGCGATTGCGAAGGCGCTGCACGCCCAAGGCGCCGTCGTGGCGCTCTCCGGCACGCGGCGCGAGGCGCTGGAGACTGCGGCGGCGGAACTGGGCGAGCGCACCCATGTTCTGCCCTGCGATCTCGGCGATCCCGCCGCCACCGAAGCGCTGGCCAAGGATGCCGAGACCGCGATGGGAAAGCTCGACATCCTGGTCAACAATGCCGGCCTCACCCGCGACAACATCTCGATGCGCATGAAGGACGAGGACTGGCAGAAGGTCATCGACGTCAATTTGACCGCCGGTTTCCGCCTCGCCCGCGCGGCGATGCGGGGCATGATGAAGCGCCGCTGGGGCAGGATCATCGGCATCACCTCGATCGTCGGCGTCACCGGCAATCCCGGCCAGGCGAACTACGCGGCGGCGAAGGCCGGCATGATCGGCATGTCGAAGTCGCTGGCCCAGGAGCTCGCCTCGCGCGCCATCACCGTCAACTGCGTGGCGCCGGGTTTCATCGAGACCGCGATGACCGACGCGCTGACACCCGAACAGAAGGCGCGGATCATGCCGGCGATCCCGGCGGGACGGCTCGGCGCGCCCGCGGATATCGCCGCCGCGGTGGTCTATCTGGCGAGCGACGAAGGGGCCTATGTGACCGGCCAGACGATCCATGTAAATGGCGGCATGGCCATGATTTGACGGAGCTTTTTCCGCATTCCCCCGGGTGCTGGTCAAAGCCGGACAACTATGTTAATTCACCGCTCGACATGCGCCGGCCCACTGGGATTCTCGGGGGATTGCGGGCCTCGGATGCGGCCGGTGACTGACCTCGAAAAATGGGAACGGACGCGCTTAGTTTTCCCGCCGGCAATCAGCGACATGGGCGGCGCAGCAGAGAGGAACTCGCGATGAGTGATATTGCGGAACGGGTCAAGAAGATCGTGATCGAGCATCTTGGCGTCGAAGAGTCGAAGGTCACCGAAGGCGCCAGCTTCATCGACGATCTCGGGGCGGACAGCCTTGACACCGTCGAGCTCGTGATGGCGTTCGAAGAAGAGTTCGGCTGCGAGATTCCCGACGATGCGGCCGAGAAGATCCTCACGGTCAAGGATGCCATCGATTTCATCAAGTCGAAGTCGAGCTGAGTTGCCCAGCCGCCGACCCGCCCGCATCCTCAGCCGCCCGCGTTTCGTCTCGGCGGCAACGTTTCCGCGCTGACAAGGCAGGTCATTATGCGTCGAGTGGTGGTCACTGGAATCGGCATCGTCTCGCCTTTGGGCGTCGGTACCGAGCACGTCTGGCGTCGCCTGGTGAACGGCGAATCCGGCATCAGCTCGATCCAGTCCTTCGACGTCTCCGACCTGCCGGCGAAGATCGCCGGCCAGGTGCCGCGGGGCGAGACCTCGTCGGGCAACTTCAACCCCGACGACTTCGTGACGCCCAAGGACCAGAAGAAGATGGACGACTTCATCGTCATGGCGATGGCCGCGGCGCATGAGGCGGTGACCGATGCCGGCTGGATGCCGACCAACGACGAAGATCGCAACCGGACCGGCGTGATGATCGGCTCGGGCATCGGCGGCCTCAACGTGATCTACGAGACGACGCTGATCCTGAACGAGAAGGGTCCGAGGCGCGTCAGTCCGTTCTTCATCCCGTCGGCGCTGATCAACCTCGCTTCCGGCCATGTCTCAATCAAATACGGCTTCCGCGGCCCGAACCATTCGGTGGTGACCGCCTGCGCTACCGGCAGCCATGCGATCGGCGACGCCTCGCGCATGATCGCGCTCGAGGATGCCGACGTGATGGTGGCGGGCGGCGCCGAATCCACCATCAACCGCCTCGGCATCGCCGGCTTCGCCGCTTCGCGCGCGCTCTCGACCGGCTTCAACGACAATCCACCCGCGGCCTCCCGCCCCTGGGACAAGGATCGCGACGGCTTCGTGATGGGCGAAGGCGCCGGGATCGTCGTGCTCGAGGAATACGAGCACGCGAAGCAGCGCGGCGCCAAGATCTATGCCGAGATCGTCGGCTACGGCATGTCGGGCGATGCGCATCACATCACGGCGCCCTCCGAGGACGGCAACGGCGGCTACCGCGCCATGCAAGCGGCGCTGAAACGTGCCAAGCTCAACCCCACGGACATCGACTACATCAATGCCCACGGCACCTCGACGCCGCTCGGCGACGAGATCGAGCTGGGCGCGGTGAAGCGGCTGTTCGGCGACCACGCCTACGCGCTCACCATGTCCTCGACCAAGTCGGCGATCGGGCACCTGCTGGGTGCTGCGGGTGCGGTCGAGGCGATCTTCTCGATCCTCGCCATCCGCGACCAGGTGGCGCCGCCCACGCTCAACCTCGAGAACCCCTCCGAGGGTTGCGACATCGATCTCGCGCCCAAGCAGGCCAAGCCGCGCCAGATCCGCAACGTGCTCTCGAACTCGTTCGGCTTCGGCGGCACCAACGCCAGTCTGGTCTTCTCCGCCCCGCACTGAGCGCGGGGGCGAACGCCTTGGTCCGCGGTTTCGTCCGGCTCATCAAAGCCGTCGTCTTCTTGATCATCCTGCTCGCCCTGCTGCTCGGCGGTGCGGCAGCCTGGCTCTGGCAGGGCTTCAACGCCGCGGGGCCGCTCGCGGACGAGAAGATCGTCGTGGTGCCGAAAGGGATCGGCACCGCCGGCATCGCCAAAGTGCTGGCCGATGCGGGGGTGATCGACAACGCGCTCGTCTTCAACCTCGGTGCGCGCTTCGCGGCGCGTGGCGCGGCGCTGCATGCCGGCGAGTTCAAGTTCCCCAGCCACGTCAGTCCCCGCGACGCCATGCAGGTGCTGATCGACGGCCATGTGCTGATGCACCGGGTGACGATCGCCGAGGGCCTCACGGTCAGCGAGATCTTCGCCGTGCTGCAGGCGGCGCCGGATCTCGAGGGCGCGCTGCCGCCGTCGCCGCCGGAGGGCACGCTGCTGCCCGAAACCTATTTCTTCGTGCTGGGCGACACGCGGGCGCAGGTGGTCGATCGCATGCGCTCGCAGATGGACGCGACGCTCGCCTCGCTGTGGCCCGGGCGCGACCCGGAGGTGGCACTCGCCTCGCCGCAGGATGCCGTGGTGCTGGCTTCGGTGGTCGAGAAGGAGACCGCGAAGGAGGACGAGCGGCCGCGCATCGCCGCCGTCTTCTACAACCGCATGAAGAAGGGCATGGCGCTGCAGTCGGATCCGACGGTGATCTTCGCCCTGACCCAGGGCAAGTCGAAGCTCGACCGCGCGCTCACCGGCGACGACCTCAAGACCGACAGCCCCTACAACACATATGTCGTCACCGGCCTGCCCCAGGGCCCGATCGCCAATCCCGGCCTCGCGTCGCTGAAAGCCGTGCTGCATCCCCTGAAGACCAAGGAGCTCTATTTCGTCGCCGACGGAACCGGCGGCCACGCCTTCGCCGAGACCCTGGAAGAGCACAACAAGAACGTCGCCAAATGGCGTAAGCTGCAGAAGAGCCAGGCGGGACAGGACCAAGGTGCAGCAGGGGAGAACTGAGATGCGCAGGATGATGCTTGCCGTAGCGATGCTCGGGTCGGCCATGCCGGCTTTCGCCCAGGACCAGACCGCTCCAGCCGAACAGGCCCAGGAGAAGCCTTTGACCGGCAGCTTCTACATGGCGCCGCCGATGGAGTCCGACGATCCCAAGGCGCCCAACGACCACATCTTCCTCACCATTACCGGCGATGCGGCGAAGTCGATGTGGGACGCGATGAAAGCGAAGGTGACGCCGGACGAATGCATCGGCCGCATGTCGAAATGGGTGAACGACCTGATCTGCTACGGCCCCGCCGTCGCGGGCACATCGCTGGCCCCGACCGATTCACCCTTCGAATGCTATCTCGGCATCAACTTGAAGACGGCGACGCTCGAGGTCGGGCAGGACTGCTGAGCGGCTCACCCCTCCCCGAACTCGACATCGGCCACGGGCGCCTCGGGCAGCTCCTTGTCGAGGCTGGCGCGGAAGGCGATGCAGCCGCGCATGAATCTAGGCCAGGGCGGCACTGCGACCTCGGGCGCGATCGGCTCCGGGAGCAGGCCCCAGAGCTGCGGGTGATACCAGCAGAGATCGTGGCCGGAACTGTCGCGATGCGCGCGGATGCCGGCGCGCAGCCGCTTCACCTCGGCGATCAGCGCCGCGCGATCCATCGCCTCGAGATCCTCGTCCATGCCGATCACTCCTTCTCGAAGCCGTATTCGCGCTCGACCTTGGCGATGCGCACGCGATAGGCTTCGTACCAATCGGCGCGGCCGCGGCGCTGCGCTTCCAGGTGATCGACGTTGCGTTTCCAGGCGGCGATATTCTCCAGGCTGCGGAAATATCCCACCGTGATCCCCAGGCCCTCGCGCGCTGACTCGATGCCGAGGAAGCCTGGCTGGGTCTTTGCCAGCGCCTCCATGCGCTCGGCCATAGCGCCGTAGCCGTTGTCGCCCTCGGTCCGGAGCGAGGTGAAGATCACCGCATAGTAGGGCGGCTGCGGCGTGGTTGCGATCGTATCGGACATGGTGACTCCCCCGAGGCTCCTGCGGCGGTCATCGAACCTTGCCCGGGCCGCTTCGGCAATGTCGCAATCGGCATGACTGCCCTGCGACGGATGCCGTGTCGATGGATTTCGCTAGTCGGACACTGCCATTCGGCCGTCGAGGGCGGTCTGCGCCTCGAGCCAGGCATTCTCGGCATCGGCGAGCTTCTGGCTCACTTCGGCGTGCTTCTTCTGCCAGTCGGCCGCCAGGACCGGATCCCCTTCGTAGAGCTTGGGGTCGGCGAGCCGGTTCTCGACGATCTCCAACGCCTTGGTCAGCTTCTCGACGGCGAGACCGGCGCGCTCCGCCGCTTCCTCGAGCTGCGCCCGTCGCACGGCGCGCTGATGCGCGGCCTGCCGCCGCTCCTCCTTGCGCGACGGGCGGTCGCCGCGGGTGCGCTCAGACTGCTTCCGCGCGGCGGCGCGGCTGTCTTCCAGGAGCAGGCGGCGATAGTCGTCGAGATCGCCGTCGAAGCCACGGACCGTGCCGTCCTTGACCAGCCAGAGCCGGTCGGCGCAGAGCTCGATCAGATGCGGGTCATGGCTGATGAGAACGACGGCGCCCTTGAAGTCGTTGATCGCCTGGACGAGGGCCTGGCGGCTGTCGACGTCGAGATGGTTGGTCGGCTCGTCGAGCAGCAGGATATTGGGCGCCGCCCAGCTCATCAACGCCAGCAGCAGGCGCGCCTTCTCGCCGCCGGAGAGCGAGCCCACCTTGGTGCCGATCTTGTCGGCGCCGAAGCCGAAGCGCCCGAGATGGGCGCGGCGCTTCTCCGGAATGAGATCGGGCGCGGCGCGGTCCATCAGCAGGAGTGCCGTCGCGTCGACGTCGAGCTCCTCGGTCTGATGTTGCGCGAAATAGCCGACGCGGATCTTGGACGAACGCCGGATCTCACCCTCCATCGGGTCGAGCCGGCTCGCCAGCAGCTTCACGAAGGTGGACTTGCCGTTGCCGTTGGCGCCCAGGAGCGCGATCCGGTCGTCGGGATCGAGCCTGAGATCGAGCTTCTTCAGGACGGGCTTGCCCGGTTCGTAGCCGACTGCGACGTGATCGAGGGTCATCAGCGGCGGCGGCAGTTCGGCGGGCTCCGGAAAATCGAACTCCACGCCGCGCTCCTC
>Ga0335069_10006407_pt1 | contig 17125 bp, 14 predicted proteins | sample Lox_Sample_11_FD_206714 | JGI IMG/M metagenome (GOLD analysis project Ga0335069, IMG submission 206714) | Soil microbial communities from Loxahatchee National Wildlife Refuge, Florida, United States - Lox_Sample_1.1 | ecosystem: Environmental > Terrestrial > Soil > Wetlands | place: USA...
AAAGAGGGCCCTGTGATACGTGTCAAAGCCATTTATCCCGGCTCGTTCGATCCGCCGACGAACGGCCACCTCGATCTCATCGAGCGGGGCAGCAAGATTTTTGACGAACTGGTCGTAGCCGTCCTCGGAAATCCCGAAAAAGACCCCCTCTTCAGCGTGAGCGACCGGCGGCGGATGCTGGAAGCGATGACGGAAGGGTTTGACAACGTTTCCGTGGACACGTTTGACGGGCTGATGGTGGATTATGCGATGAAGGTCGGGGCGGGCGCGGTGTTGCGAGGGATTCGCGCGATCAGCGACTACGAGTACGAATTGCAGATGGCGCTGATGAACCGCAAATTGCAGCCGGGGCTGGAGACGGTTTTTATGATGCCGGCGGAGAAGTATTCGTATTTGAGTTCGCGGCTGGTGCGGGAGATTGCGCAACTGGGTGGGTCGATTGACTGCCTGGTTCCCGAACTGGTGGCGCAGAAGCTGCGCGAGAAGCTCGATCCTGCCCACAAATTTGCGTCTGGAGAAAAGGAGAAGCGCCGGGCGCCTGGAAGTCATCCTAAAGTACGAACCAAGAGGAAAGCATGAGCACTGTGATGAGCCCCGTGACCCACCCCGTGCGACTGACGGAACGCATCAACCGCATCGAACCTTCGGCCACCATGATGGCCGTTGCCGAGGCCGAGAAGTTGCGGCAGCAGGGGATTGATGTGGTCGACTGCACAGCGGGGGAGCCGCACTTCTCCACGCCGGAGCATGTGAAAGAGGCGGCGATCGCGGCGATTCGCGGGAATTTTTCGCGCTACACGGCCGTGGGTGGGACGCTCGAACTGAAAGACGCGATCATCAAGCGGCATAGCGAGGATTTTGGGTCGGCTTATAAGCGCGAAGAAGTGTGCGCGGCGGTGGGCGGCAAGCATGCGCTGTTCAACGTGATTTCGGTGCTGGTGGATCACGGCGACGAAGTGATTCTCCCGGTGCCGTACTGGGTGTCGTTCAAGGACATGGTGAACTACGTCGGCGGCAAGTGCGTGCTGCTGAAAGCCGACGAGTCGCAGGGTTTCCGTGTCACGGCGCAGATGATCGAGCGGCTGGTGACGCCGAAGACGAAGCTGATCGTGCTGAACTCGCCGTCGAATCCTTCGGGCGCGGTGATGAAGCCGCAAGACATGACGGAAGTGATTCGCTTCGCGCACGAGCGGGGCATCTGGGTGATTTCGGATGAGTGCTATGTGTATCTGAATTACACGGACCGGAATTTTTCGGTGGGGGCGCTGAATGAATATCGCGACCGGTTTTTGGTGGTTGGATCGCTTTCGAAAACGTACGCGATGACGGGATGGCGGCTCGGTTACACGCTGGGACCGGCGGCGGTGGTGGGCGCGGTGCAGAAGCTGCAGAGCCAGCAGACGTCGAATCCGACGTCGATTGTGCAAAAGGCGGCGGTAGCGGCGCTGACCAGTTCGCAGCAATGCGTGCTCGATATGCGCGCGGAGTACATCAAGCTGCGCGATCACATCGTCAGCGGGCTGAATTCGATTCCGGGCGTGAAGTGCACCAAGCCGGAAGGCGCGTTCTACGCGTATCCCAACGTCTCGGCCTTCATCGGTAAAAGCGGAATCAGGTGCAGTGCGGATATAGCCCACGGGCTCTTGCATAAAGCGCACGTTGCCACGGTGGCGGGAGAAGGGTTCGGCACGACGGAGCATGTTCGGATTTCGTACGCGACGACGGTGGGGAATTTGGATAAGGCGCTGGAGCGGATGCGGAAGTATTTTGGGGAGCAGTAGCGAAGTGTGGGGCGGGCATCCTCAGTCCTCTGATTCCTGATACTTTGCTAATCCACAGTGGACACAATGTCTAGCTAGAAAACCCTTGTTGTACCACCATTTCGCAGAAAACCAGTTTCCGCATCGGGGCCATCTCCAGAGCTGGATGCGCAGCCCAGTGACCAAAAATAATGCCATCCAGAAAAAGGCAAGCGCGAATGCCGGCGTAGTAGTGTGAAACAATTTGAACGAGAGAAATCCAAAAGTGCCGCATACAGGTACATATCCTACAAAGACCAGGATCCATTGGTTCCTTAGTCGTTTGTATTCTTTCCAATCCTCTGCATAACTGGCCATCGGATCGGTACCTCCTCAGAGTCTACGTTACTATTTTAGAGTGGCTTCGGTTCTATCGCAGGAGTCAAACGAGGCTGCGCAATTTGAAATGACCCAACTCTACCCACTCCTCATGTCCCCCGCCTTTGACCCCCGCCCGTGGGGGACGATGGATCTTGCGCCGATTTATCCCAATGCAAAGTTTACGGAGAAGATTGGCGAGGCCTGGCTCACTGGCGACAACTGTGTGGTGACGAACGGGCCACTGGCGCAGCGGACGCTGGCAGAACTGAGTAAGGAATTCGGCGCGGCGCTGGTCGGCTCAGCGGCGCGCGATCCGCAGCGCTTTCCGCTGCTGCTGAAGTTTTTATTTCCGGCGGAGAAGCTTTCGGTGCAGGTGCATCCCGACGACTCGACAGCGCAGGGTTTTGGCGAACCGTGGGGCAAGACCGAATGTTGGTATGTGGCGCATGCCAAGCCGGGGGCGCAGATTGGGCTCGGGCTGAAGGCGGGAGTGACGGTGGTGCAACTCGAGAAGGCCATTGCCGAAACGCGGGCGGAAGAGCTGCTGAACTGGATCAACGTGTACCAGGGCGAAATGATTTATGTCGCGGGTGGAACGTTGCATACGCTGGGGCCGGGGTCAGTGATCGTCGAGACGCAGCAGCAGTCGGATGCGACCTATCGTTTGTATGACTATGGGCGGCCGCGACCATTGCATCTGGAGCAGGGGCTGGCCTCGGTGAAGGAGCGCGTCGCGTCGGGGAAGGTGATCCGTCCGGCGCCGGTGGCGATGGACGGCGGGAAGAATCGGCAGTCGGCGATGGTGGTAGCGCCGTATTTCACGGTGGACTTGTTTGAGTTGAAGGAGGCGCACGAGTTTGCGACGCGGGATGAGTCGGGCAAGACTTCGGCGCAGATTCTGGTGGCGGTGGAGGGATGCGGGATTGTGGAAACGGCGGGGGGCGCGCCGGTGACGCTGGCGAAGGGCGATGCGGTGGTGATTCCTGCGGCGATCGAAAATTTCACGGTGCGTCCGCAGTGGGCGGTGGAATTTCTGCGAGCCTATGTGCCAGGAGTGCCCGCGCCGGAGCCGGCAACGCGCCTATAGTGCGATTGCGGAAGTCAGAAGTTAGATTGCAGAAGTAGAACCATCGGATCCAGCATTCGTGCGTTTGACTCCGAGCAGCGCGTCACGGCGGCTGTTTCTCGAAATTGTCCCTCCGCCATTACAATTCAAATTCGTGACGAAGCAATCAAACTTCTATCCGGTCATCCTTGCTGGGGGTCGGGGGACGCGATTTTGGCCACTGAGCCGCAGGCGTCGGGCCAAGCAGCTGCTGGCGCTTGATGGCAAGCAGACGATGATTCAGCAGACGGTGGCGCGGCTGTTGCCGCTTGCGCCGTCGCGTCGGTTCTGGGTGTTTACAAACGACGACCTGCGGGCAACGATGGTCAAGCAGTTGCCGAAGCTGGCGCCAAAACAGATCATCGCCGAGCCCACGGGGCGGAATACGGCCCCGGCAATTGGGCTGGCAGCCTTCTTGCTGCAGAGGCACGATCCCGCAGCCGTCCTTGGCCTTTTTCCGTCGGATCACGTCATTGCGAATCGCGAAGAATTCCTCGCCACACTGTGGAGAGGGATTGCAATCGCGGCGCGCGGTGAGAATATCGTCGTGCTTGGCATCCGCCCGACGCGGCCGGAAACGGGCTACGGCTACATTGAAGCGGGGGCCGATGCGGGAGACGGCTCGCGGCGCGTGCGGCGTTTTACAGAGAAGCCGGATCTCGCGAAGGCCCAACAATTCGCCGATGCCGGGAATTTCTTCTGGAACAGCGGCATGTTCTTGTGGCGCGCAGATACTCTGGCGAACGCGCTGCGCGAGCATTTGCCGGAGACTGCGCCGATTCTTGAGAAGATCGCCGCCGCTTACGGTACGCGAAAGTTCGAGGTGACGTTCCGAAAGCTGTATCCGAAGTGCGAAAACATCAGCGTGGACTACGCGGTGTTGGAGCCACGCTCGGCGAAGGGTGAGGGTGCGTCGGGGATTTTCTGCCTGCCTTCGGATTTTGGCTGGAACGATCTTGGCTCATGGACGGCGCTGCATGAACATCATGCGGCGAAAGCGCGGCCTGTGGATGGGAGCCTGGTGAATGCGGCAGGCAGTTTTGCGCTGAACGCAAAGAACAACTACGTGCATGCGCCCGGGAAATTTGTGGCCACGGTGGGCGTGAATAATCTTGTTGTCGTTGAGACCGACGATGCGCTGCTCATCACTACCCTCGACCAGTCGCAGGATGTCGGGAAAGTGGTGAAGTATCTGGATGAGAAGAAGCTGAAGAAGCTGGTATAGGGCGTCGTTGGTCGGCGGACGTTGGTTGTTCGAGAAATCGGGTTGTATGAGCGCGTGCGCATGAGTAGAGTAGGGGTCCTTCGACTGCGTTCGGCTCGCTGCGCTCACCTCACTCCGCTCAGGATGACAGGGGGAAAAGTTCCAGGCCCGCGGCATGACGACATTACGGAATGCGAAGGGACGGGCGGCGACGCTCGTCGCTCCACATCAACACTACCCGAACGACTAAGGACTGACGAATGACGACTAATCATGACTGACATCAAGTTTGGCACCGACGGCTGGCGCGGCCTCATCGCCGACGACTTTACTTTCGCGAACGTGCGCCGCGTCGCGGGTGCAATCGCCTCCTACGTGCTCAAGCACGAAGACCCGACTCGTGGCGTGTTCATTGGCTATGACACTCGCTATGCGTCCGATCGCGCGGCGCGACTCGTGGCCGAGACGATTTCGCAGGCGGGGATTCCGGTGCGGCTCTCGAACGACTACGTTCCTACGCCGGCCATTTCTTACAACGTGAAGAAATCGGGCGCGGCGGGTGGAGTGATGGTCACGTCAAGTCACAATCCGTGGAACTGGAATGGAGTGAAGTTCAAAGGGAAGTTTGGCGGCTCGGCTACGCCGGCGATCATGAAGGTGATTGAGGCGGAGCTCGCTACAGGTGCGATGCCAAAGGGTCAGGCGGCGAAGATCGAAACGGTAGACCTGAAGGCGGCGTACGTGGCGGGTGTTTGCGAGTTTGCCGACCTCGACATGATTCGCAAGGCAAACGCCCGGTTCTTGATTGACTCGATGTACGGCTCGGGACGGGGTGTTCTGCCGGGAATCTTCGACAAGCATGGGATCAAGTATGTGTCGATCCGGCAGGATGCGAACCCGTTGTTTCCGGGGATTAATCCGGAGCCGATTGTGCCGCATGTCGCGATGGCCCAGGAAGTCACGGTGAAAGAGAAGTGTCACGCTGGGCTGGTAACGGACGGGGACGCCGACCGCATCGGTGCGGTGGCGGAGGACGGCAGCTTTGTTGATTCGCACAAATGCATGTCGGTGCTGCTGAACTGGCTGCTTGAGCGCAGAAAGTGGCCGGGCGATGTTGTGCGCGCTTTCAACACGACCGGGATGATGGACCGAATTGCCGCGAAACATGGGCGCAAGCTGTACGAGGTATCGATCGGATTCAAGTACGCCGCGGACGTCATGATGGAGCGGGAAATACTGATTGCGGGCGAGGAGTCGGGCGGGATCGGGTACGGACGATTCTTACCGGAGCGCGACGGCATTCTGAACGCCTTGCTGTTGGCGAATGTGATGGCGGAGGAAGGCAAGCCTCTGGGTCAGCTTGTTTCCGATTTGCAGCGGGAGTACGGTGCGCATCATTACGGACGGCGCGATCTGCACATCAGTGACGAGCTGAAGAATGGAGCGGTGCGCCGGGCGGGCGATGCGGCAACGACCAAGGTCGGGAGGTATGGAATCCTGCGGAAAGAAACCCGCGACGGTGTGAAGTTCTACCTGGATGCGCCGAGGGATGGCAATGGCGCGGACCCGTGGGTGCTGTTCCGGGCCTCCGGGACGGAGCGGCTGTTGCGTGTGTATGTGGAGGCGGCGAAGCCAGAGCTGGTGGGGGAAATTCTGGAGGCTGCAGAGAAGTTTGTGATGCAGGGGTAGTAGGGGTCCTTCGACTGCGCTCGGCATACGCCTCGCTCCGCTCAGGATGACAAGACGCAGGCTTTTTATCGCCGCGTCCTCCCCAGGGCATTCAAGGACAAGGCTCAAGTCTCGGGCTGCACGCGAGCGGCGCGGCGGGCGAACCACTTTACGACAACATAGACGACCGGTCCTGCGGCGAGGGCCCATGGTCCCCAGCGCAGACCCATGGGGTCGCTGTAGCGGAGCGCGATGTAAGTCATACCGACCGGAAGAGCGATGACGTAGAGGAGCCCGAGACTACCTCCGGGGATGGTGAAGGCGCGGGGAAGATCGGGGCGTTTGCGGCGTAGTCCCCAGGCGGCGAGAACGGTCATTACCGTCGTGGCGGCGCGCAGCCAGTTGTAGATGCTGATCAGCTGCCCAAGCGTATGCAACGCAAGCGAGGCATAGATGGCCGACGAAATCAGAATCGCGATCCAGGGAGTTCCGTAGCGCGGATGTTTGCCCGTGAGAAAGGGTGGAAGATAGCCATCTTCCGCCATGGCGAAGGGCATTCGCGTCGACGTGAGGACCGTACTGTTGAGCAGGGCGACCGTGCAGAGCATAGCGGAGATGGTCATCAGACTGCCGAGCCATGGGCCCCCGATTAGCTTGGCTGCGGTGGAGAAGTATCCATCCTTCCAGTTTTGCCAATCACCGAGGGCGGCGAGGGCGGCGAAAGTGGGCAGGAAGTACGTGGCAATGGAAAGTGGCACGACGAGGGCGAGAGCGCGCGGATAAGTCCGCTGTGGGTTTTCGACTTCTTCGGCGACCGTAGAGAGCTGTTCATATCCGGAATAGAGCCATAGGCCGAGCGCGAGACCGACGCCGAAGACCTGATGAAACGGCTGGTTCGGCGGGACGAACGGCACAAAAGGATTGTGGCGCCATTTTGCCAGGCCCATCGCAATCATCACAATCACGGGGATGAACATGAGAATTTCGAGCGCCGTAGCCGCCTGACCCACCATCTGAATCCCTCTAACGTTCAGCCAGGTGATCGCGACGATCAGTACGAAGGAGACGAGCCAGTGTTTCCATCCGACGAGTTGCGGAAAATAGTAGACGAGGTAGTCGGAGAAAAGAACGGCGTAGGAGCCGCCGAGTAAGAAGGAAGCGGACCAGTTCCACCATCCGGCCTGAAATCCCCAGAAATCTCCGAAAGCCGCGCGACTCCAGCGATAGAAGCCACCTTCGACTGGCATCGCGGTGGTGAGCTCGGCGGAGACAAGCGAGACGGGGATGCACCAGAAAAACGGAAGGACAAGGTGATAGAGCAGGGTCATACCCGGGCCACTGGTGGTCACTTGCGCTTCGAGACCGTAGGGGCCGCCGGTCGTGTAAGAGAACATCACGAAGACGAAATAGAACAGGCTTGCCTTGCGAATCGCCGAACCGTTGGAGGTGGAGTGCGCGCTGGTCACGATGGGCAGAGGCCGACTATTTCTTTAGAGACTGGGCGAGGAGCCAGGGAACGAGATCAGGCTCGGCGTAGGCCTGATCCCAAGAGTTGTGGCGGACGCCTGGGTATTCGCTGTATTTGAAGTTGGCGCCCGCGCTTTTGAGAGCGGCGGCCATGTGGCGTGACTCTTCGACAGGGACGGAGTCATCGGCATCGCCGTGAAACATCCAGACTGGGGTCTTTACGATGCGCCGGGCGACTTCGGCGTAAGGATCAGTGATCTTGACATCGCCGGCGAGGCCGACATGGAGTTCAGGCCAGTCGCTCGGTCCGCGGATGCCGGAACAGATCGGCGCGAGGGCAGCAAACTTTCCCGGGTTCGCCACTGCGAGTTCCCAGGTTCCATAACCACCCATCGACATGCCACTCAGATAGATTCGCGAGCGGTCCCCATGAAATTCCTTGATGGAAGCTTCGAGCGCGGCCATCGCCTGCGCCTGCATGTCGGCGTTGCGCCAGATTTTTTCTTTCTCGCACTGCGGAATCACTACAACGAAGGGAAAGCGGGAGGCATTGAGACGAATGGCATGGGGGAGCCCAACATCGGTTTGGAGCAGGCCGTCGCTGCCGCGCTCGCCGGAGCCGTGAAGAAAGAGGATGACCGGCCACTTCTTCTTCGTGGCGAAGTCGGCGGGAACGTAGACCTGGTAGCGGTAGGTTGCTCCCGAGATGGTGACAGAGCGGTCGAGGAAGCCGGTCTGCACCCGGGCGGACGATGAGATCGGGCTCAAGAGCGCCAGCAAGAGGAGAGCCGCCAACATACAAGTTTTCATGGCTGCTTAGTGTACAGGATGGAAATCGAGGAAGGCTTCTCGACAAACATTCAGCTAAGCGCTCTCGGCCCGTTTCCCTTGACAAAATGCCGCAACGCTGTCGATGCCGTCCTTCATAAGGAAGGTCACAAGTTTATGCAGCTCGGCCTCCGACATGTCCTTGGTTCTGCCGATCAAGTTGATGGAGGCGCGAATGCGAGTGCCGCCTGTGAGATCGGGACCGAAGGTGACATGGTATTCACCGGTAACTTCGAGTCCGTGGTAGATCAAGTCGATGGAACGGGGTGGGCTGATGGCAGTAACGACCGCGGAAATTGTGCCCCGCCGCGGCTGGAGAATGGAGAAACGCAAGCGGCTGCCCACTTGCCATGGCTGTCCCTCCACCCAGGCAGCGGCGTCATAGACACCGCGATTGAGGAATCGGTTCAGATCCTGAAAGGCGTGAAACGCGTCATCCACGGACACCGGCACACGGACCGAGTACTGGACCGCTGGCAACACGGAACGCCCCCCTTTGCGGGATTATGCGCTCATCTCACGACGAAGACAAGATTCCTTAATCTGGGGTTGCCGCGGAGAGCAAAGGACCGCGAGTGGATTTCACACCTGTCGAGAAGCTGCTGCGTTACCATTTTCCCCATGCATTCCCTCGCCGAGCGGCTGCTCAGGACAATTCGGAAGCAGGAATTGATGCGGGCGGGAGAGCGGGTGGCCGTGGCGGTGTCGGGCGGAGCTGATTCGGTTGCGTTGTTGCTGCTGCTTGTCGAGCTACAAGTTGAGTTGGGGATTGTGCTTTCGGTGGCGCACGTAAACCATAAACTCCGGGGAAAAGAGTCGGAAGACGACGAACAGTTTGTGGCGAAACTTGCGGAGGGATACGGTCTTGCCCTTGAGTCGCTTGCGAAAAGCGCCGATCGGGCGCAGGTTGCAGGGATTGAAAGCGCAGCGCGTCGCGATCGTTATCGTTTCTTCGCCAGCCTGGCCAGCGCTGGGAAAGCGACGACGGTAGCCACAGCGCACACGCTCGACGATCAGGCGGAAACCGTCCTGATGCGTTTGTTTCGCGGTGCGGGAGTACGAGGACTGGCGGGGATTCTGCCGCGGTTGGCTCTGCGGGAAGGCGGCAGAGTGCGGGGCGAAGCCATTCGCCCTCTGCTGAGTTTCCGGCGGGAAGAGTTGCGCGACTATCTGCGCGACCGCGGCCAGGGTTGGCGCGAAGACTCTTCCAATCGCGATGTCTCGTTTTTGCGAAATCGCTTGCGGCTGCGGCTCATGCCGCTGATCGCGAAGGAGTTTGGCGCGCCGGCGGTGGAACACATCGCAGATCTGGCAGAAATCGCGCGCGCCGAGGAAGAGGCTTGGGTGGGACAAGGAATCGAGAGCACGGCCACCGCGAATGCAATGGACGTGGCGCACTTGCTGGCCCGGTCTTTGGCGGCCCAACGCCGTATCGTGCAAGCATGGATTGAAGCCGCCGTCCCAAACGCAAAGATTTCGTTTCGGTTGATTGAGGACGTGCTCGCTTTGGCGCATGGAAGCGCGGGGAAGAAGATTGACCTGCCTTGCGCTTCGAATGATGAAGGGTGGGCCGAGTCTGATTGCACAAAATGGTTCGTCAGCCGCCGCCGAACGGAACTGGCCATCGAGCCCGCTGACATTGAGGCAAGGGACTACACGTACGAACTGCCAATCCCGGGGAAAGTGGATGTCCCTGAACTGGGAGTTTCTGTGGAGGCCGTCACAACCGATGTGGAGTCGGCGCCAGAGTCGCAGCGTACCCGGCTTCTGGATGCCGGCTGGGCGGGACAATCGCTTGTGCTCCGCAACTGGCGGGCTGGAGACTATTACTTGCCTGCCAACACAAGCACCAAGAGGAAAGTCAAAGACTTGCTGAACAAGCTCCACATAACGGGGACCGAGAAAAAGATGTGGCCGGTGATCGAGAAGGATGGACAGCTCGTGTGGATGCGGCGCTTCACCGTTCCGGAGCAGTTTGGCCCGAGGCCGGGCTCGCGCACGGGGATTTGGATTCGAGAATCGCCACGATGATGTAACATTCCTGTTTACGTTCTGCTATACGTCTTGCAGTACCTGGAGGACGCCACTCCGCCATGAATGCCTTTCCGAATGCCAAGCTGCGCCAGGTCATTTCCGGTGATCAGATTCTTAAGCGAGTGCGAGAATTGGGCCGGCAGATCTCCGACGACTACCGTGGTAAGACCGTGGTTGCTCTTGGCATCCTCGAAAACAGCTTCATGTTCATGGCAGACCTGGTAAGAGCAGTGGACGCACCGCTCGTTTGCACCTTCATCAAGCCCCGCTACCAGCAGACGAAACAGGGCGAAGCTCCGATCATGGAAATTTTCTTCAGCCACGAGCTGGATATTAAAGATAAGCACGTGCTGCTCGTGGAAGGATTGGTACATTCGGGTGTGACAACGGAGTTTCTGATGAGTGACTTGCGGGTGCGCGGAGCGGCCTCAGTCAAAGTCGTGACGCTCCTCGACCGGCAATCGGCGCGGCGCGTTGACCTCCGCGCTGACTATTTCGGATTTCTTGTTGACGACAGTTTCTTGTGCGGGTACGGTCTCGGCAGCCCGGAGCAGACCTCGCGCAATTTGCCCTATGTGGCGGCCGTGGGATAGGGCCCCGCGCGCTTTTCCCTCTCGTCGTTACGAACTCGAAACTTAGCGATTCCTTCCCTGCCCATTCCCTTCTATAGCGCTGGTGCCTTTGTGTGCCAGTCGGTGGCTTGCTCGTAGGCATGGGCAACCTGGAGCAGGAATTCTTCGCGCCAAGGCGCTGTCGCAAGCTGGAGCCCGATCGGCACGCCGTCCGACGTGAAGCCGCACGGGATTGAGATCGTTGGAATCCCCCAAATATTGAATGGGCGCGTGTTGCGGAGAAGCACGACCTCCGTGGCGCGAAGCATTCCCGGGTGTGCCTCGAGATCGGCGATTTTGGGCGGAGGCACGGGCGAAGTCGGTGTGAGCAGGATGTCGACCGTCTCGAAGATTGTGCGGATGGAGCGGCGAACCTCGTCCAGGTTGCGGCGTGCACGCAAAGCAGCAGCCGCCGAGATGCTAGCGCCGCCTTGAATTCGGGCGAGCGTGGCGGGCTGGTAGAGTTCCGGCGACTTCTGCGCCATGGATTCGTGGAAGGCGTAGGCCTCGGCCATGAGGAGACTACGGTCGTCGGGAGCGTCGAGTTGGAGATCACGTACTTCGGCGTGGAGGCCCGTGAAGACTTGAACGGCAGCTTCGATCGCGCGTGAGACTTCGGGATGCAGATCGTCAAAGAAGAAATTGTGCGGTACGCCGATGGTGACATGCGATGGGAGGTTGGCGATCTTGGCGGTGTAATCAAAGACCGGGAACTCAACACTCACGGGATCACCGTTGTCGTAGCCGGCAATGGCCTGGAGAACCAAGGCCGCATCGCGCACGGAATTGGTTAGGGGGCCGACGTGGTCGTGAGACCACGACAGCGAAACGACGCCGCGCGTGCTGACGCGGCCAAAGGTCGGCTTGAGCCCGACGCAGCCGCAATAAGAAGCAGGCTCGCGCACAGAGCCTCCGGTATCCGTGCCGATGGCGGCATAGCCGAGCCCGGCGGCAACGCTCGCAGCGGAGCCCCCGGAGGAGCCACCGGCAATTCGCGAAGTGTCCCAGGGATTGTGGACCGCGCCGTAGTAGCTGATGACGGAACTGCCGCCGTAGGCGAACTCGTGCATGTTCTGCTTGCCGAGAATGACGGCGCCAGCGTCCCGGAGGCGGCGCGCGACCCCGGCGTCTTCGGCGGGGACGCGATCTTTGTATTGCGCGCTGGCGGCGGTGGTCCGAACGCCAGCAGTGTCGATGATGTCCTTCAGGCCGATGGGGATTCCGTGGAGCGGGCCGCGATAGTCGCGGCGCTGGATTTCTTCTTCGGCGCGACTGGCGTCGGCCAAAGCCGACTCCGCCGTGACTGTAATGAAAGCATTGAGAGAAGGATTCAGCTTCTCGATGCGAGCGAGACAGTCCCGCGTGAGTTCGACTGGAGAGATGGTGCTTCGGCGAATTTGCTCGCTGAGCTGATGGATCGATAAGCGCACGGAAACCTCGGTGGACCAAAGAGATTTTACAAGCAGCGAGTGGCATGCTTGCTCCACTCGCGGTAACGGTGTAAGTTACTGGCTCAATTCAAGTCGAGGAGAATTCTTCATGCAGAAGCCGCGGATGATCCGGAATATTCTTATCCCAACCGCGCTGTTTGTCCTGGCAGGAGTCGCTTTCGCCGATGATGCCGCGCCCAAACCAAAGACCGTGATTGTGCACGCTGGGCACTTGCTCGATGTCAGGACTGGAAAGATGCTGGCGAACCAGACCATCGTGATTGAAGGGGACAAGATCGTCAGCGTGGGAGCGTATCCTCGGGCTGGCGCGGGCCCGGCAGCGTCTGGGCCGAAGATGCCCGATGACGCGCAGATGGTTGACCTATCCAATGCCACGGTGCTGCCCGGGCTGATCGACGCGCACACGCACATTACGTTCAATCCGAGTTTTGGATACCAGACGCTGGCCATTTCGGGGCCGCGGGAGGCGCTGACCGGCGCGAAGAATGCCAAGATCACGCTGGAGGCGGGGTTTACAACGCTGCGCAATTTGGGCGCGAGCGATTATGCGGATGTCGCGCTGCGCGATGCGATCAATGCGGGAGACGTTCCCGGGCCGCGCCTGCTGGTAAGCGGTCCGGCGCTGAGCATTACGGGCGGGCATTGCGATAATAACCTGCTGCCGTATGAATATCACGCGACGCACGGCGGTGTGGCGGACGGCGTGGAGGCAGTGCAGCACAAGACGCGCGAGATCATCAAGTATGGCGCGGATGTAATCAAGATATGCGCGACGGGGGGCGTTATGTCGAAGGGCGACGACCCCAATGCTGCGCAGTACACGTTGGAAGAGATGAAGGCGATTGTGGCGGATGCGCATCGACTAGGACGAAAAGTCGCAGCGCACGCGCATGGGGCGCAGGGAGCAATCTGGGCGTCAGAGGCAGGCGTGGATTCGATCGAGCACGGGCACCTGATGAACGACGAGGCGATTGCCACGCTGAAGAAGAACGGGACGTACCTAGTGCCGACTCTCTATTTGATGGACTGGCAAAGAGAAAATGCGGCGAAGGCGAATTTGCCGGAGTATTCGCGGAAGAAGATGGAAATGGTTTCTGAGGTAGGCCGGACGGCCGCGAAGAAGGCGTTTGCCGCTGGGGTGAAGATTGGATTCGGGACGGATGCGGCGGTCTACCCGCATGGACTGAATGCGCATGAGTTCGCGGTGTACGTCAAGCTGGGAATGACTCCGCTGCAGGCGATTCAGACGGCAACGGTGAATGATGCGGATCTGCTGGGCTGGTCGGACAAGATCGGGACGATTGAGCCGGGCAAGTTTGCCGACATCGTTGCCGTGGATGGCGATCCGCTGGGGGACATCACGACGCTGGAACGGGTGAAATTCGTGATGAAGGGGGGAGAGGTAGTGAAGAATATGTATACGGCAAGTCAGAAGTGAGAAGTCAGATTGCAGAAGTAAGAACCCCGGATTTTGGTCCGTGGGCAGAGGTGAGGGCTGCACATTCTTAAGTACCCGAAGCAAGGTTTGACCAGCTCACTAATGTGTTTTCCAGGTGGTGATTGAATTCTTTCCATGACGAGCCTTCGGAGTGAGGGCTGTGTCCGCCGGATGGGATCACGTGCATTTCGGCATCGGGCAGTTCGCGGCGGACGGCTTCGAGTTCCCACGGTTCCGTGCGCGGGTCCTCCGCGCCGTGAATAAAGACCGTCGGGACACTTAACTTCGAAAGTTCGCCGTGGAAGAGGTCGCGCGTGCCTCCGGCCGCTGCGCGGGCGATGTCCAGCCAGGCTTGGCCTTCGCTGCGTAGCAGAAGATCCCAATAGGGGTCGCCGTGCTCTTTCCTCAGGACGTCCGCCACGCGCGTGCCAAATGACGCGGGGTCGGACGCCATGCATTGAAAGAAATCGCGGGAGCTGATTTTCTCGCGATCATAATGAAACGCTTCGAGCACCAGACCGAGGCACCGCTCGGGCGCGCGGATACCGAGCATGGCCGCGATGACCGCGCCGTCGCTGTGCCCCCAGAAATTGCAGCGGCGGATGTCTAAGGCGTCGAGAAAAAGCAGCGTCTCGGCGGCGGCACGCTGATGCAGGTCGGGGCCAAAGATGGCGGGTTTTGTGGAGCGTCCGTAACCGGAGCGGTCCGGAATGAGGACGCGGTGACCGTGGAGAGCTTTCGCTTGCTTGTCGAGCGGGTAGATCTCGTATCCCCAACCTCCGTGGAGGAAGATGAGGGGAACTCCCGAGCCAGAGTCGCGGTAGTAAATTTCCGTGGGCCCGCCGGCAAGCGGGGAATTCGACAGCGAAACTCGCGACACGCTTTCGATCCTCCCCGGAAGTTGCATTAGCCAGTGCCGCTCCAGTTGAAATCGCTGAATTGCTCGCGCAGGCGCGATTTCAGCAATTTTCCTGTGGAGGTGTGCGGCAGCTCGGCGAGAAAGACAAAGTCATCCGGCAGCTGCCACTTGGCGAACTTGTCGCAGAGAAAATCGCGAAGCTCTCCATTCGACACCTGCGCTCCGTCTTTCAGCACGACGCAGGCGAGAGGGCGCTCCTGCCACTTGGGATGCCGAATGGCGATCACCGCGGCTTCCTTGATTGCGGGATGGCCAACCAGGGCATTTTCCAGATCCACGGAACTGATCCACTCGCCGCCGGACTTGATGAGGTCTTTGGTACGGTCGGTGATCTTCATATAGCCATCGGCGTCAATGGTGACCACATCTCCGGTGCGCAACCAGCCGTCGCCGGTCCACTTGTTCTGTTCTTCGGGGAGCTTGAAGTAGCCCGCGGCAATGAAGGGTCCGCGTACCTGCAACTCGCCGTAGGTCTGGCCGTCCCAGGGGATCTCAGCGCCGTTGGCGAGTGCTCGCATTTCGACGAGTGGAGAAGGCAGCCCTTGTTTGGCGCGAACCTCGTACTTGCGATCCTCAGGCCAGCTTGCCATCTCGGGCTTGAGGGTGCATGTGGTCGCAATGGGCGTAGTTTCCGTCATGCCCCACGGCTGGATTACGCGCGCGCCCAACCTGTCGAAGCGGCGGAAGAGGCTCTCGGGCGCGGCCGACCCAGCCACAATAATGCGCAATCCCGGTGAGAGTTTCCAGCGTCCGGGATTTCGCTCCAGGCACTCGATCACGCCGAGCCAGACAGTGGGGACAGCTCCCGTCAACGTGACGTTCTCGCTCGCGAGCAAATCGAGCAATGCCTCGGGCTGGAGATTGGGACCGGGAAGGACGAGCTTGCAACCATTCATCACCGCCGCATGCGGCAGGCCCCAGGCATTGGCATGAAACATGGACATCGCGGGCAGGACGGAATCCATCCGCGACATGGCGAAGTTATCGGGAAGAGAAATGGATAAGGCATGCAGCACGAGCGCGCGATGCGAATACGCCACGCCTTTGGGTTTGCCCGTGGTTCCCGAGGTGTAACACATGGCGACGGCCGCGTTTTCGTCAATAGCAGTTGGCGTGGTAGCGCCAGGGCTCTGCGCCAGGAATGATTCGTAGTTTTCATACGCAACAGGCGTGGGAGATCCACTGAACGGCACGACGAACACGCGCTCGAACTGTGTTTTGTGCTTGAAGCTTTCGAACGTCGGGAGCAGTACGTCATCCACGATCAACCAGCGATCTTCGGCATGGTTGGCGATGAAGGCCAGTTCGTCGGGATGAAGGCGCAGGTTGAGCGTGTGGATCACACCTCCGGCCATCGGGATGCCAAAGTACGCCTCAAGATGCTCGGTGTTGTTCCACATGAGCGTGGCAACGCGGTCGCCTGGTTTGAGCCCGGCGTTCTGGAGAGACGATGCAATGGCGCGTGCCCTGCGAAGGAGATCGGCGTAGGTCGAGCGGCGAGTGGAGTTGTCGGGCGAACTGGAGACGATTTCGACCTTGGGATAGAGCTTGCCTGCCTGCTCCAGAAAGGAGGTGATCGTCAGGCCGCTGCGCATCATGGTTCCCTGCAAACGCCACCTCCTGCGGGGCCCTGCTGTGGTTCGCTGTCTCGGGCACTTTTCCGCTCGCGCATTGTAGCGCGGTTTATGCGTTTGCGGCGCTGGCGGAATGGGGCCATTCGAATGTGCTGGGGTGTCGGAGCGCCGTTCCGCGAGTCCCTCTCCCTCACCACACGGTTCATTGACTTGGCCTTGTATTACACGTAACATTCGCGCCAATGGTGGGGAAGACCGTATCGCATTACCGCATCGCTGAGAAGTTGGGCGGCGGGGGGATGGGGGTGGTGTATAAGGCCGAAGACCTCAATCTCCACCGCTTTGTGGCGCTGAAGTTCCTTCCGGACGATGTTGCGCTAGACCCTCAGGCTCTGGCCCGCTTTCAGCGGGAGGCGCAAGCCGCCTCGGCCCTGAATCATCCCAACATTTGCACCATTCATGAGATTGGCGAGGACGGCGGCCGTCCCTTCATCGTCATGGAGTTTCTGGAAGGGGCGACGCTGAAGCATCGGATCAACGGCCGTCCGATGGAGACAGAGACGCTGCTCGCGCTGGCGAGCGAGATCGCCGACGCACTTGATGCCGCGCACGCCAAAGGCATCGTTCACCGCGACATCAAACCCGCCAACATTTTTGTGACCGAACGCGGCCACGCCAAAGTCCTCGATTTTGGGCTGGCCAAGGT
>Ga0335069_10006408_pt1 | contig 17123 bp, 15 predicted proteins | sample Lox_Sample_11_FD_206714 | JGI IMG/M metagenome (GOLD analysis project Ga0335069, IMG submission 206714) | Soil microbial communities from Loxahatchee National Wildlife Refuge, Florida, United States - Lox_Sample_1.1 | ecosystem: Environmental > Terrestrial > Soil > Wetlands | place: USA...
CCAACCCCAACCACCACCACCCACCACCAACTAAGTTGGTCAGCAGCTATCGAAGCAACGGGTCGGGGCATACAGCGGATTTCGTTTGCGCTACCCGCTGCCACCGAATCGTGATAATCACGCCCGAACCACCACCGACCCGACACCGCGCCCCCATCACGGTTCCCGCTGACGTGCGCACAAATTCGAGCCAAGACATCCCTGGAAGTTGATTGTCAAGCAGCGGCGGTGTGTCGATGGGCCCATGCCGTGTTTCGGTCGTATCGGGTTCGCGCGTTGAGGCAGCCGTGGAGGACACCGACGAGCCGGTTGGCGACCTGGCAGAGAGCGGCGTTGTGCTTGGTGCCGCGGGCGCGGAGCTGGTCATAGTAGCCGCGGACTTCGGGGTCGTGCAGAATCGCGCAGGAGGCCTGGCTCACCCAGTGGCGGCTGCCAGCAGCCAAGTCTGCCGAACGCTGCCTTGGCTGCTGGCACTTCCCCATCAGTCGGGAAAGGATGCCGGAAGGCTGTCAGCTTCTGGAAGCTTATGCGAGCGCGAGCGGCCTTCAATGAGGTTGGCGCTCAGTCTGGTTCGTGCCGGAGAGCCGCCAGGCCCGACCCCATCCCATTGCAACATTGCTGACGAACTCGCCCACTTCCGGCTAGAGCGGCCCACCTCCGGAAACGGCGCACGGCGCTGCTACGTGCACTGCGTTTTGACCGCGACGGAGTCACCGCTCAGATTCGCTACCAGACGATGGCGGCCATGTCGCGGTTGTCCGAACACACGCTGCGCACCGCGGCCTCGACGTCGGCGGCGGTGATGATCTGCAAATCATCGATGGTCACCGGTCGGCCCGAGCGCTTTTGGGCGACCACTCGGGTATCGCGGAACCCCTCGGCGCGTTCGATGACGTTGCGGGCGAACCGGCCGTTCTGCATGGCGTCGATGCCGTGCTGACCACCGGGCGTGGTGTAGTTGCGGATGGTGGTGGCCGCATCCAGAAACGCGTCCCGGGCGCCGTCGTCGAGCAGGCTGGCCCGCGGTGCGGCGTACCGGTGTCCGATCTCGACGATCTCGGCCGGCGAGTACGACTCGAAACGCAACTTTCGGTTGAACCGGCCAGCCAAACCCGGATTAACTGTGAGGAATTCGTCCACCTGATCCTCGTAGCCGGCCCCGATGAAGCAGAAGTCGAACCGGTGGGCTTCCAACGCGACCAAGAGCTGGTTGACGGCCTCCATGCCGATCATGTCCGGCGTGCCGTCCTGGTGGCGTTCGATCAGTGAGTAGAACTCGTCCATGAAAATGATTCGGCCAAGGGACTTTTCGATCAGATCGTTCGTCTTCGGCCCGGATTCCCCGATGTAATGGCCGCAGAAATCCGACCGGCGGACCTCCCGGATCTCCGGGTGCCGCACGATGCCCATGCCCGCATAAATCTTGCCCAGCGCCTCGGCGGTGGTGGTCTTGCCCGTGCCGGGCGGTCCCACCAGCAGCATGTGGTTGGTCTGCCCCTCCACCGGCAGCCCGTGCTCGAGGCGCATCATGCGGACCTCGAGCTGGTCTTCCAGCGCCGACACCGCCTGCTTGACCGCAGCTAGGCCCACCTGTTTGGCCAGCAGCCGTCGGCCCTCGGCCAGCAGCTCGGCGCGCCGGTCGGCCGCGTCGTCGTCCTCCAGCTGCTCGCGGCTCTTTGCGGTCGAGACGTCCCACTTGTCGGTGCGGCTGGCGATGGTCTGTTCGTCGGTCACGACCAACTGCAGGTTCGGGTCCGCCAGCGCGACCTTGGCGGCGTCGGTCAGCACCCCGTTGATGGTGGCCTTTGACAGCCAGATCTGGGCTCGGTCCTCCTCGTGCAGTTGGCGGTGCACCATCCCCCGCACATACGCCAAGTCGGCGACGAGTAGCGGAATGTCAGCCGGGCCGATCGAGGCCGTCAACACCTCGGCGCCGAACCGGCTCGACGACGTGTTCTGGCCGATCACGTCGACGCGGTCCAGCCAGTCCAGCGCCACCCGGCCCTGCCCGAGATGCGCGGCGGCGTGGGCGGCCAGGCCGCAGATCGATGCGGTCACCGCGGACATGATGATGGCCTGCGGCGGCAGCTCCTCCGCGGCCGTTAGTAACAGGTCGGGCCAGCGCTGCGTGGCGTACATCAGAAACGCCCGGGCCAATTGGTGCCACTGGTAGTTGCCCCACGAATCGAGCAGCTCGTGGTTGGCCAAAAGCCGGTCGGCGTCGGCGTATTCACCGGCGATCGTCAGCGCCGACGACAGCGCCAGCCCCACCTGGGACGCGTCGGTAACGGTGATGCCGATGTAGGGGCCCAGCTGCATCTCGGCGGCCAGCGTCCGGCCGATCCGTGTGGTTTCGCGGTGCAGCCACTCGCGGTGATGGTTGAGCCGCTTCAGCGCGTTCAGGTCGTTGTCGCCGCAGGCGATGCGGCCCAGCCAGGCGTCGGCCATAGACGGATCGGCCTCGGTGGCGGCAATGAACTCCGGCAACGCCGCGACGCGCCCCTGCCGGTCCATGATTGCCATGGCGCGGTCGAAATGCCTACGCGCCGTGAGCAAATCCCCCATCGACTGCACCATCCTCGACGCTAAGTGGCGAATGACATCGCGACAGACTCAAGGTTGACATAGCGGTTCTCCGCACGGAACAGGTCCATGTCGACTAGCCAACTTTCCCCTGCAGCGGTGACTTTCACGGTTGCGCCGCCGACCTGCTCGATGGCCACCTCGAAAGCGTGGCCGTGTCCGTCGGGAAGCGGCGTGCCTGCCGGCGCGATCGTGATCACGGTGGCGGGCCGCGGCGCCGGCGAGATCGCGATGTCGCCACCTTTTGGCTGGGGGGCATGTTCGACCACGCTCACAGTGGTGCGGGGCGCCGGCCGTGAGGAACTGACGACGCTGACCAACGGCATCCGCACGCTGGCCCAGCGCTTCAGGTCACGGGTGTGCACGCTGACCCGCTCGCCGGCACCGGCGGTGCGAATCACGATCCGTTTGGCGATCGCGTCATTGGCGGCCACGAACACCCGGGACAGCTCGCCGGCATCGGTAATCGGGATCATCAGCCGGTCGCCATTGCCAAGCTTGCCCACCAACACCCCCGACGGCCCGATCTCGACGATCAGGTTGTCCGGCAACGGACTTCGACGCAACCCGCGTAGGAAGGGACGCGGACCGCACATGTTGGCCGCCGCCGCGGCGGCCTGCTCGCCGTTGAGGCGGCGCAGGACGACGCTCGGCGGGCTGGGCGCCTGCGTGGGTGTGCGAACGGTGACCGTTGCGGTGCAGGTCCCGTCCGGGTGGACCGTGACGTTCTGGATCACCTCGTCGACGCGCAGCGTCCAGGCCTGAGCGAGCACGCGGGAGTTGATCGCCTCCGTCGGGTAGGCATACGTCGTCATCCATCCGGCCTCCCCGCGGATTGCCTTCCACTTTTGCACCCTGCCCGACACCGCGTCCCAGCCGAGCCGGCGATCGAGCTCGATCAGCTCGGTGGTGGTGGCCACCTTGGCGCGCAATCCCTGGCAGCGCAGCTGCCCGGCGACCCGCTGGGCGGCCGAAATCGCCGTCGCGCCAAGGGTTGTGCGCCACCGCAGCGCCGAGGTGTTCTCGATCACCGCCAGCCGCAGGATCAACCAGGTTTCGCGGCGGCCCGCATAAGGCGGGGTGCCGATCTCGGCGTCATACACCCGCGGATAGTCGCCCACACCGCCGAACCGCGACCCGAACGACACGACGCTGATCGAGTCGAGCTCCAGCCCCAGCGGGTGCTGCAGCATCGGCACCAATTGGACGATGTCGACGACGTTCTCGGTCTCGACGCTCACCGAGCCGGTCACCGTGGTAGCCCGGTGCGCCCTGCCGAGCAGCTGCACCGCCACCACCGCGACGCCGTCTTGGACGCGCACCCCGCCGCCGGATCGGTTGCTGGCCACCGTGATCGGGTCCACCCAGCTGATCGGCCGCCGGCCCCGCAGCGCCAGGACCGCCCACGACCATGCCGGCTGCCCCCGCCACTGCACGAACACCAGCGCGATGCCCACCACGACGGCCGTCGCGGCGCCGACGTACCCGCCGACCGCCCAGCTCGCCAGCGCGAGCAGGAACACCAGCAAGGTCCCGACGACTCGCCGATTGCTGCCCGGGCCAAACCCGGTCAGCCGCGACCTCATCGCGCCCTCCGCAGCCGCATCCCGGTCGCCACCACCAGTACACCGGCGAGCACGGCACCCAGGAACCCGAGGGCGACGTTGCGCGCCCGGTGATCCGGCGGCGCCGGCGGCGCGGGCGGGGAGATCACCCGGCTTTGCGCACCCGGCGGCATCCGGTCGCCGGGCGGGATGTTGAATGTCAGCGCGGCGACCGGATCAACCAGGCCATAACCCACCCTGTTGTCGACGCCGGCCGCGGGGTTGTGCGCCGACTGCACGATCCGGTTGATCACCTGATGTGCGGTCAGCTGAGGGTATTTCGCGCGCACCAGCGCCGCGACTCCGCTGACATAGGCGGCCGAAAAGCTGGTGCCCCAGAAGGGCATGTTCTTCTCACCTGGCCGCGAGGGCGGGTAGGCGTTGACCGGCCCACCGCCCTGCGGCGACAGGCCCATGATGTGGGTCGCGGGCCCCGCCACGCCGACCCAGGGCCCCGACATGCTCTTGTCGATCGGCGCGCCCCCGGCGTCCACGCCGCCCACGGACAACACGTAGTCGGAAAACCAGGACGGCGAGGAGATGACCTTGACGTGGTGCCAGTCGCGGGGATCCGACGGGTCCAGCGGGTCATAGATCGGGTTGTTGTCGCAGCCGCCTTCCCCGTCGTTGCCGGCGGCGGCGACGACCACGGCGTCCTTCGCGGTCACCGCGTACCACAGAGCCGCGCCGAGCGCCCGCTGATCGGTGGAGGACGCGGCCGGCAGGCAGGAGGTCACCGAGATGTTGATCACCTTCGCGCCCATGTTCGCCGCGTGGACGACCGCCCGCGCCAAGGTGTTCAGCGTGCCGGCTTTGACCTTCTCGTCCGAGTTCGGGTCGGCCGGGGCCGGGTTGACCGGCTCGAAGGCCCGCGAGGACTGCCGGATCGAAATGATGGTCGCGTGCGGGGCCACGCCCACCACCCCGTCGGGCGCTCTCGGCGGGGGCGGCGGCACCGCGGGTTCGTCTTCGGTCTGTGGGTCCGGCGGCCCGTTCGTGGGGGCCAGCGCGCCGGCCTCCGGGGGCGGGGGCGGTGGTGGCGGCGGCGGAGGGGGGGGAACAAGGGTGATCGTCACCGGGGGTGGCGGCGGCGGGGGCGGTGCCGGCGGCGGGACTTCCACCGGTGGCGGGGGCGCCCCGGCGGCCGGCGGGGGCGCCGCCGGCGGCGGGAATGCGGGCGCGGGCGGGATGGGCCGCGGCATCGGGATAAGTCCTTGCGGCGCAGCGCCAATGATCGCGCCGACGACCGTTCCGTGCGCGTCGCAATCCGACAGGCCGTCCTCGCCCATGATGTAGTCGCCACCGGGCACGACGGGCAATCGCGGATTGGGAGAGATCCCGGTGTCGATGACGGCCACGGCCACGCCGTTGCCGGTGCTGTATTGCCACGCATTGCTGATGTTGAGCAGGTCGAAGCCGGGCGCCATCTGTGACACGTCCGGGGTTTTCACGGTGATCGGCACCGAGCAGCTGTTGGCGCGGCGCATCGGCTGGTCCGGCCGCGGCGGCGTGTCCGGCGGCACCGCCGCCGGATCGACCTTCGGTGGTGAAATGGCTTGGGCGGCAGGAATATTGCTGTTAGCCGCGATCAGGCTCAGGGTTGCGACGACCGTGGCGACCCGGGTGCATACTGGTTTCAGTGGCGAAGCCACGTGAACAGCCCTCCCAGCGCCGCGGCGGCCGGCAGCAACACGATCATGGCCAACACCTCGAGCCATTCCACGGTCAGCCGGATCAATGGCCGGAACCGCGTCGCAGGCACCAGAAGCGCTGCGGCCAAACCCAATGCGGCGAAGGCGACCACCAGCGCAACCGGCCAGACCAGGCCGGTCTCGAGATTTCTCGGCCCGGCCAACGCGTACTTGACTACACCGGCACATACCGCCGCGCACGCGCCGCATACCAGGGCGACCGCCTGGTACTTGGCAGCGAATCCGCGGCCCTGCGTGATGAAGATGCCCACCACGAGGCCGGCCACCACCAGCGCCAACCACGCCCAGTGACGAGCCGGCGCCAGGACGCCCCAGACCGCGACGGGCAGCACGACCGCCACCCCGACGCACAGGCCCACTTGAACCGCGTTGACCAACCGCGCCGAAGCGGCGATCGCGGCGCCGCGGGCGGTGATGTCGGTGAGTTCGTCGTCCTCGTCCTCGGTTTCGTTCGCGCTTACCGGCGATACCGTGTCCACCGGCATCCCCTCGCGGCGCGCGAACAGGTCGCGCCCCGTGATGGATCCGAAGTGCGGGGGCCGCACCCTCGCCACCCAAAGCGCGATCGTCGGCGCCATGCGCACCAGCACGAGCACGCCGAACAGCACGCAGATCGACAGCACCTGCACCGACACCGGCCAAAACATCCGGGCGGCGGCCACCCCGGCCGTGATCCCGCACACCGTCACCACCGCGGTCACCGCCGCCGTCTGCCAGCGTTTCCGCGTCGTCGCGCTGATCGCGATGGCGCCCAGGATCACCACGACGAGGCCGATCAGCGCATGGGGGGCGCCCAGTTTCCCGGGCGGCGCGCAGCTTCCCGCAACCGCGACCAAAAGCACTGCTAGCCAAGCGAATCCGCTGAACATGTCGCGGCGCTGCGGCCATCCCGCGAACACCACGACCGCGGCGATCGCGAGGAGCGCCCCGACCCCGCCGGCAACAGCCGCCGGGATCAGGCTGTCGCTGAAGGTGCGTTCGCGCAGGGTCAGGCCCGCCACCGCACCGACCGCAATGGCCGCGATCGTGATCGCGGTGTGGGCGGCGGTCAGCGCCGTCACCGGAGCGAACATCCGGTCCCCGCCGTCGCGGCCGAGCCACTTGCCCATGGCCGCCAAGGCGGTCGACAGCGATTCAAACTGCGGTTCAAATGATTCCCCGTCGACCCGGGGCACCAGCACCAATGTGTCACCGTCTTGGACGCCGAGCTCGTCGAGGCTCTTGTTGATGTCCAGGCGCACCCCGTTGACCTTGTGCAGCTCGTAGCTGCCCGGCGGCAGCGCGATGCCGTCGAAACCCTTGCGCTTCAGGTCGTCGCTGAGCAGCTCGACCATGCCCTCGAAAAAGCCTTCCACAGGTGTTCCCGCGGGGAACACCTGTGAGCACAGGTGCTTGTCATAGGAAATGTTGACCGCGCACCGCGCCGGGAAGGCGACCTTGTGGGCCGACGTCACTGCTGCGCCCTCTCGGTGCCGGCCTCGGGCACGTATTTGTCGGCCAGCCCCGCGGTGATCTCAAACAGCCGCAGCCGCGACTTCTTCTTCAGCTCGTGGACCGTGTCGATGATCCCGCCTTTGGCGAGGTGTGGATCGAACGGCATCACTTCGACGGTCGCGCCGACCTTGGTGAACCGCTCGGTCAAGTAGGCCAGGGCGTCCTTGTCGACGGCGCGGTCGGTGTGGTTGGTGATCACGGTGCTGTGCGACACCAGCTCGTGATAGCCCTGCGCGCTGAGGAAGTCGATGGCACGCAGCACCGGCCGGGACCGGTCCGCGGTAATGCCGGAGACGAACACCAGGGTGTCGGTGTTGTCCAGGACGGTTTTCATGACAGGGTGTTCGAGGTCCGGGGCGGTGTCGACCACCATGACGTTGTGGGTCCGCCTCAGCCGCGCCAGCACCCCGGCGAACATCGCCGGCACCAGCGGCCTGGGCTGGTCGGACGTCCGGTTCCCGGCCAGCACGTCGAGCCCGACCACGTTTTGCCCCAGGTGTTCCCGGATGTCCGCGTAGCCTTGGACGTCTGTGTCGTTGATGATCGCGGTGTAGTCGCCGGGCGGCGACTCGTCGATCCGGTCAGCCAGGGTGCCGAAGCCCGGAACCGCGTCGATCGCGATCACGTTGGTCGGCCGGCATTCGCGGAAGACTCCACCGATGCATGCGGCCATCGTCGATACCCCGACCCCGCCCTTGCCGGACACCAACGTGATCACAAATTGCCGCCGGATGTGACGACGAATGCGTTCCTTTAATTCGCGATAATGGCGTTCGCCCGGTGATTCCCCGAGATTTATTTGGTGGAACGAAAGGTTGTAAATGAATTTCCGCCAGCCCGAGCCCGGTGGAATTTTTCGGGGCGCGGCTAAATCGGTGATACGCATGGTGTCCGATACCGAATCCCGGTGGCGCACCGCGGGCGGATCCCCCCGCCCCAGCCTCTCTTCGTCAAACATATTGGGGTCATTCCAAGGTGTCGTCACGACCGTCGATGCTAACACGATGCGCGATAGGCCGTTTCCGCCTTCACTAAACCGCGAAGCGCATTAGAGCCGGGTCCGGCTTTGTCATTCCCATGATTGGTGTAACGGATGCTTTTGCTTGCGTTGGTCAGACCACCCGCCGGTAGGAGTACCACTCTTCGCCCGCAGGCAGGTTTTTGATGAGCCGCTGCACCGCCGCACTGATGTCGCTGCGCGACCCCGGTGAGAGGACCTGGTAGCGCCGCCCGCCCGAACTAATGCCTTCCACGCACAGCCGGCCGGCAGCGGTGTCGACGATGGCCACCGCCGACTCCCCGATCGCGAGGCGAGCCGTTTTGTCCGGGCCGACACCGGCCTGCACCGCCACGATGGCCGCGGAGGCGGACCGCGCCGGGTCAGCGGCCATAGTGACGATGTGCAGCTGGTCGACATCCAAGCGCTGTCTGAGCAGAAACGCTTTCAGGCTGGCGGCGTCATGCGCCGACTCCAGCAGCTCGTTGGTGTCCACGGTGACCGGCCGGAGCGGCGCGGCTTCGGCCACCCCGCACAGCCGCTCGACTTGCCCCACCACGAGCTCGGTGGCCGTGGCCGCCTCGCTGGCGGTGCCGGCCGGATAGAGCCGCACCAGGTCGCCGTGGCGTTCCAAAACCACCCACCACGTCGCGAACCGGCAGATGGCCGCCCGCGTCGGGTCCCGGCCCGGCACGTTGATGTGCAGCAGCAAGCCCAGATCGCGCCGCAAGAGCACGGTCAGCCATTCCCGGATCATCGGGTCGGCGTTGCCGGTCGCGTCGAGCGCACCGCAGGCTGTCAGTTCTGCGACCACCGGGTGGCGCAGCGCCAACTCCGGGGTCTCCAGCCGAGGCAGCAATGGCCGGAGGCCCAGCTCGGGGCACAGCTGCTCCACCCCGGTTACCGCCTGCAATACCCACAGGCCGTCGATTGTCGTTGTCAGCACGCCACTTTCACCTCAGGCAGGTCGCCGGACACACCCAAGGTGGGGCACATGCATGGCATTGGCGCCCCACCTTGGTCTCAGCCCCTGGACGCGAAAGTTGCACTGGGGCACACGATTTTAGAAAAGGTGGCTGATGTTGTTGTCGGTCTGGATCGCCGCGTCGAGCACGTGACCGGTAGTCTGACCGTGCTGGCGCACAGTGTCGATGAGGCCCTGCAAGCCGGACAGCATTTGGTACTGCGCGTCGAAGAACCCCGTTGCACCGTGGCCCGCGAAGAACTCCTGGAGAGAGTTGGTCTTGTTCGCAACATCGGCGTGAATGGCGTCGAGCTGACCGGCGCGGGAACCGACATCGGTCGCGAAGTCGGCCACGGGGCCCGGGTTGTAAGCGATGGGGCCTGTCATGGTGATTCCTTTCTGAAGCGAAATGGGTTGGCAATTAAGCGAGGTTTTGCGCAGAGCCGCCGAACAGCGCGCGGAACGCGTGCTGCGAGTCGGCCTCATGGGCTTCCATCAGGGCCGCGGCCTGCTTGAGGCCCTCGGCCAGGCGGGTGCCGCCCGTCAAGACCTTGTTGAGGTCATTCGAAACTTCGGACGCCGTCATATGCGAGGCGACGACCGCGTCACCGGACCAGGTCGACGGGTTCATGACGTTTTCTTGGTTGGCCAGGTAGCCCTGGGCGATCGCAATCGCATGTTCCATGTGCGCTTGAATCGCATCGCTGGTGCTTCGCAGCACGTTTGCATCGACAACAATTGACACGGTTGATTTCTCCTTATCCGGTTAGGCGTGTTCCCTTTATTGTGTTGTTCCCGTTGATTTCTCGGGGGATGCGTCGAAGTGTATGGCGGCCGTTCCGATGTGTCGATTCACCCTCTGAGCAGCCCTTTCAGACTCTTTCATCGACCACGCGCACCGTGCCGGTCCGGTCGGACTTCTTGTGGGACCCGCCCGGGCCGCCGGCCGCTTGGCCCACCGGCATGCCGCCCACTCCGGTGCCGCCCGCCGTCGTTGTGGTTGTCGGGGACCGCACCGAGTCGGCGCCCAGCGCCCCACTGGGGCGTAGCCCCACCGGGCGGCCGCTGCCGCCGGGCTCGAACGCGCTGACCGGGCGAGTGAAGGTCGTCGCGGGCACACCGCTGCCACCGAGCGAGGCTCCGCCGCCGCCGACGCCGGCCGCCGCACTTGGCGCTGCGGATACCGCACTGACGGCCGAGGCCGGTGCCCCGGTGCCCGCACCCAGTGCGCCCGGGTTGGCGAACATCCCCATCATCGACTGCAGCGGCTGCATCGCGCTCATTGGTGCCTGCATCAGCTGCGAGGGAGCCTGCAGCGCCTGCGGGACCGCGCCCACCATCGACTGCAGCGGCTGCATGAAGGTGCCCAGCTGGCCGCCCATGTCCTGACCGCCCGATGCCGCCTGACCGGCACCCGTCGTACCCGTCTGAACTCCCTGGAATGCGGCGCGCATCCCGTCGCCGGCCGCGGCGTCGCCGGCCGCCTGGCCGACCGTCGCCGCCGCCTCCGCCGAGGCGGCCGGCGAGGCGCCCATGGTCGCCAACGGGGGCGGGATCGCCAGGCTTTCGGCCAGCCCGGCCAGGATGGCGCCGTAGCTGGCGCCGACTGCGGAGTTGTTGGGCCACATCACGCCGAAGTACTCCGTGTCGAGCGAGATGATTCGCGGGGTCAGCGTCCACAGCACGCTGGGGTTGGCGATGTTGTCGGCCGCCTCCTCGTCGCGGTTGGCGTTGCACTCGGGCGCCGGACGCATGGCGGCGTTGGCCGTCTCGTAGGCCGAGATCGCCGCCGCGACCACCGCGGGCTTGACGTCCACCCAGCCGGCCAACCCGTGCAGCGACGCGTTGAGTGCGGTGGCGCTCGCGGCCGAGCCCGCCGACCCCACCCCTAACCAGCTTGCGGAGGTTACGGCGGTGTTGATCATCGACGCGCTGGCCGAAGCATGGTGACTGGCGCCCAAGGCAGTCCAGGCAGCTTGATTGGCCAACATGGTGGCGACCCCGGTCCCGGTCTTGAGCAGAAGGTCGTTGGCTTCGGGTGGACGCGCCGCCCACCCTGGGTCGGGCATAAGGGCGGCTTACAACCCGAGCGTCAAGGCGCGGGCGGCCTCAGTGGCGGTGTAGACGCACGCCGCGATGCTCTGCGTTCCGGCGAACAATCCGCGCTGGACGGCGTGCTCCTGGACCACGCCCAAGTAGGAACCGCCGCACGCGTTCAGGGCCGTGGCGAAAAGAGCCGAGTCAGGGTCGTTGCCCATCGGCGTGGTACCCAGCAATGCCGGCGCGGCCGCCGCGGCCGTACCCTCGACTTCCGCGCTGACGGCGGATTCGGCTCCCGCTGAGCTCAAAACAGCTTCCGGCGGTACGACAAAGGACATGTTTCCCTCCGAGCGTTCTCGCAGCCGATCCCTGCGAATCTCGGCCAGTGTAGTGCCTGAGCGCAGATCGCGTATTCACAATTGTTATCCGCAGATCTCGCCGGTATCGAATTCGTCGACTGCGACGATTTCGGCTCAATTGCACTTGCGCCGAACTATTGCCACTGACGTCCCAGCCATCGCTGTTGCCACTCCTGCAACGGCGGTCACAACCGACGCGTTGACTCAGCAAAAATGCCCGTGTAGCGCTTTCGTTGCCTCATCTGTAAATGCCCGCGTGCGGCGTGTGGGCGCGGGCGGTGGGGTGGGGGCTGCGCGAACAATTCTGCGAATGTGTCATAGCGGTGGTAGCCGACGATGGTGCACACAGCGGTCCAGTTCTTCTGCTCGACGTGGCAGCCGTCGTTTTTGTTGCCCCGCCGCGAGCGGGTGAATGTGATGTGATTCGCGCGGCACCAGTCGAGCAGGTGAAAGTTGATGAACTCCGATATCGCCACGGGCCTTACCGATGACCTTTTGACCGTGACCACCGTTAAAGCAGGACCCAGGAAGAAAGCCCGGCTCAAGCGCCCACCACGACGCAGACACCGAACCAAACCCCGCGGGCATCTTCAAATGAGGCAACGAATCCGACGAACTGTCGCGGGCACATTGACATCAGGCAATGGGCCGTTTGCCCGGCTATGAGCGACAGCTCGCCGTCGTTGCCCGGTTGTCACTCACTGGTGGACAAACCTCATACCCGGTCCCCGGGCAGAGGCGCATGCGGCGGATGTGATCAGCCGCCGCTCGGCATCGACGCTTTCCGCGTCCATGACTGACTCAGTCGTGGTCCGGGTGGTCCAGGTAGCCCTCGGCGGCGGCGTGCTCGATGCTGTCGCTCAGCTTCGGGCAGGCGCGCGCACGCGCGGTATCCCCGCCGGACTCGCGTATTTCGGTGAAGTACGCGCAACGCTGCGTCGCCCGGGTGTTCCACTGCACCGCGGTGTGACCCGGGCCCAGCCTCCTGACGGTTACCGTGACGTGGCAGAACCGGCAATCCACCGGCAGCAGCCCCGACGTCAGATAGCGCTCGCGATCGGCGCGGCTCGCCTCGGCGACCGCCGCCGCGCGTTGCGGGTCGCTGGCGAAATCCCTTGACTTGGACCAGAAGTCACTGCCACCGTCTTCCCCGCGGGGACGCTCCTCGTGGTCGTGATGGTCGCCGTGCAGCAACAACATCGACCGGGCGAGCCGATCGACGTCGGGGACCGTCGGCTGATCGTCGCTCATGGTCGCTAGTGTTGCTCCGCCGGCACGTCTTCGTTCTCCCGCGCCTTCAGATTCTCCTCGACCTCGGCGTTCCAGTACTCGTTGGCCCGGGTGGTGTCGACCTCGATCTCGAAGCGCTCCACCATTTCCGGCATGATGTCGGCCACGTCGACGTAGAACTGCTGGTACCAGCGACGCAGCTGGTACACGGCGCCGTCCTCCTCGACCAGCAGCGGGTTGTCGATGCGGGTCTTGTGCTTCCAGATCTCGACGTCTTGCAGGAATCCCTTGCTGACGCCCTCGGTGAACACCCGCGACAGCTTGTCGGTCATCTCTTCGTCCATGCCCTTGGGCTTTTCGACGATGACACCCCACTGCAGCACGAAGGAGTTCTGGGTGACCGGGTAGTGGCAGTTGATCAGGATCGACTCGGCCTTGTAGCCGCCGTAGCTGTTGTGCAGCCAGTTGATCATGAACGACGGCCCGAAATAGGACGCCTCGGAATCCAAATGCGCTTCGCCGTAAGAGGTTCCGAGATCGTCCACGTCGGGCCGGCCGACATTGTGCAGGTATTGCGAGGCGATGTGGCCCTCGAAGACGTTCTTGAAGTACGTCGGCAGCCCGAAATGGATGTAGAAGAAGTGCGCCATGTCGGTGACGTTGTCGATGATGTCGCGGCAGTTGGAACCCTCGATGAGGATGCGGTTCCACCGCCAGTCGGTCCATTCGTCGCTGGCTGCCTCGGGAATCTGCGGGATCCTGACGGCCGGGTCCGGTGGATTGCCCTCGTGGTCGTGCCAGACGAACAGCAACCCCCCGCGGACGTCGGTGGTCCACGAGCGGGTGCGCGCCGTCTTGGGGGTTCGCTTCGCGTACGGGACCAGCTTGCAACGGCCGTCACCGCCCCAGCGCCAGTCGTGGAACGGGCAGGCGACCTCGTCGCCCTTGAGGGTGCCCTCGGACAGGTCGCCGCCCATGTGCCGGCAGTAGCCGTCGAGCACCTTGAGGTCATTGTGGGAATCGGCGAAAACCACCAGCTTGGTGCCGAAAGCCTGCACCGCGTGCGGCTTGCCGTCCTGGAAGTCCTTTGCGACGCCCAGGCAATGCCAACCGCGGGCGTACCTGGTCGGCAAGGCGCCGGGATCGATCTCCCGGATGCCGACCGCCTTGGTGTCGGTACTCACCTGTCACCTCCAAGTAGTTCCTAACTAGAACACGTTACAGTTTTGGGTCCCGGTGGGCAACGAAGGCTGCCCTGGCCACGACGTATTGACGCTGGGGTATATCTAGACGATGCCGCTGTTTGCTTTCGAGGGTCGATCGCCGCGGATCGATCCCACCGCGTTCGTGGCCCCGACCGCGACCCTGATCGGCGACGTCACCGTGGAGGCGGGCGCATCGGTCTGGTTCAACGCCGTGCTGCGCGGCGACTACGGGCCCATCGTGGTGCGCGAGGGCGCCAACGTCCAGGACGGATCGGTGTTGCACGCGCCGCCGGGCATCCCCGTCGACATCGGGCCAGGGGCGACGGTGGCGCACATGTGCGTCATCCACGGGGTGCACGTCGGTCCTGAGGCGCTGATCGCCAACCACGCAACGGTTTTGGACGGCGCGGTGATCGGCGCGCGCAGTCTGATCGCGGCCGGGTCCTTGGTGCTGGCCGGCACACAGATTCCGGCCGGGATGCTGGCGGTCGGGTCGCCGGCACAGGTGAAAGGACCGGTCGCCGGAACCGGCGCCGAGATGTGGATCAACATCAACCCGCAGGCCTACCGCGAGCTGGCGCAGCGGCACATGGCGGGGCTGGAACCGATCTAGGGTTCGCCGACCTTTCGCGCGCTCGCGGCCGCGCGGTCCATCTCCCAGTACGCCCGCAACGCGACCAGCTTTCCCTCGTCATCGGCCCTATAGGTGAACACGCCTTCGGCGGTGACCTGGTAATCGCCCGTCGTGATGAGGATGTGCCCGACGTTGGCTTCCTCGTTGCCGCACTGATAGGTGTCGCGGAAGACGAATTCGATACGGTCGGTCGGGGCGATGGCGAGGTCCCAGAACGCCGAGATCGCGTCGCGCCCGCGGTGGCCCTTGCCTTCGGGGTCGAAAGCCGATGGCCCGATGGGGTCTTCGACGATGGCGTCGTCGGCGAACACCGCCAGCCAGGCTTCCTTGTCGCGAGCCTCGACCGCCGCGCGGGAACGCGCGCCGGCCTCGTGCGCATGGTGCATGCTCAGGCCTTCTCGGGCTTGGCAGGCTTGTCAGAGCCGACCACCCACATCGAGTAGTACTGTGAGCCGCCGCCGTAGGCGTGCCCCAACGCCTTTCGCGCGTTGGGCACCTGATGATCCCCGCCCTTGCCCATCACCTGGATCGCCGCTTCGGCGAAGCGGATCAGGCCCGAGGCCCCGATCGGGTTCGACGACAGCACTCCGCCCGACGGGTTCACCGGCAGCCGCCCGCCGATCTTGGTCTCGCCGGCCTCGGTGAGTTTCCAGCCCTCGCCCTCCGGGGCAAACCCGAGATTTTCCAACCACATCGGCTCGAACCACGAGAACGGCACGTAGATCTCCGCGGCGTCGATTTCGTCGATCGGGCTGGTGATGCCGGCGGCCTTCCACAGCGCGGCGGCCGCGTCGCGCCCGGCCTGCGGGCTGACCTGGTCGCGGCCGGAGAACTGGAGCGGCTCGGTGCGCAACGCGGTGGCATGGATCCAGGCGACCGGATTTCCCTGCGCCAGGCGGGCTTCGGCGATCTCCTCGTCGCCGATCACCACGGCGCAGGCGCCGTCCGACGACGGGCAGGTCTCGTCGTAGCGGATCGGGTCCCACAGCATCGGCGACTCCATCACCTTCTCCAGGGTGATGTCGGGCTGGTGCAGGTGGGCCAGCGGATTGCGCGCGCCGTTGAGCCGGTCCTTGACCGCGACCATGGCGCCGATGTTCGTCGGAGCACCGGATCGCCGGATGTACGACCGGACGTGCGGGGCGAAATAACCGCCCGCACCGGCGCCGACGGGCTTGATGAAGGGAATCGGAATCGACAACGCCCACATGGCATTTGATTCCGACTGCTTTTCCCAGGCCATCGCCAGCACGCGCCGGTACTTCCCCGACTGCACCAGGCTGGCGGCCACCACCCCGGTGGATCCGCCGACGGAACCCGCGGTGTGCACCCGGATGAGCGGCTTGCCGGTGGCCCCCATCGCGTCGGCCATGAACAGCTCGGGCATCATGACGCCCTCGAAGAAGTCGGGCGCCTTGCCCACCACGACGGCGTCGATGTCGTCGAACGTGGAACCGGAGTCACCCAGCGCCCGGTCGATGGCCTCGCGCACCAGGCCGTTCATCGAAACGTCCTGCCGCTTGGCGACGTACTTCGTCTGCCCGGTACCCAGTACCGCGGCGAGGTGTGCCCCTGCACCGGCCATCAGTTCTTTCCTTCCATGACCGCGACCAGGTTCTGTTGCAGGGCGGGCCCGCTGGTGGCGTGCGCAAGCACCCGCCCGGCCGAACCGTTCCAGATGTGTTGTGCCGCAAAGCCGATGCGCTCGAGGCCGGCGACGAACATGGGGTTGGCCGCCAGTGCGCCGCCGGACGGATTGACCTTCGTCGCCCCCGGTATGCTGATCGCCTCCGCGAGGATCAGGTGCTGGTGGGTGAACGGCGCGCAGATCTCGGCCACGTCGAGATTGCGGGTGTTCCCACCTGTGGCCGCCTTGGCCGCGGTGCTGGTCGACGGAGATTCGGTGAGATCCCGCACGCCCAGCGACGGGGATTCGATGCGGTGTTCGATGCCGGTAATCCAGGCCGGGTTTTCGCGCAACTCGCGCGCCCGGTCGTCGGCGGCGAGCACGATCGCGGCGGCGCCGTCGGTGATCGGGGCGATGTCGTGCCGGCGCAGCGGGTCGGCGAAGAACGGCCGCTCGAGCAGTTCGTCCAGGCTGACGGGAGGTTGCACGGAGTCCACCCGTTTTGCGCACGCGAAGGAATCGAACGCGACGCGCGCCATCTGTATGTCGGTCCACTTGCCGGTGTCCAGGCCGACGCGGGCCTGTAGCCCGGCCATCGACACCGAGTCCGGCCACAGCGGCGCGACGGTGTAGGGGTCGGTCTGCCGCGACAAGACGCGACGCAGGATTCCGGC
>Ga0335069_10006409_pt1 | contig 17122 bp, 12 predicted proteins | sample Lox_Sample_11_FD_206714 | JGI IMG/M metagenome (GOLD analysis project Ga0335069, IMG submission 206714) | Soil microbial communities from Loxahatchee National Wildlife Refuge, Florida, United States - Lox_Sample_1.1 | ecosystem: Environmental > Terrestrial > Soil > Wetlands | place: USA...
TCGCGATTCTTCATCAACGACAACCTTGCCTGGAGTCACGGCGCTCACGAACTACGGTTCGGAACGAACATACGCATCTTCCGGCTCAACGATTACGACTTCGGCGAAGGGATGGTTCCGACAGTCGAATACACGGATCTGCCGCAATTCATCTACGGAGTGGCTTCGACAGCGAGCAAAACGTTTCCGGTTTCAACGAACGAGCCCTTCAATTTCCTGAATGTGGACTTGTACGCGCAGGACACATGGCGCGTGACACCCGAGGTGACTTGGACCTTCGGCTTGCGTGATACCTACAACTCGAATCCGCTGAACCCGCACGATCAGGTCGCACGTTTGCCTGCGGCCTTCGACTCCATTTCGCACGATCTGAACCAGCCGCTCAACCAGACGATTCAGACAGCGCAAGGCAAAATCTTCGAGTCAACCCCGCTGGCGATTCTGCAACCCCGAACGGCCATCGCATGGCAGGTTGAAAAGAACACACTGCTTAAAACTGGTTTTGGGCTATTCAGCGATTTACTGCCGGGAAGCGTGGTGGACTTGGTCGGAATGAACCCGCCCTATGTGCAGACGTTTCAGGGTGGACTGTTGGGCACCGTAGGTGGAACGGCGATTGCTCCGGGAGTTCCCGACAGCGCAGTCGATGCGACCATTGCGGCGAATCAACGATTCACGACCGGATTTCCAGCAGGGCAGCTCTCGTGCGCCTCCCCCTCTGCGAACCTCGCTACCTGCCTGCCTCCGGTGGCGATCACTGCCGTGCCGAGTGGCAAGTTGCACGCGCCGTACTTTATGCAATGGAGCTTGGGAATTCAACACCAGATCGGATCGTCATCGAGCCTGCAAGCGCAATACGTAGGTACACGGGCGGTGGACCAGCCTTACCAAACCCAGGTGAACGGTTACCAAACGGTGTGCCCGGGATGTTTCGCTCCGTTTCCTTACGGGCAGCCGATCGATCCGCGCTTTGCTGCGGTCACGCAGCTTTCGACTGGAGCCAATAGCAACTACAACGGCATGCAACTTACGGCGGCAACGCGTGGCATTCACGGTCTGCAGGCTCAGATCAATTACACGTGGAGCCATTGCCTCGACGAGGTGTCGAACGGAGGTTTCCTGCAGTTTTCTTCTGGGGGAATTCTTTCGCCCCTCCCCGGCAATCTTCATCGCGATTACGGCCCCTGCGACTACGACATCCGCCACAACGTCACTGCCCAGTACACCTACGCTTTGCCGATCAAGGTTCGTAATCAGGCGCTCGGGCAGGCACTGAATGGGTGGCAGATTTCGGGAACGGTTTTCTGGCACAGTGGAGCGCCATTCTCCGTTCTGAGCACGCCGTACTCTGCAAACGGCAACGGCATCCTGCAAGGCGCCGGACCGCAGTTCGCGAGCCTGGTACCAGGGTTCGATCCATACTGTCGCCAATGCGAGATTCCGGGCGTTACCCAACCGGGCACGATCCAGTGGCTGAATCCGGATGCGTTCTTGTCGGCAGTCGATCCGAGCACCGGAGGATGTAACGGCGGCGATACACGTCAGAATTGCCAATTCGGCAACACCGGCAGAAACGCCTTCCGCGGACCGAACTTCTTCTGGAGCGATTTCTATCTGACCAAATGGTTCCGCATCACTGAAGCCATGAAGCTGCGGTTTGACACCCAGTTCTTCAACGTCTTCAATCATCCTAATTTTGCTCTGCCTAACATGGTGCTGGCCGGAATCCCGGGAAAGCCCGCGACGCAAACTGGGTTTGGAGCGCTGACCTACACGACGTCTCCGCCGACCGGGTTGCTGGGCGTGGGGTTGGGAGGAGACAGCAGCCCGCGAATGATAGCCTTCCAGGCACGGCTGGAGTTTTAATTAGGGAGTTTTGAAAGCAGTCCCGTCCGGACAGTCGGCAAGCCAGACGGAGGCCCTCATCCGGGTGGCTCTATACCGATCTTGTCCTTGACGGCACCGCGAATGCGCTGTTTGCATCCGAGGTATCGTTCCGTTGTTTGAATAGAAACGTGGCCAAGCAGAAACTGGATCTGCTCCAGTTCAATCGGCGTCCCCAAGCAGGGAGATTGTTCTCGCTCCCGGACGAGACGAGATGCCTGCGAGCTGAAAGGTCGCCATGACGTGAGGCGATTTGGTAGCAAACTGGTAGCAAATCTGCCCAAGATTGCCTCAAATTGCCTACTTGGAACGCTTGGAAGTCGCTGAAACCATTGCTTTGATTAGCTCAGCGTTCCATCAGTAGGTTGAAGGTTCGATTCCTTCCGCGCTCACCATAACTTCTTTGAACCAAATTACTTACCGATTTCCACTTTCGTTTTTCTTTTGCCTGAAGCCGTTGGTAGCAAACCGCTTGGTAGCAAATTGCGGCTACGACTCGCAGACCCGCACGAATATCCTCCGGGCTCGACTTGTCGTAGACATTCATCGCCAGATCTCGACTTTGCTAAGCCCCAACACGTCCTTGATCACCGCTATTCGTGCCTTGCCTGTTACGGCGTTGCTGCGGCAGTTACCAACACGAATCGTCCTCGTCAATTCGAAGACACCCAGCGAGCGGGCTTAGCCATATCCCGCGGCCTACTGGTGAACGCCTCATAGACGCAGGAGTAGATTTCGTAGATAAATATGGAAACCTTCACATCCGCCTCGGCAGCGATTTTCAAGCAGTCATACTTGGACGAGGCATTAACGAGCGAAAGACAGAAAAGAGGATAACGGGACCTGCAGCTGCACAGGTCTTGTTTGTGTTCCGCGCAAACCCCGACGCGGTGAACTTACTCCGAGGCCAAGTATTGCCCTCAACGCAGAGGCCCGACGGCATCTCCCTACCATCCAATTGCGGGAGTCAGTCTGATATATCTGCTAGTTGTTTCACGCCGATACCGGCGACGACTATCTAGGTGAATAGTCTTTACGTAGCGGTAGGCAAGCGGCTTTCGTATTCGAAACTTCGGCTGTTTCGGATGAATCTCTTCCGAATTCAGCGGCGAAAAAGGTGGCCCACGGGGCTATGGGGCGGAAGCTTACCCGATTGATCCTTACCGTGCTCCTGCTGTGCAGTAGCGCGAACAAACATCTTTACGCCGAAGGGCCACCCACGGCCAAGAATGTGCTTATACTGTACAGCTTCTCCGACCGGACAGTTGTCGAACCCGCACAGGCACTCGAATCAGAAATTCGGTCGCGAGTTCCCGGCCCGATCAACTTCTACGTCGAATACATGGAGGCGCAACGATTTGCTAATGAGGAGTATCAGCAGAGTCTTAGCGAATCTCTGCGTCTCGCTTATGCTGGTACGAAGCTAAGTGCAGTTGTTGTGCATGCCTATCCGGCCCTGCAATTCGCCATGAAGTTCCGCGAAAGAATCTTCCCGGGAACTCCCATTGTCTTTTGGGAGGTGCATCAAGATCGTGTCGGTGGCAAGAGTCTCGGGCCGGGCGTAACCGGCGTAACCCTGCCGATCGACTATCAAGGTACCCTCGGCCTTGCCCTCAAACTGCATTCCGGTACAGCCAATGTTGCAGTGGTTACTGGAAACTCGGAATCTGAAACCTACTGGCTGCAGTCATTGCGCAATGAAATTCGATCGCGCAAGGAAAAGCTGGACATTGTCGAGCTTATTAACCTTCCCACAGCAGAGCTGTTTCGGCGCGTCTCGCAGTTGCCTGAACACACGATCATCATATTTCAAGTTCTTCCTCGTGATTCTTCACAGCCCTCAATTGGGATTTATGACGAAATCGCGGCCGTGAGTCAGCGTGTCCCTACATATTGCGCTTTCCCCCGTTACTGTGTTGACCACGGTGGGATCGGTGGATCATTTTTCGACCATGATGAACAGCGCCGGACGGTCGGTTACTTGGCAGCGCGGGTGCTTGCAGGAGAAAAACCCGAAAACATTTCAATCGTGCATAGCTCCAAAGTACGGAACGCTGTGGACTGGCGCCAATTGCGCCGTTGGAATATCCCGGAGTCGGCGCTGCCGCCAGGAACGGTCGTCTTATTCCGTCCGCCGACGGCTTGGGAACGGCATCACTCGATCATCCTCGCAGGCGCCATTCTGATTCTTCTGCAGGCACTTCTCATTGGGGCTCTGCTTTGGCAGCGCGCCAACAGAAAGAAATATCAGGCTCGTTTAGCCGACAGCGAGGAACGCTTTCGTGTGATGGCGGAGAATGCTCCCGCTCTGATTTGGACCATGGACAGAGATAGAAAATGTACCTATGCCAACAAAAGAACTCTGGAGTTTTGTGGCGTCTCCGCTGAAGACATCACAGGGTTGGATGTATTTAACTTTATCCATAGAGACGACAGGGACAGGGTGGAGAACGGCTTTCAAGAGGCCCATGCCAAACACCAGAAGTTCTCAACGGAGTACCGGTCAAGACGATACGACAAAGAATATCGTTGGATGCTTGGATCTTTGGCTCCTCAGTTCAGCGCGGTAGGCTCGGTGGACGGATACGTCGGGTGCGCAATCGATGTGACCGACCAAAATAATGCGCTGGAGTCATTGGAAAAATTGGGAGGACAACTTATCAATGCTCAGGAAAATGAGCGTTGCCGGATCGCACGAGAACTCCACGACGATATCTGCCAGAGACTGGCAGTGTTGTCGATTGAATTGGAGCAGGCCGCTGCGACGGACGGTAGAATCGGCGCCGAGCGCAGCGCACTCTTTGAAGAGGCGATTCAACACTGTTCAGAGATAACCGGGGACGTGCAGGCCTTATCGCACGAACTCCACTCATCCAAGTTGGAGTACCTTGGGCTCGCCTCCGCGCTCAAGGGATTCTGCGGGGAGTTCGCAGCACAGCACGGCGTCGATGTGGATTTCACGCAAGTTGATATTCCAGAGAACGTCTCTTATGAGGTCTCACTCTGTTTATTTCGAGTCGCACAGGAAGCCCTTCGCAACGCGCTAAAGCACAGTGGAGCAAGCCAGTTCGCAGTTCATTCGCGAGGTGTTGGGAATGAAATAGAACTGCTGGTCCAAGACCAGGGAAGAGGTTTCATTCCCGATTCCCAGACCGACCGGGGACTCGGGATCACCAGCATGAGGGAGCGGATGCACCTGGTCAATGGCTCACTGTCTGTAGAGTCTAAGCCCGGTATCGGAACGACGATTCTCGCGATTGCTCCCGTTGGCAAGCAAGTCAAATCTGACCTAAAGACACCTGTGGCTTCGTCGGGAAAGGCTAATGCGTGAGCCGGATACGAATTCTGTTGGCAGACGATCACGAAATGCTTTGCATGCTGTTTACGAAGTTCCTTGAGCCGAAATATGAGGTAGTGGGCAGCGTGCCAGACGGTCGTACCCTGATTAAAGCGGCGTTCGAACTCAAGCCCGACGTAGTCATTCTGGATATTGGCATGCCGGAGTTGAACGGCATCAGTGCCGGCCGGGAACTCAGGAAATTGCTACCTTCTCTGAAGCTCGTATATCTCACGATGAACAAGGATTGCGACCTGGCCGTGGAAGCTCTCAACGCCGGCGCCTCAGCCTACCTATTGAAAAACTCTCGAACTTCGGAGTTGCTCCAAGCTATTGAAGAGGTCACGCGGGGGAGCACTTATATCACACCCCAGATCAGTCGTGCGCTGGAGGACAGATCTATTCGTAATCCCAATGTCCTCGACCAACCCTCTCATCTCACCGATCGCCAGCGTGAAGTGCTGCAATTATTGGCCGAAGGCCATGAAATGAAGGAAACTGCGTATATTCTTGGTATCTCCCTTCGTACCGTCCGGTTTCACAAATACCGCATCATGGAAGAACTCGGAATTTCGAGCGATGCTGAACTGGTTCAATACGCTATGCAGCACGGAATAATTTTTCCTGCTGAGAAGATCCCGTCTACCTAACCCCCTGTCCGAGCTGACAGTTGTCAGACATGCCCGTCTGTTCGACGATGCTGACAAGTACTCCGCTTTTACTGATATCAACGAGACCGTGTGAAAACGATTCGAGTCTTACTTGCGGATGATCGCCCGGAGGTACTTGAGTCAGTTCGACAACTCATCTGCAAGAACTTCGAGGTAGTGGGTACAGTTGAAGATGGGCAACAGGCGGTCGAAGCCGCGTGCCGCCTCGACCCGGACATCGTGGTAATCGACATCTCTATGCCCACCATGAACGGACTTGAAACTGCCTCGTTCTTGCATACCTCTGGAAATCGAGCCCTAATCGTGTTCCTTACGATCCATGAGGACTCGGACTATATAGCGAAGGCCTTTTCCGTTGGCGCTCGCGGGTACGTTTCAAAGCGGCATATTGCCACTGACTTAATTCCTGCGCTTGAAGAGGTGCTTCAAGGACACACGTTCCTTTCCCCGTCCCTGAGCTTCCCGCCGTGCGCCCTTAGGAGATCAATATGAAGAGCTCGATCAACCGCAAGATCACTCTTGTCGGCTTATCGTTAATGATGGCAGTGTCGATTGCATCCGCTCAAACTTCCTCTGATGAGGAGTGGGGCATTCTTCAATCCGGTGCCACCAGTTCCAAACCGGAGCAGCGCGCTTCCACCATGCGCGTATTGCAATTGCTTCCCAACAACGCCAAGGCGATTGGTCTGGCCGAAGAAGGCCTGAAAGACAAACAGCCGGCCGTCCGCGCGGCGGCAGCTCTATCGCTCGGAGCCATGAAATCTAAAGCCCCGATTCCGAAACTCCGTGCTGCCTTGTATGACAAAGATGGAAGCGTGGTGATGGCCGTGGCCAAGGCGCTGACCCAGCTCGGCGACGAAAAGGGCTATTCGGTCTACTACGCGATTGTAACGGGAACGAGGAAATCCGGCGAGGGCTTGATCGGCAGCGAAGAGAAAGAGCTTGATCAAGTATTGAGCAGCCCCAAGCAATTAACTGCCATGGCCTTCGAGCAAGGTATTGGCTATGTACCCTACGGAGGTGTTGCCTTTGGCGTGTACCAGGCCATCCACAAGAGCGAAGAAGCTGGTCCTGAAGTTCGATCGGTTGCCATTCGCGTGCTAGCGACAGATCCCGATCCTCGTTCTGGAAAAGCGCTTGTTGCCATGACCACCAACAAGGACTGGTTAGTTCGCAACGCCGCCTTCGATGGTTTGGCTCGTCGGGACGAGAAATCCTTGCTCCCAGACATCCTCGGTGGGCTGAAGGATGAAAACGAAGGCGTAAAGATTACAGCGGCAGCAGCCATCATTCGACTGTCCGAGTAGTTAGAAAGTGTGAGGAGGCTACGTGACACCTAAGAGAGTCGTTCATCTACAGTCAACTTTGAGTCTGTTGATGTTTGTTGCAATTCTCGCAAGCAGTGCCATCGCGCAAACGGACCCTTTGCCATCATGGAATAACGGAGCCGCCAAACAGTCCATCATCGAGTTTGTGCGGGTTACGACGGACCATTCCAATCCTAAGTTCGTTCCGCCGGAACAGCGAATCGCCACTTTTGACCAGGACGGCACATTGTGGGTCGAGCACCCCATGTATTCGCAACTGATGTTTGCGCTCGACCGAGTAGTAGCGTTAGCGCCGAAGCATCCGGAATGGAAGACCACCGAACCTTTCAAGTCAGTACTTACCGACGACAAAGCCGCCCTGGCGAAGTTCACGATGAAGGATCTTGAAGCGATCGTCTTCGCCACCCACACCGGCATGTCGGTGAACGGCTTCCAGGCGATTGCGAAGGAATGGAGTTCCAAGGCCAAGGATCATCGCTGGAATAAGCCTTATACCGAACTTGTTTACCAACCCATGCTTGAGGTTATGCGCTATCTCCGCGCGAATGGATACCGCACGTACATCGTCACCGGAGGCGGTCAGGATTTCGTCCGCGCCTACGCGGAGCAGGTTTACGGTGTGCCTCCGGAGCAGGTCATCGGTACGGCTCTTGCGATGCAGTACACCTACGACAAACAAGGCAACGGCATTCTCATGCGGCCTCCGAAACTGTTGCTGAACAACAATCTTTCCGGCAAACCAGAGGATATTTATCTGTTCACCGGGCGAGCTCCACGCGCCGCATTCGGGAACTCCACTGGTGACCAGCAGATGTTGGAGTACACCCAGGCGAATCCGGGGGCGTCGTTGATGGTGTTAGTGCTTCATGACGATGCGACCAGAGAGTACGCCTACGGTCCGGCAACCGGACTACCCGACAGTAAAGTCGGGACCTTTACGCAGGCGCTTTATGACGAGGCAAAAAAGAAGGGCTGGGTAGTGGTCAGCATGAAGAACGACTGGAAGCAGATTTTCGCATTTGAGAAGTAAGGGGTCGATTCAGGAATAACGGTCCGTTGAGAGGTAAGGCTTGCCAGCGGCTCCAAAGCGAGCAATATCTCCTGTCTCTTGTGACAGCAAATACTTCAATCCGCTGCGATACGCAAGAGTGTGCAGCTAATCGATTTGTGGTTTCAAGGAGCGAGACATGGAATTTATGAGCGTGCCCAAAGTGATGTTTAGCGCGGTTGCCATCTCCGGTTGTTTGTTGACCGCTGGGGCGGTACCTAGTGTCGCCCAGACAACAGCGCAGAAACCGAACATTCTCTTCATCATGGGTGACGATATTGGCTGGATGCAGCCAAGCATCTATCACCGCGGACTCATGGTCGGCAGAACCCCAAACATTGATCGTATCGGCAACGAGGGTGCAATCTTCATGACGTATTATGCCGAGCAGAGTTGCACCGCCGGGCGGAACGCCTTCTTCACCGGGATGCATCCGTTGCGGACGGGAATGATCATGCCGCAACTGCCAGGCAGCACGAGCTACCTTATGCCCGGAACACCTGCGCTCGCGGTGTTCCTGCGTGACCTTGGCTACAACACGGGTGAGTTCGGGAAAAACCACTTAGGCGACCATACTGCGGCGCTGCCGACCGCGCACGGCTTCCAGGAGTTCTGGGGCTACCTCTACCACCTCGATGCCATGCAGGGAGTAAGCTTCCCCGACATCAACAAAACGCCAACCGAGCAAGGCATTGTTCCGCCGTGCAAGAACTCACCAGTCGCTGGTCTGCCGGATGTTCCCGGCGCTGTCGATCCGAGAGCCACGCTGTGTATGACACCGCCCCGGCCGGTTATCTGGTGCAAATCCTCCGATGGCTCCGAGAAGAACCAGGCCTGTCAGGACCAGGGTCCGTTGACACTGGAGCGCTCAAAGACAGTGGACGAGGAGATCTCGTCGAAGGTTATTGACTACCTCGACCGCAATGACCCGAAGAAGACAGGCAAGCCCTTCTTCGTTTGGTATAACCCAGCCAGAATGCACATCACGACCGTCTTGTCGCCGAAATATGAAGCCATGATCGGCGAACCAGGCGGCAAGGACTGGGGTCTCAATGAAGCCGGCATGAAGCAAATGGATGACAACATTGGCTACGTGCTCAAGAAACTCGAAGACATGGGCCAACTCGACAACACCATCGTGGTCTTCACGACCGACAACGGCGCCGAAGCTATCACGTTCCCCGACGGCGGAGTAACTCCGTTCCACGGCGGCAAGCTGACCACATGGGAAGGTGGCATGCGCGCTCCGTGCGTCATCCGCTGGCCCGGACACATCAAGCCGGGTACGGTTCTGGACGACATTTTCGCGTCGCTCGATTGGCTGCCGACTTTTGTTGATATCGCTGGCGGACCTAAGGGCGACGGTCTCAAACAGCAGATCGAGGCGGGCAAATACCCTGGCATTGTTAAGACAACACTTGACGGTGTTGACCAACGCGCTTATCTGGAAGGCACGTCGGAAAAATCGGCCCGCGATACCTTCTTCTACTACACGGGCACTCACCCCTCCGCCGTTCGTTACAAGAACTGGAAGTTCTACTACACGATGGTCGGCGGCTGCCCAACTTGCGGTTTGACGGGAGCCACCACGTATCACTGGACGCAGATACAGAACATCAAGCGCGACCCCTTCGAGCAGGCGACCGCTGACGAATCGAAAACCGTATTGGGCTATGGAGGTTCCATCGGTTCGCCTAGCACCGCCTATATTTACGATTGGAACCTGGCGCCGATCGGCCAGTTGCTGTGGTTAAAGGAACTGGAGTCTTACAAGTACTTCCCGCCGATGCAGGACCCGTCGAGCTACAACCTCGATCAAATCATCCTGGAGATGAAGAACTCGAAGACTGTTAGCCACGCCGGCGAATAGCTCGTCAACATCGATCCGCACCGAAGTTAGAAGCGAGGGGGGCACTTGACCTCTCTCGCTTTTAGCACCACAAGAATCATTTTCCAGAAGGGATATCTTTCGGAGAAGTCGAACGGTTAAACTCTGTCCATAAGTGCCGGACGAATTGTTCGTATTCTTGCAACACTGACATTTTGACTGGCTTTTTGCGACAGATTCTATACAGCGTTCGCCTAGCGCATCCCTGCCGCATCAGCTCACGGATGCCGATCTCCCGGATGGCTCGGATCAGGGCGTCACCGGCAGGCGCCTCGCCAAAGCGAATTCGGCTTCGCCGGGGTTCATATTCAACCGGACTAAATCGCAACGCTTCCAAGTTATCGCCTTCCTCCAAGTGTCGATCCGTTTCCTTTCCGATCCGGCGATGTTTCGCCGCGATGATGTGGGCACGGCGCAGCAAACCCCGTGTAGACGGCTTGCATGGCCCTCCATCAGGTGCAAGGCTCTTCGCTTCGACATGCCGCGTATATCGGTGCAGAAGATTCTCAAAGGTATCGACGACGATGCGCTGGCCGTAATAACGGTGGTCGAATTTGGTGATCAGCTTGTACTTCTTCGCGTCGTGCGGGTCGGCGATGTTTGCCCACTCAAGTGGAAGTGTGCCAGTTGTGTGCGAGATTTCTTGGGTTGACCCTCTGGTCCCGAACAAAGACTTGAGCAAAATCTAAGTGCTTCATTCGGCGTCGCTTAGGATCCGGAAAGCCACTCTTTTTCTCGCTTCAATTGTACCGAACTTTCCCGTGGGATTGATCCCGGCTTCGATCGGCCGGATCTGTAAGCCGAATTCGCCGGACTGCGTTGCAAACAGACAAGTTATCTAGAATCAGTCGGTGCGACCGCAGGTTTTGCGTCACACAGGCGTCACAATCAAAATCATTCGAATCCTCTTGGTTTCCGAGAAGCCGAACATAACCTCCCAATCGGCTCACTCGCAGCGTTCAATTCTTGACTGATTCTCCTGATGATTATCGTAATCCTCAATTGACCTTGCCCATTCCTCCAAGAGTTTAGATGTGCGCAGGCACCTGCACGAACATTTCGGAGTCAAGGGCGAGGTGTGCCCTTCATTCGCCCGACTCGTGCGCAGGGCCTTTGCCAATTCGCTGGCGTGCTTTGCATGCATAATGGCGTGATTTGCATAACGAAACATCCGCCAATCAACTAGAGTAAGGTCATGTTTAAGGCTAAAGCGTATTCGGCATCCAGCGCTACTTCGCCTCTGGTGTCCACCATGATCGCGCGACGCGAGCCCACCGATCACGACGTACAGATAGAAATTCTCTTCTGCGGAATCTGCCACTCTGATGTGCATGCAGTCCGGAACGAGTGGAGCGAGTTCATGTCGACCACTTATCCGATCGTGCCGGGGCATGAGATCGTTGGACGCGTCACGAAAGTCGGCTCCGCCGTGACCAAGTTCAAGCCCGGCGATCTTGCGGCAGTCGGGTGCCTCGTGGATTCGGATCGTACTTGTCCTGAATGCAGAGCAGGTCTGGAGAACTTCTGCCCCAATCTGACCCTCACGTTCGGTATGCCGGACAAGCACCTGGGAGGGGTGACATATGGTGGATACTCCGAGAGCATCGTTGTGGACCAGAGATTCGTGCTGCGCGTTCCCTCGAATCTGAATCTGGCCGGTGCGGCGCCTTTGCTCTGCGCAGGAATCACGACGTACTCGCCAATGCGCCGCTGGAAAGTCGGCAAAGATAAGAAGGTGGGCGTCGTAGGGCTTGGTGGATTGGGACACATGGGAGTAAAGTTCGCGCGAGCGTTTGGCGCCCACGTGGTTGCATTCACAACCTCTCCCAACAAGAAAGAAGATGCGCTTCGATTGGGCGCACACGAAATCGTAGTGTCGCGTGATGCTAACGAAATGCAAAAGCACGCCGACAGCTTCGACTTCATTCTCGATACGGTTTCCGCCGATCACGACATCAATGCGTATCTCAACCTGCTCGCCCGCGATGGCAATCTCACGATCGTCGGCGCGCCTCCCAAGCCTCTTGGCGTAGTTGCCTTTGCGCTGATTATGCGCAATCGCAACTTCTCTGGCTCAAACATAGGCGGCATCCGCGAAACCCAGGAGATGCTCGATTTCTGCGGGCAACACGACATCGCTGCGGATGTGGAAGTCATCCCGATCCAGAAGATCAACGAAGCGTACGAGAGACTGCTCAAGTCGGATGTGAAGTACCGGTTCTCAATCGATATGGCATCACTCAAAAACGAGTAAATCTCATGAACAAACATCTTCGGTTCTCGGGAAGTAACTTCACCAGGATGGAAGAACTAGGCCTGTCTTCATCCGCCGTTTTGCGCAGAGCGGGGCTTCCGCAGCAGTTTCGTCACGAACCGAGACTTCTACTGAAAACGAAGGAATTATTTGCGCTTTGGCGAGCAGTGGCGGAGGTGAGCACTGATCCAGCGATTGGATTGAAACTAGGAACTGAAAGCAGGACGGAACGCTTTCATCCGATCGGGCTTGCCGCGCTAGCTTCTGAGAACTTTGGCGCAGCCATGGATCAGATGGCCCGTTACAAGCAGCTCACTTGTCCTGAAGAAATCGTGCAGGAGAAGGACGAACAGGAGTGGAGCATCCGATTCCGCTGGCTGCTAGCTGACGAAATCGAGCCCCCGCTTCTCATCGAATGTGCCTTCGCCTGGGTTCTCTCGATTGCTCGTCACGGGACGGGCACGCGCCTCGCGCCAGTTCGAGTGGAGTTTGTTCAACCACGTGAGCACCTGAAAGCACTTGAACGTCACTTTGGTTGTCCTGTCACTTGCGGGGCTTCTCGCAATGCAATCGTGTTTAGGGCGGCTGATGCCGAGCGACCGTTTGTTACACGCAATGCCGAACTTCTCGCGATGCTTGCGCCGCAGTTAGAACAAGAGCTTAGGCAAGAGAACGATGAAGAGAACTTCATCGACCGTGTCCGCGTCGCGATTCAACAACAGCTCACCGGGCAGCGGCCCACCATCGAAAATATCGCCGATGCATTGCATGTAAGTCCGCGAACTCTGCAGCGCCGATTACAGGACGAAGGAGCCAGTTTCCAAGGGGTTCTCGAACAAGCCCGTCACCAGCTTGCGCGTCATTACCTCAATAACTCAGTCCTGGAACTGAACGAGGCCGCTTACCTTCTTGGTTACAACGATGCGAACTCCTTTGTTCGCGCTTTCCGAACCTGGGAAGGGGTTCCACCTGCGCGCTGGCGTGAGATGCAGCGTTCAAGGGCAGTGTCGTAACAGCCCGAACCTTAACTGAGAAGTAACTCACAAAGGAGAGATTATGCAGAAGCGCAAACTGGGAAAGAGCAATCTTGAAGTTTCAGCCATCGGCTTCGGATGCATGGGATTGAGCTTCGGCTTTGGCCCGCCCGTGGAGAAGCAACACGGGATTTCGGTGATTCGCGCCGCCGCCGAGAGAGGCGTGACGTTCTTCGACACAGCCGAAGTATATGGCCCTTACGCGAATGAAGAGTTAGTCGGCGAAGCGCTGGCACCGTACAAAGGAAAGGTGGCAATCGCCACCAAATTCGGCTTCAAGTTCGAGAACGGAAAGAACGTAGGTTTGGATAGTCGGCCCGAGCACATCAAGGAGGTCGCCGAAGCTTCCCTCAAGCGCTTGAGGGTCGATGCCATTGATCTGCTGTATCAGCATCGAGTCGATCCGAATGTTCCCATCGAGGATGTCGCCGGAGCGGTAAAGGACCTGATCCAACAGGGCAAGGCTAAGCACTTCGGGCTCTCGGAGGCAGGAGTGCAGGTCATCCGCCGCGCACATGCGGTACAGCCGGTTACGGCGCTTCAGAGCGAATACTCACTGTGGTGGCGAGAGCCGGAAGAGGCGATCCTGCCGACTCTCGAAGAACTCGGGATCGGTTTCGTTCCGTTCAGTCCTCTGGGCAAGGGCTTCCTCACGGGGGCGATCAAGGAGGACACTCAGTTCAGTGCGAACGATTTCCGCAACAGCGTCCCACGTTTCAACCCGGAAAACCGGAAGGCGAACCAGAGACTCGTTGAAGTGCTGGGCGAATTTGCCAAGCAGAAGAACGCGACTCCGGCCCAGGTCGCCATCGCCTGGATTCTGGCGCAGAAGCCGTGGGTGGTTCCCATCCCAGGCACGACGAAGTTACATCGACTGGAGGAAAACCTTGGCGGCGCTAATGTCCACCTTACCGCCGAAGAAGTTCGCCGGCTCGACGAACTGACTTCCAAGGTCGATGTGCAGGGCGCACGTTATCCAGAGAGCGCGCAGAAGATGATCAACCGCTAATAGACATCTCTGCACGAGCAACATCACAGTTGATTAGCTCGGAAAGGATTTATGGCACCGAACGAAAGAGCACAAAAGAATCATGACGAACTGTTTCCGGGTCACGTTTCCACTCTGGCGGTGACCGACCCGGAGCTGATTGAAGTGTTCGACAATTTCGCCTTTGATGAAGTGCTCAGCCAGGGCAGTCTCGACACCCGGACGCGCTTGATGGTGCAACTGGCATCGATGGTTGCGTCGCAGGCACTGGGCGAGTATCGCGCGATGATTCGACCGGCGCTTACCGTCGGTGTTACGCCGGTCGAAATCAAGGAGATCGTCTACCAGGCCGTCCCCTACGTAGGGATGGCCAAAGTCTTTGACTTCCTTCATGCAACGAACGAAGTGCTCAAAGAAAACGGCGTGGATCTGCCGCTGCCGGGCCAGTCCACAACCACGCCTGAGACTCGCGCAGAAAAAGGGATAACCGTACAGAAGGAAATCGTTGGCGAAGAGGGGCTCAAAAAGCTGCTTGCTTCCGCACCAAAGGATGAACAACATATCTATCGCTTTCTCGCCGCGAATTGTTTTGGCGACCACGTTTCGCGTTCCGGTATAGATCTTCCCACGCGAGAACTGCTCACGTTCAGCATGTTGATCTCGCTCGGCGGCTGCGATCCGCAGGCAAAGGGGCATGTTGCGGCCAACTTACGAGTCGGCAATGACCGGGCAAAGCTCATCGATGTCGTTACCCAGCTTTTGCCCTTCATCGGGTATCCACGCACGCTCAATGCGCTGCGTACTATCGACGAAGTTGCGCCGTACAACGGCGTGTGAGGCAGAGAGGAACATTATGAACGCCGTTAGAAAGACAGTACTGGTGCTGGGCGCTACGGGCAGCGTAGGGCGACACGTCGTAGACGTCGCGCTGGAACAGCGTTACACGGTGCGTGCGCTGGTGCGCGACGCTGGTAAGGCGCAGCAGTTTTCAAAAGACGTACAGGTGATTGTCGGTGATGTTACGCGTCCGGAGACACTTACCGCCGCCGTAGATGGCATTTATGCGGCTGTTTTCACTCTCGGCTCTGATGGTGGCGGGAAAGTAGGCGCCGAGACGATTGATTACGGCGGGGTGCGTAATGTCCTGATGGAGCTTCGCCAGAAGCGAGTGCGCATTGCTCTCATGACCTCAATAGGTGTGACAAATCGGGCCAGTGCGTACAACGAGAGCACCGAAGCGCATGATTGGAAGCGACGATCCGAACGGCTCGTGCGCGCCAGCGGAATGCCGTACACGATCGTCCGCCCAGGTTGGTTCGACTACAACGGGCCGAACGAACACAAGCTTGTGTTCCTGCAAGGCGACAAGCGGCACACTGGCACACCGAAAGATGGGGTCATTGCACGGCGGCAGATTGCTGAGGTACTCGGAGGGAGCCTTTCTTCAGCCAGCGCTACGCGAAAGACGTTTGAACTCGTCGCAGTCGAGGGACCGGCGCAGCAGGACTTAGAACCTCTATTTGCCGCGCTTGATACTGATATTGAAGGGGCTCTTGATGCCGGGAATGATGTAGCCAACCAGCCACTGGAAGACGAACCGCGACGCGTCCGCGATGATTTGAAAGCTGCACGTGCGCTCCGGCCAGCCGCCGGACGCTGAGATCGCTCTGTAATTTCGAATCCATCTGAGAGGTATCAAGGAACACCTATGAATCACATTCTTGTACTTGCCTCGACAGCCCTCTTAACCGCGGGCGTCTTCGGTCAATCCAGCAACGTTGCCGACAACGTTCGTGCGCTCGATAGACAGCAGCGAGAGGCTGCGGTTCGCGGAGAAACCGCTTTTCTAGAGCAGTACGCTGCCAGCGACTACGTTTCCATCAACCCTGCGGGTATCCTCTCCACGCGGGAGCAGAGTTTGGCACGCATGAAGTCGGGGGACGTGAAGCTTGAGGCCATCGACGTTGACCAGGAAGAAGTACATGTCTATGGCGATGTTGTCGTCATAACCGGACGCGAACACGTTCGCGGTAACTACAAAGGGCACCCCTTCGACAGCATGGCGCGTTATTCGAGGGTGTGGATTCGGCGGGAAGATCTTTGGAAACTTGTGCTTTTCCAGGAAACACCGATCGCACAGCCCGGTAAGTAGCTGCTAGATAAGCAGTCGTATCGTGCAAGTTCGCACTCACTTAATAAAAGAGCTGGCCGCCTGGGCCAGCCCTTTGTTCAAACATCTGACGCATTGTGCATCTATTTCGTCTGCGGCGTCGGGTACCCTGCTAACAGTAGGTTGAAGGTTCGATTCCTTCCGCGCTCACCATAACTTCTTTGAACCAAATTACTTACCGATTTCCACTTTCGTTTTTCTTTTGCCCTGAAGCCGTTGGTAGCAAACCGCTTGGTAGCAAATTGCGGCTACGACTCGCAGACCCGCACGAATATCCTCCGGGCTCGACTTGTCGTAGACATTCATCGCCAGATCGACTTTGCTAAGCCCCAACACGTCCTTGATCACCGCCTCGTTGCGATCTAAGCTTCTGCACACATTGGTCTGGGCGTTTTTGGCTGGCTGTATTCGTGCCTTGCCTGTTACGGCGTTGCTGCGGCAGTTACCAACACGAATCGTCCTCGTCAATTCGAAGACACCCAGCGAGCGGGCTTAGCCATACCAAGATCACGACCTCTCT
>Ga0335069_10006410_pt1 | contig 17122 bp, 13 predicted proteins | sample Lox_Sample_11_FD_206714 | JGI IMG/M metagenome (GOLD analysis project Ga0335069, IMG submission 206714) | Soil microbial communities from Loxahatchee National Wildlife Refuge, Florida, United States - Lox_Sample_1.1 | ecosystem: Environmental > Terrestrial > Soil > Wetlands | place: USA...
GCAAACTCGTGAAACTGCCCATTTTCCAGGACGCGCAGGCCGCCATCCGCGGCAACAAAAAGGCGCCCGCCGCCATCTTCACCGATGGCCAGAATAGATGCCAGCGCCTTTCCTCCTGGAAGGATCAACCGCCCGTCTCTGATCGCCGCCAAGCCGTTGGAGACCCCAATCCACAGCGTCCCTTTGTGATCGCGGAACAGGCACTGCACGCGGCCCGCAGGCAACCCACGCGCCGGCGTAAAGGTTTCCGCCACACGGCCCTCGTGTAGCCTGCTCAGCCCGCCGCCGGTGCCGGCCCACAAATCGCCATTGGCATCTTCGGCCAGCGCGTAGATCGAATCGGAAAGCAGACCTTCTTCGGTAGTCACTACAGAGAACCGGTGTCCATCGAACCGCCCCAATCCGGCATCCAACGTACCGACCCAAATATTGCCGTGATGGTCTTGCAAGACGGGACCAGTCTCGTTGCTAGGCACTCCCTCGCTGGCGGTGAACGGAACGGCGCGGCCATCCATGAACTGGTTCAGCCCATGTTTCGTCCCCACCCATAGATCGCCCTCGCGGTCCTCATGCAGGGCAAACACGGTGCTCTGCGAGAGCCCCTGGTTGGTGCGAAAGCTCTCCATCTCGCCCTTCCGCATACGCGTGAAGCCGTTCTTGGTTCCAACCCACAGGCTTCCGTCACTGCTCTCGGCGAGCGAGAAGATACTGTTGTCCGCCAGACCGTCCTTCACGGTGAGCAGATGTTGTTGGCCAGCCTTCAGGCGAATGAGACCATTCGTGGTGCCCACCCAGATGGTGCCGTCGTTCGCCGAAAGCAGCGTGCGGATGCTTCCGTATTCCGGCAGGCATTTGAGGGGCTGGCTGCGGAAGGTCTTGCCGTTCCAGTAGCCCAGGCGCAGTTGGGGTCCCGCGACCCACAACGTGCCATCCGACGCTTCCGTGGCGGCGAAGATGGAGCCGGCCGGAAGTCCCTGAGCCGTTCCCAAGGCCACAGCCTTGTCGCCGCTAATGCGCGCCATTCCTTTGGAGGTGCAGACCCAGAGATCGCCGTTCCGCGCAGGCACCAGACAATGCACGCTGTCTGAGGGCAAACCTTCCGCTGAAGAGAATCGCTTCACGATACCGTCGTGCAAGCGAAACAATCCGGCGTCGATCGAACCGATCCAGAGATTATTCTGCCGATCCTCGAACAGGTTTCCGACCCAGGCGTTCTTCAACCCGGGCACACTCGGGTTGTCGAACGACGTAAAGCGGACGCCATCAAATCGCACGAGGCCCGTCTGCGTTCCCAGCCACAAATAACCGTCGTGTGTTTGCCAGATGGAATAAATGGCAGCTTGCGGCAGGCCTTGCGTCACCTGCCAGATGCGATGAATGTATTGCGTGAGCGCGAGGGAAGGATCGAGAGCATAAACCGGCGCAAGCGCGGCCAAGGCCGCACCAAGCCACACCAGCAACCGGAGAAGCCGGCGCATCATCCTGTCCACTATTTCTATTTTACGATTCCTGAGTCTCAAACGGCTGGGTCGAAGCCAAGCCTTTAAGTGAATGAACTTTAACTGCGCGTTCAGAGAATCTACAGAATCAGAATCGTCTCTAGTAGTGAGGGCGATGATGAAGCCCCAGAAAGAGAAGGAAAACAGTATATGAAGAAATTTTCAGCATTGATGATTGGGGCTGCGATGGTTCTCGGCACAGCGTTTGCCGCCCAGGAAGCTGCTAAGGCTCCGGAGAAGACCACCACCACCAGCACCAAGAAGGTCAGCAAGAAGCACAGCAAGAAGAGCAAAAAGAGCACCAAGAAGGTCGCTGCTTCGACTGCGGCCACGACTCCTACGCCCGCTGCGGCCAAGTAGTACACCTGCCAAAAGGTTTGGCAGGCTCGCGAGGTCTGCCAAACCTTCTTTTTGTCTTACTTAAGTTAATTCCCCCCCTCTCGATTTCCGTTTGAACTTGCGGTAACGTTGCAGATGCTATGCCACGTCCCAGCTCGTTTGCCCAGGTTGAAATCGAGACTGGCGAGCAGCGCCAGCGGATTGAGCAGCCGGAACCGGATACGCCGTTCCACATAGCGGTTCTAGGCGATTTCAGCGGCCGGGAAAATCGAGGCGCCCTGGATGCCAAGCTCCAGGGCCGTAGGCCTTTTCTCATCGATCGCGACAACTTTGACGATGTGCTGGGCCAACTCGCGCCAGAGCTGCATTTGCCTCTCGGCGGGCCCGGCGGCCCGACGGTCGCGCTTCGTTTTCGCGAACTGGAGGATTTTCACCCCGACCGCATCTTCGAGGAGCTCAAGATCTTCCAGGCGCTCCGTGAAACTCGAGAGCGCTTGAACGATCCGAAACGATACGAGGCTGCGGCGTCCTTAGTGCGATCTTGGTCAGGCGAAGCCGAGACGCCGCAAGCTCCGCCGCCCAAGCCGTCTCCCGATATTTCGCGCCTTTCGGCCAGCGAACTGTTTGAGCAAACGCTCAGCGCCACCGAAGCGCGTAGCGGTGGCGCCAGTCCGGCGCGGGCTATGGATGATTTCCAGACGCTGCTGCGCGATATCGTCGCGCCCTACGCCGAGCCGAAGCCCGACCCGAAAAAACCGGAGCTGGTGGCGCAGGTCGATGCCGCCATCAGCGGACAGATGCGCGCCTTGCTGCATCATGTGCAGTTTCAGGCCCTCGAATCCGCATGGCGCGCGGTGTTTTTTCTGGTCAGGCGCTTGTCGACCGATACCAATCTGAAGATCTATCTGTTGGATATCGCCAAGCCCGAACTTGCGACCGACATGGTGGCTACTTATGAGCTGCTGATCGAACACACGCCGCGCGATGAGCCCTGGGCCTTGCTCGCCGGTAACTATACTTTCGATCATTCCGAAGAAGACGTTCGGCTGCTAGGCCGCATGGCTGCGGTGGCCAAGCATGCCGGCGCTCCGCTCGTGGCCGGTGCGTCCCCCGCGATTCTTGGATGCAACTCGTTCGGTGAAACTCCCGAGCCACGGCGCTGGCGGCCCGTGGACAACGACACCTGGAATGCTCTACGCCGTCTACCGCAGGCAACCTGGGTGGGCTTGGCGCTCCCGCGTTTCCTGCTCCGTCTTCCCTACGGTAAACAGACGAACTCCACGGAAAACTTTGCCTTCGAGGAATTCGGCGGTTCACCGCGGCACGAAGAGTACCTTTGGGGAAATCCCGGCTTGGCCTGCGCGTATTTGTTGGGCGAAGCGTTCTCGGAATCCGGCTGGGACATGCAGCCCGGCGAGGTCGGCGAAATCAGCGGTCTGCCACTCTATGTGCACCGTGCCGACGGCGAATCGCACCTGAAGCCCTGCGCCGAAGCTTTGTTGACCGAGCAAGCCGCGGAAGCTATTCTCGATCACGGCCTCATGCCGCTTCTTTCCATCAAGGGCAGCGACGCGATCCGGCTGATCCGCTTTCAATCCATTGCCGAGCCCATGAAGGCGCTTTCGGGGCGCTGGAGTTAGAGTCATGTCTGTCCATCACACCCACTCCGATAAGCACGACGCTCATCGCCAATTGGTGGCCCGGCTACGCCAGCAGGCCGGCGATGTGGCGCGCGTCACTTCCGGTCTCGATGAAACTTCGCTCGCCAATCGCACCGTTCCCGAAAAATGGTCGCTCAAAGAATTGGTCTGCCATCTGCATCGCGTCCAGCAGATATTCGAAGCTCGTGTGGACGCGATGCTCGCGCAGGATAACCCGGCCATTACGTCGTACATGCCCGATGGCGACGTGGAGTTCGAAAAGATGGTCACGCGGCCGGCTCAAGACGGCATCCGAGCGTTCCTGGAGGATCGGGAACGGCTGGCCCTCCGGCTCGAGGAGCTATCGGCTTCGGAATGGCACCGTCCCGGCAAGCATCCCGATTATCCGCACTATGACGTCCACTTCCAGATCGAGTACATGGTGCATCACGAAGCCCATCACATTTATCAGATGTACCAGCGCCGCGTACCGTTTGGGAAGATGCCCCACTAACATTCCTCGGGCACTTCGCTCAGTCGCCACTGCGACCTCAAACCATAACGGTCATGAATCACTGCACCACCGGCAGCACGATGTGAGAAGCCGACGCTGCCGACCGGTATACCTTTTGGGTGGCCTTCTGATAATCGGAAGCACGCGCGTTGAAGATGTTCTCGACAAAGGTCTGCGGGTTCACGTCGTAAAGCGGAAACCAGGTGCTCTGGATCTGCACCATGATCCGGTGACCTTTGAGAAAGGCGTGATCGTTGGTGTGCAGGTCGATGGTGTATGGCGTCACGGCTCCAGGCTGGATGGCGGCGGGATGCTCGAAACTTTCGCGGAACCGGCCGCGCAATATCTCATCCGCGATCATTAACTCGTAGCCTGCCAAATGCGGCGCTTGCGGATAGGCCTCCGGATACACATCAATCAGCTTGACAACCCAATCGGAATCGCTGCCGGAGGTGGATGCAAAAATCCGCGCCGCAATGTCGCCGGCAATCTTGATGTCGTTCTTGAGAGGCTCGGTTTGCCAGGTCAAGACGTCAGGACGGTTATCCACGAACCGCTGGTCTTCCACCAGCCAGACGGGCCACCCGCCGCCGGGATAAGTCGGCGAGACCGGGCGGTGTCGATACGGCACGGGATGCTCCGGATCGGAAATGTAGCTGTCGGATGCATCCGCATCTGCGGCCGGCGGTGCATCAAACGAGAGCCTGCCCCCGCCCCGCATGTAGATGTTGGTGGGGCGTGCCGATGCCGGCGGCCAGGAATCGTATTTCTCCCAGCGGTTGCTGCCGGTTTGAAAAACAGTGGCCTCCGCAAAATCGCGGGAGCCCTTATCGTGCAGCCAGTAAGCGAACCAGGGCGCTTCAATGTGCTGGCGAAAATACTTGCTGGTGTTGCTGTCGAATGGAATCTCGCCGAGTTTGCTGCCATCGGTGCCCGCCCACCCGCCATGGTTCCACGGGCCTGCTACCAGGTAATTGAGATGCTGCGGGTCGGACTTCTCAAACAACTCGTACACCTTGACGGGTCCGTAAAAGTCTTCCTGATCCCACCAGCCGGCGACGTTCAGATTCGGCACTGCCGGTGAGCCGTTGATGTATCGCGGAAAAGCCTGTTTTTGCCAGAACTCGTCGTAAGCCGGATGCGCCACAAAATCGTTCCAGGTGGGCATCTTGCCGTGGAAATACTTCTCATTAACGTTCGAGAGCACGCCCAAATCGAGGTACCACTGATAGGTATCGGCGCGGTCAAAAGCGAAATTGGTATTCGCTTCCTTGGCCGTTTCAAGCAGTGCCGCATATTCAAACCCGTAGCTCAGGCGGAAGGCGCCGTTGTGGTGGAAATCGTCACCCAGAAACATATCGGCCGGCGTGGCCTGCTCGGAGGCTGCCTTCAGCGCCGGGTGCGGATCGAGCAGCGCCATCGTGACCAGCCAGCCGCCATAGGAAATCCCCATGATGCCGGCGCGCCCGTTATTCCCCTTGACATTCTTCACCATCCAATCGATCGAGTCGTAGGCGTCGGTGCTCTCGTCAATAGAACCTTTTTCGGCTCGATTGCGCGGAGGCCGCTGCATCACAAACTGGCCTTCCGATTTGAATCGGCCGCGGATGTCCTGAAACGCGAAGATGTAGCCGTCGTTGACCAGAAATTCCTCGGTGGCCAAAAAGTGGTTCCAGGAGCTGTCGGCTTCGGTTTGACCGGGATCCACGTGGACACCGTAGGGAGTGCGCTCAAACAGAATCGGCAGCGGCTCCGTGTGATCCTTCGGCGCGATGATCACCGTATGCAGCTTGACGCCGTCGCGCATCGGGATCATCACTTCGGACTTCTCGTACAACTCGGCCGCGCGCGCATGGAGATTGCCCAGTAAGAAACAAACCGCCAACGTTGCCGCGCGATGAATCCTCGCTCTATCCGCCACACTTCACCTCCGGAAGGTTTGGCTATTTTACGCCATCACGGAAGGGCGTGTTGCGAATGGTCTATTGGCTTGCCGTCGCGTCGAGGATTCTCCCGTCCTGCATGTGCACGGTCCTATGACCGAAGGCTGCGGCGTCGGGATTATGCGTGATCATGAGGACGGTCTGGCCCAGCCGCTCGTTCAAGTCGCGCAGCACCTCGAGGACGGTGCTGGAGTTGGCGGTATCGAGATTCCCTGTCGGCTCGTCAGCCAGCAGAATGGCCGGACGGTTTACGATGGCGCGCGCAATGGCCACGCGCTGCTGCTCGCCGCCCGAGAGTTCGCTCGGTTTGTGCTGCAAACGGTGCGCGATGCCCAGCAGTTTCAACGCCTCTTGAAATCCATCGTCGCCACTGTGATCTTTGCCGCTCAGGTAGCGCGCGAGCTCGATGTTATCGCCCGCGGTGAGATTAGGCAGCAGATTGAATTTCTGAAACACGAAGCTCACCGTGCTCTTTCGCATGCGCGTGCGGCCGGCGTCGGACATCGCGGCCACATCCTCACCTGCCACTCGCACCATGCCCGCGCTGGGCGGCGTTAGCCCGCCCACGATGTGAAACAGCGTCGACTTGCCCGATCCCGACGGTCCCACAATGGAGAGAAACTCGCCGCGCCCGACGCTCAGGTCCACGCCGCGCAAAGCCTCTACGTCGACTTTGCCCACGCGATAGACTTTTCGCAGCCCGCGGATCTCAATGATCGGCGCTTCACTCATAAGCGAGCGCTTCGATAGGATCCTGCCGCGCGGCACGGAAGCCAGGATAGAGCGCGCCCAACAGCGACGCCAGCAGCACGATGCCGCCGGCGATGGGCCACCACCCGGTGACGATGGCCTGTGCTAAAGAAGCCGGCACCAGTGTGCGAATCACCCAACGGGTAACGAAACTCAACAGGATGCCGCCTGCCGTGCCGACGATGCCCATGAGCATCGCCTCAACCACGATGAGCGCAAGTATATACGCGCGCGACGCGCCCAACGACTTGAGTATTCCGATCTCGCGCGTGCGTTGTAAAACCGCCATGTACATCGACAGGCAGACCACCGCGAAGCCGATCACGACCGCAATGCCCACCACCACTTGAAGAAATGTGCTGAAGTAGGGCAATCTGTCGGGCGACAAGGCGTCCAGATATTGGGCCATGGAATAAATCGGATAAGTAGGCAACTGCTTCTCTAAAGCGTTAATGACGGCGTCGGTATTTGCGGGATTGTCTAATTTCAGATAGATAAAACTGATCTTTCCTGTGTTGGCGGTCAAATCCTGCACCACTTGCATGGGCAGGATAAGGCGAGCCAGTTTTCCGTGGGCAAAAATCCCGCGTACTCGCCAATCGTGGTTCATGAGCCTCAGAGTGTCGCCCACGTGCAGTTTTTTCTCCGCCGCGTACTTGTCGTCTATAAGGACGTCGTCATGGTCCCGGAACGGGCCACCCTTAATGTACTCAAGTCCACCGGCCATTTCGGTGAATTCATGCAGATTCACACCGGTCACGGCGGTGAGCCCGTTGACGGTCTGGATGATGACGCCCGTCGCCAGAGCGACGTGCGGCTGCTTCCGCGCCCAGTCGACCAACTTCTCCGACATCGGCGCGCCGCTAAAGCCAATGATCGAAGTGCCGGGCGGACGGATCATGACGTCGGCATTTGTGCTTCGTGTGCGCTGTTTCGATTCCTCAATCATGCCTTCGCTCAGCCCGACGATGGTCAGGATCAGGGTCACTGGAATCGCGATCAGCAGGGCGCTCAGCAAGCTCCGCAACGGACGGTAGCGCATGTTTTCAAAAATGAGTTTGAAGGTCAATCGTTTATCTTTCGCGAGGCTGAGGAATCGGCAGGCGTGGTGGCCTGCGCCGCTTCGCCGGGCTTGCTTCCTAAAACTTGAATCTCGGTGCCATCGGGCGGTTTCTGCATGACGAACTGATCATCGGTGATCGGCTTGTTGATCTCTACCTTCTGTACGGTCATCACCACCCCATACTCGTCCTGCGGGCGGTTGATATCGATGACGTTCGGAAACGGCACGCCGTTATGCGTCTTCCACCCGTTGTAGCGGACATCGGAAAGGATTTCGCCATTTTCATCGAAACTCATCTGCCGCCGGATGTGCAGATTGAGGCGATCGAACCAAATCTCCCGCACGATGCGCTCCTGGCCGCCAGGCGCCGCTTCTAGAATGTTCAGGATGTAGACTGCATTGTCTTCGTCGGTAAAATCCACCGGGAACGCGGTCTGGTTGGCCGCGGGCGGCGCGATGAACAGCGCGTCCAGAAAAACAGAAGGCCTCATGTTCTCGATTTTGTTGGCCGAAGGTTTTGCCGGCGGCTCGTTGCGGCCCTCGATCAGGCGGTTCCTCGTAGGCAGGTAGAGTCGGAAATCGGCGCCATTCGCCACCATGTCGAATGCGGTCGTCCGTACCACGGGAAGTAGCCCAATGATCCGGATGTCCATCGGTCTTCGATAGCGAATGTAGGCGATGAAGTCCTTATATTCCGTGATCTTACCTTTGTTCGCGCTGCCCAGCGAAGGAACCATGTCCACGGTGGCGGAAAGCGACTCCACCAACTGCGATTCGCTTTGCAGGATGTGCAGCAGGGCTTCTTTATCGGCGGTAAGCAGCTTCTGCGTCGCGGCGGACTTAATGCGCGGAATGGCGCGCTGGCGCGCCAGACAGGATGTCAGGACCAGGGCCGAACACGAGAGCGCAACGGTAGCAGCGACACGGCGCAACTCCATCAATTCATTGTAGGCAGCGGTAAAAGCGGTGTGTCAAACGGAAATCGTGCGGCTTACGCCGTAGCTCGCGCCTCAGGCGATTGATTCCATCGCTCGATGACGCGGATTTCGCGCTCGTACCCCAGCACGCTCAGGCAGGCGGTATCAAAAGCAAATAGCCGCCCGGCCCCGGGTTCGAGCCCCAGCCAGCAGGCGGTGAGAATGCGCAAAACGTGGCCGTGCGCAAACAGCGCCGCGTCACCACCGGCAGCCGAGGCGCGTTCAATTACGCGACGCGCTCGCTCCCCGACCTGCTCCACGGTTTCGCCGCCGACAACACCGTTGATCCAGATGTTCCACCCCGGAATCTCCTGGCGAATCTGCGCGGAGGTGCGGCCTTCATATGCGCCATAGGACCATTCCATGAGGTCCGGATCCGGTTGCGCAACGTCGCCATAGCCGGCGAGGCGGCAGGTTTCGCGCGCCCGTTGTAGTGGGCTCGTCAGCACGAGTGCAAAGGTTCGTCCACCCAGGTAACGGCCGATAGCCACGGCTTTAGCCTGCCCAACCGGCGTGAGAGGAAGATCGGTGCGCCCGGTGTGCTGGCCGGAACGGCTCCATTCGGTTTCACCGTGGCGAATCAGCCACAGTCTATTTGCGACGGGCATCCGCCAGGACCGCGACTGGTTCGAGGGATGCCGTCTGGGAGTTCCCGGGTTGGGAATCTCCCTTTTGAGAATTACGAGTCGCGCGCGGCCGGGCGGCGCGGCCTATGCCCGCATAGTCAAATCCAGCGTTTCGCGCCTTTTCGGGGTCGTATAAGTTGCGGCCGTCTACGAGCACCGGCTGGTGCATCAGGTGCGCGATTCGCTCCAGATCGATCTTCCGGAATTCGTCCCACTCAGTGACCAACACCACTGCGTCCGCGTCGACAACGGCGTTGTTCGCAGAATCACAGTACTGGATGCGCAGTTCCGGGTGCTGCGCCTTGCAGGCCGGCATGGCGATCGGATCGTAGGCCTTGACGCGAGCGCCCAATTGAATTAGACGCTCGGCAATCTGCAAACTGGGGGCGTCGCGGAGATCGTCGGTATCCGGCTTGAAAGCGAGACCCAGGAGCGCGATGGTGCGGCCCTTGAGGATGAACAGCTTCTCTTGCAGCTTCTGGATCACCACCTGCCGCTGCGCCCGATTCACGGCCAGCGCCGCCTCGAGCAGCCGTGCCTGGTAGCCATACTCCTCGGCGGTGTGCAGGAGCGATTGAACGTCCTTCCCAAAGCAGCTTCCGCCCCACCCGAGCCCTGCGCTGAGGAACTTTCCGCCGATGCGCGTATCCAGGCCGATACCCGCCATTACTTCCTTCACGTCCGCCCCTACGCGTTCGCAAAGGTTGGCAGCTTCATTGGCGAAACCAATCTTCATGGCGAGGAACGTGTTGGCAGCGTACTTGATCATTTCCGCGCTGGTCAAAGTGGTGGTAACCAGCGGAACCCGGGTCATACTAGCGGGCCGCGGCATGTAGGCCGGCGCGGTAAAGGTCTGCTCGATCATCGGGTTATAAAGTTCTCGCAGAACCTCAATGGTGGTCTCTTCTTCGGCTCCCAAAACGATGCGATCGGGGTAAAGTGAATCGGCGATGGCGCTGCCTTCCCGCAAGAACTCCGGGTTGCTCGCCACGCCGAACCGAATGCGTTTGTCTTCCCCAGGATGCGCTTCGCGAATGCCTTCGCGTACCAAGGTCTCAACCAGATTGCCACAACCCACGGGCACAGTCGACTTGTTCACAACCACCGTGAACCGGCTGCCATCCATGGCCGCGCCGATACTCCGGGCGGCGCCTTCCAAGTAGGAAAGATTCGCTTCTCCGCTCGGACGCGGCGGGGTTCCTACGGCGATGAAGATGACATCGCTCGCGCGTGCGGCCGGAGCCAGTTCGGTCGTGAAGTCGATGCCGCCGAGTGCGCCTGCATCGGCCAGCAGCTCGGCCAGATACGGCTCATAGATCGGCATCTCACCGCGCTGGAGCTTGGCGATCTTTTCCGCATCCAGATCGACGCAGGTAACCCGATGGCCCAAGTACGCGAGGCAGGCTCCTGTCACCGTTCCGACATAGCCCGTTCCGATCACTGTCACGCGCATAAAGTATTCTCTCCCCCTTGCATTGTTTTAGCTCTTTCGCGTAGCGCCTGCAAATGCGGTCTTTTACTGATATCTAAGTGTGTTATCTAGAATACGTTGGCTCACGCCCAACTTGCTCGGGCAGAGATCATCAATCGGGGATGAATTAGGCAGTCATCATTCGCATGACAGCTTGAGCGTCAGGGACTTCCCCTAAGGAACCACGTACGCCCGCCGTGCGAAATTCATGGAACTCGGCCCGTATCGCGATCGCTCTTTCGTTCGAGCGCACGATGCGTCCACGCATCACCAGCTTCAGATTGCAGGAACCGTGCAGCAAGAATGGCCAATTTAGCGCCAGTTCAATCGGTCCGCTGCCAGGTAAAAGTCCGTCGGCTTCAAAAAGAACGCCACCGCTGCTGATGTTCAGAGTGCGGCCGGCGCCCAAGCGTTCCACACGACGGTGCTTCAACAGCTTATAGTGCACTTCCAGATTAATGGGGTACCGGCGTTTGGTACGCCGATCGCTCGCACTCTCTGTTGGCGGCGCAACAGCACGCTTTAGGGCGGCAACTGCGCCCATACTCCCTCCTCTATTCATAAAATGGCGCTCGGACTGTGAGTCCTTTGGTTAACTGATACGCAATTTATGTTCCAGAAGAGGATAACCGGCTAACGTGTTTCTGCGCTTCAGATTTAACTGAATTGTATCGGCTTCACGGCAACTTCCAAATTCCCAAACCTCGGGAATCCAGCAAAAAAACGGGATTTCGATTAGCGTCTGTTAAGATTCTGCATGGTCGTGTCCGAACAGATGTCTCGGATACGCGATCAATACCGTTCCAACGATCTTTTCGCATTCCGAGAAGAACAAGTGGCGCGACTCGAGGTCTGTCCACCAATGATCGGGGTCGTAGTGCGGATCACTCGCGGGCACCGAGATAAAGTGTATATCCGGATTGAAAAGTCGAAAGACTATGTCGGCTCTTCGCGAATGGTACGAAGCAGTAACCAGGATCACACGGCGTACCTTGCGCCGCCGCAGTTCGGCACCAACCACTGTTGCTTCCGCCGCGGTCGAGTTGGCGTGATGTCCGAATGCCTGAAAGAGCTCTCTAGGGTAGCCCTTTGCGGTGAGAAAGTCGATGGCGAATTCAGACTCCGAGCGGCCCTGCTGATAGGGAGGACCGGCGATCAATACGAGCGGGGCATAACCCTGTACGGCCAAGTCCGCGCCCTTGAGCACCCTGGGCCCGTAAAAGTCGCCGCCAATGACTAAGATCAGGTCAGCCGGTTGCGGGCGGCCGGAGCAGACCAAAAAGGTTCCCGCGTGCAGGCGAAGTTCATACGCCACGACCGGGATAGCCAGCACAACTAGCACTGCAATGCGGATTGCGATTTTGCGCCTGTTATCAGAGGCGGGCAACCAATGCATTCTCCATGAACAAGAACTCGATACCGGTTCCGAGGAACGTCGAAATGGCCTCCCTTGGAGTGTTGACGATGGGCTGCCCTTTCACGTTGAAGCTGGTATTCAGCACCATCTCCCTGCCGGTAGCTTTACCCACCGCTCGCAATAATGTATGGAAATCGGGATTGTCAGCCGCCGAGACAGTTTGGACGCGGGCCGATCCGTCCACATGTGTGATCGCCGGTAACTCGGTGCGGTACGGTGCGCGAACGTTCACGGTCGCAATCATGTACGGGAGTTTGGTCGAAGGGGCGACATCGAACCATTTATGCACCTGTTCGAGTGACACGGCGGGCGCAAAGGGGCGGAAAGCCTCCCGTTTCTTCACCATAGCGTTGATGCGGTCCCGCATCCCGGGGTTTCCCGGATCCGCGAGGATGCTGCGATTTCCAAGTGCGCGCGGCCCGAATTCCATTTTGCCTCGATACCAGGCAACCACGCGGCCTTCTGCGATGAGCCGGGTGGCTTCGGCGCAAGTTTCCGCCAGGCTGGAGAATTTCGTCACCTCAATTTTGCCAGCGAACTCCGAGAGCGCGGCCGCGATGCGGTCGGACGAGTAGGCGGGCCCCAGCAGGGGCACCGGCATCCGGCAGTTCTTAACTTTTCCGTTCGCGGCCGCGCGATAGAAGGCCGCTCCCAACGCGGCGCCATCATCGCCCGCGGCGGGCTGAACGTAGACTTCATCGAACACACCGGAACGCATCAGGCTTCCGTTGGCCGTGCAGTTCAGCGCGACTCCCCCCGCCAACGCCAGGCGCCGCTGACCGGTTGTTTCCCCGAAATGCCGGCAGATGTGCAGAATGGCGCGGTTCAGGCACTGTTGCAGGGCCGCGGCGACGTCGCGATGTGCATCGGTGATGGGCTCGTCCGGTCTCCTTTCAGGAATTAAGTTCACAGACAGGTAGTTTCGCGTGACCAGATAATTTTCCCGCTCTTCGCGCGAACGATTGGATTGCAAGATCGGAATCCGGATGGAGCCATTGGGGCGCAATTCTACTACTTCATCGAAGAAGTGACGGTAGCGCTCGGGGTTCCCGTACGGAGCAAGCCCCATGATCTTGTACTCGTCGGCGTTGAAATCAAAGCCCAAGTGCAGAGTGACCAGAGAATACAGAATACCGATGGAATCGTTCGCCGAAACTTCCCGGAGTTTTTGCAGTTTGCCCTCATTGGCATCGTAGACGGTCACACTCTGAACCTCGCCCATGGCATCGATGATGACAGTCAGGCAGTCCTTCCAGCCCGACGTGAAATAGGCGCTGGCCGCATGCGCCAGGTGATGGTTCACGTTGTGGACGCGCTCCGGCGAGAATCCGGGAAAGTGACGCTTCACCTGTTCGAGCAGAACGGGTCTCGAGAAGACCTCGCGATAAAGTTCTTGCGTGATCGGATCGAGTGAATAGAGCTGCTCATAAGGGGAATAATCAAAGCAGTGCGCGATCTCGTCGACGTCGTCGATCGAAATACCCGCCGCGGAGAGACAGTAGTTGATCGCATGCACGGGAAAACTGCCGGTGTGCTTTTGGAGGGAGAATCGCTCCTCGGCGGCCGCGGCTACGATTTCGCCATCGACGATGAGGGCCGCCGCGGAGTCATGACCTTGAGAGATGCGGTACTCGCGAGCGTCAAGCCCAGGCCAATACGCTTGTTTGAATCGCATGGCATTTTCCAGCCCGCTGATACCTAAGATTCGCATGGTGGCGCCCCCGATTACCTTATTGTCATGATAGCGAGCCTATAACCGGAAGTTGTCCGATGGGATCGGGAAAAATCCCTAGTCACGTCCTGGAGGGATGTATGTCGAAGATAGTTCGCTAGTAAATTTGTGAGAAGTTGGCTGCGGTTTATGGCTGCTCTGCCTATCCATGGAGGGGATTGCCACGGCAATTCTTTACTGGTTGTAAGGCGCGATTCGCATCGACGAAGACGTAGAGGAGCTGAATTGGTTCCTGGAGGAGTTCCTGGCCGGCAGGTACGCGACGCCGTAGCACGTTCGACTTGCGCTCGCCGGTTCCGGCATGATTTGATGACCAGCAATGGCCACGCAAGCCCCGGACCGCGCGCGCGTCACGGAAAACGCAACGCATGTTCGCTATTGGGTGATTGTGTTCGCCGTCACCCTGGCGGTGATCACGTACATCGACCGCGCGGCGATGTCATTTGCCGCGCCACTGGTCATGCGAGATCTTAAGCTGACCAAGGAGCAATTGGGCCTGGCCTTCTCGGCTTTTCTCGCCGCGTATTCGCTGTTCGAGGTCCCGAGCGGATTCCTGGGTGATTGGCTGGGACCGCGCAGGGTACTGATGCGGATCGTGATCTGGTGGTCGTCGTTCACCGCGTTGACGGGAGCGACTTGGAACTTTGCCTCGCTGCTGTGCACGCAGTCGCTGTTCGGCGCGGGTGAAGCGGGTTGTTTCCCGAACCTGACCAAGGCGTTCACCATCTGGCTGCCACATGGAGAACGTGTGCGCGCGCAGGGCATCACATGGCTGGCGGCGCGATGGGGCGGGGCCTTTACGCCGCCGCTGGTTTTTCTTATTTTCAAGATAATGACATGGCGTCAAGCGTTCGCAGCGTTTGGCGCGATCGGGATCATCTGGGCGATTTTCTTCTATCGCTGGTTTCGTGACGATCCGCGCGATCATCCAGCGGTAAACGCTGGTGAACTGGAGTTGCTGGCCGGGAATCGCGGCCTCGCAACGAAGCACAGTCAGGTACCGTGGGCCAAGTTTGCGCGGACGCCCACGGTCTGGCTGTTATGCGCGCAGTATTTTTGTCTGTCGTACGGGTGGTACTTCTACATCACATGGCTGCCGACGTATCTACAGGAGTCGCGTGGCGTGACGATGGGGAAGAGCGCGCTGCTGAGTGTGCTGCCGTTATTTCTGGGCGGACTGGGATCGCTCACCTGTGGGCTAATTTCAGCGCCCGTGACGCGGCTAACCCATAGCGTCGCGCGAACACGAAAACTGATGGCTTACCTTGGATTCACGGGCGCGAGTGCACTGTTAATTGTGTCGGTTCATCTCGCCAATCCGGTGGCGGCGATGGTGGCGATGGGATTCGCAAGCTTCTGTAACGACCTGGTGATGCCGGGCTCCTGGGGCGCGTGTATGGACGTCGGGGGCAAACATGCGGGAACGCTCGGCGGCACCATGAACATGCTGGGGAATTTCGGCGGCATGGTTTCCCCAACGGCTATCAGCTTCATTCTTCACGCCACGAACAATAACTGGGATGTGACGTTCTACGTTTCGGCGGCGGTGTATTTCTGCGGTAGCTTCTTCTGGATGCTAATGGATCCGGTGACGCCGATCGAGGGCGCGGCACACTGAGGGGCCAAGCATGCCCGGCCGGTACGTCTCTGTGCAAGGTGAATCTTAGTCCCAGTTGGGCTGAATTTACCCATGCCGGGTTGATGGCGTGCCGGAAACCTTGTAGAATTGCCTTTAGTTTCAAGAATAAAGCTCTACAATTGAACCTTGCTTGCGTATTGCTCTCCTGCAGATCAATCCGACGGCCGGTGACTTAGCCGGAAATGCGTCGCTGATTACCGCCGCGGCTCGCGAGGCCCAGCGCCAGGGGGCGGATTTGTCCGTGACATCAGAATTGGCGCTCATGGGATACCTGCCGCGCGATCTACTGATGAGCCACGGCTTCGTGAAGCGAAGCTGCGAAATGCTGCATTCGATGGCGCGTGAGCTGGCCGAAGCGCCGCCGGTGTTCGTAGGCGTTGCGACACCCAATCCAGCGGAGATGGGCCGGCCATTATTCAACAGCGCAGTGCTTCTGGAAAAAGGCGGCGTGGGGCCGACATTTCATAAGACTTTACTGCCCACGTATGACGTTTTTGACGAGGACCGCTACTTCGAACCGGCGCGTGAACCGCAGATCCTGGATCTGAATGGTACGCGGATGGGTGTGAGTATTTGCGAAGACGTGTGGAATGACCGCGATTTCTGGCAGCGGCCGCGGTATCACCAGGATCCGATCACTTCGCTAGCGGAAGCCGGCGCGGGAATCATTCTGAATCTCTCGGCGTCGCCGTTTGTCGTGGGGAAGCAGCAGTTACGCGAGAGAATGTTCAGCCACAGTGCGCGGCGCCACGGCATCCCGCTCGTGTATGTGAACCAGGCCGGCGGAAACGACGACCTGATCTATGACGGCCGGAGTTGTGCGTTTGATGCCAAGGGCCGGCTGATTGCTCGTGCCAAGGGATTTGCGGAGGACGTTGTGGTGGTGGATCTGGCTACCGGCCAGGGAACCATAGCTGAGGACGATTTCCAGCCGGAAGCGGAAATCTGGCATGCGCTGGTGCTGGGTGTGCGGGATTACGCGCGCAAAACGGGTTTCAAGAGCGTGCTGCTAGGGCTTTCGGGTGGCATCGACTCCGCTCTCACAGCGGCGATTGCAGCCGACGCGATGGGAAGCGAGAATGTGCTCGGCGTGCTGATGCCATCGCCATATTCAAGCTCCGGGAGTGTGGACGATTCGGTAGCGCTTGCGCGGAACCTGGCGATCAAAACACTTACGTTGCCGATCGAGCAGATCATGCACTCGTATGACAGCGCTTTGCACGAGGCATTTGCGGGGCGAGCTGTCGATGTGACCGAGGAAAACATCCAGTCGCGCATTCGCGGGAACCTACTGATGGCGCTTTCGAACAAGTACGGCGCGCTGTTGCTCACGACGGGGAACAAATCCGAGATTTCCGTGGGCTACTGTACGTTGTACGGCGACATGTCGGGCGGCCTGGCGGTGATCGCTGATCTTCCTAAGATGATGGTCTATCGCGTGGCTCGGTGGCGGAATCAGCGCCGGGCCGACATTCCAGAAAGCGTCCTGACCAAGGCGCCCTCCGCGGAGCT
>Ga0335069_10006412_pt1 | contig 17114 bp, 13 predicted proteins | sample Lox_Sample_11_FD_206714 | JGI IMG/M metagenome (GOLD analysis project Ga0335069, IMG submission 206714) | Soil microbial communities from Loxahatchee National Wildlife Refuge, Florida, United States - Lox_Sample_1.1 | ecosystem: Environmental > Terrestrial > Soil > Wetlands | place: USA...
TCGGCAGCGGCGGCAACGCCGGCGCGATCGGGATGGACGGAGGGAGCGACGGCACGCACACCTTCTGCGGCGACGTCTTCGAGTCCAACACGAGCGGCACGGGCGCGCTCGGCGGCGCGATTGCGCGAACGCCGGACGCGGCGAAGCAGACGACCGTGCTCGACCGGTGCCTCTTCGACGGCAACACCGGGGACAGCGCCGGCGCCGCCTATTTCCACAACTCGACGCTCACGATCACCGCGTCGACCTTCACCGGCAACGTGGGGCTGACCGGCACCGGCACGATCCAGGCCGACGGCACCACGTTCGACTTCACCAACGTCACCTTCTACGGCAACCACGCGAAGGCCGGCGTCGCCGCCACGCTCGCCCTGTTCGGCGGCGACGGCACGCTGCTCAACTGCACCTTTGCCGAGAACGTGTGCGACGCGGCGAACATGTTCGGGGCGGCCATCTTCGGTTCCCCGAACCTGACCATTCAGAACACGATTTTCGACGCGAACACCGCGCAGAACCCAGGCGCGCCGATGCAGTGCCAGGTCGGAACGATCACCGGCAGCGGCGACATGCAGTGGCCCGTGGACCGCGCCAACGGCGGAAGCGTGGACGCTCTCTGCGCGCCCGGCATCTTCGAGGGAAGCGATCCGATGGTCGGTCCGCTCGGAGACCACGGCGGCCCCGTGCCCACGGCGCTCGTGCAAGCAGGAAGCGCTGCGATCGGGCGCGGCACGAACTGCCCGATGACCGATGCGCGAGGAAAGGCGCGGAGCGCGTCGAACTGCACCGCAGGCGCGACCGAGGGCTCGATGTGACGCCTTACTGCTGCACGCAAGAGACGCAATACCCGGTTGCGGCCTGGGAATCGCGCTGAGGCCTCGAGTACGCAGGGCCGGTCGTCGCAAATCATCGAAATTGCTACAGGCACGTCGCCGGCCTCGCATGTGCTTTGAGCGGCTGGCCCATGCGTCGCTGGACCGCCACGGCCCTTGCCTTCGCGCTTGTATCCATCGCGTCGGCGAGCACGAACGCCGACCCAGGCGCGCTGGACGTCGCCGCAACGCTGCGGTCCGCCGTGGAGCGACCTACCCCGCGATCCGCGCGGTGCCCCGGCGACATGGCGCTGGTCGGTCGTACGTGCGTCGACCGATGGGAGGCGTCGCTCGTCGAGGTCCTGCCGGACGGCAGCGAGGTGCCCTTCAGCGCGCACGAAGTGCCGCGCGGGCACGTGGTCCGTGCGATGTCACGGCCGGGCGTCGCGCCGCAGGCTCACATCTCGATGATCGACGCGCAGCGCGCATGCAAGGCGTCGGGCAAGCGTCTCTGCCACGCGCCCGAGTGGAAGGCGGCGTGCCGTGGGCCGGAGAACACGACGTACCCCTACGGGGCTTCGCACGTCGACAACGCGTGCGTCGACACGAACCGCACGTCGCCGATGGCCGTCCTGCACCACAACGAGCACACCGACCGTACGATGAACGACCCCGAGGCGAACCAGGTCCCGAATACGATCGAGCCGACGGGCGCCGCGGCAGCGTGCACGAACGCTTACGGCGTCTACGACATGGTCGGCAACGTGCACGAGTGGACCGACGACGGTCACTTCCACGGCGGCTATTACCTCGATACGAAGCTCAACGGGCGCGGCTGCGAGTACGTCACGACGGCGCACGCGAAGAGCTATTACGACTATTCGACCGGATTCCGCTGCTGCGCCGACGAGGACACGCTCGCCGACGAGTAGGCTCGCGGTTCTCGATCGTGGCGACGCTGGCGAGCGACTTCGATCGCCGTCGCCGTTGCCGGAGTAGCATCCGGTCGCCGTGTTTCCGTCCGTGATCCGTCCCCTACTTCTCGTCGCGCTCTTCGCCGACTGGAACCAGCTCTCGGACGTCCTCTCGGACCGGCTCGGCCTCGACGCCCCTGGCTTCGCGTCGCCCTGGAAGATCCCCCTGACCGCGCTCGGGCTGGTCGTGCAGTTCGGGGGGATCGTGTGGCTCGGCAGCGTCGTGTGGGGCCGGTCGTCGCTGCGCGGGCTCGGCTGGACGTTCGCGTCTGCGACGCGCCTGGTGGTCGAGGGGCTGGCGCTCACGGTGGTCCTGGTCGGCCTCGTTTACGCGGTGTACGCGGCGATGGAGGGCGCGGAGGGCGTCCACGAGCTGACGCAGGCGATCGCGACCCTCCCGCTCGGGCGGCGCGTCTTCTTCACAGTGATGGGCGCGCGCAACGCGTTCGTCGAGGAGACCCTGTTTCGCGGCGACCTGCTCGGCGCGTTGGAGAAGCGCTGGGGCAAGGTCGCGGGGGTCCTTCTCTCGAGCGTGGTCTTCGCGCTCTACCACCGCACGCTGACGCCCGTGCCGCTCGCGATGAAGTTCGTCACGGGCGCGCTCTACGCGGTGGCGACGGTGCGAGCGCGGTCGCTCGTCCCCGCCGCCATCGGCCACTGGCTGCTCTGGGCCATCGTTGCCGACAACTGATAGGCATGAACGCGTGAGAACCGGCGTCCTGCTGCTTGTCGCGAGCTGCGCGGCTCACGCGGTGCCCGCCGTCGCTGGCCGACCTCCGACCCTCACCAAGATCGCGTGAAGCGCGTCGAATGAGGATCCGGATCCGCGCTGGCGCGGATGCCGGCGTTCCCGTTCACGTGTCCTCGTCCACTGGGACCGGCGGCTGGTTGCGGGCGGTCATGGTGAAGACGTAGTCGCCGCCGCCTGGTAGGGGACTGGTCGCCAGAACACGGAGTGTCGAGGACACCGCGCCATACACCGGTGATCCCGCCCGAACTCCTAGCCTCGTCACACTACGGCGAAACGTCGTGCTTACACGGAGGATTCGTCCGGCCACGGGCACTCTCCCGCCGCGATGCACCGATCGATCTCCTCGAGCGTGAGCTCGATGAAGTCTCCGCGTGCGAAATCCGTCTCGGCCTGCCGCAACTCCTCTTCGAGCTCGGCCTGCTGCGTCGTCGCCTGGGTGCCCTTCGCGGCGGCATTCGGCGTGGTCATGGCTTCACCATCTCACCCCCGGGGTGCATGTCACAAAAACGGCGAGCACGTAGCCTGTGGCGGGCGGACGGGCCGGTTGCAGTCAACCGCCGTCACCGCACGACGCGACGTCGCCGGCCACCCACAGCGGGCTCGCGCCGCTCGAGAGGCATGCCATCGACAATGTCGACGCGCTGGTGCCTTCCGCACCGATCGCGCCGGCGCAGTAGTAACAGACCGTTGCCGTCGCCGACTGGCCGTTCGAAGCCGTACCGGTGATGGAGCAGCAGCCGAGCCGGTTGGACGACGGACACGCGCTGACGCTCGTAGTGCCCTGCGTGCAGCTCCCGGCCAAGCTGCTCGGAACGCTGATGCATTCGGCCATGTCCGAAGTCGCGCAGCTGAGGGTGTCGGCGGAACCGCTGCCCGAGCTGCTGCTCGCTCCAGAGCCACCGTCGCTGCCTTCACCGACCGTCTTGCCTCCGCAGCCGACGACGAGCGTGGGGACAGCCGCGAGAAGGACGACGAAAGCCAAGTCTCGAGAAGGCATGAGCGATCGCCGACGCCGTCAGTGTTCAGCGAGCACGTAGCCGTAGCGGGCGGACGGGCCGGTCGTGGACGCCTGCGTCCAGTCGGTGCCGTCGAAGGTCCACGTGTCGCCGTAGAAGCCCGGGCCGGGGACCGCGCTGGCGCCGCCGTAGAGGACGACCTTGCCGCCGTACGTCGTCATGGCCCCGTGGAAACGCGCGGCGGGCGCGTGGGCCGGCGTGAGCTGCGTCCACGAGGTGCCGTCGAAAGCCCACGTGTCGGCGAGGATGTGGTTCGCGTCCTGCTCGCCGCCGAAGAGGATGACGCGGTTGCCGAGCGTCGCGATCGTCTGGAAGGCGCGCGAGTCGGAGAGACCGCCCGATTCGCCCGTGGGCCCGGCCGCGGAGGACTTGGTCCACGCGGTGCCGTCGAAGAGCCACGTGTCGGTCGGGCCCCCGACGTTGCCGAAGAGGACGATCTGGTTGCCCAGCGTCGTCATCGAGTGCCCGTAGCGGCCGCCGGGCGTGAGGCCCATGATGCCGAGCTGCGTCCACTTGCTCCCGTCCCACTCCCACGTGTCGGCGAGGAAGCCGTTGGATGCGCTCAAGCCGCCGTAGACGATCACCTTGCCGTTCAGGACCGCCGCGGCGGCACCCTCGCGCGCAGAGGGCCCCTGCACCTGGAGCTGCTTCCAGCCGGCCGTGCCGTTCCACACCCACGTGTCGCCGAGGTACGGCCCGAGGCCCATTCCGCCGAAGAGCAAGACGTTCCCGGCGCCGTCGCCCATCATCGTTTGATCCGAACGCACGCTCGGCCCGGTGCTCGCGAGCTGCGTCCACCGAGCGCCGTCCCAGTTCCACGTGTCGCTGAGAGGCGCCTCGCCGTAACCGGCGAAGAGGAGGACCCCCGGTCCGGTGGGCACCGATGTTTCGGCGACGAAGTCATCGGGCGGGACGTCGGGCGTCGCATCACTGACGGCCCCCGCGTCCAAGCCGGACATCGATGTCTCGGTGGCGGCATCGGCCGGCACATCGGACGCCGGTGTTTTCGTCGAACCGCCGCACGCAAACAGTGGAAAAGCCAGGGGGAGGCAAGAAAGTGCACGCATGGCGGCGCGCGACGAGCAAGAGATGAGCCGTCCGGGCCGCGCCAGAAGTGAAAAGTCCAAATCGTGACGCGGTCGACTGGAATCCTGGCTCGGCCGACTCGAATCCGACCTCGATCTACTCGCCGTCGACCTTTTTCGGTCCGCCGCCTGCCTTTTCGAGTCCGCCGCCGAACTTGTTGTGTCGGCCGCCGACCTTTTCGTGTCCGACGCCCACCTCGGTCGACTGGAAATGTGACGCGTCGGACTCGAAGCCGACCATCTCCACTCCGCCGCGGACCTCGTCCACTTGGACGCCGTCCTCGGTCGACTGAAACCCTGCCTCGTCGGACTCGACGCCGTCGTTTTTCGGTCCGCCGCCTGCTTTCTCCAGTCCGACGCCGACCTTTTCGAGTCGGACGCCGTCCTCGGCGGACTGAAACCCTTCGTGGGCGGACTGAACAAGCCCGGCGTCGGCTCCGACGAGGTCGGACTCCTCTCGGCCGAGGCAGTTTTTCAGTCGAGGGCCTGCCTTTTCGGACTCACCGCGGTCGAGCCCCGCGAATCTGCGGCCCTCGCCTCGAATCGGTACAACCAACGAGACGCAAAAGTCGCAAATCGCCGAGGGACTTTCTTGGGGTCCGATGACGATTTCCGGCGCCGCGCTCATGCGGCGCTCCGGAGGCTCGTGATCGCGTTCGGCTGCGACACGACGAGACGAAGCTGCAAGCGCCACTCGGCCGTGTCCTTGGAGATCCTCAGAGGTGGTAACGCGCCGGCCCTCGGCTCCCCCGGTCTCCTTCCCCGGGGTGAGCCGAGTGCCGGCTTTCTTTCGTTCCATTCCTTTGCGGGCTGAATCCGAAGCGTCGGGGGCGAGACGTCCTTGACAGTAACTCACGTGTGAGTCACTAAATAGCCATCGGAGGTACTGAGCAATGCGGTCTCAACATCTCGGTCCTGACGGCGACGTCTCCTCCCACCGAGCGCACCTGCAGGAGGCAGCCAACTCCAACTCCGAGCGCGCCTACGTGCTCGATCTCGTGGCGCGGCACCGCATGGACCTGCGCGCGGCTGCACGAGAGGCGGGGATGCCGGTCAAGGAGCTGCGCACGCTTCTGCACAAGCACACCTGGACGTATTTCGTGACGCGCGTGCGCGCGTTCTACGGCGACCAGCTGGACCTAGCGACCGCCAAGCACGTCGCCGAGCACCTGCAGTCGCTCGAGCTCGCAAGCACGGGCTGACGCGCAGAAGGCGCGAGACCTGCCCCGTCGGACAGGTCGTTGCCCAACCGGAAAAGGCGCGTTGCCCAGAGCGCGTCTTGGCGGGCCTGCGTCGACGTTGCGAAGATCCAGACCACGCGGAGTGACGTCGGGCCGGGGGAGGCGCCGCACGGGGCGGCGGTCGCGGGTCCGTTCTCGGGGCCGCCGCCCCGGGGCGCGGAGACGACGCCCTAGAAGCCCGGCGTCGTCGCGACCGGTCGCTTACGCCCGCTAGGCCGCACCGGCGGGGTCGCGTTGCGCGTTGGGATCGGCTTCGCGGTCTCGGTGATGCTCGCCGTCGCAGTCGCGGTCGCCGACGCGCTCGGATCCGGCGTCGGCGAGCTCGCGACCGGCGTCGGTGCGGGCACGGGCGCGGCCGCCGCCGCGGTGCTCTCCGCGCTCGTCGACCTCCGCACGCCCCGCCATATCCCCACGACCAGCGCGACGACCACTCCCGCGATCACGAGCGCCACCACCCCGAGCCAGATGGCCGACGAGAGCTTTCGCTTCGCGGGACCCACGACCGCGCTGTGCTGGTCCGCCCCGGCCGGCGGCGGCTGCGACGGCATCGCTTGCGGCACCGGGTCCCAGCCGGGGAGTTGCGCCGTTTTCTTCAGCAACTCCTCGAGGGACTCCTCCGTCTCGTCGACGGACATCCGCAAGGCGGCAGCCAGCTCGTGCGCCGTCGGGTGCCGCTCGTCGGGCTCCTTGGAGATGGCCCGCTGGATCTCGACCCACACCCTCGGATCGATCCGCTCGTCCCGCTCAACCTGTCGCTCGATCACCGCCGCGAGCTCCGCCGCCGGGTTGTTCCCCGCCGCGAAGGGGGACACTCCCGTCATCGTCTCGTAGAGCACCACGGCCGCCGCGAAGATGTCGGCCCGCCCGTCGACCTCGTTCGCGCTGCGGATGCGCTCCGGCGACAGGTAACGCGGCGTCCCGAGCACGCGCCCGTACTCGGTCTTCACCGGCGCCTCGCCCTTCTCGAGCTTCGCGATCCCGAAGTCCAGGAGCTTCGGCGTCACGTGCCCGTCCGGGTCCACGGCGAGAAAGATGTTCGACGGGTTCACGTCACGGTGCACGATGCCGCGCTCGTGCGCGTGCCCGAGCGCGCCCAGAACCGGCGAGATGATGGCGACGGCCTCCTTGGCACTGCGTGGCCCGTGCTTCTTGAGGTACCGCCGCACCGACTCGCCCCTCAAGAGCTCCATGACGAGCACCAGCGTGCCGTCGGGCTCCTCGAGCATGTCGTAGACCTTCACGATGCTGCGGTGCGAGAGCATCGCCGCGAGGCGCGCCTCGTGTCGGAAGCGCTCCTCGATCTGCAGCGCCTCTGCCAGAGCCGCGTCGCTGCGACGCAGAGCCTTGAGGGCCACGTCGGCCTGCGTCGCCTCGTTGGTGGCGACCCAGACCTCCCCGAAGCCGCCGATCGCGATGCGCCGCCTGAGCAGGTACTTGCCGGCGATGAGGGTCCGCGGCTCGAAGCGAGGCACCGAGACCGTCGTCATGGCTCCGAGGGTCATCGTACCCCTCCGGCCGTTTCGCTTGTGTGAAGGCGTGTCTGAAGGCTCGACATGCACTGGCGCGACAACCAAGTTCCCAGCGGGGTTCTCCGCCCGCCATGGACATCTCCTCGCCTCGACCGAGGGCCCGCTTTTGGTTGCTTGCCCCGTTTCTCGTGATGGCTCTGCTCTTCGGCTTGGCGGACCTGCTCGCGATGCGGCGTGTGGCCCAGTTGCGAGCCGAAGCCGACGACATCGTGCAGGACATGGTGGCGGACATCGAGCTCTTGTCGAGGATGCAGCGCGACGTCGACCACGGAAAGGTTTTGGCCGACAGGCACATCTTCGAGCAGGGCAGCGCCGCCATGGCCACGCTCGAGGACCAGCTCGCCCAGACTCGTGCCGACTTCCAGGATGCTGCGGCTCGGTACGAGGCCATGCCGATGCTTCCGGAGGAGGTGCGCGCATGGGACGACCTGAAGGCGACCGTGGCCGACATTCGGCCGCGCTTCGATGCGGTGCTCGCGCTATCCCGCGTGAACGACGACGAGGCGGCGAGGCGTGAGTTCACGAAGCTGGAGCCTGACTGGATCGCGTCGACGCCGACCTCCGCGAGCTCATCGACTTCAATCACCAGGAAGCGGAGGCCGGCAGGACTCGCATCGCGAGATTACAGCAAAGGTTGGTCACGGCCCTGCAAGCCTTTGCGATCGGCGGAGTCGCTCTCTCGCTGGGGCTTGGCTTCACCATGGCGCGCGCGCTTCACGTTCGCGAGACACGGCTGCGCGCGTCAGGGGAAAAGCTCGAAGCGAGCAACAAGGAGCTCGGCGCCTACGCGCGCATCGGCGAGGTCATGGCCGAAGGCAAAGGGGTCCACGACCTCCTCTGCCAGCTCCTCGAGATCTTCGTGGTGAGCAGCGAGGACGTCGACACGGCGACGATTCTGCTCCGCGAAGACGATCCCGAGCACCCCGCGGGGGTCCTTCGCGTCAAGGCATCCATCGGCCTCGAAGGAGAGGCCCGTCACGGATACGCCATCCCGATTGGTCAAGGGTTCGGGGGGACGATCGCGGCATCGCGGCGGCCGCTGCTCTTGCGAGACGCGGCACGATCGCCGCTCGTGCTGAGCGAGTGGGTGCGCGCACGCGGCCTTCGCGCCTTGTACGGAGTGCCGCTCATCAGCCACGGAGAGCTGGTGGGCGTGGCGCACATCGGCTCGCGCATCACGAGCGACTTTCCCGCCGAGGAGAAGCGCCTCTTCACGCTGATGGCCGGCCGTGCGGCCGACGCCATCGCGCAGGAAGCCCTGCGCGAACAGGTGGCCAACAGACACGCGCAGCTCGATGCGGTCGTCAACGCGCTGCCGGACGCTCTTCTCTTCTCGAACCTGAACGAGGTTCTGCTGCTCAACCGCTCGGCGGAGGAGATGTTGGGCCTACCCGGCGAAGTGGTCGGCAAGTCGATCGTCGACGTCACCCGCAGGTCCGCTCCACGCGACCCGGACACCGGCGAGCAGCTCCCGCTGGAGAGGCTTCCGCTCTGCCGCGCGCTTCGCGGCGAGCGGCCGGTCGAAGAGCTCGTCGTCAGGCACACGGGCGCAGACCGTGACGTCCACGTCCGCGTGGCTGCCGCGCCGGTGCTCGTGCGCGGCGTGATCACCGGCGCCGTGGCCGTCTGGACCGACATCACCAACGTCGTCGAGCTCGAGCAGCAGCGCGACAGGTTCATGCACGCCGTGGTGCACGACTTGCGCAACCCGCTCCAGTCGATGATCGCCTCGACGCAACTCGTGATGAAGAAGATGGCGACGACGCACCCGGACTTGACCGAGCGGCTGGACAAGGTCGTGACCAACGCGTTCCGCCTCGATCGGCTTCTCCGGGACCTCCTGGATCTCGCGCTCGCCAAGAGCGGCAAGATCGAGATCCACAAGGTGGTGGTTCCCGTGTGTGAGGTGCTCGAAGAGCAAGCGAGCGTCTGGTCCTCGACCTCCAAGCAGCATCACCTTGACCTGCACTGCTGCGAGGCGGCGGTGCTCGCCGATCGCGATCGCGTCGTCCAGGTGCTCGACAACCTGCTCAGCAACGCCATCAAGTACTCGCCCGACGGTGGCCACATCGACGTGTCGTGCGCCATCGACCGCGGTGAGGCGAGGATCAGCGTGCGCGATGAGGGGCTGGGCATTTCCCAGGAAGACCAGGCGCGACTCTTCAACCCGTACTCGCGCTCCGGCCGACAAGCGTGGATCTCCGGACACGGGCTCGGCCTGTTCATCAGCCACGAGATCGTTCGCCGGCACGGTGGTCGGATGGGCGTGAGCAGCGAGCTGGGTCACGGCGCCGAATTCTGGTTCACCTTGCCGCTCGCGGAGAGGCCCGCCGAAACGAACGTCGTCCACTGAGCGCGTCCGCGTCTTTTCTGCACCCCTTCGTGGATCCGAAACAATCGTCGGCTAAGCTTGTCTTCACAGCCGCGCGGTCCGTGCCGGTGCAGGGTGGTGCATGCGAGGGGAAGAACGAACGTGCAAGGGCTGATCGCCACACCGACCGCGCCGAGTGTCGAGACGTATCTCGACTCGTTGCCGCGGGGCCTCGCCTCCTATCCCGAGTGCGTCTTCAAGGGCGACTCGCTGGACGCGTGGCTTCGGCAGACCCCGACCCACGACGTCGCGCCTCTCGTCTCGCCGCAGCTCGCGGCGCTGCTCGATCGCGATCGACCGGTCCGCACGTGGGTGCCCGAGGTGCAGGCCAACGCGCTCTACCTGGCGATCCGCGACGCGCACTTCGCCGACGATGCGGCGTATCTCGCGCATGCGCGCGAGTCGAACCGGGCGGTGCTCGACACGCCGTTCAACCGGGTGATCTTCTGGGCGGCCTCTCCGCGCGCCATCCTGCGCAGCGCGGGGCTGCGCTGGGGGAGCTTGCACCGCGGCACCGCCCTCGAGGTGCGCGCCGCCCGCGACTCGTCGGTGGAGATCGGTCTGTCCTTCCCGCGTGGGCTCTACCCGGAGATCGTGCTGCGCGCGAATGCCCTGGGCATGGCGGTCGCGCTGGAAAATACAGGCGCACGCGACGTGGAGGTGCATCTGCGCGACGTCGAACCGACGCGCGCGCTCTTCGCGGCGCGCTGGGGCTGCTAGAGCCTGATCGCCCTTCCTCGAATCGCCAGGCTGCACTAGACGCTACGTCGCGTGACGCCTCTCTCGCCACAACACCGATTCCGGCGCGTTCCCTACGCCGCGCTCGCGATGCTCGCGGTCGCGTCGTCGGCGCTCGGAGGTTGCAAGAGGAAGCCCGCGGACGGAGCTGCGGGTGCGGACGGGGCGGCTGCCGTGGACCCGGACGGCGGAGGCGAGGTCCTCACCCTCGCCGTGCCCGACGCGGGCGGCGATGCCGCTGCGGGCCCCACGCTCTACGCACTGTCGCTCTCCACGCCCGTGATGAACTCGCCCGATCTGGCGCCCCGCGATCCATCCAAGGCGAGCGACGAGCGCAAGGGCGTCACCCGTCTCGGCTGCCTGCGCAAAGGTCACACGGTCGCGGTCAAACCCGAAATGGTGAAGAACGCGAGCTGCCCCGAGGGCTGGTACGAGCTGATGCCGCTCGCGGGCGCCCCGCCGGGAATGGAGCACGCCTTCGTGTGCGGCAAGTACGCGACGCTCGATTCCGGCGACAAGGGCCTCAAGACCGCGCCTCACGCGCCGAACATGGATGGGCCGCTGCCGTACGACTACGGCTTGAATCTCGTGAACGGCGCCCCCATCTACCGGGGCCGACCGCTGCGCAGCCAGCGCCAGGAGTACGAACGAGGCCTGGCGGTGGGGCGCGCCTCGCCTGCCGCGAGCACGGGTACGAGCGGCGACGGCAGCAGCGGCGAGCAGGCTTGGTACCTCGCCCACAAAGACAAGTCGGAGGTCTCCATGCAGGACCTCAAGGGCGACGAGCTCATCGCGATGCGCATGGTCAAGGGCTTCTACCTCGCGCTCGACAAGGAGGTGCACAGCTACTCCGGAGTCTTCTGGCGCACGACGGACGGAATGTACGTGCCGAAGGACTTCATCCTCGTGCACGAGCCGAAGGTCGAGTTCGAGGGCGTCTGGCTCGGCGCGCCCGGCGAGACGCGCCACCTGCCGCTCGGCTGGATCACGAACCCGCACGTCCGGAAGTACTCGTTCGACGACGAGCGGGGGATGCGCCAGCACGAGCACGTCTCTCGCTTCTCGATCGTCCAGCTCACGGGCAAGAAACAAGTCTTCGATCACCAGAGCTACTGGGAAACTGCCGAAGGCTGGTGGATGCGCGAGATGGACGGCACCATCACCAACCCCGGGCCCCCGCCCAAGGACCTCGCACCGGGCGAGAAATGGATCGACGTGAACCTGGGGCGGCAGAGCCTCGTCGCGTTCGAGGGGGACAGGCCGGTGTTCGCGACGATCATCTCCAGCGGCCGGCACGACGACGACGACCCGGCCAAGGACCATCGGACGCACCCGGGTGAGTTCCGGATCGTGGACAAGTACGTCTCGGCGACGATGGACAACGACACCGCGACCGACGGGCCGTACTCGATCGAGGACGTCCCGTGGATCATGTACTTCGACGGCAGCACCGCGCTGCACGGGGCGTTCTGGCACTCGCGCTTCGGCCACGAGCGCAGCCACGGCTGCGTGAACATGACGCCCCACGACGCGCGCCAGCTGTTCGGCTGGGTCGGCCCCGTGCTGCCCGATGGCTGGCATGGCGCGCACGCGACCGAAGTGAACCCCGGCACGCGCGTCATCGTGCACGACGACGGCAGGAGCGCCGCAGATTCGAAGCGGTGAGTCAGCGCGCCGCGCTCACGCGCTCTCTTTCGAAGCGACGTGTGCCAACCGTCGCCCGGCCTCACCGGGGAAGAGCTCCTCGATGAACGCCGAAGCGCGGATCTCCATCGACGCGCCGGGCGCCGTGGCCCGCACGAAAGCGTCGAGATCGCGCGCCATCGAGGCGGCGTCGCGGTACCGGTGATCGCGCCGGGGCATGAGCGCCTCCCACACGATGGCCCAGAGCTCGTCCGGGTAGCCTTCGATGAACGACGTGGGGTCGGGGACGACGCCGTCCTGGATGGCGCGCACCGTCTCCAGGTCGGTGTCGCGCTTCCACAGCCGGCGCCCGGTCGTCATCTCCCAGAGCGCTGCGCCGAGCGTGTACAGGTCCGAACGGTGATCGATCTCGCGCGAATCAATCTGCTCCGGCGACAGGTATGGGACCTTGCCCTTGATGATTCCCTGGCTGCTCTTCGTCACACGCCGCCGTGACCGCGCCAGCCCGAAGTCGATGAGCTTGATCGTGCCGTCGTACGTGACGTGGATGTTCGAAGGGTTCGCGTCGCGATGGATGACATCGAGCCGCACGCCGTCCTCGTCGGTGAGCTCGTGCGCGTAGTGCAGCGCGTCGGCGACGCGTGCGCCGATCCACGCGGCGAGGTGCAGCGGAAACCGCGTATTGCGCTCCGCGCACGCGTCGCAGAGATCCGCGACCGACCGGCCCAGCAGCAGCTCCATCGCGATGAAGGGACGTCCTCCCACGACGTCGGCCTCGATCGTCTCCACGATGTTCGGGTGCTTCAGCCCGGAGAGGATCTTGGCCTCGTCCCGGAACATGTCGACGAACTCGGGCCGCGCGGCCAGCTCCTCTTTGACGACCTTCAGGGCGATCAGCCGCGGGGGCTCGCGCAGACGACCCAGGTAGATGTTCGCCATGCCGCCCTCGGCGAAGAGCTCGAGGATCTCGTAGCGGCCGAGCATGCTCCCGGACATGGGCAATCCTTACCTCAGGGGACCTTGCCCTTGCACTGCGCGAACTCGCGGTGGGTGTACTGAGCCATGTCGCCGAAGAGCTCTGCCTTGATCCCTGCGTCGTCGCCCTTGTACCCCTGCGCGCGACGGATGTCGCCGTACGCCTTCACCGCGCCCGCGCAGTCGCCCGCGGCGAGGAAGCACTGCGGCCCGGGATAGAGGAGCGCGGAGACCGTCTGTTCTCTGTCGAAGACGAGCCGATCCCCCGGGTGAGGCGTGACGGTGCCGCGGAGCTTCAGCATCGTCGCGACGTCGCGCGCGCATGCGGCGGAGTCGGCTTGCTTGTAGCCGGGCTCGTTGCCGCCGGTGCCGGTGAGCTCCACCCACGCGCCGACGTACTGCTCTCGCGGCGTGAGGGAGGCGCCCTGGCAATACACGGCGCCGACGAACTCCGCGTCCTGGTCCACGTCACCGCCGCTCGCGTTGCTCGTCGCCTGCTTCGCGTGGCGCCAGAGGTCTTTCCCGGTTGCGCACTGCCCGGCGAGCATCACGCATTTCGCGCGCATGGCAGCCGTGTCGCCCGAGGCCGCGTTCGTCGACAGGCCGCTCGGGCGCGGATCGAGCTGGTCGTGCGCATCGAGGTCCGCCAGGCAGCCGGAGCCGTCACGCGCGCGGAGCTTGGTCGACGCCGACGCGAGATGCTCGGAAGCGCCGCGCTCGGCGTCCCCCTGCGCCTGGAGCTTTCCCGCGAGGTTCTTCGCCGCGTCGGTCTCGGGTGCGCGCGCGCCCTGCGCGCCGGGGCTGTCACCGTCCGCGATCTCGCGCAGCGTGAGGCGGATCGGGACCTTGCAGTCGTCCGACTCCTTCGCCGAGTCCGTCGAGCACGACGAGAGCACGCCCCCTTTCTTCTCGGCCTCTGACGTCGATCCCTGCGAGCCCCCGGTGCCGAACCCGAAATACGAACCGTTGACCTCGCCCTTGAGCTTCGAGGTCGACCCCAGCGCGAACGCGCCGAGGTTGTAGCCGTAGACGAAGTGCGTCGCATCCGCGCACGAAGGGTTCTTGGTGAGCTCGCCCCGGTGCACGGCGTCGCGCGTCGCGGTTCTCGTCCCGCTGACGTAGTACTCCATGTGGAGCGTGTCGCCGCTCTCGACGCGCCCACCGAGCGTCGCGGCTCCGAGCGGGAGCTTCGAGTAGAGGTCTCCCTCGGTCGCGATGTTGATCGCCTCGACCGATCCGCTCGTCCACTGCACCGGTTTGTACGACCCGAACGCGCCGTGCACCGAGTCGTCGCGGCAGCCGTCGAGCACCTGGAGATCGCACCCCACGTACCTCACGAAGACGATGTCGTTGTCCGCGTGGGCCTGGAAGCTCGACATGTCCGTCGCGTCCCACTCGATGATGAAGGGGCGGTCGTGGTTCTTCGGATTGCACTTGTTCTGGCCGGCGAAGGTGCCCGCCATGAGCTTGCTCGATGCGACGTTCGCGGAAGGGGCGCACGCGGCGACGAGGATCGCGCCCGCCGCGAGGACGAAGGCGCCGGCGCGGGGGGTGGCAAGGCGGTAGACCATGCCACGTGATACGTGCGGAGCGGCGCGACGTCCACGGACCGATGTATTCTCCGGCCTTGCTCGGCAGGCTCGTTGAGGTGGTGGCCATCCTGGCCAGGGTCGTCAGGGGACGTGACGTGACGTCACGTGCGCCAGCGCCGGCGGCCGCGCCAGCGTCGGCGCCAGCGGCAGCGCGAGCGCCAGCCTCAGCGCCTGCGCCAGCGCCAGCGCCCGCGCCCGCGTCAGTTGAAGTGCGCGTCGCTGGAGTTAGCATCACCCGTTCCCCACCCGTCATGGAGCACGCCGGCAAGCTGCTCGATGCTGCGCCCGAGGCCGCCGCCCGCATCGTGGCCCTCGGAGCCCTCGACGAGGCGTGCGCCGCCGCCGAGAGGCTCCGTGACGAGACCGACGACGAGGCCCTGCACGATTTCCGCGTGGCGCTCCGGCGGTTCAGGAGCTACCTGCGCGGCTACCGCACGCTGCTCGAGGACAGCGTCACGAAGAGGCACCGCCGCGCCTTGCGCGATCTCGCGGCGGAGACGACCGTCGCCCGGGACACCGAGGTCCAGCTCGAGTGGCTGAGCGGACAGACCGAGCAGGTGCGATCCACGCATCGTCCCGCCCTCGCCTGGCTGGTCGAACGGCTCGAGCAGCGGCACCGCGAGGCGTACGCCGGGGTGCGCGGGGAGACGCTGCGGCGCTTCGTCGAGATCGAGCCCAAGCTCCGGGAGCGTCTCCTGCGTTACGTCGCGCGACTCGAGGAGTCGATGCCGCGGCGCGTGTTCGCCTCCGAGGCGGGCGAGCTCGTTCGCCACGCGGGCGAGGCTCTCCATGCGGGCCTCGCTGCGGTGCGCTCGCCCGCCGACGTCGAGGCCGCCCACGAGGCGAGGATCCTCGCGAAGCGGCTCCGCTATTTGCTCGAACCGCTGCGCGCCACCGACGTCGGCGAGCAGACGACCGCCCTGGTGAAGCACCTCAAGGGGCTGCAGGACATCCTGGGCGAGCTGCACGACGCGCACGTCATGTCGCAGGAGCTCGCCTCCGCGCAGATCGAGAGCGCGACCGAGCGCGTGCGCCAGCTGCACGAAGCCCTCTACGTCGAACCAGGCGCGGAGCAGGAGCCGAAGGTCCCGCGCGACTTGCGGGCGGGGCTCCTGGGCATCGACCGCAACGTGCGCGACCGACTCCAGAGTCTGTTCGGTGCCCTGCAGGCGGATTGGCTCGGGGAGCGGTTCGCGCCCTTCCAGCAAGAGCTGACCGCGCTCGCGAGCTCCCTCCTCGCCTGGGGATCCAGGCACCTGGAGATCGAGCGCAAGTACCTGCTCCGCGACTTGCCACCGCTGCAGGGCGCCGAGGCAGAGGAGATCATCCAGGGCTGGCTCCCTGGCGACGAGGTTCGCGAGAGGCTGCGCCGCGTCGACGCCAACGGCACGTCGCGCTTCTATCGGACCATCAAGGCGGGGTCGGGGATCGCGCGGGTGGAGCTCGAGGACGAGACCGACGCGGACCTCTTCGAGACCCTGTGGCCCCTCACCGAGGGGCGCCGCGTGAGAAAGCGACGCCACAAGGTCCGGGAGGGCGAGCGCGTGTGGGAGATCGACGAGTTCCTCGACCGGGACCTCTTTCTCGCCGAGGTGGAGCTGCCGAGCGCCGACGCGATTGTGGAGCTGCCCGAGTGGCTGCGTCCCCACGTCGTGCGCGAGGTGACCGGCGAGAGCGAGTACAAGAACGAGAACCTCGCCCGGTAGTCGCTGTCGCGCGCGCAGGCTTGCGGTTCGCGCTGCGAGGGGTCACGCTCTCAAGCGCATGCCGGTCGTGCGCGCCGCGGGGGGGCTGCTCTGGCGCGCCGGTCGGCCGGGTGAGGGCAACAAGCGAGGCGCCAGCAGCGTGCGTCTTGCGGTGATTCACCGCCCGCATCGAAAGGACTGGAGCCTCCCCAAGGGGAAGCTCGACGACGGCGAGACCTGGGAGGCCTGCGCTCTCCGCGAGGTGCGGGAGGAGACCGGCTGCGAGGGCCGACTCGCCACGTTCGCGGGGGCGATGAGCTACGTCCCGCGGAACAATCCCAAGATCGTCCTCTACTGGCACATGGAGCTGACCCGTGAGGGCAAGGTGGGTGCGAAGTTTCGCGACGAGATCGACGAAGTCGCCTGGCTCACGCCGCAAGAGGCGCTCGCGCGTCTCGACTACGCCGGCGAGCGGCGGATCGTCGAGCGGTTCCCCGAGGGGCTCTCGCCTGCTGCCGCGGCACTTGCCCCCGCAGAGCGCGACGCCTCGCTCGCTGCGGATCTGGTGACGTTCCGGGCCGACCTCCTCAGGAGAGTCACCATGCTCGCGAGCGACGACCACGGGTCGGGGCTCGTTCCCGCCCTGCATCTCGTGGATGCGGCCGACGACGCAGCGGCCGCGGGGCGGGCCGAGGAGGCCCGCC
>Ga0335069_10006413_pt1 | contig 17114 bp, 9 predicted proteins | sample Lox_Sample_11_FD_206714 | JGI IMG/M metagenome (GOLD analysis project Ga0335069, IMG submission 206714) | Soil microbial communities from Loxahatchee National Wildlife Refuge, Florida, United States - Lox_Sample_1.1 | ecosystem: Environmental > Terrestrial > Soil > Wetlands | place: USA: Florida...
CCGCCAGGACGTTCACCTGGCCTTGGGCAGCAAGCGCCCACATCATGGCCTGATCGCCGGTATCGTCGGCATTATGGGCCATGTCAGAGTCAATGATGACGTTCACTGGCGGCACTGGCGCCGGAAGGGGCGAACTCTGGGTCACGGTGATTGTCACGGTCGCCACGTTGCTGTTGACGAATCCGTTATTCGCCATAAACGTGAAGCTATCGGACCCGCTAAATCCAGGCGTGGGAGTATACGTGACATTTGGTGGTGTACCTGTCAGTGTTCCATTCTGGGGCTGCGTGACAATCGTGTACGTCAGGGGGTTGTTATTCGGATCGGTGGCGGTCAAAGTAATTGGCACCGAGGCACCGAAGCCACTAACTACGCTCTGGGAATTTGCAGTCGGCGCTTGCATCACGCTGACTGTTATGGACACCGTCGCGACATTGCTGGTAAAAACGCCGTTATTGGCCGTAAACGTAAAGCTGTCTGGTCCCGTATATCCGCTGCTAGGTGTATAGGTCAGGTTCGGGGCCGTTCCACTTAGAGCACCGTGCGACGGCTGAGTTACCACTTGATACGTCAGCAAAGCGCCCTGTGGATCGTTCGCGGTGAGAGTGATTGCAGCGGATGCACCGCTCACAGTCACCGACTGCGGACTCGCCACTGGAGGTTGAGTGATCTGAACCGGCCCTGGGACCCACTGAATGAGTGGATTGATCGTGGAGCTCAGATCAACGCCGGGAGTGCTTGTTTGCAAGTAAGCTTGATGGCGGTTTGGCGTCTGCGACCAGATGATGCGACCCGGTTCTGACGTGGTGCTGCTCCACACCACGGTAGAGCCGTCCAGACCGCCGACTACAAAGTTGCTTCCCAACCCGTAAACGGTGAACAGCAATCCTAACTGCGCCCACGCTGGGGTGCTGTTAGCACAGTAGGTCTGGTCGGGGACCGAACCTCCGCCGTTGCAGTAGAGTTCGTAGGCGTAGGCTACGGGGTTTTTGGTCGGATCGGCACTGGCCCCTGTGGTTCCTGGTCCAGTGATCGTGTTCCAGGCCTGATCGTCCGGCATCCAGTCCAGTTCTCCAGGCCAATTGGCGACCACATAGCTGCCGTCATCCGGATCAATCAGCATGTTGCCGCGGTCGGTCGTGCCGGAGTCGGGCAAACTGCCGGCCACAATGATCAGTCTGGCTACCTTCTGGGTTACCAGTTGCAAGCCGGTCAGAGAAGAGATTGAGTCGGGGCCACTCTGCAGCAGTTGTGCCAGCGGATAGTAGTATCCGCCGGAGAGGACGTAAACGCTGTGATCGGCTGCCCCGGCGAGTGCCTGACGGTACACGGTGACCGCGTCGGGATAATTGGCGCGGGTATCGGACGGGTTGCCGAAGCGGGCAGCGACCTGCTGCGTGTAATAGCTGGAATAGGAGGCGTAGTCGTTGGGGATGTTGGAATGATTGGCCCCGATGGGTATATTCGGGTGCCCGTAGTAGGTGGCGATAGCGTGCGCGACGGGTGCGCTGTAATCATTGGTGGAGGAGATGACGACCGCCAGGACGTTCACCTGGCCTTGGGCAGCAAGCGCCCACATCATGGCCTGATCGCCGGTATCGTCGGCATTATGGGCCATGTCAGAGTCAATGATGACGTTCACTGGCGGCACTGGCGCCGGAAGAGTTTGGGCATTTAGAAAATTGACCGAGATTATTACAAGCAGGAATATAAGTAGCAGGCGCGTTTTGTTTGCCATAAATAGAGAGAAAGAAAACGTCGTCTTATAGCACTGGAACATGCAGAAGCCGGAGGATAGCATTGGTAGAGCCTCCTTAGGGGGATTTCTTGAGAGATCGGGATGGAGCGTGCGTGGATTTCGTGATGAACGCAGAGTCGCAACTGCTCATCCATCCAAAGGGTTTTCCTGAAATGTGAGTAGCAGCCCGCGGCTGAAGTCCGAAGCCTAACCGAGATGTAATTTCCACGGTTTGAGGGACTTCGGACATTGCCGCAATACGCGATGAAAATCGCAGCATACACCGCGGGCTGCTGGGTTCGGGAGAGGAGTGCATCCTTGCATCTATCGAACAGGGGTCCTACTGCTTAAGCACTTCAATGGCACTGATTGTCGGATATTGACTGACGGGCGCCTGAAAGTTTATTGTCAGGGTTCCGTCCGCCACTGTAGCTGTAGTAGACCGCACAATACCTACATTGCCACCACCCGCCGCCGCGTAAACGTCGAAGTTCGTCAGGAATGCGTTCCCTTGAACCGCGACGTTGAATACGCGGCAACCAGCAACAAAACAGCCGCTGTAGATCTCAGCGAAATACAAGTTCACCGTATAAGTACCGTTGGGTACGTTGGTGAACGTGTAATTCCAGTCGCCAGCGTAATAGTGCTCGTCTTGATACAGCCGCGGATCCCCTGTGCTGGCTGCAATGGCGGCCGTTGTGGAGTAGACATACCCGAAGTTGTAGCCAAAATCAGCCTGCCAGACTTTGCCGCTCGCGTCGGTGAGTGCTGCGCCACCCGAATTCACTCGCAAAGCGAAATTGCTAGCGACCAAGCTAAAGTTTTCGGTCAATATGCTTCCCGCAGTCACAGTAACCGATTCACTTCCGTTTTGATAACCTGACGCGGATGCGGTTACTGTATACGTGCCAGGCTGAAGGTTGGCGAAAGAGTAATTTCCGCTGCTGTTCGTTACGGCAGAAAGAGTTCCTACCGTGACCGTAGCCCCGACGATCGGAGTCGAGGTCGTGGCATCCTCCACCGTGCCCGACACCGTACCGTATTGGGCCGTTGAGCCGCCCGGTAGAATCTCGATGGCATTAATGGTTGGGAACTGGCTGGTGGGCGCCTGAAACGCAATCGTCAGGATTCCATTCGTCACCGTAGCAGTCGTTGAGCGTACGATGCCGATATTTCCACCACCAGCCGCCGCATAAACATCGAAGTTCGAGAGGAATGGGCTTCCTTGAACCAGGACATCGAACACGCGGCAACCTGCGAAGAAACATCCACTGTAGATCTCGGCGAAGTACAAATTCACCGCATAGGTGCCATCGGGCACGTTAGTGAATGTGTAGTTCCAGTTGCCCTGATAATAATGCTCGTCCTGGTACAACCGTGGATCGCCGGTGCTCGCAGTTATCGATGCCGATGTGGAAAAGGTATATCCGCCGTTGGATCCAAAATCGGCCTGCCAAGTGTTACCGCTTGTATCGGTGAGACTCGGTCCGCCGGCGTTAACGCGCAACGTGTAATTGTTAACGGTAAGGCTGAAATTCGCCGTCGTGGTTGAACCTGTGGATACAGTAACAACGTGGCTACCAGACTGGTACCCGGGGTAAGAAGCGGTAACGCTGTACGATCCTGTTGGCACGTTGGAGAACGAGTAGTGACCGTTGCTGTCCGTTATAACTGATGTGCTGCCCAATGTGACCGTCGCGCCCACTATCGGGGTGCTGCCTCCTGATTGGGTAACGCTACCAGAGACTGTACCGACTCCCCCCCCACCGCCTCCTCCCGTTGCCGGTGGCACCCACTGGATCAGCGGGTCGATGATTGGGCTCAGGTCTGCGTTGGGATCACTCAGGAGCAGGTAGGACTGGTGCCGGTTAGGACTTTGCGACCAGATGATGCGACCAGGCTCTGACGTGCTGCTGTTCCACACCACGGTTGATCCGTTCAGGCCCCCAACCACAAAGTCATTCCCGAGTCCAAAGACCGTGAAGAGTTCTCCCAACTGGGCCCATCCGGGGGTGCTATTGGCGCAATATGTTTGATCGGGAACAGAGCCGCCGCCGTTGCAGTAGAGTTCATAGGCGTAGGCAACGGGGTTCTTAGTTGGATCGGCACTTGCCCCGGTGCTTCCCGGTCCGGTGAAGGTGTTCCACGCCTGATCATCCGGCATCCAGTCCAGTTCTCCAGGCCAATTAGCGACGACATAGCTGCCGGAGTCTGGATCGATCAACATATCGCCACGGTCCGTTGTACCGGAGTCGGGGAAACTGCCAGCGACAATAATCAGCCTAGCGACCTTTTGAGATACAAGTTGCAAGCCGGTCAAAGGAGAAATCGAGTCGGGCCCACTCTGCAGCAATTGCATCAGAGGCTGATAATATCCCCCCGAGAGGATGTACACGCTGTTATTGGCCGCCCCTGCCAGAGCCTGACGGTATACCGTAACCCCATCGGGATAGTTGGCGCGCGTATCGGACGGATTGCCGAAGCGAGCAGCTACCTGCTGGGTGTAGTAACTCGCGTAAGAGTCGTAACTGTTGGGAATGTTGGAGTGATTGGCGCCGATGGGCACATTGGGGTGCCCGTAGTACGTGGCGATGGCACGTGCCACTGGTGCGCTGTAGTCATTCGTGGAAGAAATAACGATGGCCAGCACGTTGACCTTCTTTTGGGCTTGCAATGCCCATAACATAGCCTGGTCGCCAGCGTCATCGGCATTATGAGCCATGTCCGAATCGATAATCACGTTGACCGGCTGCGATGGAGCCGGCAGTGTCTGCGCGCTCAATATGCTCGCAAAAGTTAGCATTGCCAGAAGAGCGAGTAAAAAATATTTGGCGCCCGGCGGCAAGGTACTCGGTGTAGAGTTCGCCACTACAAGAAAGCTAGAGAACCGCATAGAAGCTCCTGGAAGTGAATTGGGCAAATCCTGGTTGGGGAAACTTGTAAACAGCTGCTACAGCACGTAATCGTCCGTAGTGCTCTTGGCTGTCCGAGAAACAACGGAGCGGTCGTGAAGAAATCCTCGGCCAACACTAAACTTGATGTAAACAATAAGTTGAGATTGCCTTTGGACCCGGGGCACCAGCGCATCAGGTGAAAGTTATGGATCGGCTGGCAAAGATCATTCGTCAGCGGCTTTGTAAGTGACAATAGCTGCACCTATACGGTAATCCCCAGGCCCGCTAAATGTGCCTGTATACTCGTATGTGCCAACTGATTCAGTGGTGCGGTAGGCAATCCGCGATCCTCCGATTGGTTCCTGCTCGGCCAATCTCCAAGGGGACGTATCAGTAAATGTCATAACATTGGGATAGACCTGTTCAGCCCATCCCACAAGGAACTCTGTAGCCCTCGTCGTTATCTCTGTTGCACCCGACGTAAATCTCTCTCCACTGTTGTAGCCGTTGTCGCGGACGCTAGTGCGATCCAGCAGGGGCTGTTGTGGCCTTAGCCCTGCGACCTCCATCAACACTACCTGGAAGTGCGTCGATTCATTGGCAGTTAGGATAACTGTCCGGGTCTCTCCTCCTGATGCAGAGGAGTAGAAATGTACACTCTGTACCTCACCGAAAAGGTAATGTAAATCTTGCACATATTCATTTGAAACGGGTTTGTGATCATCCATTACTCTCGTTACCGCAACAGCGGGGGTTCCTGAAACCAACGCGAAAACGATAACCGCGTTTGAAGGCGCGGTCGAGTCACGAAATGAGCACTGGTAAATATGTGAGTAGTTAACCCAATCCTGACATTGTGCGGATTGCACTACGACAGGTTCTCGCGCGAGAAGGGGATGAGTGAAAAGCGTGATCATCGAGGCCGATAGATATCGCGCGATCCGACTCATTGTTATGGAAACTCCTCTGTTCCGTTTGCAGACAGTCCAAACGTACAGCAATGTTGCTACTTGGGGGAGGGCTTTGTTAATCAGCTATGAAGTTGTGGATAACCGACGGATCAAGCATGGCTTTGATCACCGATTTCAGGGCGCTTCGATCGGCTGCCTGTAAAGTGTTAACAAGGTATCGGTCTTGCGGAGGGAGACTTTCCATTCTGATAGCGTGTGCCTCAGCATTCTTCCCCCTCGACTTGACGATCGCCTGAGCGCATTCTAGAAATCCGTTCTGGTACACCTGACTTGCGATCCGGCAGCCTATCAGTTTGGCCGAGGCTGCACACGCGATGTGGCCGGGAGCGAAGCTGTGTGTGGCTACCGCGAACATCCGCAGATCGGGGCTCGAATCTCCAACAGCGTAGGTTTCAGCATTCTCGAGACCGGTTAGACCAAGTAATTCCGTTAGGCCGCGTCCTTTGTCAGTCTCGCTAGCAAGAATCGCTGTGTCCGAATATGTTGGATGGATGCTGAGATCTTCCAGTCCTAGTCCCATCAGAAGATCTTGGACCATGATCTTGGGCAGCGGTACCGACCTGCCTTTTTCGTACGTGTATGCCTTAATCGAATATCGATAATCGTCGTTAAGGTATACACCGGGGATCTGCCGCAAAGCCTGTCGGGCATACTCCAATTTGTCCAGAGACTCATTCGAGAGTAGTACTTTCTCCCGGCCAGAGATGCCGTCCCAAACGTGAGCTCCGTATTCGGAAACGCCGCCCGCGAATCCATAGGCTTGGCAGTACTCCTTCATCTCGGGAACGCTCCTCGCGGTGTTCAATGCGATAGCGAATCCATGTTGGTGTAGCAGCGAAATCGCCTGAATGCCGGCAGAGGTAGTCGATGGATATCCAAACACCTGCTGATCTATCACGCCGTCCACGTCCAGAACTGCCAGCGGGGAAGTCCAACGTATGTCCACAGGTTTGTGACACAGCCTCGCGCAGAAACGAGCCGTGTGCGCGACCAGGAAGTTCCATGTATCGATGTATTGTTGATTGAACTCCTCATGTCGTGTGCGCATACGCGGATCGTTCAGGTTCTCGAGCGCACGGTCGAGCGACCATGAGCCTGCGAGAATCTTCTGAAGCATAATCCGGGCATACACATTTTGATCGCCGCTCTGAGTCGCGTAAGTGCGGAGGAGTTCCTCCTCTTCCGGAGGTGAAAGCTTCCAGTGCAGGATGGCTTCCGCTAGATCATAGGCCGGATCTGTGAGGTTTAGCTGATGCTTACCCATGCCATGTTGCTCGAAATCGCTCTTCAGCATGGAGCCAGCCGATGCGACCCACTCCAGACTGCGCATTCTGGCATCGATCAGAGTGGGCTCGTGCGACTGCATCGCTGCCAGTTCCCGCTTCATCCGAGCTCGCTTAAGAAATCCACCTGCCTTGCCGTAGGCAATGCTTAACCGGCCCGCGAGTTCTTCGATTCCGCGCGCCGCCTGACTATCGCGCAAGACGTCTGTACGGGACTCGGAGCTCAGCCGAAGCTCCCGGGCTCTCGTGGCAGTGTAGGTCGCGAGCGTTTGAACCACTTCTCCACGGGAAAGTTCTCCATCGTCATCTACCCACTTGCTGTACAGGATGCCGTCTCGAAGTCCGATGATCGGTGGGACAAACTTCGCTAGCTTTTGCCCTGCGACGAAGGCGTGATAACCGAGCCATCCCCACCCGACGCTTTTCGCAATCACTGTCTGGGTGATGGTTTGACCGCGCCGGGAAAGCCGCAGGGAGTACACCCATTTTAGACGCGTGTGGTATTTGTCTTCCGAGACTTCGTTTAGCCGGGCATTGGCCCCTTTAGCACCGGCTAGATCAATCTCGACTTGCCATCCATGCGACTCGAAATAGTGTTTGAGCGCTTCGGGCCCAGCAGCCGAGATCAGCTTGTGTTTGTACCACTCCCCGTGCTCCAGTGTGAGGATCCGGCAAGCAACGACCGGTGCAGAGTCGGCGTGACTTCTCCAGTTGCGGCCATTGCGGTGTACTGGGAAGAGCAAAACGACATTTTTCATCGCAATACCATGCTTCGTGAGCAACGCAATGCCTTTGCCCAGCGTTCCTCCGGTTGCGATAGGCTCATCAATCAACAGCGCGAGACAATTCTGAGCTGCTTTCCGCGTGGTGATCTCCTTCTCCCTAGGGGAGATTCCAGCCTTTGGTCGCAATGTTACGAACTCCACATTGGTATAGCCCTGCGACTCTAGGTACGACCGTAGCAATACAGCGAAATATGATCCGGCAGTGCGAAGACCAGTGACGAGAACCGGCTGCTTGCGATCGGGGAAGGCAGCGACAAACTTTGCGCCGAGACTTAAGACATCAAAATGGGTCAAATCTTGCGACCGGAATGCAGCTGGGGTTCTGGGGTGGCGCGCGGCAAGTGCAGCCGGTATTCCTCTGTCGAGCAGACTTCGAAGCTCCGAAATCGGTTTGGCAGCGTCCGATGCGCTCGTATCCTGCAGCAGAATATTTCGTACTACAGCAATCACGGCGAGCTCGAATTTTGTCCTCCACGACGACAATCGTCGCACCGAAATCGCCGAAGAGGCGCCGGCCGCATGGAGGGTTGCCTGCGCGGCCTTCGTGAGTGGCGACAGGGCGGGGAAGACGCCCGATACTTTGGAGAAGTTGTAGCGCCGACCTAACAGATGATCATCGGTCGTGTCGATGATTGTGCAAGCAAGCAGGTATACGTTCCGCGCAATTTCGTCGCGGCGCCAGTCGGCTTCCGCAGCCTGAAACCGAGTCAATTCATCGTCAAGATGCCGAACCACTTCTCCAATGCTCGGATACGCGTTGAGGCACCAGTCATAGGAATTGTAGAAATCGTTTTCCTCAGCAAGCGTGGTGCAGGGTGCATTGTTCAGCGTTACCGAGGACAATATAGCCATTTCAGTCGTCATAGTCATAGGTGTCAGTTCCAGTAGATTGGAATTGTCTGTGGAGGGGGCAAACTTCGACCAACCCGTATTTACGAGCTAGCTGCTAATCCTATCGAGGCGGAGGGGGAATAACGCTGTTTGAGTTTTAGAAAAGGCTGCTCCACCAGGTAGTACGATCCGAGTGCAAACAACCCAACGAGAATCAAATTGAGGGGGAACGCGCAGGCTAATGACACGGAACTGCGGTTCAGGAACAGTTGTTGCCAAATGTAAAGGGAGTAACTGAGCACGCCTATGAAGGCGATCGGCTTCCACTCCAGCACGCGTCCAACTCTCCCCGCCGCAAAGGTCATGCAGCGATCAATGCAGATCGCGATGCCAATGTTCATGATGGACTCGCCGACGGCCATGTAGATTCGCGGCCAATCCTGTAAGAGATTTGCTAATACAGCGACCGCCGCAATAATGACGAAATTGCGAGGTTGCAATAGACGCATGTACCAGTTTTGGGTATGAAGCCAATCGCGCGTTCCCGCGAGCACGCACCCAATCGCGAGAGCATCCGCGACTGTCGGAAACATGTGCCCGATACCATGCCGCAAAGAAGGCGTGAAATAGTACACAGAAAGCCGCAAGAACGGGGACATCACGAAAACAGCGGCCGCAATCTGAAAGGCCCGTTTGCGGCTGCAGGAAGCCACGATCGCTGGCCAAAGCAGATAAAACTGCTCCTCCACGGCAAGTGACCACAAGTGTCCAACGCTCCACGAATGGTCGAAATGAAAATTCATCAGATATGTGAACGCGAACAAAAGGTCGTGAGGGCGCAACTGAATGACGGCTCCGAGACTGAGAGCGCAGACTACCAATAAGAAAGTGTAGAAGGCTGGGAAGATCCTGAGCACCCGACGTGTGTAAAAGTCTTTTAGGGAAATCCGCCCTGTCTTTGCCATTTCCTTCAGCAATAAGCTGGTGATCAGAAATCCAGAGATGATGAAGAAAACGCGAACTCCGAAGTTGGCATACAAGCCAAACAGGGGAACAGTTGTGAAATAGCGCGTCCCACTCATATGGCCGAGCAACACGAGTACGATGGAGATCGCTCTCAGGCCATCGAGAGTGGGTACACGGCCCACAAAACCCGGCGATTTGCGCAGATTGAACGACACTGTGCCGCTGGCGCGTTGCTGACGCGCCGCACTGGGGCGAGTGACAGCCAATCCGATATCTGCCATGTTGATGAGGGTGTCGCGGCGAGAAAGAACCTGCGACCGCGCGAAACTACCTAGGACACACTAAATGAGACGTTCAGAACGGGTACTCTATAGACACACGGCTTGACCAAGATTCTGTCGTATTCCTCGAGATTTACTGCACTGTAGCCGTTAGTCCGCTTGGTGGAGAGGGGGGAGAACTTGTGCCACCCCCTGTCGAGGTGATCGCACCGATGTCCCAACCACCGGAACTCGGGTAGCTCAGCCCCATGTAGTCAATCGTCCCTGCCGGATTCCCACCCATCGTGCCCGAGAGATTTACTCCAGCGTTTCGAGCCGGACTGGACGATTGCAGGCTAAAGTTGCTGCCATTCACCACAAACTGTGGGTCCTGGTTCGTTATCGGGTTATTCCGCGTGATGCTACCAGACCAAGTCGCCGAACCAGACGGGTTATAGAACAGGTCGTTCGTCGATGTCCACGATCCCCCGCCCGATTCCATGGTGTACATAATCTGGTTTGCTAGCCCGTAGCAGATATTGTTAGTCGTTTGGATCTGCGTCGATGAATTTGGGGAGCTCGCATACATGCAAGAGTTGCTCGATGCAGGAGAGGCGACCTGATAAAAGGTGTTGTTGTAAACGAACATATGCTGCGCGCCTGTTTGAAAGAAGACTGATCCTGTCGTGCCGGCTGTTGAGGAACCGCCTGTAAACAGGTTGTTATAGATGTAGACGTAGTCTACAGGGCTTCCATCTCCGATATAGATGAAGTCCCCCTGTGTGCCATCATGGAAATAATTGTCATGAACGTAGATATGATTGGTGTTGGCACCGGAAGGCATCGCGCTCTCTCTAGAAAGAAAAATCGAACCGCCATGAGCGTCATTCGAAAAAGGCGTGCTGATTTCGTTCCAGCCTACATCGATGTCATGCGTTGTTTCTAGGGTCGCTCCTACGGCATAGCCGGTCTGGGACTTGATGTAGATGTTGTGAGCGTAAGAATCATATCCGTTGTTGTAGAAGTAATTTCCGTAAAGATCGCCGTACTGTGACGCACCCACAAAGATAAATCCGCTCTGAAGCTGCGATGACGGCCGAAAGTTTACCACATTGTTTCCGATGAACCGATTGTATTGGCCGAAGAAATCGAGGGCATCTTCCGGAGTCTTGGTATTCACCCCGTTGAAATTCAGCTTGCTCCAAGTAATGTAGTTGATCTGTCCCGCGTTTCCAGGGGCACCGCTGCTCGTGTTGGGATATACCGCGCCGTTGACGCAGCTTTTTGGATCGAGGGTTGCCAACTCCGTCGGATATGCGACAAGGGCTTTCTGCTTTGTGGAACTCCCTAACGCGCCGTACAGTTCGATTAGGGCCGAGGCGCTGCTATCAAACGGATCCAGCGTAGTATATGTTCCCTGCCGTATGTACATGATGTACTGATTGTCACCAAGTCCGTTCGCAGGATTGAATTTATAGGCATGGGCGAAGGGCCCGTCGCTGCCGCTGTGGCCGGTTCGCGTGGAGTACAGCCCGTTATACGAGTCGCTTCCATCCGATGCCGAAACGAAATAGATGTTTGCAGCCGCGATCGTGAATGGTAAGACGTTGGAACTCTGTCCGCCTACACTCACTGCCAAACCTTCAGCGCAGGTCGCACTCATCGCAGAGTTAAGCCAAAACGTGATCCGGCTCAGTCCTCGGGGTACCTGGGGGTTTGTTGTCGCGCCCCATTCAGCGATGCTAGTGGCATCAGAGCTGGACAGCGTTTGACCACAAGCATTCACGCTGCCGCTCATCCCGAGATTTGTTCCCCAGATTGTTACGGCTGCCCCTTTGCTGCTGGATCCTTCCCAGCCTGTCTTTGGGCCCCAAGTTAAGTCCGAAAACAGGAGCACGGGTTGACTCTGCGCAACGGCTGAGGAGGACCACAATAGCGCTATCACGGCGATCAATCTGACGCTGGTCATGTCAAACACCCTTTTCTCTGCGCAGCTCTAGCCCACGCGGAATCGCGAGAAAATTGCCTAAGGGAATTGTGACTGCTGTAACTTGAACGCTCAAGTCTCAGTTGGACATGGCCATAACGCAAATGGCCATTGTCCCAAAACCACCATCAGGTCACTCCCAATTTGGGATTCGGGGCGCTATGAACTGGAAAAAGACGCTCGTGGTTGCCCACCATGTAGGGGACTGCCACCAACCGGTGCGGGAATGATTCCTCGGTTCTGTAAAAGATCGCCATACAAGTGACTGAGCCGCTGCGCCATGTGATCGATGGTAAATTTCGATTCGACGATGCCGCGACCTTGCTGGCCCATCCGCTGCGCAAGCGTCTTGTCACGTAGCAGGCTCATGAGGCGAGCCGCGAGGGCCCCTGAATCTTCGCTGGACACGAGAAATCCGCTTACGCCGTCAGCGACTACCTCAGGATTTCCACCCACTCTGGTTGCAACGCATGGAAGTCGACATGCCATTGCTTCCAAGAGAGCGTTCGACATCCCTTCACTTCGAGAGGGAAGACAAAACGCATTAGACTGCTTCAGGAGTGGATACACATCAGTTCGACTTCCAAGGAACTGAAAGTTGCTCTCAAGGCCCAGCTGTTTTATGGAGGCCTTTACTGCATTCCAGTAGTCCGGCTCCTGAATGGCGCCTCCGATGATGGCAAAAATGGCATTCGGTAGCTGGCGAACGACCAGAGCGGCTGCATAGACCAGGATGTCGATCCCCTTAACCTGTCGAATATTGGCGACCGTAGAAATGACAAGCTGGTCTTCGTCCGCCCGAAAGCACAGTTTGCGATCGGCCGGGACGGCGGCATCGATCGCTCCAAGATCGACTCCGTTGTATACGGTAAGCACTTTGTCCGCGGAGATGCGATCCTCGACAACGCAGAACTCTCGCACCGAATTGGAAACAGCCTGAACCTGATCGAATAGACGATTTGCGAATCGATACAGAACAACGTGTTTTCGTGACCGCAGGATCCCCATATCGCGCCGGCTCGAAATAACAATCGGGCAGCCACTCAGCCTCGCCAATACACCGCCCCATAAATCTGAGGCTGCGAAAAATGTGTGTACGATTTTCACTCGCTCCCGACGCAACAGTGAGGCGAAATCCTTAGCGCATCGTAAAGCGTTCATCCCATACATGCTGGTGAGCGGAATGACATGCACAGGGCAGGGAAATTTCTGAACTACGCCTTCTCCAGCAAAGAAGGTCGCGACTATGCAACGAAACCCATAGGCAGGCAAAGATCGACACAGCTTGTGAACGGCTCCCTCGGCCCCGCCCTCTGTGCAATGCAGACGGTCGATCAAAAACAAAACCTTAGGGTCTTCTCCAAATGTCATTTCCCTTTGCCCGATGCTGCTGCTAGACCTCTTCATAGCCGGAATGACACGGATTCTGGGACGGCGGGTTCCCATGCGACGTCGGAAATATTCGGTTCCGTGGCGACCTCCACTCCTTGGGTCTTCAACTTTGACGTCTCTTGCCCAGCTGTGGTCACGGTCGCCACATCCTTCCCCGATTCGCGTTTTTCGATCTCAGTCGCGCAGCAGACTAATCCGGCAATAACCCACATGTATCCGTTAACTTGTAGATAGGTCCACCGGTCTCCGAACATATTGGCCGTCATTGCGCAGACGAGCCATCCGATTAGACCCAGACCCAAACCCTTAAAGAATGGATCGCGAGCGTGGCGGAAGAGACGATAGCCTTCCGCGAAGGTTCTTCCCAACAACCATAGGAAGACCAGCAATCCGACGACTCCGGTTTCGACCAGCACTTTGAGGAAGTAATTATGCGTATCGGAGTAATAGCCCTCGGTCCAGTAGGGAACTTTTCGCAAATTCATGTACTCATAGGTATCGAAACCAGTTCCCAGAAACGCATGTTCGTTGAATACTTGCATGGTGTCGGACCAGATCGAGAAACGGGCATTGGCTGAGCCGTCGAACTGACCATTTTGCTGGTCGTACGTCATGCCGACTCTTTGTTCCACCGCTGGTGGAACAATCGTTGTCCATGTGCAAAGAAACACTGCAAGTAACAACAACATCTTCCGTTCTTTGAGAATGCCGATTACAAGGCAACCCACGAGGATTGCGGCATAGCCGCCACGGGAAAGGCTATACATAAGAACTATCGCTGAGAAGGCAGCCAATGCGTAATATCCGACAAGCACCCACTTCCTACGCTCAAACGCCGCCAGGGCCAGCAAAAACGCACTTGCCTGCGAGGCGAAGGCAGCCAGCCCGTTGGCGCCGGCATAACCCATGCTGCCTCCCTCTCCATGCAGATCATCCGAGTAAGTCGAGAAATCCCGATCAGACACCTCGTTCCAGAAGCTCTTGTCCAGTTCCAGGGTCGCAAAGCACATAACCAGTACTATCGCCTGCATCTCTCGCTTGGTCTGCACTACGGACGCCACCAGCAAGAGCATTGCAGGCATGATCATGTACTCCTGCCAGACGCTGAAGCGTGAGTCGCCGGGTAGCGGCGCCCCTCTTTTCAGATACCAGGAACCCATGCAAAGAGAAATGAACGTGAAGAGCGCGAAGACAGCAAGGATTTTTCTCCACGGTGTCTTTGGGAATACCGGTCGTCCGAGCCGCCATTGCCCAATGGCGATGGCGATCAGCATGATGCCGAAGAGGCTTGATCCTAGTGGTAGATCGTTTACGCGGTATCTTATGGTCTGTAGCGGTATCAGAGGCAGCAGATAAAAAATGCCTGCGATCGGACGCCAAAAAATCGTGAGCAGGAGCACGATGATTGCTCCTGTATACAGCACGTAGGGAAGGTAGGATTCCAGGCCGAAATTCATAATGCAGTTCTGGCCACCGTAGCGCATCGATCGGAACTCGAAGTGCCTCTTCGCACGAGCGCGGCTTTCCACTCCCGCAGAGAGTTGCGCGCAAATCGAACCGTCTGAGCCATACGGCTCGTGGCCCGGCGGTCGAAGAAGCTGATGTCGTGCAATTGCGTCAAACCGGTCGCCCAGAGTTGTTTATAGGCTTCATCGCCACGCAGAAAATCAAACTCCGCATAATTGTTTTGAATCGCCCACTCGATGACGGAACTGATCAGCACGGTTCCTACGCCGAATCGGCTATATGCCGGATCTGCACCGGACTGGTAGTAGCAGAACTTTCTGCCAGCGCAAAATCCGTAGAGTGCCGCGATGCGCTTCCCCGAGACTTCCAAGAAGAAGATTCGAGCGTTGCGTTCTGAAGTGAGAGCCCGGATAGCTCCGCCGTGAAAAGCCACAACTTTTGGGTCAAGGAACGTACTCTTGCGACCGCGTCGGTCCGATCGGAGTTGGTGCAGTCGAACCAACTCCTTGAGGGCTCTGGTGATTTCTGATGGATCTTCGATCGCCACGAACTTGAGTTGCCCTTCGCGCTCCAGGCTACGCGTCTGATATCTGAGATTCTTCCGCAGTTTCGGCCGAAGGCCGCTCCAATACTCTTCCCTCGTGCGCGGCAGATGGAAATATGGGCACAAAGACGAAGGAGTCTTCTGGATGCTCATTTGTGCAGCCAGCATGACCTCCTGGAACTGGATGAGTGCGATTGAATCTGGAGAGGCACTCGATAATTCAATGAAATCCCACTCCTGCTGGCGATCGAAGATGACCTTCCGCGCACCTTCGACTGCGGCCGATAAGTGGACCTGGTTAACGAGAAACCCCAGATGATCCGAAGCCACGAATTGGTCACCGAGCAGGCCTAATCTGCGCAGTGCAGGAAATCGCCAGGCTTTGGAGATATAAAGCGGGATCACCGCGACTAGATCTCCGTCATTCCCCCGCACGGTCACGACAAACAACTTGGAGTTCCTGCCAAAGTGCGCCCACCATTGCGAGATCCATTCAAAGCTCAGGAAAACGTTGTTGCACTCCACCGTGTGGAACAACTTCTGCCAGTCCGAAGCTAGGCTGCGCAACTCCGATTCCTCACGGACCACATGGGCCGATACTTCAATATCTGCACGAATCTGCGGGGTGGCGACCATGGGGTAAAAATCAATCCTGTGCAATGTGAGTTTCACGCCGGCTCGACGGCACTAGCTGTTCATACAAGTGACAGGTCTCAGAGGCTATCTCACTCCAAGTTGGGGTCAATGCCTGAGTGTCTTGCAGCCCTTGTACAAGCCGAGCTCGCAAATGTGAGTCAGAAGCAACTCTGATGAGTGCTGACGCCCATTCTGCAACATCGCCGTATGGCGCGAGGAGCGCATTGTGTTCGTGCTGCAGCATCTGTTCAAAAGCAGTCAAATTTGTGGCTACGATTGCCTTGCCGTAACCGATTCCCGTCATCAAGGCGCCGCTGGTAGTGATGTCGGAGTACGGATACACGAGAATGTCAGCACTCTGATAATAGCGGGACAGTTCCTCTACCGACACAAAACGGAAATCAAAATGGACGGACGAGCCGAGGTCCAAGGCAACGGCCTCCTGTTCAATCTGTCTAAGGATACTTTCTTCACCAGTTCCGACAATCCACAGGCTTGCTTGTAGACCTGCCTGCAGCGCCACTTTCCAGGCATGCAGGAGGAACGGAATTCCCTTGTAAGGTCGGATGATGCCTTGGCACAGCACCACGAGCTCTTTGCTTTTTGTCTTGGGCAGTGGAGTCGAGCTGGGATCTGCTTGAGTTTTGTCAGAGAACAACTCACCGTGAGGAATGATCGAAATCCGGTCGTTCTCCACGGTAAATTCTGCGATAAGCCTGTTTTTGGCCTGTTCATCGTGACAGATGATTCTATCCGCCAAACGATAAATCTTGGCATACGCCCGCCGGTGGCGCTGATGGCTGTCGTGTGGCAACACATTGTGCATCGTGTAGACGAGCTTGCTGCCAAAAAGACGAGCGAGCTTGAGAAACCACCGTTCAAACGGCAGGCTGTAGTTCATGAGAGGCACGAACTCGACGTGCACTACGTCGGGTGGCGAAAACATGAAATGGACTGAAAGCCTGATCAGGTTGAAGATGTATTCGACTAGTTTTCCTGCCCGCCGGAGGCTTTTTAACGAGGCCGGAAGATGTCCGGCGAAGTCCAGCAAACCTCTTCGCCGATGAAGTCCTGTTCTCTGGAAGAAGGTCCTATCGTGACTATACGTCGTAACACAAAGTGATACTTCAATCCCGCTCTGCTTGTGAAGCGCGGCACAAAGGTGACCCGTGTAATACGGTACCGTAGGCAGTAAGTCGAGCAGGCAAACACGCAATCTCCGAGCCCGCGAGGCAGTTGCTTCTCGACAACTCAAAACCGAATTGGCATACGCGCTGGATGATCCCACTTTATTCTCCCTTTAAGGAGTACTCTAGAACTAAGCGCCGTGAATCTTCACGATGTCCAATCCGGTTGGATT
>Ga0335069_10006414_pt1 | contig 17110 bp, 27 predicted proteins | sample Lox_Sample_11_FD_206714 | JGI IMG/M metagenome (GOLD analysis project Ga0335069, IMG submission 206714) | Soil microbial communities from Loxahatchee National Wildlife Refuge, Florida, United States - Lox_Sample_1.1 | ecosystem: Environmental > Terrestrial > Soil > Wetlands | place: USA...
GGCGTTACGACCAGGGAGAGGCACTGGAACGCGGTCGGGTAGTCGCAGATCGTCCAGGCTTTGCGGATCAGGTCGTAGACGAAGAGGCGCGTGAGCGGCGTGCCGGAGATGGGCGCGGCGCAGAGGTACAGGGGCGGATTCTGGGACTGGGCGGCGTAGGCGCGGTTCGCCGCGGCGAAGTTGATGCCCTGGACGCCGCCCGCGTGGCTGAGCGGGCCGGCGGCGTCGCCGAAGATCATGGGACGGATCTCTTCGGAGATCAGTTTGTCGTCGACACCGTTGTAGAGGGCGAAGCCCTTGTGCGTGAGCCGGATGACGCCGAAGCCGGAGACGAACTGGATCGTGCGCGGGGCCAAGCAGCCCATGTCCGACTTGATGCGCTGGATCGAGAAGTTCGAGGCGCCGAAGACGCCGCTGATCTGGTAGGCGCTGTACTGCTTGAAGGCGACCAGGGTCGCGGTCGGGGAGATGCCCGTCTCGGCGATGGTGTAGGCGGACAGGCCCATGCCGGTTTGGCCGTCGTCCTTGGCGATGAAGGATTGGTTGGCCGACGGCCAGGAGCCGAGGGGGTTCGTGGCATCGGACATGCGCAGGGACGACGGGCCGTCGAGCGTGGTCGTGTTCGGGGAGGTATTCCAGATCCACACGGAGCCCAGGTGGAAGGCGATGTGCTGGGCGCCGGGCGGCAACACTTGGCCGCCGAGGGCGGTGATGGTGCCCCAGGTGGCGCCGTCCCAGGTGCGGGGTGTTTCGTAGCCGCAGGCGAAGACCTCGGTGTCGACGGCGGTGACCGAGGTCGGGATGACGAAGCTCGACGTCGTGGAGCCGATGAGCGTCCACGGGGTAGTGTCGGTGCGGCGCAGCGTGTTGACGGAGCCGGTGTTCTGGAGCGCGTAAGGGAGCGAGGTGCCGTTGACCTTGTTCAACACGGAGCGGTAGACGATGGGATTCGTCGTGTCCGGGGACGTGGTCAGGGTCAGGGAGCCGTCGCGCGTCGAGAGAGAGCCGTGCTCGTCGAGGAGCATGTTGCGCACGGCCATGATCTGCTGCGGCTTGACGAGGTACGGGTTCGTAACGAGGTTCACGCCCCCGGAGAAGTCGCGCTGGACGATGGCCTGGAGCGGCATTAGTGCGACGGCGACGTCGCCATGATCTGGACACACTTGCGCAGGATGTCCTGGAGCGTGGCGAGGAGCGGGAAGGGAATCCAGCCGGTGAGCCAGCCGAAGATGAAGACGAGCAAGATGGTGGTGACGCCGACGTCCTTGAGGATCAGGCTGGCGACGCGGAGACGCGCGAGCATGCCGTTGATCGCCACCGAGGGGCCATCCGCGTGCATGGCGATGCGGCGCTTCTTCCAGGTTTGGGCGTCGGGCTCGTCGTCGGCTCGTGTCCGCGGATCGTCGGTCGTCATGGGCGCACTCGGTTAGGGGATGTAGACGCGGCCGCCCCAGAGGATCGGGGCGGAGAGGTTGTCGCGGACCTGGAGCCCCTGGCGGAGACCCGGGACGGGGTTCTTGGTCGCGAGGGCCTGGATGTCCTTGGTGAATTCGGTGCGGAGCATCTGGGCCGCTTGGTGGTCCTGCTCGGATTCGCGGACCTTGGCGAGGACGTAGACCTCGATCAGGGGCGTGAGCCCGACGGGGATCTCGATGAGGTCGGCGGCGCCGGTGAGCGGGGTCGGGAGGCGCGAGACCTTCATCATGATGTTGCGCTCGGTGACGAGGGCGCCGCCGGTGTGCGCGACGGCCGTTGTGCCGGCCTGGCCGCGCAGGAGGTTGAAGAAGCCCGTGGCCGCCGCGTTGACGCCGCGGTACAGGATGATCTCGCCCTCGATGTCGAAGAAGCCGTAGGGGCGGAAGGCGCCGGCGGCAGCGACGGGGATCGTGAGATCCGTAGCGCTGATCGTGCCGGTCGTCGTCGTCGTGGCGCCGGTGCGATCGCAGGCGGGCCAGACCTGGAGGCGGGGCTGGGCGTGGATCGAGTGCGGGCCGAAGTAGTACGAGCGGCCTGTGACCAAATTCACAAACAGGCTCTGCCACTCGGGCGCGCGGTAGCAGGGCGTGTTGTCGTACCAGAGCTGCTCGACGCTCAGGGTCGTGGTCGGGAGCTGGTAGAGGTCCATGCCCTGGATGGACGCGAGGCCGACCCAGTCCTGGATGACCGGCGCGGAGGTGGCGATGATGCGGAGGCCGTCGTTCATCCAGCGGAGCAGCGTCGCGAGCGAGTAGGCGGTCCCGTCCTGGGTCGGGTCGTTGTTCGGGGTCGGGTCCGGGATCTGGTCGCGGATCGACAGGATGACCGAGCCGGCGGTCGTGGTGGCAGTGGGCGTGCCGATGGTCTGGGGCATTAGACGATCTTCCGCCAGCGCGTGGTGGTGAGGTCGTAGGCGAGGGTCATGGAACCGTCGGCGGCCACGGAGACGGAGCCGCCGGTGCCGGTGATGATGCGGTTCGCCGCGAGGCTCGCGGCGTCCTGGTTCGTGACGGTGATCGTCGAGGCGCCGACGTTGACCAGGGTCAGGGTGATGCCATTGAAGAGCGGCGCGATGATGCCCGTGAGGTTGATCGGTGCGGAGGCGCTGAGACGCCACAGGCTCGCTTGCTGGGCGTTCGATGGGTTGTAGTCGTTGGTGTTGATGGCCAGGGCCGTCGGGGTGATCGTGCTGAAGGGATCGTGCAGGACGATGTCCGACGTCTCGGCGGCCGTGAAGGTGAAGCCGGTTTTCGTGACGACGACGTCGTAGCGGCCGTCGCCGGCGTAGAACGCATAGGTACCGTCGATGTTGCCGGTGAAGGGGTTCGCGAGGACGGTGAAAGTGTTCGTCGAGAAGATCGACGCCAGGGTCCCGGTGCCAGCCAGGGTGACCGTCACGGTGGGATTTGCCAGCGCGTTACCGGCGTTGTCCTGGACGACGGAGGCGAACTTTTGCACTAGGTGCCTTTGACGGGACGCTGGCCGGCGAGCGCTGCGCCGCGCTTCTCGCGCTCGTGGACACTGGCCCAGTAGGCCATCTCTTCCTGGGCGCCGCGCCAGCGGGCATGCTCTTCGGCGGCGGCGGCGATCTTGGCGGTGATGCCGTTCCGGCGGTCGGCGAGGACGGCTTCCCACTGGTCGAAGGGCATGGGGTGGTAGCCGTAGCGCCAGCCCGTGCGGCCGTAGGGCTTCAAGAGGGCCGATTCGGCCGGGACGTGGACCTTGATCCCTTTGCCCTTGGCGTAGCCCAGGAGGTACTCGCACGCCGGCTTCTGATAGCCGTACTCGGATTCGTGGATCATGTCGACGCCCCAGACGCCGATCTCCTCCATGCCTTCGGCGATCGCAAGGGCGATCATGTAGCTGACGGAGGAGGCGAAGTATTCGCCGAAGTGGGCGGCGAGGGGCTCGATCGGGTACTCGATCGAGTTCGGATAGTCGGGGTTGTGGCGAATCATGTAGAGGGGCATCGGGCACTCGCGCATCCACTTGGCGTAGTCGGTGCCCGGGACCTGGTCGGCGAGCGGGTCCTCGTGCATCTCGAACCAGCGAGTCGCGCGCGGGATGAAACGGTAGAGCTGGTTCTCGCCCCAGATTTCCCAGGACTGGTCGTCGAAGGGGGCCAGGTCCAGGGTCGAGGGGGAAAAGCCGACGATCGCGACCTTCTTGCGGCGCGGTTCGAGGGCATCGTAGACGCAGGTCTTGTATTCGAGCTGCTCGGGGTTCATGGCAGACATGGCGGCGGCTCCGAAAAGACGGCGAGGAGAACGGCGTTCAGGCAGTCGACGGGCGGTTGAATGTGCCAGAGGCAGGCGCGGGCCGTGCGGCCGGCGTCAGCCACGGCCGTCGCGAGGGCGGCCGCGTAGTCGTGCGCCCACTCCGGGAAGGCGCCGTGAGTCAGGCGCGAGGCACCGGCGGCCATGGGCTCGGCGAGGACGATGGCGCGCTGGGCCTCCTGCACGAGGCGGCGAAGGACGACGGACAGGTCGTCGGGGTGCACGTAGGCAAGCGTATAGCACGTGAGGAGGACGTCGGGCTTTTGAAAGTACGGGACGTTCAGATCGTCGAAGAGATCCGCCTGCCAGAGGGCGACGTTCGGGTCGTCATCGAACCAGGCCTGGCCGGCAGCGATGGCGTTGGCGTCGACGTCACAGCCGGAGACGAGCGCATCCGGGAAGCGCTCGCGGATGCGGGCGAGGTTCGGGCCCATGTGGCAGCCCAGCTCGTGGAGGCGCCGCCAGGGCTGGCACGCGGCCAGCGCCTCCAAGAGCACGGTGCGGTGCGGCGCGGCGACACTCGCCTGGTACCGGTCGACGTCGCGCGTCTCCGGTTGACAGCGGTGTCGCCAGAAATCCGTCGCGTCGCTAGATGCTAGGCCTCGCACATCAAGCAGCGTCGATGATGATGTCGACGGACGTGGACGAGGCCACGGAGCCGAGCGACGCGTTGGTCTTGACGAAGTTGACGCGGGCGAACTGGCAGCCCGCGACGATGGGCACGGTGCCGTTGAGCGTGTAGCAGTAGGCGGAGTTGGTCGAGGTCCCGCCCATGACCTTGGAATCGAGCACGTAGACGGTGTTGACGGTCTGCGTGCCGGAGCCCGTCGAGGTGCCGGTGGCGAAGGCCGTCGAGGTCGCCGCTTCGAGCTGGATGATGGGGCCGATGATCGAGCCCGTCGAGGTGGTGTCGGCGATGGTCGCCTTCACGTAGACGACGGCCCGGAAGTTCTTGCGGGGCGAGCCGAAGTCGCCGGCCGAGGAGGTGACGGTCGCCGTCGCGGCCAGAGACGTCTGATCGACGAAGGTCCAGCGGTTGCCGGGGGTGAGCCCGGAGGTCGACGAGGAGGTCGTCGGGGTCGTGACGATCCCCGGGAACTCCGTGACCATTTCGACGTTGTTCAGGATCTGCATCGTCATGATGGCGCCCCCTTAGCCGTTCGAGATGCCCGTCAGGGCCTGGTTCATGCGCGGGTTGATGACCTTCAGGTTCATCGTGACCCAGATGAAGCTGGACAGGATGCGCTGGTTCGAGGGCCGGATGAACGGGTCGACGACGAAGTAGTCGTCCTGGTGGAAGCACGGGTAGACGTACTTCGTGTTCAGGAAGGTCGCCGTCTGCGAGGCGGCGAACTGATCGTGGAGGACGACGGCGTTGTTGAACATCAGGTGGCGCTTGAAGCCCATGCGGGTCGTCTCTTCGTCGCGGATGTAGCGGATGTTGCCGACGAGGAGGTTCCAGTAGGCGTTGAAGCCGAGCTGGGTCATGATGATCGTGTCGACTTCTTCGTTGCCGAAGATCACGTCGCCGTAGGCGTTCTGCATGTCGGCGAGGATCAGGTTGCCGGTGGCGGTGCGGGTGCCGGCGTTCGTCCCGCCCGGCTTCCAGAAGGCGTTCAACGCCACGGAGCGGTCGATCGTCGCGTAGACGTTGGTGTTCGTCTGCACGGCGCTGACGATGGAGTCGAGGTCGAGCGAGGTGTTCTGCGGCGAGGTACCCCAGAGGGCGCGGGACAGCTTCTGGAGGAGCGAGCCCATGGCTGTCTCTTCCTTCGCGGCGATCAGGTCGATGACCGCGCCGGGCCCTCGATTCAGGAGGACGTCGGTGTAGGGGACGGTGATGGGCTGGTTGTAGAACTTCCACTGGAGTTCCGCGGGCTGGATCGAGTCGGTCGCCGTGGTGTCGAGGATCTGGGTGCCCCAGTAGGCGCCGCCGACGGTCTCTTCCTGGAAGACGACGGGCCAGACGAGAGCGGAGCCACCCTGGAGCTTCTTGCCGAGGCGGGTGATGCGCCACCACGTGGGGGACGGCTTGAAGATGGCGTCCGCCAGGATGGGGGCGAAGTACTTCTGCGAGAGGGCATTCGCCGTGTTGACCAGTACAACCGGCGGCTGTGAGACGCTGACGCCAGTAGCCATGAGCCGTGCTCCCTAATGGGCTGGCGTCAGCGACCGCTACACGCGGTCGAGGCCGAAGCCCTCAATAGTCGCGAGAATTTCCGGGTCCCGGGCCGCCGCCAGCTTGGCATCCTCGAAGGTCTGCGGCTGGTCTTGCGGGAGAACCGGGGCCAGGCGCCGCTGCGGCAGTTGGGCCGGGGCGGCGAGTTCTTGCCGGGCGCGCTCGTAGGCGCGCTTTTCGGCCTCTTCGGCTGCTTTCTTGGTGGCGACTTCGATGCGCTTGTCCTTGGCCAGCAGGTCGAAGGCCCAGTCGATGCGGGGAATGTTCGACTGCTTGGCGAAGGTGACGACTTCGTCGGGCGTGATGCCCAGCTCGTCCATCTGCGGCTTCATGGCCGCGAGGGCGCGCTGGTGGAGGTCCTGCCAGTACCACTGCTGTTGCTTGGCGTTCTCCTCGGCGGCCTTCGTGGCCTTGGCTTCGGCATCGCTGGCGCGCTTGTTCGCCGCTTCGATCTGGCGGAGGAGGCGCTGCGAAACCGGGTCCTTGGCAATGTAGGCGTCGACTTCGTCGACCGTGGCGTCGGGATTCTGGCGCTGGACGGTGGCGGCGCGCTGGAGCGCCTGCTCCGCCAAACGGGCGAGTTCCGCTTCGGCCGCGGTCTTGGACTGCTCCCACTCGGCCTTTTCGCGCTGGAGCGCTTCGCGCTCGCGGGCGACGGCGTTGGTCTTGTGCGTGTAGTCCTGCTTACGGAAGAAGCCCTGGTCGCGGAGTTCCCCGAGGGTGGTTTCGAGACCGTCGGCGAGGACGATCTTCTGGTCGTCGGGGTATTGCTTACGATCCGCGAGGTACTCTTCAAGTGTTGCCATGGTGTCCCTCCGGGGGCGCAGCGGGTGCGGCGGAGCCGCGGGTCCAGCGCCGGATCGGGGTCATCATTTAGCCCATGCCGCCCATGCCGGGCATGCCGCCGGGACCGGTTGGTCCGGGGGAGCCGCCGGCCATACCCATGCCAAGCATGAGATCGGGCGGCGGTTGGGGCGGGGCTTCTTGCCGAAGGCCAGATTTGATACCCAGAAGGGTTCGCGCGGCCGCGTGCGCGTCGCGGGCGAGTTTCGGGTTCCACTGGCCCATCTGCGGGATCGCGGACATGATGAGCTTGTAGGCCATGTCGAAGGCCTCTTCGACCTTGCCCATTGCGGCGGAGCCGGGGGGCTTGGGGCCGAGGGATTGCATGGCCTGCATGGCCGCGGAGGTGCCGGAGTCCTGGGGACCGGGCATCGCCATGCCGTCGGGGCCGCCTGGCCCGAGGCCAGGAGGAGGTCCGGCGGCGCCGGCCAGCATCATGGGATTGAGTGGCACGGGCTGGAGGCCCTAGTCCTTCTGGGCAGTGGTGCTCTTGTTCGGCGCGACGCGCGTGTAGGTGCGCGAGGGCGCCGGGCGACCGTCGTTCAGCCCGTGCGTGTAGCCGATGGGATCAGGAGGATTCTTGGGGCCCTTGGGACCTTCGACGCGGTGGGCGCCGAGAGATTCCGATGCTCCGGGCTCGGTGTAGAGGGGCCCGACGAGGCCGGAGCCCTTGGTACTGGGATTCTTGGCCATCATGTTCTCCCTGGTGGAGCAGCGGGGGCCGAAGCCCCCGCGCTCGTGCACGCTTACTTCCGGCGACCCTTCCGACGACCCCGACGCTCCATGGTCCGTGCTCCCTTCTCGGGCGGACACTCCGGGGGGATCGTGCGTACGGCGCGATCACCGATCGGGAGCGCGTCCGCACCGCGTGCGCTCACCCCCGGCCCTGCACGTCGCACGACTAGTGACGACGGTGTTTGCCGCGCTTCTTCTTGCGCAATTTACCCCTCCGTTCCATGTTGAGCGAGGCGGCGACGGCACGTTGCTGCGGCCACCCTTTGTCGCGTACGAGGTGACTGATTTCGCCGCCAACGGTCTGGTCCGGGTTTGGCACAGTACACCTGTGCAGTAGGGGACGATGGATCAGGCGAGTGTGTCAACGTTTTGCACGGCTAGCGGCGGGTGCCGGAGCCGCCGCCCTGGTCGTGCATCGAGGTGCCGAGGAGGGTGCGGCGGATCAGGGCGGTGTCGGAGCCCTTCGGGCGCGATTCGAGGGTCTGGGCCGGGATGTGGGCTTCGACGGCTTTGCCGTCGGCGCGGCCGCGGACGGTGTACCAGTCGCCGCGCTTGTCGACCTTCTCGATGTGGACGCGGTCTTTCGGGTCGAATTCCTTGGTCATGGAAGCCTCCGTTTGTTCAACAAGTGAACACGACTATTTGCCGCCGCCGTGCTTGCCGTCGTACTTGCCCTTCGCCTTCATGTACGCGGCCATCTGCTCGGCTTTGTTGATGCGATCGGCGACGGCGGGCCAGTCGGGCCAACCGAGGCGTTCGAGGAGCGCGTCGCGGTCGATGGCTTTCAGCTTGTACAAGGCGACGCCCAGGCGGCGGAGCAGGGTCTGGGACATCACGGTGAACGACGCCGGATCGACGTAGACGCGGTAGTCGTCCGGCCGCGCAAGCGGCTGCCAGACTGCGGGGGCGAACTTCTCGCCTTCGACGGCGGGGATGACGCGCTCGGTGGTGTAGCCCCAGGCCATGCGGGCGAAGATCATTTCGGCGAGGCGCTGGGCGGTGCGCTGGAGGAGACGGGAGCGGAGGCGCGTGGTCGATTGCGCTTGGCTGATTTCCGTTTCCGTCAACTCGGGCGAGACGTTGCCCTTGCTCGGGGAGCCGCCGCGGGCGCCCTCGAAGCCGAGGAGGCGCTTTTGGAGATCGAGGAGGCGGAGCGGGAAGTTGACCATGTCCGCGGGCATGGGGGGCGGGTACTGGATCTTGAACTCGGAGCCGGGATTGATCTGCACGATCTGGGCCGGGACGCCGGCGAAGGTTTCCCAGTCGAGGCCCGTATTCGTGGTGGCGATGACGATGCCGTTGTTCAGGCGGATGGCGTTCTCGACGACCTGGGAGAGGCCCTTGTCGGCGGCGAGTTGCAGTTCGGCGGTTTGCTGGACGAAGCCCGTGCCCCAGAAGCGACCGAGGGTCGGTTCGAGGACGACGCGGAGGGCGCCGAAGGTGCCGTCGGGGTTGGGGTTGTCGCCGTCGTAGAGGATGACGCCGTTGGCGCCGACGATGCGGCGGCCGCGCGGGTACTTGGGCTTGACCAAGTGGCGCAAGACGGGCTGGCCGGATTCGTCGGTGACGGGGAGACCGTCGGGGCCGCGCATCTCTTCGATCGTTTCCTCGGTAGTGTCGTCGCGGATGAGGCAGTCGAGGACGCGGGCGCGGGCCTTCTTGTAGCCGGGGACGGTGCCGTGGATGAAGGTATCGGAGGCGGTGAGGGGGCCGATGTAGGAGGCGCCCGAGAGACCTTGCGGGACCGACTTCGTATCCTTGGTCGAGTAGGAGTCGTCGGGGCGCACGCGCCAGCCTGAGGTCGGGAACAACCGGCGGAGTTCCTGAATGTCGTAGACCTGCTCACGGATCAGGTAGAGCCAGGCGCGGTCGTCGAGGGCGTCGGGGTCCGGGAGGTAGCGGCGCGGGTCGTCGCCGGTGACGGTGACGTCGCCGAGGCCGCCTTCGCGGTCGGGGTCCCAGCCGACGGCGAGGAAGCCGGTGCCGACGATGAGGGCCCAGAGGGCGCTGATCGTGAGGGCCATGTCGACTTCTTCGCGGACCCAGATGGCGCGGAAGGCGCGTTCGACGATCTCGTCGCGGCCCTGGCGGCGCGGGTCCTTGGTGATGTAGATGCGCAGTTGCGTCTCGGTCAGATCCGACGCTTCGGCGAGGATCAGGGTGCGGAGTTCGTTGGCGACGACCGGCGGACGGAAGGAGGGCATGGTCGTCGGCCAGTGCTTGCCGTAGAACATGTCGAGGAAGTGGTTGTAGTCGTCGAAGCGGGCTTCGTCGCGGCGGACGCGTTCGGATTCCGTGGCCATGGAGTCGAGCCAGTCCCAGAGGTCGGACTCGTGCTCGCGGAGCGGGGCGCGGGCTTGGCCGACGAGGGCGCCGCTGTCGGCGCCGTTGGCGCCCGCGCCCGTGACCATGCCGGAGAGGCGCTGCGAGAGGGTGGGGTCGTTAGCCATGCGTCCCAGCCCTGCCGGGCTGGGAGTGCCCGGTTAGAAACGGCCACCGCGCCCCGTTCACCCTCCATTGGAGGCCCTGAACGCCCAGGCGCTGTGGGACCTGGGCGGCGGCGCGGCGACCGTTCCCCGCGTGAACGTCAGCGGGTGGGACCCCGCGAACCGGGCGGACGCGGAGCCGGCGACAGTGTGTCACGGGGCGGCGACCACGTCAAACATGAAGTGGATGCGGGGCGTCGGGCCATAGTTCCAGATCGCGTGCGGCACTTCGGTGTTGAGGCGGTAGGCGCGGCCGACGCGCAGCCACCAGGCGCCGTCGGGCATGCCGAGGCCGGCGCGCGGGTTCGTCGTGAGCGGGACGTGGACGCGGCACAGCCAGTCCGGGGCTTGGGCGTCGGCGTGCGTGGGGATCGTGTGGCCGGGCATGACAACGGAGAGCATCCGGTGCTGGTCGGCTGCGCCGACGAACCAGCGATCGAGGAACGTGTGCACGAGCGGGTCCGTCGCTTTGCCGAAGTCGTACCAGGCGGGATCGTTGACCATGGCGGGTCGGAGGCCCCCGTCGTCGGCGGGCGTCTGCTGGGGCCACGCGTCGAACGGGATGTCCGTGATCCACGTGATGAGATCGGTCACGTTGCACTCGGCGAAGGGCTCGACGGTGCCGGTGAAGCGGCGGAGCACGGGCTAGGCGGCGGTGCCCGCGGCGTCGCCGCCGCTGGAGGCGTCGCCGGGACCGGCGGCGCCCGAGGCGTCGCCGCCGCCCGGAGACTCGGGGGTCGGGCCGCCGCGGTCGGCGTCCTGGAAGCCGAAGGGGGCGGAGCCGATCGGCGCGCCGGTCGCCGGCTCCAACTCGGCGGTGAGAAAGACCGCGGTCGTCGCGGTCATCCCGTCGCCGAAGGCCACGCGGACACGGGTGTCGGTGACGACGGCGGTGACGGTGCCGAGCATGCCGCCGTGCTTGGTGCGAACGCGGTCGCCGGGATTGTAGTCCATAGGTGGCTCCTAGCCGACGAAGGTGGCGCCGACGTAGAAGGCGAGGGCGTCGTCGAGGCGGCCCTCGGCGTGCTCGTCTTCGCTGTCGACGAGGAACTCGCAGATGGTGCCGATCATCGCTTCCAGCGGCTCGCCGTTACCCGTTGCCAACTTGACGAGAAATGCGCGTAGCGAGGGCGGGAGCTGGGCCAAGGTCTGCGGCGTGAGCCAGTCGCGACGCGCGCTCCATCCGTTCTCGACGTAGCCACTCGGGCTCATCGCCCAGACCGTGGCGCTGCTGCCAGGCGGTGGCGTGGGCCGGGCAGACGTCGATGGTGAGGGGCGGCCGGGCCGGGTCGCGCTCGCGGCCGTGGCCATAGCAGACGTGGCGGAGGAAGCCGGCGCGGCGGGCGGCGCGGTGGCCGACGGTGAGGACTTCGCCGCGGGGGCAGTCGGGGTGGACGCAGCGCCATTCGGCGGCGGGGTCGTAGGCGCGTCCGAGTCCGTCTCGGGCACCTCCGGCGGCGTCGACAGGCGTGCCCACGTCTCCGCGCGGACTTTCGCTTTCCATGTGTCGCGCTCCTCGGGGGTCATCGGGGCCCCGCTAGCTGATCGTGATCGTCGCGACGATCTTGATGGTGACGTCGGCGACGGCGGTGAAGGGCGGGCTCTTGACGACGTCGCCGTAGGGGGCGCCGGCGGCGCGCTGCCCGGCCCAGACCTCGTAGGTGCCGGGGGCGAGATCCGTAAAGACGATGGTGTCGACGGGCGTGGGGAACGCTTGCTCGGCGCCGACGGGCTGGCCGTCGGGTACGGTGCGCACGCCGGCGTACCAGGTGTCGGGGATCGGCTGGTCGCCGGGCACCTGCTGCTCGATGTAGGTGAGGGTCGCGGTCTTGGTCGCCGGCATGGGTTACCTCCGGGCCGCGTAGCGGTCGATGTGTTCGGTGGAGAGCGCGCGCACGGCGGCGCAACGCGGGCAGCGGAACACCCAGTGCCCGGGTTTCCAGTTGGGGCCAAAGGACGGTTCACGCTCCTGGAGCGGGACCATGGGCGTGCCGCAGACGCGGTCGGTCTCGATCTCGACGGCCTGGCAGGCGGGGGCGTGGTACTTAGGCACGGGCCGGCTCCCGCGTCCACGCGAAGCGGCGGCCAGCGCCGCAGGCACAGAGGCGCATCTCGTCGGTGGCGCCGCCCATGTGCTCGATGCCGCGATCGCCGCAGCGCGGACACGGCGTGCCGGCGAGGATGCGGAGCGCTTCGCGCTCGATCTCGACGGGCGCCATCGCTACGTCGTGGTCGAGACGGCCGGCGCGTACACGCCCAGCGTGAAGAGCTGGACCTGGAAGCCGGTCGTCGTGGTGATGGCGCCGGTGGCGCTGGACGTGCCGGCCGCCGGCCCGCGAAGCCACGACACGACGAGCGAGCCGGTCACGCTCGTGGAGGTCGCGTTGAAGCGCGGGAAGGCCATGAGGGGGCCGGGCGAGGTGACGGCGCCCTGGCCGAAGGGCCCGGTGGACGGGATCAGGGCGATCGGCACCTCCTGGGAGGTCATGCCGCCCAGCGTATAGATGCGGTCGCCGGCGAGGGCGGTGGGGCCGCCGCCGGTGGAGCCGGTCGACGAGATCGACCCGGTGTCGGTCAAGGTGAAGTTGTACACCTTGAGCGAGGTGAGCTGCGCGCCGTAGGCGCTGACTTGGAGATCGGTCATCGTTTCCATGAAGGGCTCCTTAGAATTCCATCCAACTCTTGGCGGCGTGGGAGGCCCGGCGCAGCAGCTTGGAGAGGCGGCGCTGCGCGTCGGCGTGGACGTCGCGGGCTTCCACGACCCGCACGCCGGTGACATCGTCGGCAACGGAGAGCTGCGGCGTCGACAGGCGACTGATGTAGTTTTCTTCGCGCGTGCGCAGGGCCAAGAGGAGGGCCATGACGCGGTCGTCGTGGCCGGCTTCGGCCTCGTACTTGCCGTCGTCGGTCTTGGTGAAGAGGGTCAGCTCGTCGAGGAGACCCTCTTCGTGCAGGGTGGTCAGGCCGCGGTTGATGGCGCGCTGGCCGGCCTCGATGAGGAGCGGGCGCGACCAGACGTTCGTCTCCCAGCCGTACAGGCGCGCCGGATTCAGCTTGACGCGATCGGGCTTGCCCCGCCAGCGGTGGAGGTTCGGGTACAGGCAGTGGCGGATCAGGACGTCCTGGACGGCGTGGCCCTGCGGGTACACCTCGATGTTCAATGAGGCCTTGTTGTACCAGAGGCCCACGGCGTTGAGCAGCATGGCGAAGTCGTAGGGCTGGATGGAGCCGTGGATCGAGGCGACCTGTTCGAGCGTCGCCATGTCGATGATCTCGGCGGCGGCGTAATCGCCGCCCGTGCGGCCCTCGGCGGTGTCGGCCCCGATGGCGTAAGCGTGGCCGTCGATGGGCTCGCGCCACACGCGCACTTCGCCCTTCTCGCGGTCGACGAGCTTCCCGCTTTCTAGCGTGAGCCGCCGCGTCGGCGCTTCGACGTCGGATCGCATGGCCATGAGACGGAAGCGGTCGAAGGCCGGGTTGCCCTTGGAGATGAAGGCTTCGTCCGGCGAGGACGGATACTCCTGGTGGAAGTAGTCGACGGAGCCCTGGGTCCGGGTCTGGATCGCCGCGCGCCGCCAGGCGAGCTGCTCGCCGTCGAGGTGGAAGGTCTCGACGAGGAGCTTCTCTTCCTGGTCCCAGTCGTCTGGCGCGAGCGCCGGCGCGCGGCGGTACTCGGGAATCGTGAACCAGGGAATGAAGATGGGCTTGTTGTCGGACTCGCCGCGCACGGCCCGGTTCCACTCCTCGTAGAAAAGGCGGCCCTGGCCGGAGATGCCGTTGGCCGTCGACTCCAGGACCCAGATCGTGTCCGGCAGGTCCGGCATGGCCTGGGACAGGCCGGTGAGGATCTCGGGGTGCGGCCAGAAGGCGACCTCGGAGCAGTGCACGCACGACTGCGTGGTGCCGCGGCCCTTAGCCGCGATGCCCGCGGAGATGACGCGGTAGCGGGAGGCGCCGCCCGGGAACGGGAAGTCGAGTTCCTTGATCTTTGGCGCTTTGATCTTGGGCAGCGGCAAGTAGTCGTAGAACATCTTCGACTTGCCGAAGAGGTCGTGCGAGGTGTCGAGGTCCTGGGCGATGACCAGTGAGTTGGTACCGGGCTGCTCCAGGGTGCGGACGAACGTCAGGGCCTGGAAGAAGGTCGACATGTAGACCTGGCGGCCCTTGAGCACGATGTACCACATCTTGGCGCGGGCATCGAGGTCCGGGGCGACGGTCTGCCAGGCGATCTCCTGCGAGGGGCGGAAGCGCATCGGCGCGATGCGCCCGGACTTCGTGCGGATGTGGAGCCCTTCCATGGCGCGGCGGTAGCGCGCGCTGCGCGCCGTCGCGATGGTGTGGGGCGTCGAGACGAAGGCGGCGGTCGTCACGGCTGGCGCGGCGCTCCGCGCGGGTCCCGCGGCCCGGCCAGTTCACGGAGGATCAACGTCGCCTCGAAGTCGTCCCAGGTCTGGCCGATGCAATGGGCCTCGAAGAGACGTCGGCCGGCGGCGTGCACCGCAGCGAGCAGCGCCTGATCGAGCGACGCGTCGTCGTCCACTACGTCGACTCCTCGTCATCGGTGCGCGCGTGCCGCGGCTTCGAGCCGACGCCTTTGTACGGCACGGCGTTGCGATCGTCCGGGCACCGGTAGCCGCGCTCGGGCGCATTGGCCATGTCCGTCCCGTGCGTCTCGTCGCGCCACCCGGCGTACATCGCCAGGCGCGCCTGATGCGTCGTGCCGTGCCGGTAGCTGCCCCAGCCCTTCTTAGATGCGCTCATTGAGATCCTCCTCGCCCTCGTCGTCGTCCTCGGGATCGTCCTGGGTCGTGACGGGGACCGCCGACTGCATCGGGCCCACCGCCCCGACCGTGGCCGCGGGCGCCACATCCGTCGTCCCCTGCAAGTAGTCCTGGAACCACTGGTACATCTTCTGGTCGTCGCCGGCCCGGTCCTTGGATTCGGCCACCTCGGCGAACAGCGCCTGCCGGTCGCAGTCGATGGCGAGCTTCAAGATGACCGCCGCCTGCATGTCCTGCTTCATCGCCTCGTAGCCGCCGAGGAGGACGTCGCGCATGCGCGACCAGCCGGCGGGCCGGCCTTCGGCGTGGAAGAGGTCGACGACCGGCGCGAAGCGGCCGACGCGCATCGGGTGCACGAGGTCGCGGGGCGTGCCGTTCGTGTCACTCACGGCGTCGCCGCCCGGAGCGCTTTGATCGCCTCGATGTCGCTCACTTTCCAGAAGCCGACCTCGCTCATGTGCACCATGGGCGTCGGGCCCTGTCCGAGCGCGCGCAGCGCGCGGCGATACTCGCGCTCGGCCGCCCACACCTTGCGTTGGCTCTTTCGCCGATCCCGCTGCCGCTTCGTCATCGCCCGACGCGCTCCCGCTGCCGCGCCTGCATGCGCGCTTCGCGGTACGCGACCTCCTCGTCGCTCAACGCAACGATCCGCTCGCGATTGAGCAACGCCACCCCCTCCGCGACCTGCTGCGCCAACGCCCGCATGTCCTTGCGCATCACCGTCCAGCTCTTGTAGACGAAGTGGTACAGCACGAAGGCCGTCGCGGCGACGGTCGTCACCCACAGCGCGAGCGACACGCCGACGAGCACCGCCACCAGCGTGACGTCAGTCATCGGCCGATGCTGCGCGCGCCCGCCGGGCCTTGTCAAGGTTTAGGCGCCCTTGGAGGGCGGGCTTCGGGCCCGCGCCGTAGTGGCACCGCAGCCACTGTCGGTACTGGGCATAGCCGTGGCGCACGTTGTACGTTGCCACGATCGCCGCGACCTTGTCGGGCCCGAGCAGCGCGGCGACGCGCGGCACCTCGGCCACGAAGACCGCGGCCCGCCGGGCCTGCGACCGCGCCCGCGCCCGCGCATGCGAGACCTCCCACGGGCGCAGCACGCCCGCCCGCATCGCCGCCCAGATCTTCTTCAAGCCGCGCTTCTTGATGACCATGTAGTTGTGGTACTTGCGCTGGGCGAAGTCGACGTGCGGCAGCGCGCGGTAGCAGATGGGGCAGGGACCGGACGAGCGCGGATCGGTGCGCCAGTTGACGCCGCGCAACCGCCCGCCGGTCTTCGACCGCTCACGCCGCGGGCGCACCACCGCGACGCCGGGCCCGATGGGCACTGCCTCGGTGCCACTGCGCGTCCAGCGCCGCCGCTGCTTGACGAGCGTCGCGATGTCGCGGCGCAACGCGCGGACTTCGTCGACGGTCAGATCGGGGTTGCGGTGCAGGCCGCGCGCCAGCGCTTGCCAGGCGCGAATCGCCTCCGGCGTCGCCGCCGCAGGCAGCTCCGCCCCCGACGTCGCGGGCGCAATCGCCGAGGGCGGAGGTCCGACAGGAGGACGCGCGGCCTGCGATGGGCGTCGCATGCCGTCAGGCCGCACCATACGTGGGGTTCACCGTCGCTGTCAAGCCCTACCTGCGGTATCCCGTACCTGGTAGACCCGGATCTCGAAGTGCGTGCCCGGATCGGCGGTCAGCTCGACCGGCAGCGTGTGGTGGTACACCGGCGTCATCCCCGTCTGCTGCGAGAAGATCGCAATATCCTTGATCGTCTGGTGCACGATCGGCACACGTACAAGGAGGAGCGCCTCGTTGCCCAGTGCCGCCATCGCCGCCCGCGCCTCCGCGTCGTCCATGGGCGTCGCCCTCCTGTACTGCGGAGCGTACTGTGGCCGAAGGCCCGGCGTCAAGGGCGAAGAAGTCAATGATTCCGCATAGTTACATGTAGTCGCCACGAATGGGAAAAAATTTTCTCCAACTCGATCCGTGGGCCGCGCCGCAACGCGGCGGAGGCCCCGGGCCCGGCTCGCCCCCTTCGGGGGCGGCAGTCGCATGACGCGGCGCAGCATGGCACGCGGTTGCAACGCGGGCGGACGCGCACCGGGTGAGTCTTCCCGCCCTTGATTCACCCCCCTCGCGCGCGGCGCCTGGCGCGCGCACGTAGCGCGCCGCGCGTCGGCCCGGGCGCAGGAGGATTGCTGCGCAATCCCGCGGGCGTCAGCGCATAGGGTGAGGGCTGCCGATTGGCGGCGGCCGACGACGACGCAGCGCAGCAACGACGACGACGGAGGGCGCGTAACATGGCGGAACGCAAGGCGGTTGTGGACGTGGGCGACTGCTGGGC
>Ga0335069_10006415_pt1 | contig 17110 bp, 17 predicted proteins | sample Lox_Sample_11_FD_206714 | JGI IMG/M metagenome (GOLD analysis project Ga0335069, IMG submission 206714) | Soil microbial communities from Loxahatchee National Wildlife Refuge, Florida, United States - Lox_Sample_1.1 | ecosystem: Environmental > Terrestrial > Soil > Wetlands | place: USA...
ACTCGCGAGGCTCGGCAGATTCAAGACGGGGAAGAGTTGCATCTACGTAAGGACGCTCGCCGACGTCGACCTGAAGGTGCTGACGAAGATCGTTGCGGGTGCTGCGGTGGCACGCAGGCAGCGGCACTAGCAGTCCAGCCCGTAGTGCAGGGCGTCGCCGATCGTCGATTCATCGCACGACTTGCTGCGCTGACGCGAACCATCTGCGGCGACGTTGCCTGCCGGGCCTCAAGGCGGATTAGCCCTGGCCGGCCGGCTCCGGGCACCCGGGCGATCGATTCAAATTCCCGGGAAGCGGACGTCCACATCGCACCACGGCGATTGCCGGATCCTCAGCACCGGGTGTCGAGCAGCGTCCAGGGCTGACTACGCCAGAGACGCCTTGAACAAGGCCAACAGCCGCCCCCAAGCCTTCTCCGCCTGTTCCTGGTTGTAGACCTGGGAGTCCGGCGGGCACCAGCCGTGCAATGTGCCTTTGTAGACCTCTATCTCCGCGGGCAACTTTGCCTTGGCGAACGATTCGCGCAATACGTTCTTGGCCTCCGGCTGCTTCTGATCATCGTTCTCCGCGATCGCAATCAAAAAGTGCGCTCGCATCTGCGGAATCAACCGATGGGGGCTGTCAGGTTTGTCGGTCACGAGTCCGCCGCCATGGAAGGTCGCGCCGGCGCCCACGCGGTCGGGAGCAGCCGCAGCTGTTTCGAATACCAGCGGGCCGCCCATGCAATAGCCCGTAGTGCCGATTCTCCGCTTCCTGTCTGTCGCGCCCTGTCCATCCAGGTAAGCAATAAATGCCTTTGCATCCGTCTCGGTCGTGGCCGGCGTCAACGAACTCATCAGGCCCATCAGCGCCTGGCGGGTCGGCGGGTCATTGAAGTCCGGATGTTCCGGGGCGGTCGGCGCATGCTTGGTGCGATAGAAGGGATTGACCACGAGCACGGAGTAGCCAGACTCCGCAAGACGCTTGCCCATCTGGCGGAACGCCGGGCGCAGCCCGAAGATATCGGGCCATACCAGGACGCCGGGGTGCTTGCCCTTGACTGGATGGACGAGGTAGGCGTCAGCAGTACCATCCGGTGTCTTGATTTCGACCTCGGTTTCGCTCGTCTCAGCCGCGTTCGCAACGGGCGGCAGCGTCGCCGCGAGTGTCGCTCCAAGCGTCATCGCGCCGAACTGTCGGCGCGAAAGCCCGCGCGATCGCAGGTTGTACTCAATCATGTCCTCAATTGAGTCGCTGTCGCACATCGTCACTCTCCCGCGGCAGGTCGTGCCCTGCTGCCGATGTTGCCCCGATCTGCGCGTACGCCGCAACTGGCCAAGCGCCTGCCTTGAGGATCGCGGCACTGTTCGAAGGGATGCCGCGTCATCGGGACGCGTCCGCCGGCCGAACCCGGCCGGGAGGTGCCAGTCCCCTGCATGCCCTCTGCTTTCTCACACCGGCCGGTCACGCCGCCGGCACCTATAATCGGGCAATGCCGAGGGCGTGATAGCGGGAGTAGGGCAATGACAGATGCTGCGCACACGCCGACCAAGATCCCGCGAACCGAGATCAGCGGACTCGAGCGACCGAAATGCCGAGTCATATTCCCGGCACCGAAAGGCGGTTGGTCCGAGCCCGCATTGTTTGAATGGGAACTGAAAGCCGAGTCGTGGACCGACGAGCATCCGCACACGGAGTACAACTTCGTGCTGGAAGGCCGGCTGTTCGTGGAATCCGGAGGCGTAACGGTCGAGGCGCAGGCGGGTGACGTCGTCCGCGTTCCTGCCGGAACCGCCGGCAGGTACTGGGCGCCAACGTACGCGCGCCTCTTGGCGATCTATGGGCCCAGTCAAGGCGGGCCGAGCAGATCCCTGGGATACGAGCGACTCACCGGTCATCCCGGATCGAAGGAAGAGCGCGATCCGACTTAAGGTCAGCCCGTACCCTCGCAGCCGGACGGCGGAAACGGGCATTGCGGGCATCCGGGCGGTGTCGGCCGGGGAAGGTCGGTCGATCGAAGGGCTCCGTGAACCGGTCGCCGCTCGAGGGATCCCCTGTCAGCGCTTCCCCAAGGCTCCTCCGCCCCGCCGAGCTGAAGTCACCTTCCGAACCTGCGCAGCGCGCAGCTGTGTGCTGCGCCGCAGCGAAGTTCGAATGGAGGCAGTGACGCCTGAAGGGCCGAAACCACCGTCCGGTCAGGCGATCGCGACGCCGATGACGCTTGGGGCCGCGAGGCGCTTCACGCTGTGCTCCGAACGGACGCGGGTTAGCACCATGCAGATCGATGACGAGCTCCTGATGCGCTACGCCGACGGCGAGCTCGATGCCGGCGAGCGGGCGCGGGTCGAGTCGGCGATCCAGGCGGATCCCGCAGTCGGCCGCCGCGTCGCCGCCTTTCGGGCGCAGCGCGAGCGTCTCTCGAAGGCTTTCGCGCCTCAGCTCGAGGAACCGGTCCCGGATCGCTTCCGACAGATCGTCGCGCAGGCGCGCGCTGCGTCGGCCGCGAAGGTCGTCGACCTCGGCAAGCGACGCGGCGCCATGGGCCTTCGCGAGCGAGTCCGTTCCTGGTCCTGGCCGGAACTGAGCGCCGTCGCCGCAAACCTCGTGCTCGGCGTTCTGGTGGCCCACCAGGTGGCGCGCAACGGCGACGAAGCCCTGCGCGCCGGACCGAACGGCCTGGTCGCCGGTCGCGCTCTCGCGCAGGTGCTCTCGACCCAGCTTGCGAACACGCAGCCGGAGAGCGCCTCGGTGCGCGTCGGGCTCACGTTCGAGAACCAGCGCGGTGAGGTGTGCCGGACCTTCACCCAGCGCCACGGCGCCCTGGACGAGTTCGCGTGCCGCAGCGGCAACGAGCGGCGGGTAGATCTCGCGCTGAGCGGTTCCGCCCACCCGAGCCCGACCGAACCCGGGTCGGTGCGCACCGCTGGGTCCGATCTGCCTCCCCAACTTCTGAAGGCCGTCGAGGCGCAGATCCGTGGCGAGCCCTTCGATGCCGCCGCTGAAGCCGAGGCCCGGCAGAACGCCTGGCGCGGCCGGTAGGTCCCGGGCACGTCACGATGGACGCAGGCCGCGGACATTCGGCTATCCTCTGATGACGCGCGACGTCTGCGCAGGGCTCGCGCGCAGCAGCGCGGCAGCGCGGCCAACGACCCGCCATGGTCCCGGACCGGTTCCGCCCGCTGCATCGCAGCGCTGCTTGGCGGCCGGTGAGCAAAGCGGCAGCGGGTCGAGCGACGCTTGACGGGCGAACGGGGGCCAATCACATGCTGAACCGACGAGATGCGCTCACGGCGATGTTCGGGATGATGACGCTTGCGGGCGCAACAGCCCAGGGAGGCACATTGAGCAACCGCGAGGAGCGCAACAAGCGCAACGCCATCGCGTTCTACGACCTGATGTTCAACCAATGCAAGCCGAGCGAGGCGGTCGACAGGTACGTCGGTGCCGTCTATGTCCAGCACAACCCGGGCGTGGCGGACGGCAAGGCGGCGTTCATCGAGTACTTCACGAGGATGGCCAAGGAATATCCCGGCAAGCAGGTCGAGTTCAAACATGCCTTTGCCGAGGGCGACTTCGTCATCCTGCATTGCCTGCAGCACTGGCCCGGTGATCACGACTGGGCGGGAATCGACATCTTCCGCCTGGATGCCGACGGCAGGATCGTCGAGCACTGGGACGTGCTGCAGATCGTTCCCGAGAAGTCCGCCAACGCCAACGGCATGTTCTGAGGAGCGGCGTTCCGGGCCGACGGAGATCGCGGGCGGCGCGCGACCGCTCGTGAGTCAGTCGACCAAGGGACGCAATCCGGTCGCGCGGCGCCTTGATCCTGCCGCCCTGGCGCAAGGCCCGACTCACGTCACCGGCTGAACTTCCGCGAGCTCATGGCGCCGATCAACAGCGCCGTTTCGGACGCCGTATGGCGATGGCAGACCGTCCGGGCGCAGCCGGTCACGACGCGTTCTCTTCGTCCTGCTTCACGAGATGTTCTTCAGGTCTGCGGGCCGCTCTCGGGCCCGCTTGTCGCCGTCCAGCTCGAACCACATCGCGTTCAGGATCGCGAAGGCGCACGCGAGGCCGAGTCCCAGGATCCAGCTGAAGTACCACATCGTTGCGCTCAGTACGCCGTGTTGGCGTTGCTCTCGATCTGGCTGACCGTTACCGGGCCGCGAAGGACGCGGTACACCCAGGCCGTGTACCCGAGCACGATCGGCATGAAGATGCAGACTGCGATCAGCATGATTCCGAGAGTGCGGGGGCTGCTGGATGCGTCCCAGACCGTCAGGCTGCTGGACAGGTCCGACGACGAGGGCATCAGGAAGGGGAACAGACTGACGCCCACTGAACCGATGGTGCCGGCGATTCCGACCGCGCTCGCGACGAAGGCGAGACCTGCGCGGCGCATCCGCGTGAGCGCAACCGTCAGCAGAGGGCAGAGCACGGCAGCCGCGGGGACCAGCCAAAGGGCGGGCCACCGCTGATAGTTCGTGAGCCACGCGCCGGAGGCGCGCACGACCGTCTTCGCCAGTGGGTCCGGAGCGCCGCCCGGAGCCGCGCCGCTCAGGATGGCGTATCCGAGATCGCTCCGGGCGAGCCAGATTCCGGCGATCAGCAGTGAACCGCACCAGACGAGGCCGGTCATGCGGCCGATCGACCGGGACCGCTGCGCGACCGCGCCGTCGGTCTTGATCGCGAGATACGCCGCGCCATGAGTTGCGAGCATCGCAACGCTCACAACCCCGGCAAGTACCGCATAAGGCGCAAAGAGATCGAAGAACCCGAAACCGTAGGCCGCGCGCAAATAGCGGTCGTAGCTGAACGGGACCCCGAGCAGCAGGTTACCCATCGCAATACCGAACACCAGCGAAGGAACGAAGCCGCCCACGAACAGCGCCCAGTCCCAGGTGCTGCGCCAGGCCGCGCCCGGCAGCTTGCTTCGGAACTTGAACCCCACCGGCCGGAGAATCAAGGCGGCCAGAACCAGCAGCATCGCGAGGTAGAACCCGGAGAAGCTGGCGGCGTAGAGCAGTGGCCATGCCGCGAAGATCGCGCCACCGCCGAGGATCAGCCACACCTGATTGCCCTCCCACACCGGCCCGACCGCGTTGATCGCGACCCGACGCTCGCTGTCCGTACGGCCGACGAAGGGCAGCAGCATTCCAACCCCGAGGTCGAAGCCGTCGGTCACGGCGAATCCGATCAGCAGCACCCCGAGCAGCAGCCACCAGATGAACTTGAGCGATGCAAACGCGAGCGGCATGGCATCACCTCAGGAGGCGCGACCCGCGGCCACGGGCTCTGGTGCTCCGCCACGTGCCGGGGAGTCCTTGATATCGGGCCCGATGCGGATGTACTTGGCCAGCAGGTAGACGTCCAGGATCGCAAGGATCGAGTAGAAGACCACGAAGCCGGCCAGACTGAGGACCACACTGCCTATCGGGATCGGTGATACCGCCAGGAACGTCGGCAGCACGCCTTCGATGGCCCACGGCTGGCGCCCGTGCTCGGCGACGAACCAACCCAGCTCCGCGGCGACCCACGGGAGAGGCAGCGCGTAGAGAGCCACCTTCAGGAACACCCTTCGCTCGGCGAAATGGCGCTTCGCCGCAATCCAGAACCCATATGCGAACAGGGCAATCAAGAAGAACCCCACCCCGACCATCAGGCGAAACGACCAGAAGAGCGATGCAATATCGGGCACCGTATCCCACGCCGCCCTGTCGATCTGCTGCGGCGTCGCCTGCGTCGGGTCAGCGACGTACCTGCGAAGCAGCAGCGCGTAGCCCAGATCCGTCGTGTGTGCCTCGAGCGTCGCTCGCGCCGCCTGGTTGTCCGGATTGCTCCTGAGATCCACGAGCGCAGAGTAGGCCGGAAGGCCACTGACGATCCGCTCTCTGGCCTGGGCGACCAGCTCCGTAATCCCGGGAACCGGGGTATCCAGCGACCTCGTCGCGATGAGGCCGAGCATCCACGGTACCCTGATCTCCGCATCGGTCCGGCGCGCTGCCTGATTGGGAATTCCGAAGAGGACGAAGGAGGCCGGCGCGGGCTCCGTGTGCCACATGCTCTCCATCGCCGCGATCTTCATCTTCTGATGCTGCGTCGCGGTGTAGCCGCTCTCATCGCCGAGCACGACGACGGAGAGCGCAGCCGCGAGCCCGAAACTCACCGCGACCGTCGCTGAGCGCTGCGCGAACTCGACGTGCCGGCGACGCAGCAGGTAGTAGCCGCTGATCGCCAGCACGAAGAGCGCACCCGTCACGTACCCGGCGCTCACCGTGTGGACGAACTTCGATTGCGCCGCCGGGTTGAAGATCACGTCGAATATGGAGCGCAGCTCCATCCGCATGGTGTCCGGGTTGAACTTTGCCCCCGTCGGATTCTGCATCCAGGCGTTCGCGATCAGGATCCAGAGCGCGGACAGGTTGCTGCCGATCGCCACCAGCCAGGTCACGACGACGTGCTGCAGCGTCGACAGGCGCTCCCAGCCGAAGAAGAAGAGCCCCACGAACGTCGCCTCGAGAAAGAAGGCCATCAGCCCCTCGATCGCGAGCGGCACGCCGAAGATGTCGCCGACGTAGTGCGAGTAATACGCCCAGTTCGTGCCGAACTGGAATTCCATCGTGATTCCGGTCGCCACGCCCATCGCAAAGTTGATGCCAAACAGAACGCCCCAGAACCGGGTCATGTCCCGCCAGATGACCCGGCCGGTCATGACGTAGACGCTCTCCATGATCGCGAGCAGGATCGACAGGCCGAGCGTCAGGGGAACGAACAGGAAGTGGTACAGCGCCGTCAGGGCGAACTGCAGACGCGACAGGTCCAGAACGCCTTCGGCGATCATCTGGTCGCCTCCACATGCTTCTGCTGCGGGGGTAGGGTCTTGCCGACCACGGCCGCCGCCGCCGAGTCGGCGTCCGCCGGTGGCGGATCGATGGCCCGCACGACGAACACGTACAGCGCGGCGAGCAGCGTCAGCTTCACCATCACGGCAAGGAAGAGCTGGCGTCTCAGGTGCCTGAGGGGCTGCCCCTCGCTCATGGCCCGCACCTCCGACTCGTGGGGACTAGAGCATACGCACGGCACCCAGCGATTTCTACACGAGGCGCATGCGGGCGGGCAGCGTGCCCGGGCGTTCGACCCGGGTGGCGCCGCTTTTCAGATTACGCGGCCGCGGGGCGTCGTCGGTGCGGAGCAGACGTCCGTCACCGGCGCCAAAGACGCAGCTTCACGCCCTGTGCACGCCTGCATCTGCACCGGGTGATTTCCAGTCTGCACGCGATGCCGTCGACACAACTCGCGCGTCACCGCTGCGAAGGGCGGCCGCCGCGAACGACGCTGCAGCACTCGGCGGCACTCGACGTCGAGAGCCTCGCCCGGCTCGGCGGCCAGCGGCGCCTCAGGCACCGATGAGCCCGATGCCACGTGCCATCAACGAGGCGCAGAGCAGGATCAGCACGATGCCCGCCAACTCCGCGTGCAGGATCGTGCGCAGGGCGCGGAGCTTCGACGGGGCGACGGCGGGCGCCGACCCCTCCTTGAGCGCCGCGCGCCAGGAAAGAAACTCCACGGTCGGAACGATCGAGAGCAGGCCGATCGCGATGAACAGCGCGATCTTCGCCAGGAACGGGACGCTGTGGAAATAGTAGGCGGCGCCCTTCTCGAAGTAGACCACCCGCAGCAGCCCCGCGGCGAGGACAAGGCCCGCCGATGCACCATAGACCATGTCCGTCAGCAGCAGGCGTCGGGCGGCGGTGACGTTCAACTCGCCCTTCAGCAGGGCGAACTCCACAGCCAGTGCCGCCGCGACCGCAAATGCCGCGACATGGTGGAGGAACGCAAACAGCGCAACCGTCACACGACCGAATTCCATGGCCGGTGCCTCGCTACGTCTCCCCTGCGGCTCGAAGCGTCGCTGGCCGGCCGCCGCGCGGAGCGCCTTGTCGCGGTCGTTCGTTGCGCCGGCCTGCCCCTGCTGGCGATCGGCAAGTCCGAAGACCCGTCCCCGACGCAACCGGCAAGCCATCGAATCACGGGCCAGAACTGATGCCCGCCTCCGAAACCACGGGCTGTTCCTCGCCTATGGTATCGCACGGAAAATGGAGTGCCCCTCGCGTCCGACGACGACGCCAAGAGCCTCCGGCAACGGCGTTGCTGCACCGCAGCGAACGGCGATGAGCGTTGGCAGGCTCGAAGAATCTACAGGTGCCGGTGCGACCGACCGAGATCGCTGAACGTCCACCGACAACCATCCGGGCAGCCAACGCTTTGATGTGCGACACGCAATTTTTCGAACGGCCGTCGGATGATGGCTGGGCGGATGATGACGACGGCCTGCTGATGCCGACAACAGCGTTCCGCGGGCATTGCCGCGTCACACGGATTTCCGGGGATGCTCGGTGTCGCCGGCGCCCGATGCGCCCGGACCCTGACGGACGCGCAAGGGAGACAAGATGATCGAGGACAAGCTCAACGCGCTCTTCGGTGATGAGCAGCCCACCCAGTTCGGATCCGGCTGGTGGAGCGGAGTCTCGTCGGCGTTCTTCGGCATCCTCGCGTTCGGTGCGGTCGTGTGCCTGCACTTCCCGCAGTTCCTCACCTCAGCGAACCTGCGCCCGTTCTACCCGATGCCCCTGATGCGCCTGACGATACAGGCCGTCATCGTCGCGGCCATTGCGCTCGGCGTGGCATCCGCGATGCTGCGCCAGAAGAAGGTGCTGGCGCTGACGGGGATGCTGTGCGCGCTCGGCGCCACGCTCCTCGGTGGGGCGAACGTCGCGATCAACGCGGACCTGCCTCGAGGCCCGTCGATCGGCCTCGACTGGTTTCTGCTCGACATGCTGCTGATGACGCTGGTCTTCTCGCCCATCGAGGTGCTCTGGCCCGCGTATCCCAAGCAGAGCGTGTTTCGCAAGGAATGGGTGACGGACATCGGCTACTTCCTGTCCACGCACCTGCCGGTTCAGGTCACGACGTTCCTGATCCTGCTGCCGGCGACCAAGCTCACGGCCTACCTGAACGTGCCTGCGCTGGTCACCGAGGTCGGCCGGCTGCCGTGGCCCGTTCAGTTCCTGCTGGCGGTGCTGGTCGCAGACCTCGCCGAATACGCGATCCATCGCGCCTTCCATGTCGTTCCATGGCTGTGGCGCTTTCACGCCGTTCATCATTCGTCGCCGGCGCTTGACTGGATCGCCGGGTCGCGCTCGCATCTGTTCGACGACCTGGCCGTCCGCGGCTTCATCCTGATCCCGATGATGCTGGTGTTCCCGCATGACATGATCGTCGCCTACCTGTTCTTCGTGAACCTGCATGCCACGTGGACGCACTGCAACTTCGGGCCGACGATCAGGTGGCTGGAGCCGTACCTGATCCAGCCGCGGTACCACCACTGGCACCACACGTCGCAGAAGGCGGCGATCGACAAGAATTTCGCGATCCACTTCCCGTGGATCGACCGGCTGTTCGGCACGCACTACCTGCCGGAGGACGGCCGTTGGCCGGACACCTACGGCGTCGCCGGGGAGAAAGTCCCGGCGGGCTTCTGGGCGCAGTTCTTCTATCCGTTCTTCCCCGGGAAGCGGGCGGCCGCTAGAAGCTGAGTGAAGCGAGCGGAATGTCGCGCGGCAGCTCGACACCACTGCTCGTCGCCTTCACGAGGCCCATCGCCTTCATCGCCTTGACGGCCATGAAGCCGAAGTCGTACTCCGAATCCTCGTGCGAGAGGCGCAGCAACCATGGCGAGTGGTGGTGGTTGTTCTGCAGGCACGCGCTGAAGGTGGCGGTCACCGGCAGCCAGTCCGCGATGTTCATCGCGTTGTCGCGCGCGTCGTCGTAGCGCCGCGACCCGAACCGGCGATCGTGCGTCCAGTAGTTCTGGATCATGTTGACCCAGAGCGCGAAGACGCGCATCAGCAGCCACAGGGTGGCCGCGAACCGGACGTCGCCGACGCAGACGGCCAGCAGCCAGAAGTTGAAGGCCTGCGACAGGACCGCGTAGACCGGGTTTGAAACGAGCCGGATCGGCCAGGACTTCAATATCTCATCGTCGGCGACGTTCACCTGAGTCCGGTACGGGAACAGGCAGAGGTAGAGCGTGCGCCAGAAGCCGTCCGACCCGAGCTTGTTGGGGTCGCCCGGGTGGTCGGCAAACTTGTGGTGCAGCCGGTGGCGATTGACCCAGCTGACGGGATTGACGTAGATGCCGAGCGTGTTGTTGAGGACCGTGATGGCCTGGATGAACCACGGCCTGTAGTCCAGCGCACGATGCGCGATCCCCATGTGGATGACGCAGGAGAGGTACACGCCAGCGATGAACCAGTTGGCGAGGAAGTAGGCGGCGCCGACCATCACACCCAGCCACGGGCCGAGCGCGGGCGGCGCCATCACGGCGCATGCGCAGCCGTAGCCCAGGATGATCGCGTAACCGGAAACGTTGTAGGTTCTCACCGGCCAACCTCATGGGCACCGAGCTCGAAGGATGCTACTTCAGTTTCCAGCACGGCGCAGGACGACGAGCGTTTCAGGCTGGTCGTCCCGCTTCAGCGACGTCACCCAACACTGGGGAGCGCGTGTGCCAGTCGGTGAGCTGCTGGTAGCCATGCGCCAGCGCGAGCACGCGCGACTCGGCGAACCGCGGTCCCGCGATCTGCAGCCCGACAGGCATGCCGTCCCGGGTGAAGCCGCAGGGCACCGAGATCGCCGGCAGGCCCAGCACGTCGAACATGTGCGTGTTGCGGATCTCGACCGGGATCCCGTCCGGCGGCAGCGGTGGATCGAGATAGCCCGATTCGACCGTCATTGCCGGGATCGCGGTCGTCGGCGTCACCAGCAGGTCGACGCTCAAGAACGCGGCGTCAGCGCTGCAGCGCAGGCGTTCCATCTCCCGTCGGGCGTTCAGGTAGGCCGCGGCGGATATGCCTGCCGCCCACTCCAGGCGTTTGCGGGTCATGGGCTGGTAGAGCTGCGGTGTCCGGGTGAAGTACGGTTGGTGGAAGGCGTAGGCTTCGGCCGAAGCGATCGTCATCAAGACGTTGCTGTACGGCAGCTCCACCTCGCGCACGCCGGCGCTGATGCTGGCAAGTTCCCCGATCGCCGTGTCGAGTACCGCCTCGACCTCCGGGTCGAGATTGTCGAAGTAGGGCCGGCGGACGAGGCCGATCCGCAGCGGTGCTCTCCGCTCGCTCAACGCGCTCGCGTGGGGTTCCTTCGGCCGGTCGACGCTCGAGGGCTCGAGGGGGTCGTAGCCGGCGATCGCCTCCAGCAGCAGAGCGGCATCCGTGGCCGTGCGGCAGAGCGGCCCGACGTGGTCGAGCGACCATGACAGCGGGATGACGCCGCGGGTGCTGACTCGCCCGAAGGTGGGCTTGAGGCCAACGACACCGCAGTACGCGGCCGGCTGGCGGATGGACGCCGCGGTGTCCGTCCCGAGCGCGCCGATGCAGAGACCGGCTGCGACCGCGGCGGCTGATCCTCCGGACGAACCGCCGGCAATTCGCTCCGGATTCCATGGGTTGCGGACCGCACCGTAGTGGCTGGGCACGGAGGTCCCGCCATAAGCGCACTCGTGCATGTTCAGCTTGCCGAGCAGCACCGCACCCGCCGCCTTGAGCCGACGCACGACTTCCGCGTCTTCCGCCGGAATGCGGTCCTTGAAGACGGCGCTGGCAGCGGTCGTCCGGGTGCCTGCGGTATCGATCAGGTCCTTGAGCGCAAGCGGCATGCCGTGCAGGGGACTGCGCCAGTGGCCTCTGAGGATTTCGGCCTCCGCCTCCGCCGCCTGCCGCAATGCCTCCTCGGCCGTCACCGTGATGAACGCGTTCAGCGCGGGATTCACGCGTTCGATGCGAGCGATGCAGGCCTGCGCGAGCTCGACGGGAGAAACAGCCCTTCGCCGCAGCAACGCCATGGCTTCGACGAGCGTGAGTTGCGTGAGCTCGGTGGGCCGCCCGGCCGGACTGACGTCGGTTGTCATCACGTCTCCCGCGCCGCGCGCGGCGGCTGCCCTGTACACGTCGCGCCGGACCCGCAGTCGTCCGGCCACGGCTTCAATGTGAATCCCGCGAACGGCAGGATACGTCTGGCGGGATGTTGGTCGCTTGCTGCGGGTTTCTGCAGACGCATGGTACTGACGTCGGCAGAAACGGGGGAAGTGCTCCGCAGTGTGGACCGTCGCGCAACCCGCACTCGGCCGCAGCGAGTCACCCCCTCGGGGACAACGCGCGACAGGTGACTCGCAAGCCACCAACTCTTGGGGCGCAGCGTGAGACGGCGACCCGCGTCCCGGGACCAAGATGCAGGGTCGACGCTGGCGCGAATACGGGTGACACGCGGGACCTGTCGCGCAGGACTCCAGCGGAAGGATCGCCCAGGGTCCCCGGTCCGCGGCAGGTGCTTGGGTGATGCGTGCGATCCAGGGAATCGACCTTCACGGCTACAAGAGCGAACTCTCCATCGAGCCCGCGCTGACCTTGTGCATCAGTCACTTACGCTCGCGGGCAATCGCGAACGCTTGCTCGATCCTGTCCTGCGCCGCCGATCCGCCGGGCGCGTGCACGACGACACGCCCAATTTGTCCACACCGCCCGGGCACGGCTGCTCGGCGGCGAGTTCCCGGTCGGCGAGCGCCCCGCCGGCGGCACCCGCGTCACCTGCAGCTGCCCGCAGCCAGGGCGCCAGTGACGAACGGACTCGGCCCTGCGGTCGCGGGCCTGCCCGGCAATCCGCCCTGATCCAAGGCTCGCCCGGCGCGATGCGCAGGAACGATCGCGCCGCAAGTGCAGCGGCCCGGGTCATGTCGCGTCAACGCGCGCTCACGATGTCGCCGCTCTGGATCGCCCGCGGACCCTCCGCCCACAGGAAGGAGACGTTGCTGAACTGCACCGGGATCCCGGTACACATCAGCGGCTCCGGCCGATCGCAGACCTGAAAGTGCAGGTGCGGCTCGGTGGAATTCCCCGAGGAGCCGAGCTTGCCGATCACCTGACCCGCACGGACCGTGTCGCCCTGCCGGACGCGAACGCTGCCGGGCTGCAGGTGCGCGTAGAGCGAGTACTCGCCGTCGCCATGGTCGATGAGGACATAGTTCCCGGCGACCCAGTCCGGGTCCGCGCGAGCCGTGTGGTCGGCGGCGCCTGCGACGTGCCTCGCGGCATAGGCTTCCGACGTCTCTCCCGGCCTCTGCAGGGCGGAGGCGTCCTCGATCCGATCCGAGCGCGTCCGCACGACCTTGCCGTCGGCGGCTGCGAGTACCGGGGCCCCGTAGGCGTAGTAGTCGGCGAATCGTCTCCCGTTCGTCCTGAAGGTCTGGCCGCGCTGACCGAGCCTTGCGATGTCGAGCGCGAACTGCTCAGGGACGTGGGTGCGGTGGCCGGTGTGAAAGCTGGGGCCCCAGCCGGCGAACCAGACGCCAGTCAGCGGGAACGCGAAGCGCGTCTTTGCGAAGCCCGACTTGATCGGCACCGATGCGGTCACGACGCTGTCGCGGCCGCCGGAGTAGCCGTGCGCCGTGACGCGGACGGTGTCGCGGGCGTGGTCGAAGGCAAACACGGAGTTGACGACCAGCAGCCCCTCGTCACGCCTGAGCTCGGGGCCGGCCAGAGTCACCGTCGGTGCGACCAGCGCGTCTCCGCAGAATTCGAATGGCCACGCCTTCATGACCTGCTGCAACGGAGGACCGTTCCCGGCCCAGCGCTCGATCTCGGCCTGACCCAGCTGGCGCGTGTCGAGCACCTGGCCCGCGCCGAGAAGGGCGACTTCGACACGGTCGACGCGAAACGGCTGCTCGTCGCGGTTGATGATCACGAATCCCGGGACCAGCAGGCTCTGCAGGCGTCCGCGATCGTCGAGCGGGTACGCCCAGATCCCGTCGGCCGGACAAAAGAGGATGTCCACCAGAGGTGCTTCCGCGGCACCGGCGCGGCCGGCGACGCAGAGTAGGAGCATGAGGGCGCACAGCAACCACGACCGCACGTGGACCTCCTCGTCGGCCGACCGGGTCCGGCGATGCTTTCGGGAGCTCGGCATCGCCGATGATTCAAACACCTGTGTCGCAGGCAACGCAGCGCAAGACGATGGCGGCCCGGAGATCATCCAAATCGCCGGCTCACGAACGCAGACCCCGCGAGTCCGAATCGCCAGGCGCGCTCGGTCGCCTTGGAGATCCCGATCCGGGGGCCGCGCACCGTGCGCATTGCATGGGGCGACGGGGTCAGGTCAAAGGGAGGCGCGTCGACGCGCCGGCCATTGAGTTCGCTGGCAACGCCGAGAGCCTGACCGAGTCGTCCCGGGCCGGAACACAGCAGGTGCAGGTCTCGCGAGCCGCGGCGCCTCATCATGAGCGCGATGCCGTGCGTGGGTTCCAGCGCGCGAATCAACACGCCGGCACCATGACCCGCTTCGCGACAGACGAAGTTGAGACACCAGTGGATCCCGTGTGACAGGTAGACGTACGCCCGACCCGGCGGGCCGAACAACGCGGCGTTGCGACGCGTCGGGCCACGGAAAGCATGAGATGCCGGTTCCCGCTCGTCATAGGCTTCGGTCTCAACGACGATTCCGCCGACGCCGTTCAGCAGCAACGACGCGCCGATCAGCTTCCTGGCGACAGCGTAGGCGCTCGCGTTGAAGTCGATGCACGTCGACATGTTCCTGCTCCCCGGCGAGTCCATATCCGAAACCTGAGGTCAACTTGTGGCCGTGCGGCTTGCTCAGGCCCGTGAGTTCCCTGGACCTTGGCTGAGGACGGGGGCTTCCCGTTCCCAGGGACGAAGTGGCAGTCGGGTTCGTGGCCGACTCTCGCACAGTTCGCGCGTCGCGGCGAACCGCGCCAGACAACCACCAGGTCCGGGAAAGCGATCACCCGGGTTTTCGGTGACTGCCTCTGTCGGCTCTCACCGCGAGCGGGATCTTCCGGGCGATGGCGGGCGCGTCGGTCAGGCCGACCGGGAGCGGCGTCGCATCCGGCCGCGCACGGCCACGGCTCTGCGGCACGAGCCTTCGCATGCGCGTGAAACCCGCCTGGAGATCGTCTCGAGCGCTTCGCCGTGAGGCTTCGTCCCGTGCTGGGCGGCTTGCATGTCACCACCACGTCTTGCCCCGCGGCAGATCACCGTGGAAGTTCGATCAGGAAGACGCCCTGGCCAACTGCGCACTGAATCGTCGGGCCCTGGACCCGGGCGTGCCCGGGACGCTGCAACCGTGGCCGGGCCAAGCGCCGTCTGCACCGTGAGGGCATCGCTGTCGCCGGGACTCCGAGGTCGCCCGGAGGTGCCGAAAGGCCGCCTGAATTCGGGGAACTTGCCGACGATCGATAAATGATTTATTGTTTATCAATATGCTTTTGCCGGAGTGATAGCGCAATGCCCCGTGCTGCTTCCGCCGCGCTGAAGGTCTCCCAGGTCGCGCTGCGCCTGCTCACCGTCCTCAATTCGGTGTACGGCGCGATGATTTTCGCGATTCTGATCGGCATGTTCATGGCCGAACGCTGGACGCTGACCGCGCTCGGCGTCCCACCGGCCCCGGAGTCTGCGCCGCTCGTTCAAGGCATGCGCATGATCGCCGTGCTCGGGCTCGCCGGCGTTCCGCTCAATTTCATCGTCCTCAGCCGTCTGCTCGCCATCGTCGACACGGTGAGCGCGGGTGACCCGTTCGTCGCGCACAACGCGGTAAGGCTGCACAGCATTTCCTGGGCGGTTCTGGGCCAGCAGCTGCTCCAGCTCGCCATCGGCACGATCGCGAGCAGCGTTTCGACACCGCGGCATCCGCTGCACATCAGCGCCTTCTCCCTGGGCGGCTGGCTGGCCGTCATCCTGCTGTTCGTCCTCGCTCGCGTCTTCGCGGAAGGCACGCGCATGCGCGACGAGCTCGACGGGACGGTGTGACGATGATCATCGTCAAGCTCGACGACCTGCTGCACGACCGCCGGATGACCCTGACGGAGCTCGCCGATCGCATCGGCATCACGCTCGCCAACCTGTCGATCCTCAAGACGGGCAAAGCGCGGGCGATTCGCTTCTCGACGCTCGAAGCGATCTGCGCGGCACTCGGGTGCCAGCCCGGTGACCTGCTCGCATTCCAGCCGGGCACCGCCGCCGAGGACTCGCCCGGGCTCACGGGCGCGGCTCGCTAGGTCAGGAGAACCGCCATGGTTGCAGAAGCCTCACCCGCCGTTGGGAAGACCGTCGAGAGCGAAGTCTCTCTGCTGCGACTCTACGTGCTGCGCGCCACCTACCTGCTGCTGGTCGGCGGACTCGGCGCGACGATCGTGCCGTCGCTCATCGATCATCCGCCGCTGGCACGCGGGGTGATCCCGAGCCTGCTCGGCGCGGTGTGGATCCTCGCGTTCCTCGGATTGCGCCACCCGCTGCAGATGCTCCCGCTGCTGCTGTTCGAGTGGGTGTGGAAGACGACGTGGCTGATCAGCTTCGGCCTTCCGCAATGGCTTTCCGGGCAGCTCCCGCCGACCTTTGCCGACGACCTGACGGCCATTGTGATGGGCGTCATCCTGATGCCGCTCGTCATCCCGTGGGGCTACGTCTATCGCCGCTACGTCAGGCAGCCGGCGGATCGCTGGCGGTGACCAAGGAGACGAGGTATTGGCTCATCTCGCGAGGGTCCATCGCCCGGGACAGCCGCTGCATGCCAAAGGCAGCCGTTGCCGGCCAGTAACACGAGCGCCTCAACGGCGTAGCGCACCGTTGCGACGGAGCGCGAGGCCGGCGGCGCCTCCCGCACCGGGTTCGCAGGTGACAAGAGCGCCCTGCAGGGACTATGGTCCTCGTGCGGGCCGAGCCAGACGGATGCGGCGCCGATACGGCGCCGGAATGCGGGGCATACGCCGTTCCATGCCTGATCAACTCACAGGCCGTCGGTCACGGTGGCGCCGCGTCGCAGGCGTCGCGCTGACCGCAATCCTGCTGTTCGCCTTCGTGCAGCCCTCGAGCGCCGAGGAGCCGGAGCGGCTGACCGCCATTCTGCTCGTTGCGCGCACGAATCTCCCGGACCCCAATTTCGCCGGCTCCGTCGTGCTCGTCATGAACAACCTCGGCCCGGTCCCGGCCGGCATCATCGTCAACCGACCGACGCGCGTGAGCGTCGCGACGCTGTTTCCCGAGAACCCGCGGATTGCCAAGCGCC
>Ga0335069_10006416_pt1 | contig 17110 bp, 13 predicted proteins | sample Lox_Sample_11_FD_206714 | JGI IMG/M metagenome (GOLD analysis project Ga0335069, IMG submission 206714) | Soil microbial communities from Loxahatchee National Wildlife Refuge, Florida, United States - Lox_Sample_1.1 | ecosystem: Environmental > Terrestrial > Soil > Wetlands | place: USA...
ATACGGTGCGGCTGGAGGTTCTGTTTGACGGCGACAAAGAACTCTTCGCATCGCCGGGCGGTAGGAAATTTTCGGCGGAGCATCCGGTCAGCTACGTGGGCAGCGGCATGATCGGTGACAGCATTTTCGCGATGTACATGAAAGATATCCTCCTCAGTGAGCCGGTATCGAATACGTACAAAGGGGAAGAGGAGGCCGGCGGGCGGCTCCTGGCCCGCTATGATTACCGTCTGCCGCTGATGTGGAGCGGCCAGTCGATTCACCTACCGGAAGGATCGGGAAGGGTGGGGCTGCACGGATCGTACTGGGTGGATCCGAAGACTTATGAAGTAATCCTTTTGAAACTGGTGGCCGACGATATTCCGCCGACGTTGCCGATTACGGAGATGACAACGAGTATCGCGTTTGGACGAACACGCCTGGGTGATGGCCGGGTGCTGATGCTGCCCGAGTCGGCGGAGACCCACATGACAAGGTTCACGGGCGAGATCGGAAACAACCGAATCGAGTTCACTCACTGCCAGGCATTTGGCGCGGAAGCCAAGCTCCGTTTCGACGCGCCCGACGCAGCCGGGCAGACACCACGGTTCGGAGTCTCGTCGATAGATGATACGTTGCGGGCGTTGCCCGCAGGGTTGACAGTCGCAGTGAAGCTGCGGACGCAGATTTCAGGCGAGATGGCGGTTGGGGCGCTGATTGATGGAGTGATCGCCGGCGACGTGTCGGCAAAACACAAGCTAATGATCCGCGCAGGCGCCCCGGTGCGCGGGCGGATCCGGCGCCTGGAGCACTACGCGGATCCTTTTCCATATTTCGTGGTCGCGCTGGAGTTCACGGAAGTGGAAGTGGACGGCATTCGATACCGGTTTTATGCGGATCCGCTGGACGTCGAGCCGATCCCGGGCGTGGAACCGTGGCTTCGGACCCAGGAGAAACAAGAGACGACAGAGTTTTTTGATCGGGCACGCATGACATACCAAAGCAGGGAAAATGTCTTTCTTTACGATCTGCCTGGAGTCGTCTCGTTCTTTTTCAAGGCCACGAAGTTAGACTTGCCGCGGGGATTCCGAACGGTGTGGAAGACGAGGGCTCTGAAGCCCTGAGGCCTCTCCGCTGAGTTAATTGCCGCGATCGACGGCCGGCGCGGGCGGCTTTTTGATCACGTCGACGATTCTTTCGAGCAGGGCTTTGGGCAGGAAGGGCTTCTGTAGGAAGTGCCATGTGGAATCGAGCACCAAGAGCCCTTGTTCGGAAGCCGATAGTAGGATGACTCTCAACTCCTGGCGCGCCTTCCGCATTTCTCTAGCGAGATCCACTCCGGTCATGCCGGGCATCTGGACGTCGGCCACGAGGATATCGATGCGGCCCTTGTGCTCATCGGACGTTCGTAGCGCATGCTGCCCGTCCTCGACCACGAGCAGGTCGTAGCCGCCCTGCTTCAGCAGCTTCTCCAGCATGGCGCGGATAACCGGGTCGTGCTCGGCGAGGAGAACGACGACCTCACGATCAAGAGTAGGATTCTCCATGGCGTGTCAGTAGGACCAGTTTAGTGAGGCCACGCGTGCGTTGGCAAATTTTAGCGGTAAATTACTGGAATATTCACGGATTTTGGCATCTACACGCCCCGGCGATTGCCCCATAAATCGACGTGAAGGCGCGGACTGAAACGGAAGCCTTCACGCTTGGCGATCTCCGCGAGCCAAGCGCCGCGCTCGTGAAGGACGGAAAGTTCGATTCCCTCGGGCATCAGAATCACTTTGCCTCGATCAGCCGAGATCCGGTCGAGCATGCGCTGGATCTCGTCCAGATCGTCCGGCTGAGCGACGACGAATTTGAGTTGATAGTCGTAGCATACGATAAAACGCCGCAATACATCCGGCTGGAAGCGCAGGCGTTCATGCTGTGTGGCCCAGGTGCCCTCGGGGGTTGAGTTCGCGAGCTTGGGGCTGATGCTCATGAGATCACAGGCGACGGGTGTGAAAACGGTGCCGGCGGTCTCGACGGTGATGTGCAGACCGCGAGCCTTCAGGCCGTGGCTGAGCGGCACGATATCGGGAGCGATCAGGGGCTCACCGCCGGTGATGACGGCATGGCGCGAGGGGTAGCCGGCGACTTGTTCAAGAATCTGATCGAGCGAAAGCTGTTCGCCCTCGGGCTGCCAGGAGGTGTAGGGCGTGTCGCACCAGGAACAGCGAAGATTACAACCGCTGGTACGGATGAAAATGGACGGGACGCCGATAAGGGAGCCTTCGCCTTGCAGAGAGTGGAAAATTTCGGAAACCAGCACTTAACACCTGGAAAGAACGGGATCGGCAATTCCTGCCTCTGCAAATCCCTTGCGGCGCAGCACGCAGGAGTCGCATGCGCCGCAGGGGCGGCCGTCGACATCGGGATCGTAGCAACTATGCGTCAGGCCGAAATCGATTCCCAATTCTGCTCCCAGTTTTACGATCTCAGCTTTCGATAGCTGGATCAACGGGGTATGAATCTTGATACGCGTGCGGCCTTCGACGCCTGCTTTGGTGGCGAGGTTGGCCATACGTTCGTAGGCCTCGATGTACTCGGGACGACAATCGGGATAGCCGGAGTAATCGAGCGCGTTCACGCCAATGAAGATGTCGGACGCGTTCAGAACCTCGGCCCAGGCGAGCGCGAACGAAAGAAATACGGTGTTGCGCGCGGGCACGTAGGTGATGGGAATATCGGCAGTCATTTCGTTGGGTGCGCGGCCTTTCGGAACGTCGAGGTCGCTGGTGAGCGCGGAGCCGCCGAAGACGCGGAGATCGATACGGACCACCAGGTGCTCGGTTGCGCCGAGGCTTTGAGCGACGCGCGCGGCCGACTCAAGTTCGATGTGATGTCGCTGGCCGTAGTCGAATGAGAGCGCGTAGCAATCGAAGCCATCCCGACGAGCGAGTCCGAGGGTGGTGGAGGAATCGAGACCACCGCTCAGGAGGCAGACGGCCTTTGAGCGGCCACTCATGCCGGCACCGTTGGGGCGAACTCGATCGAGATCGTTCGGCAAGACATGCCTCGATAGTTACCTATTATATGTTTCGCTAGGGTCTCGACGGCCTACATACAATGGTTTTTGGCATGAGCAAGCGCGCGGGGTGGTCGTTATATCTGGCGGCGGTGGCTGTGTTTCTGTTGCTGAATCGGCCGGCTTACAAAGGCTACTTCCAGAGTGATGACTTCGACACGATGGGGTGGGCTCGTGTGCTGCGGTGGCAGGATTTCGCGAAATGGCTGGTGACACCGCAGATGTCGCCGGTGAATTTCCGGCCGGTCGGCGCTTTCTATTATCACGTGATGACGAACAGCACGGGCTTCGATTTTCCGAAGTACCTGGTCCCGCTGCACGTTCTTCATTTATTGAACATCTGGGTGGTGTGGCTGCTGCTGCGCAAGCTCGGGCTCGGTCCCGTAGCTGCTACCGCCGGAGCGTTTTTCTTCGGGTTTCACGCGGCGCTGACCGACGCCTGGTGGAAGCCGATGTTCGTTTTCGATCTTCTCTGCGGCACGTTTTCGATTGCAGCGTTCTTGCTCTACGTTTATGACCGGTGGATCCTCAGCCTGCTTGCGTTCTGGCTGGCATACAAGTCGAAAGAACTCGCCATCATGCTGCCGGTGGCACTGCTCTGCTATGAGATGTGGTTCGGGGGCAAACGCTGGAAGCGGCTGATTCCTTTTGTCGCGGTGTCGTTGCTGTTCGGATTGCAGGTACTGATTGTGCGGCCGGGTCATGGCCAGTATGAGATGAAAGTCGGATGGGAAGCGCAGTCAACGAGTCTCCGCTTTTACGCGACACAGCTCCTCTTTGTCCCTTACGCGGGTCTGTTGCTACTGGCGCTGCCGTTCGTGGTTCGCAGCCGTCAAGCGTGGTTGGGTGCTATCGCGACGTGTGCGTTCATTGCGCCCTTAACGCTGCTGCCAGGACGATTGTTCGCGGTCTACTGGTACGTGCCCCTGATCGGCGCGGCGATTGTGTTGGCAAGCGTGGCCGAAACGCGGTGGGGCGCGGTAGCGACCGCGGTTTTTCTCGCGCTGTGGATACCGTGGGACTTCGTTCACTTCCGCGCAGCGCGACGGCTGAATGAACGGCAGGAGCAGCAGTATCGGGGTTATGCGGCAGCGCTCGAAAAATACGCGCGGCGGAACCCGCAGCAGCGTCTATTCGTGTGGGATTATCTTCCTGATGGATTCGGCGCCGCTGGCGTTACGGGAGCTTTGGAGTGCGTGTACCTTGCGCGCGATGTCACCACGCACCGCATCGACGAGCCAGGCGCGGACGAACTCATTCAAAGAGGCGATGCCACCTGGTTGCGCTGGAATCGCATTTTCAACCGGCTGGATGTAGTGCACTACCCGCAAGTGTTGCAGCCGGCGTCGTATGTCGTGATCGATTCGATTCTTCCCGCGGGCCAGCTGGTTTCCGGCTGGTACCGGCTGGAGGGGGATATCCGTTGGACGCAGCCGGATGCCACGGCGATGCTGTACCGCCCAGAGAATGCGCGGACTTTTGAACTCGTGACCTGCCCAACGGAACCGCAGATCGCGAAGAACGGAAAGGTCCACGTCGAGATTCTGCTGGACGGACGGTCGTTCGTCTCGGAGAATTTCGCAACGCCGGGCTGCCAGACCGTGCATTGGCCGGTACCGAGCGGTACCGCAGGGCGGGTCAGGATCGAATTCCGGACTACACCCGCGTATCAATATCCGCCGGACACGCGGGTCTTCGGGATCACCGTCAAGGCGTTCGGATTCGTTACTTCGTGATCCCCACCTGAGTGAGGAGCCAGGCGTACTCGAAGGCCTGATCCTTCAACCGGTCGTAACGGCCCGATGCTCCGCCATGGCCTGCGGGATCCATTTTGGTTTTGAGGAGCAGCGGATGGGAATCCGTTTTCAGCGTCCGCAGCCGCGCAACATATTTTGCCGGCTCCCAATACATCACCTGGCTGTCATTGAGGCTGGTGGTCACAAGCATCGCCGGGTAAGCGCGCTTCTCGAGATTGTCGTAGGGGCTGTAGCTCCGCATGTAGTCATAGGCGGCCTTCTCATTGGGATTGCCCCACTCCAGATATTCGCCCACGGTGAGCGGGAGCGACGCATCCATCATGGTGTTCATCACGTCGACGAACGGAACCGCGGCATGCACGGCGTGGAAAAGGTCCGGACGCATATTGACTACACCGCCCATCAGCAGGCCGCCGGCGCTGCCGCCCTCGATCACCAGCCGATCCTTCGATGTCCAGTTCTCCTTGATCAGGTATTCGGCGCTGTCGATGAAGTCAAAGAAGGTGTTCTTCTTCTTCATGAGCATGCCGTCTTCGTGCCAGCGTTCCCCCATCTCGTCGCCGCCGCGAATGTGTGCGATCACGAAGGCCATGCCGCGATCGAGCAATGCTAGCCGCGAGCTGGAGAACGTGGCCGACATGCCGAGCCCGTACGAGCCGTAGCCGTAGAGAAAAAGCGGACCTTTACCATCGCGCTGGAATCCCTTTTTGTAAACGATGGAGAGCGGCACCTTGACGCCATCGCGCGCCGTGGCCCACTGGCGTTCCGAAGCGTATTGCGACGGATCGTATCCGCCTAGCACCTCCTGCTGCTTCATCAGGGTCGATTTACCTGATTGCGTATCGTAGTCGAAGACACTCGGAGGAGTGATGAAGCTTTGATAGTTATAACGGTAGGTGGTGGAATCGTAATCCGGGGTGCCACCGGGGAAAGCCGCGTAAACAGGTTCTGAGAAGGGGATCGTTTTCCACGTGGCGGATTGGAAATCATAAATCCTGATGCGGTTCAGGGCCTGTGTCTTCTCGATTGCCACCGCGAAGCCGCGGAACAGATCGACGCCCTCCACCAGCACGTCATCGCTGTGCGGCACGAAAACTTTCCAATTCTTCGGGCTGACGTCAGATTCCGGCGCGGTGACGATCTGAAAATTCTTTGCGTCTTTGTTGGTCCTAATGTAGAAGAGCCCTTCGCGATGGTCTACTTCGTAGCGATGCTTCTTCTCGCGGGGCAGGAAGACGGCAAAATCGGCCTGGGGCTCGTTGGCGCGCAGGTACCGAACCTCATTGGTGTCTGTGCTGGTGATTTCCAGCATCAGATATCGTTTGTCGCGTGTCTTGACGAGCCGGATGCGGTAGAGCTCGTCTTTTTCCTCGTAGACCGGTTCGAAGGTCTTGTCGCCCAGCGCGTGGCGCCACAGATGATCCGCGCGCTTGGTGACGGCGTCTTCTGTGGTGAGGAACAATGTGCGATTGTCGGCGGCCCAATGGACGCTATCGACGCGCGGCAGCGTGTCCGTCAAGACCTCACCCGTGCGCAAGTCCTTGACATGCAGGTCGTACTGCCGGAAACCGACGTAATCGGTCGTGTACGCCAGTAGGTTCTGGTCGTCACTCACTTCAAAGGCGCCGAGTCCGACGAATTTACGGCCGTCGGCCAAGGCGTTCAAATCGAGCAGCACCTGTTCCAGGCCGTCGGCGCCTTTCTTGCGGCAATGAACCGGATACTGCTTTCCTTCTTCGGTTCGCGTGTAGTAGAAGAAGTCACCACGACGCTCGGGGACGGTTAAGTCGGTCTGCTTGATGTGGCCCAGCATTTCCGCGTAGAGGGCCTCTTGAAAAGGCTTCAGGTCCTTGGTGAGCGCCTCGGTGTAGGTGTTCTCTGCTTCCAGGTAGTGGATGACGTCGGGGTTGGATTTCTCGCGCAGCCAGAAGTAGTTGTCGATCACGGTTTCGCCGTGACGGACTTCGCGATGCTCGACGCGTTTGGCCACCGGAGGAGTCGCGGCGATCTGCACCGCCAACAGGAAGCCCACACTGAGCAGAACCGCCAAGGCGGACGGGGGAATCGCGTACCAGCTAATGAACATCCCATCAATTCTATGCTGCTTGACACGTCCCCGCCTGAGAACGGTACTCTGGAAGGCCGGTGAAAATCCCCAAGCTCCGCTGGATCATCGCCATTTTGCTGTTTCTTTCGACGATGATCAACTACGCGGATCGGCTGGCGTTGTCGATCGTGTCGCGCGACATGCGCACGGAGTTTCACATGACGGAGGAAGATTACTCCTACGTCATCACCGCATTCTTCGTGGCGTACGCGATCATGTATGCGGGCTCCGGGTATCTGGTGGACCGGTTGGGAACACGGCGCGGGTTTGCGTTGTTCATTTCGACCTGGTCCGTTGCCGCGATGCTGCACGCACTGACCACGGGAATCTGGTCATTGGGCGGCGTGCGGTTCCTGCTGGGCTTAAGCGAACCGGGCAACTGGCCGGCGGCGGCAAAAGCGGTTGCGGAGTGGTTTCCGCCGCGCCAGCGCGCGCTCGGTGTGGGCATCTTTAATGCGGGATCGTCATTGGGCTCGGCCATTGCGCCGCCCATGGTGGCTTACCTGACGCTGCATTTCGGATGGCGCTTCGCTTTCGTGGCCGTCGGATCGATGGGGCTGGTGTGGCTCGCGGCTTGGCTGATGGTCTATCAGCCCCCACATTTGAACCATCTGCTGCGCGCCGAGGAGTATGCGGTCATCAAGAACGACGTCCAGCCTGCGGAGGAGACCTCGGCGGCACGGCACGTCGACTGGCGGAAAATCATTCGCATGCGCCAGTGCTACACGCTGATCCTGGGACGGTTTTTCACCGATCCGGTGATCTATTTCATGATTTTCTGGTTCCCCGAATATCTACGCAAAGAGCGCGGGTTCGATCTCAAAATGGTTGGCGATTACGCCTGGGTTCCGTTTACCGCGGCTGGCGTAGGGTATTTGTTTAGCGGCTGGCTCTCGGGCCGGATGATGCAGGCAGGATGGAAGCTTCCGAATGCCCGTAAATTCGGGCTGTTGATCAGCGCGCTGCTGATGCCCGTGGCCATCCTGGCGCCGCTTGTCCCGACCGCCGGTCTCGCGATCGCCGCGACCTGCTTTATCACGGTGGGCCACGCGTTCTTCGTTTCCAATATCCAGACGCTTCCCGCCGACCTGTTTCCCGGCCACGAGATGGGCACAGCGTCGGGCTTTTCAGGTATGGGTGGCGCGGTGGGGGGGATCATCGCCAATCTTGTGACCGGATATGTGGTGCAGCATTTCTCCTACGCGCCCGTGTTCTTCATGGCCGGACTGATGCATCCGCTTGCAACCGCGTTGGTGTATTGGCTGCTGCCGAACAGGTATTTTCTACAGGAACTGCGTCACAACTGATTTTCGGCTACGCAAATAACTTCGCAAACCGCGAGCCCTTGCGCAGGATCGTCTGGTTTCGCTCGGGGCCGGTCGAGATGCAGCCGATCTCCACGCCAGTGCGGGTTTCCAGATATGCCAGATAGTCCCGCGCGGCTTGGGGCAACTGATCGTACTCAGAAATACCAGCGGTGGGTGTCCGCCAGCCGGGCAGGCATTCGAATACCGGCTCGACGGCTTCGAGGCCTGCAGTGGTGGCCGGCATATCCGTCACTTCGTGGCGCCCCGAACGGTAGGCCACGCAGACGGGAACTTTCTCGAGTTCGTCCAACACATCGAGCTTGGTGACAACCAGGGAGTCCAGACCGTTCAGCATGGCGGCGTAACGAACCTGGGGGATATCAAACCAGCCGCACCGGCGCGGCCGTCCGGTAACCGAGCCGAACTCATTGCCACGCTGGCGGATCTGATCTCCCATGGCATCGAGGGCTTCGGTGGGGAATGGGCCGCCGCCCACACGAGTCGTGTATGCTTTCGCTACGCCAACGATCGCTTGAATACGCGTTGGTGGCACACCGGTCCCGGTGGAAGCGCCGCCCGCCGAGGCGCTCGATGATGTGACAAACGGATACGTGCCGTGGTCGAGATCGAGCATGGTGGCCTGCGCGCCTTCGAACATAACGCTCTTGCCTGCATTGATGGCCTCGTTCAGCAGGCGCGCGGTGTCGCACACCATGGGCCGGAGAACTTCGGCGAAACTCTCGTAATCAGCTTGTATACGGGCCAAGTCTGATTCCTCGGCAATCCCAAACGCACGCGCAACGATGCTCTTCTCTTTCGCCACCGTTCGAAATCGTTCGCCGAAACGTTCGGTGTCGAGCAGGTCCGCCACGCGAATTCCGCGACGGCCGGCCTTGTCCTCGTAGCAAGGGCCGATGCCGCGCGAGGTGGTACCGATGGCCTCCAGCAGCCGCTCCATGGTGCGGTGGTGGGGGAACAAAACGTGTGCGCGGTTGCTGATAGAGAGTTGGGCCGTGACGTTGATTCCCAACGACTCGAGAGCCCGCATCTCAGTGAGCAACGCCGCCGGATCAATCACCAGGCCGTTGCCGATCACCGCGCGCTTGCCCGGGTGGAGGATTCCCGAAGGAATCAGCTTCAGGACGAATTTCTGCGTACCGATCTGCACGGTGTGGCCGGCGTTGTGCCCGCCTTGATAACGCGCCACGATGTCAAAGCGGTCGCAGAAAAGATCCACGATCTTCCCTTTGCCTTCGTCACCCCACTGCGCGCCGAGAATAACTATGTTGCTCATGCCCAAACCCAGTTATTGTATCGCGGGCGCTCGCGCCGCGCTGTGTTACGCTGCCTTCATGCAGCTGTGCGACGTCTATCGAAAGCTCGGAGAGAAAGGATTCACCGAACTGGTGAGCGGGATTTCCATGGGGAAGCTGAAAACCTACCAGCTTTTCGATGCCCTAAAGACGCGGGCGCATATGGCAAAACTCAACACCGAGCATCTCCGCAAAGCTGCGCCCCGGCTTTGGGCCAGGATAGATGGAGGGGACGAGGAATTCGCCAAGGATTTTGCCCAAGCGGTGCTGGTTTCGCATCTGGACTTAATCGCGTCCGTCCTCGATTTTCTTGGCATTCCTAACCAGAGTGGATTCTTTGAGAAGGACCTGGATGCCAGCCAATATCTAACGGAAGGGTGGGCACAGCGAGCGCTCGAGAAATTTCGTGGCACATATCCAGAGCCTCTGTTGCTGTTCTATTTGAACCATCTGGCCTGGGAACTGAAAGCGGAACCGTTCGCGCCCGCGGCGTAGTACCTATTCCAGAACTCTATTACCTTCAGTGATCCATAATGATCGTGCGGATAAAAACGTTTTTTAGAGACTCCGCACTCCGGCTTTGATAAAATGGACCATGAAAATCAGTTGGGGGAATGTTTAATGCCCAAGAAGCATCACGCAATTTACTCCGATCCCACTGGTGCTGCCGCTGCTGCAAGCCCCGCCAAACGCCGGGCGTCGCGCGCGAAGCATTCAGGGGCACCGACAGACGGGAAAGTCTCGACAGTATCTGAAACCGTCGTCCAAGAGGAAACGGTTGTAGACCGCGAAGCGGTCGCACGCCTCGCGTATTCGTACTGGGAAGCTCGTGGTTTCGTCGGCGGCACACCGGAAGAAGACTGGCTGCGCGCCGAGCGCGAGATTCGCGAAACTCTGGCCGCGAGCGCCACTGCATAACCTTTCGCCGCAGCCCAAGAAGGTCCGGCGCCCAGGGTTATTTGTACTTCCGTAGAACTGCGAGAAGCTTTCCCTGTATCTGCACATCAGCCGCTTGCGCGTAAATCGGCTCTAGCGCCGCGTTAGCCGGTTGGAGGCGAATGCGGCCGCCCGACTCTCGGTAGATGCGTTTGAGTGTCGTGTCTGAGCCGGAAACCAGAGCCACCACGATTTCGCCGTCGCGCACTTCCGTGGTGCGCTCCACCAGAATCAAGTCTCCGTCGCAAATGTGGTCTTCGATCATGGAATCGCCGCGCACTTCGAGCGCGTAAGTGTCGCGGTGGCCGGCGAAATCAGCAAAGCTTAGCGTCGCGCGTTGCTCTACCGCTTCGACCGGACGGCCCGCCGCGATTCTGCCGAGTAACGGCACTTCCATGTCCCGCTGTCGCCGGTGCTCCTGCAAATATTTGGGGCCGAGATCGAGCGAGCGGCTGCGATTGAATCCGCGTTTCAGATAGTTCTTGGTTTCGAGCGCGAGAATGTGCTTGTGCACCGTTGCCAACGACGCCAGCTTCAGCCCTTGCGCAATTTCCTCGTAGCTCGGGCTATACCCATTCTGCTCGACAAATCCGGCGATAAAATCCATCGCCTGTTTCTGCCGCTTGGTGAGTGCCATGTAGCCATTGTGGGCGAAGAAAAGGGAAAAGTAAAGCGGATTGTCATGGTCCTGCGATCCCCCAGACGGCGTCATCGAATTTGACACGGGTTCTGTGTCACTCTAAAATGCAATTCGTAATCGAATGCGGAAGACGAAGTTAGATTCCGAAGACGCGGCGGTTGACCGTGATCTTTACTCGGGGCTGATGCGGCTCCATATTCTGCACCACGCCGTCGAAGGCCCCATCTTCGGGCTGGGTATGCTCGAAGAACTGGGCCGGCATGGGTATCGCATCAGTCCCGGGACTCTCTATCCGTTGCTGCATGGATTAGAAAAGAAGGGCTACATTCGCGGGACGGAGCATCGGGACGGCAAATCCCTGCGCAAGGTCTACCGGGCGACCCCGCTCGGCCGCAAAGCGCTGGCGGCCGCCAAGGTTAAGGTCCGCGAATTCATCGGGGAACTGTTCGAGGGCAAATAGTGCGGGTAGGGATGAGATTACCGGCCGTTTTCGCAGTGAACGTGATTCTCTGTGCGCAACCGTCAACGTCACCATCCGGCATGACGATTGCGCAAGCCGTGGAAGCCGCGTTGCACAACTATCCGGCGGTTCGCGTATCCCAGGAACAGATGAATGCCGCGGCAGCAGGCATTCAGCTTGCGCGCACGGCTTACCTGCCGCGGGTCGATTGGTTGGCGCAGGCCAACCGCGCCACGCGCAACAACGTTTTCGGCCTTCTGTTGCCGCAAAGCGTTGTGCCCTCCATGTCCGGCCCGGTTCTTGGGACGAATAACTTCGGAACCGCGTGGGGGAGTGCCATCGGGACACTCATTAGCTGGGAACCTTTCGATTTCGGCAAAAGGAAAGCCTCAGTTTCCGCGGCGACGGCGGCACGCTCCCGTTCCGAAGCCACCTTGAAGCGCACCGAGTACGATGTCGCCGTCGCCTCCGCGGACGCTTACGTCACTGTGGTTGCAGCGCAGGAAACTCAGCGCGCGGCGCAAGCAGGCGTAGACCGGGCGCAGGTGCTGCTGAAGACAATCACGGCCTTGGTAGACGCGCAATTGCGTCCGGGAGCCGACGCTTCGCGCGCGGAAGCGGAATTGGCCGCGGCGCGGACCGGGCTCATTCAGGCCCAGCAAGCCGTTGAAGTCTCTCGCGTGAACCTCTCACGGTTTGTGGGGTTGGATCCGGATCAGTTGGCTCTTGCGGCTCCGGGGCTGCTGCGCCTGCCGCCCCCGCAGCCGGCGGCCCATTTGAACGCAGCCGCGAATCCCGTTGCCTTGGAGCAGAATGCCCTGGTCGAGCAGTTGAAAGCGCAGCTCAAGGTGCTGGAGCGTTCGTATTTTCCACGTTTTCAATTGCAAGGTGCGGCTTATGCGCGCGGCACAGGAGCCGAAACCGACGGACGATTGCTTGGAGGTTTGAACGGGCTGGCGCCCAATACCCAGGATTACGCTCTCGGGTTCACAGTGACCTTTCCCACGATGGACGTCGTATCGCTCCGTGCACAAGAGGCGGGGCAAGCGGCAAACATCCGCGCCGAATCCGCCCGCTACCAGCAAATCGCGGTGGATTTGAAAGCGCAGTGGAACAGCGCCTTAGCAAGCGTGCAGGGTGCCAGAAACGTCGCGGCTAACACGCCGGTTGAGGTGGCGGCGGCGCGTGCCGCGACCGATCAAGCCACAGCGCGCTATCAATCTGGTTTGGGCAATGTGGATGAGGTCGCCGAAGCGCAGCGGTTACTCACACAAGCAGAGATTGACGACGCTCTGGCGCGGCTTGGCATCTGGCGTGCCCTGCTGCAAGTCGCCACAGCCGCGGGAGATATTCGGCCGTTTCTAGCGGAGGCCAGCCAGTGATTTTCTCGGGAGGTGATGGATGCGTCTTGTTCTAGCCGCGCTTAGCCGCCCGGTCACCGTGGTGGTGTTGTTAATCGCCCTTGCACTGTTTGCTGTGCTCGCCGTGCAGAGGATGCCGGTCGACATCTTTCCGAAAGTGGGAGAGCCGGCGATTTATGTCGCACAGCCGTACGGAGGCATGGACCCGGCGCAGATGGAAGGGTACCTCACTTATTATTACGAGTACCATTTCCTGTACATCACCGGCATCGCCCGTGTGGAAAGCAAGAGCATTCAAGGCGCGGCCCTGATGAAGCTGATCTTTCATGAAGGGACCGACATGGCACAGGCGATGGCGGAGACGGTCGGTTATGTGAACCGCGCGCGGGCGTTCATGCCGCCGGGCACGGTGCCTCCTTTCATCACGCGATTCGATGCCGGCAGCGTAGCGGTCGGGCAACTGGTTTTCAGCAGCGCCACGCGGACCCAGGGCGACCTGCAGGATTTTGCGCTTAATAGTGTGCGGCCCTTGTTCGCCACTTTGCCCGGCGTCTCTGCCCCACCACCATTTGGCGGGAATCAAAGAACAATTGTCATCACACTCAATCCGGACAAGCTCCAGCAGTATCGGGTTTCGCCGCAGGAGGCTATTTCCGCGGTCAGCAGGGCCACGCTTGTGTTGCCCTCGGGAAACATGTGGACGGGAAAGATCAACCGGATCGCCAGGACAAACGCAGCCCTTGGCGGTAACCTGGCAGAACTGCTCAGTACGCCCATCCGGCCGGTGTCCGGGGCCACGGTTTACCTCAGGGACATCGGAACTATCGAGAACGGTACCGATATCATCACCGCGTACGCCCACGTCAACGGCAAGCGAACGGTGTACATTCCAGTCACGAAGCGCGCGGACGCCTCGACACTGGCCGTGATCCGCGCCGTCAAGGCGGCAATACCGGACTTCAAGAAAGTGGTGCCGGACGACGTTGACGTGAGCCTGCAATTTGATCAGTCACCGTTCGTCACTAATTCTCTACGCGGGCTGGTCGTCGAAGGATTGCTCGGCGCCGGACTGACCGGCTTGATGGTACTGATCTTCCTGCGTGACTGGCGCAGCGCACTCATCGTAATCATGAACATCCCGTTCGCCCTGCTGAGCTCAGTGCTTCTGTTGTGGGCGACGGGCCAGACCATCAACATCATGACGCTGGGCGGCCTCGCGCTGGCGGTTGGTGTTCTGGTGGACGAGGCGACGGTGGAAATCGAGAACATCCATACCCAGATGCTTCCGGGGGGTTCCCGGGCTCGCGCGGTTGTCGAGGCTTGCAGCCGCACTGCACTTGCGCGATTGCTCTCGATGATTTGCATTCTCGCCGTGTTCGTTCCGTCGTTCTTCATGGTTGGCGTGGCGCGGCAACTATTTGTGCCACTGTCACTGGCGGTGGGTTTTGCGATGATTGCCTCCTATCTGCTCTCCAGCAGCCTGGTGCCGGTGTTCTCCACGTGGCTCATGCGTGAGGCACATCGCGGCGAAGAGCGCGAGGGACTCTTTGGACGCCTGCGGTTGTTTTACGAGCGGTATCTCGCCGTGGTGTTGCGCCTCCGCTGGCCCGTAGCGTTCGTATACCTGGGCACCTCATTGGCGCTCATCTATCTGCTTATCCCGCGCATGGGCACGGAATTGTTTCCGGATGCGAATGCTCCACTAATCCGCCTACGGCTGCGAGCGCCGGCTGGTACGCGCATCGAGGAGACCGAACGTATTGTTCTCCGCGCGCTCGGCATCATCAAACAGGATGCCGGCAAGGACAACGTGATCATCACCAGCGACTTCATGGGTCTGATTCCGTCCAGCTACCCGGTCGACCTGATCCATTTGTTCAGCAGCGGTCCGCACGAAGCCATCATTCAGGTGGCCGTGAAGCCCGATACGCCGCGGGGCGAAAGTCTGCGGGAACGGATCCGGCAAGACCTGCACGGTGACCTGCCCGATTGCCAGGTGTCTTTTGAAGCCGCCGACATCGTCTCGCAGGTAATGAGCTTTGGATCGCCTACGCCCATCGAGGTCGCGGTGCAGGGTCCCAGCCTCGCCAACGACTACGGATACGCTCAGAAGATTCGAGCTCAACTCGCCGGGCTAAGCTTCATCCGGGATCTTGAATTCGCGCAGGAATACAATTATCCGACGCTCGATATCAACATCAACCGCGACCGGGCAGGCCAATTCGGGCTCACCATGGCGGATGTGGTTAACTCCGTCGTGCCCGCGACATCCTCCTCGCGGTTTACACAGCCAAACTACTGGCGTGACCCCAACTCAGGCAACGCATTCCAGCTTCAAGTGGAACTGCCTCCAAACAGGATTCAGAGCGTCGATGCCGTAGGGAGCCTGCCGGTCATGCCCATCGGGCGCACCGAACCGCTGCTCGACGACATCGCCTCGTTGAAGTTGGGCACGATGCCGGGGCTGATCGAGCGCTTCAACGGCCAGCACATCATCAGCGTCACGGCCAACATTCACGGAATGACTCTAGGAGAAGCGTCGCAAGAGCTGGCTCGAGCGCTAGCGGGCGCCGGCACACCGCCGCGAGGCGTTAAGGTAGTCATGAAGGGTGAGATCCCGCCGCTCGATCAAACCATCTTCGGATTGCGCACGGGTCTGTTGCTGTCTGTGGTGGTGATCTTTCTTCTACTCTGCGCCAATTTCCAATCCGTACGGCTGGCGCTCTCGATCGTTCTGACAGTTCCCGCCGTGCTTTGCGGAGTTCTGCTCATGTTGAAAGCGACGAGCACGACCCTAAATATTCAATCCTTCATGGGCGCGATTATGGCGGTCGGCATTGCGGTTGCAAACTCCATATTGCTGATCACTTTCTCCGAACGATCGCGGCACGAGAACCGGCCGGTGTTGGAAGCGGCTCGTGAAGGTGCAGCCAGCCGTCTGCGAGCCATTCTAATGACCGCGGCAGCCATGATTTTCGGGATGCTGCCTATGGCGGTCGGTTTCGGCGAAGGCGGCCCTCAAGCAGCGCCCTTAGGCCGAGCGGTCATCGGCGGATTGCTCGTGTCTACCTTCGCGACCTTGACGATTCTCCCGTCGATCTACGCCATTCTGCAAGGGGGGGCTCCCTTGACTTCTCCGTCACTCAATCCGATGGATCCGGCGAGCCGATACTATGAAGCACTGTAAACGTGTCGCTGTACTGGCATTCGCAATGGCGGCGCCTGGTTGGTCTCAAAGCAGCGACCTGGTCGAGGTTGTTGCCAAACCGGTATCGCGGACCGTTGAATTGCCGGGCGAGTTTCTTCCGTTCCTCATCGTGTCTTTGCATGCCAAAGTTCCGAGCTATGTGGACCGCGTGCTAGTAGACCGGGGAAGCGTCGTTAAACATGGAGATTTGTTGGCTGAACTGAGCGCACCGGAGCTAACGGCGCAGATTGCGGAGGCGGAATCGAAGGTACAGGCGGCCGAGGCAGACCGTTCGCAGGCGGAAGCCCAGCTCGCCGCCGCGGAGAGCACGTACGATCGCACCAAGACGGCCGCGCAAACGCCCGGAGCCATTGCAGGAAATGAGCTGATCCTAGCGGAAAAGCAACGAGATGCCGCTCGCGCTCTACTGAATTCCCGGCAGCAGGCGAGCCGAGCAGCCGAAGCGGCAGTCCGCGCGGTCGAGGATCTGCAGGCGTATCTGAAGATCACTGCGCCCTTCGATGGTGTCGTCACCGACCGATTAGTTCATCCCGGAGCGCTGGTCGGTCCGGGAAATGATGCTGTCCTGTTAGTGATCCAGCAGGTGTCCCATCTGCGGCTGGTAGTACCCGTGCCGGAGGAGTATGTCAGCGGAATTCCGAGCGGAGCCAGCGTTCCGTTTCAGGTGCCTGCGTGGCCCGAGCAAACTTACTCCGGGATCGTCGCCCGCATCTCGCATGCGCTCGAACAAAAGACGCGCACCATGAATGTTGAGCTGGATGTGATGAATCGTGACGGGTCATTGGCGCCCGGCATGTATCCCGCGGTGAAGTGGCCCGTGCGGCGGGCCCGTCCGTCTCTATTCGTGCCGAAAACAAGCGTTGTTACCACGACAGAGCGCACGTTCGTGATTCGCGATCAGAGCGGCCGTGCGGAGTGGGTGGATGTCAGAAAGGGTGCGAGCGACGGAGACTTGGTGGAGGTCCTGGGAAATCTGAA
>Ga0335069_10006418_pt1 | contig 17106 bp, 16 predicted proteins | sample Lox_Sample_11_FD_206714 | JGI IMG/M metagenome (GOLD analysis project Ga0335069, IMG submission 206714) | Soil microbial communities from Loxahatchee National Wildlife Refuge, Florida, United States - Lox_Sample_1.1 | ecosystem: Environmental > Terrestrial > Soil > Wetlands | place: USA...
CGCACCCGTTCGTAAAAAGGCAGCAGGGCCGTGAACTGGTCGCGAGCCCTGCCCGCGTCACCCGCCTCCCCGGTCCAGCGGGCGAGGCTGGCACGGGCCCGGAGGGTGGCCGGGTGCCCTGGGCCGCGCACCCGTTCGTACAGAGGCAGCAGGGCCGTGAACTGGTCGCGAGCCCCGCCCGGGTCGCCCGCCTTCCCGGTCCAGTGCGCGAGATCAGCACGAGTGGTAAGGGTGCGGAGGTGGTCGGGCGCCAGCACTCGCAGGTCGTCGGCCAGCAGCTTCTCTAGGGCGTCTGCGGCGCCGGCTAGATCTCCCGCTTCCCCTCGCGATTGGGCGAGGCCGCCACGAGCCGCCAGGGTGTGGGGGTGGTCACAGCCTAGGTGGCAGTTCGCGCTGGAGTGCAGATTCTGCCAGAAGGTGACCGCGGCCGTGACCAGACCTGCATCGTCAAGGCTCTGGGCGGCGCGGAACAGCACCGGGTGCCCGTCGGGCCGCCATAGGTGGGCGTTGGCGTGGGCTGCCAGGATGCTGGTGCTGGAGCGCAGCGCCTGGGCTATGGCGGTGTCGCGCTCGAAATCGGGCCAGGCCGCCAGCAGGGCATCAGCGGCGGTGCGTGCCAGCAAGCCGTGCCGACCTTCGGGCAGGCTCTCGCGGGTAGCGCGCTGAATGAGGTTGTGGACGCGCACCGCCTGGTGCGGGGCGCCGGGATCGAGTTCGGCTAGGCTGAGCCGACTCAGGCACCGTAGCGCGTCGGCCGCGTCCCCGACATCGACTTGGTCCGCATTGGGATTCCCGCCACCGACGTCGTTGCCAGTGCCCGCGCTGCCAGCGCGAAACTGAGCGAGGTAGGCCAAGGCAGGCGGGCCCGTGAGTACCGCCTCAGGGATGCCATTAGGGTCTAGCATGCTGGCCAGTTCCAGCATCGGGCGGGACAGCCCGGCCGGGCGCAGTCGGTCGGCCCGCTCTATTGACAGCGACCAGGTGGCAGCCAGGGTGGCACGGTGGTCGTCGGGCAAGCCGCTGTCATCGGGCACCAGGTCGGGCAGCCTGTGGCGGCGATCTGCCAGGCGCATCCGGTAGCCTTCACAATCCAGGTCCACGTCGGTTAGGTAGGCCGCAGCCTGGGCCAGCGCCACAGGCAGGAACCCGAGAGCAGCGGCCAGGGCCGCGGCCTGGTCGGCCTGGTCGGCCCGGCCGTGCGCTGAAAGGTTAGCGGCTAGATAGGCGGAGGCCTCACCAGCAGTGAACACCCCGATGCCGACCAGACGGCGGCCCACGCCGCTCAAGACCGCATCGCGGCGGCGGGTGGTGACCAGCACCCGGCCCCGGGTGCTGGACGGAGGCCACAGCCCACGCAGGTCAGCGGGATCGGCCAGATCGTCCAGGACCACCAGCCACCGCCGATCAGTGGTCTCCAACCAGGTCAAGAACCGCTCCGCGGCCCGCTGAGGCTCACCAGGATCAGCGCCGACCACATCCGCGGCGGCCTCCGCATACGCGGCCACCACACCATCCCGGCTGCCAGCCGTGACCCACGCCAGCAGATCCACCCGCCCGGCCTGCCACGCAGCGCGGGCATACGCGGCCGCCAGCTGCGTCTTGCCGACCCCGCCGGTCCCGGCCAGCACCTGGCACCGTACCGCCGTCCCGCCGTCCGCCATCGCTTCATCCAGCGCATCGGCGGCGCCCCGGTGCTGGAAGTACTCCGCCGGGGCTGGGACCACCCCGACCCGGTGCGGCCACGACACCGGCGCCCGACCGCCCACAACGACAGATCCAGCCTGACCGATAGCCCACCCGCCGGACTGGCCTAGGACCGAGGTACCCGCGGTCACAAAAGGACCGGCAGGAGGGACGCCGGGCCCGGTCAGCCCCGGGCCGAGCCCGGCCGGGAAGGGCCCGGCGGCGCCACGTTCCCCTGGATCACCCCCGCGGCCACGCCGCCATCAGATGCGGTGATGCGGACATCCCGCCCAGCCGCGACCGAATGATCTGCAGCCGACACCGTCCCGGCAGGCAGCGTCGCCTGAACCTCCTGCACCAGGGCGCGTAGCTCAGCCTCAGCATTCGGGTCCTCCCCCAGCAGGTCCGCCAGCCGTACCGCCCACTGGTCTGCCAGCGTGATGCCGACCTGCTCCAACTCGGTCCCGGCCGCCTCAGCGAGCCGCTCGCGTGTCTCATCCAGCCGCTGACCCGTTAGCTGTTCCTGCCTCGGTTCGCCGCGGCCCAGTAGCCGGACGAACCCGCGCCTACACGCCTCCCACGCATCAGTGGCCGCGGCGGCTACAACCGTCCGCCCTGCCAGCGACGCCAGCGCCATCAGACTCTCCGCCAGCATCTCCGCCCCCTCTCGCAAAGTCGCTGAGCAGTTTCAAGGCTGCCCTGCTGTGTTATCTCCACCCTCCCTTGACGATCTGGGCTGAGACGGGACGAAACCCGTCACCGGCCCGCGCGCTTGAAGTGCGTCCGGCTACCAGCTTCGTCTTTGCCTCCCTGGCGGAAAGAGCCTTACCCGCCACCCAGGATGATCGCGCCGCGGATTCCGCCCACGCCAGGGACAAAGGTCCCAAGGCCAGGCCCACCCCATAACAGCGGCTGGCGGGCAGCGACAGAACGTTCCGCTACGCGCAGTTCCAGCCATGGTTCCAATCTTGCCGTTGACGATACAGAACGATTAGGCGGCTACGTGTGCGGGTGGCCACGGCGACTCGACCACGCACCGTGATCGGCATCAGGGCTGATGCGTAGACGCGCGAGCGTCCGCGACGCCGTGTCATGCGGCATAGTCGGCAGGCGAGTCCTCATAGCAGGCCCTGCCTGCCGGAGACTCGATGATCCCGACGTACCTCATCGCGGCATGTGAGTGCGCGGCGCGCTGGCAGGTGAGACACTTCCGGCTGTGGAAGCGGATTCTCTCGCGCGGGTCGCGGCGTTGCTGTGTGAGCGTAATGAGATTGACGCCGAACTGGCCCGGCTCATGCACCGGCCTATGACATCAGGCCACCTCGGTGAGTGGATTGCCGCGCAGGTCTTCGACATCGAACTCGAAGCATCAGCCGTTGCCGCAGGCATCGATGGCCGTTTCCGCTCAGGTCCATTGCAGGGCCAGACCGTGAATATCAAGTGGTACCTGAAGCGTGAAGGCGCGCTGGACACGACGGAGTCCACGGCACTCGATTACTACTTGGTTCTCACCGGACCGCGGTCATCGGCAGTGTCCTCGCGAGGCGCCACTCGGCCCTGGCGCATTGAAGCTGTGTATCTGTTTGAGGCGCGGCAACTTCGGTCCGAGCAGGTAGCGCGAGGAGTGAAGCGTGGAGTTGCTTCCAGCGTCACCAGGCAGCAGTGGGAAGCTGCCGAGATCTACCCCTCGGCCACCAATACCCAGCTGGCTGTAACCCCTACGCAGGCAGAGCAGCTCAGGCTGTTCGCTCCCTGACGGTAAGAAGCCCGGTCAATTGAGGACGTTCCCAGCGTGAGCCGAAGGCCTCAGACCGGCGGGCAGTGCGCTTTTGGTCCGCATGGCACCAGTACTCACGGTTGCTTTTCGAGCTCGATCTCGTCGCGCAGCGGGATCCCGTAGGCACCCACCGGGGGGATCTCGGGCTTGAGGCTGGCACGGCTGCGATCGACGGCACCGCGGTGCACCCGCACCAGGCAGAAGCCGCGACGCTGGTAGAAACGCAGGGCATCAACGTTGTCGTTGGTGGTAATGACCCACAGGCGGGCGCACCCCTGCCGCCTGGCCAGCTGCCCGGCCGCCTCGATCAGGGCCGTCCCCGCCCCGTGCCACTGCTCGCCCGCGTGCAGGGTGAGAATCTCGCACTGCCGCCAGTCCTGCCCCGGCACGTAGGTGAGCATGCCGAGCGGCTGCCCGTCGGCGGTCTCGGCGACGAGCGCCGGATAATCCAGGGGAGAGACCAGTTCCCCCAGACGGGCTACCCGGAGACTGTTGTGCCGGGCAAGAAACGCCCGGGCCGCAGCCTGGTCAGCGGCCTCCCGCGGGCGAACGTTCACTGCACCAACGTAACCGCCAGGGAGAAACGCGTGATAGCCCTGCTGCTCCGGGAGGAGTCTCGGTACTGGCTGCGGCTGGTCAAACTTCCCACAGCGGCATGACAGTGCGCCCGGTCAGGGGCAGATGAGTGAATTGTTGCCCCAGCGCGATGCGGGCCACACGGCCCGCTGAGTGGATGACACCGAAGAGGACCAAGGCACCCACGGCCCAATTGATTGCGCCGTACAAGACCATGGAGCGTACTGGACGCGGCAGCGCCGACCAGCAGCCGCCGCCGAGCCGCTTGCCCCGACGGATGGATCAACGCGAGGGCGAGCATGCCACTGGCTACCTTGCCGCCGCCCGCGGCGAAGGGCGATGCGGCCGCTCAACGAGGCCGCGTGCATGGCTGATAGCCTCGGCGGTACGTCTGAGGAGGTTCGGAGCGATGCGCCAGTCGCTAGCAAGCGTGTATACGTCTGCCATGCAGAACCAATATGGCTACCCCGACGACTGGAGCATCAATTGGCTGATTGGCGCGCCCCGTCAACTCGGAATGATTGGACAGTTCCAGCTGAATGAGGGTTACGACTCTTTTAATCCGCACGGGCTCCTTTCCGATTATGCGCCAGATCTCGATCTGACGACGCTGGATGGGCCTTCAAGTGGAGAGCGCAAGGTCTCGGTGGGAGAATCAACTGTGATCAGCTTTGGTGCTAATGCAAAGACTGCAGGCTTCGAGTGGCTAACAGGCGGCCGCGTGGGTATGAGCGCTAGCTTCGGGAGCGAGGGCGGTCTGCAGATCTGGACCGACGAGGCTGTTGTCCGCACTGTTCGACGGCTTGATGAGTTCAAACAGGCATTGAAGAGTGTTGACCATCGAGTAGTGCCAGTAGGGACGGCCGCCATTGTGGAGGTCGAGACAGCCCGACGGGGCGTCGTGTTCGGCTCGTACGGAACCCAGGGTTCGATTGCGCTAAGTGTGCGCGCATCGGCCGGATCTGCACGGCTTAGTATGGCTCACTTCGTGGCTGGCTCGAGCGTGGAGCGGCAACAAGGCGGTGCGACATATCAGCCGTTCCCGAATGGTTTGACGACTGCTTTCAGGTGCGTGCATTTGCAGACGAAGGGGTGGTTTTGGTGGAAGCATCTCGTGGTCGCCGGTGTCCGCCCGCTCAAACCAGTAATTCAACCGGTGCCGCTAGTGCTCTTTGACGCGTAGCCAATCGCCTCGGAGGCCCTACGTTCCTAAACCCACCGTCGTAGACAGGCGCTGCAGATGAATACCCAAGAGGCGGATATCTTCTCGATTTGGGAGGCTGCGCTCAGAGACCGCGTTGCCCCTATCCGGGTCACCGAGCTACTGGAGCGCCAACGGCTTACGAAGCTAGTTGGTGAGGTAGTGGAGTCGGTCGTGCAGTCGTTGCAGATCGTATATGGACGGCCTGTCCGCGGTCCCCGGATTGGAATCATCAGTATGTGGGACCTAACCGCCCTGGTTGGCAGAGACGAGCAGGGCCAGTACTGCATGGGCGTCGGCGTTGGGTCCGTTCGTTTGCTGGACGTGTTGAGCGCCTTCCTTTGCTCGGCTCTCTTCGAAGAATCCGAGGACGGTCAGGCTGTAGCCCAGAAGCGGATCGGCGCATTCACCTATGACTGGGCTCGCGGACTCATCGAACGCCTTCGACTGTGGTCGCTCGACCCTACACTTGGGCTCGTGAGGCCTTACGGTTTTATCAATGTAGACATAGGCTCGATTGTCCCCGTGGGCCGTGACAAGGCCCATGAGTTCTACTTTCTAGCCATGCTCACCTGGATTCTGGCGCACGAAGTTTCCCACATTGCGACAGATGATCTGGGACAGCGGGCCACGACGGAAGTGACTGGTATGACTGCGCCTCATGTTGGCGTCGATACGCAGAGGCCCAAGCCCGGGCGCGAGCTGCAGGCGGATCTAACTGCCCTCAGGGTCCTATTCGAATCACACCCGGACTCTCACTTTCAGGCGCTCTCTGCGGTGTCCTTCCTTCTCGGAGTTATGCAGGCGGTCGATGATCTCGGCCTTGAGGCGACGTTGTCCGGATCAGATCACCCATCTCCAGCGCAACGGTTGGAACACCTGATTGAGGCCCTCCCGTCGGCTTGTGCCGGGATCGAAAAGGATAAGCTTCTTCAGCTCCGTGCTCTGGCAGAGGATCTCGGCACGTTTGCACCCCGAATTGCAAAGTGGCTCCTGGAGGCCCCCGGCGAGTTTCGAATCGGGCCGTTTAGGCTTGAGGATTATCAAGATGACGTCGGCGACGAGGAAGCGGCAACAGCGGCCGCCGAACAGAATAACGCCGCCGACGTCAAGGCGGCGAGAGGCGAACTCGACTCGGCTCTCCTACTTTACACGGAGGCAGAGCGCACCCTTCGGCGAGCGAACTACGGTGAGGGTCAGCGAATAGTCTATGGAAATCTCATCTCTACGACATTTGCTATGCGGCGACCAGCAGAGGGGCTCGACTGGCTCATTTCGGGCGTCGACGTAGGGATGGCCCGCAATGACAAACCCGCTATTCTCTATTTGCTAGCAGTCTTCGACCGAGCGTCGAAGGGCTTTGCAGCGTCGCGCGAGGAAGCGTCAGCTCGCCTCGGGCATTTGACGGACGCCGACGTACAGGCGCATGTCGCACGGCTTCGAGTCCGTTCCGACTCCATTGGCTAGCAAGGGGCGACGGTCCCGGCGCAGCAAACCGAAGAGGTGCGCTTCTGCTTGGGCACGCCGAGTGCCCGCTTCAAGTCGTCTTCAGCGAACACATGTCAGGTCGACAGATTCGCGGCCAGTCCGAGCGTTCTCGACGTATCGACGGCCACCCCCGAGCCGTGAGGGTACGCCAGAGTTGGCGGCCACACGCGTTGTCGGAATGGTTCCCGATTCGACAATCTGGCCGCCGCGCAGGTGAATCGAGTGGTTGGCAAGATCGCTCCAGCCGAATTACCGGCGGCGAATGACCATGCTGATCTGTACATAAGAATGCGCGCCCGTCAGCAACTCACTCACATCGGCATGAGTGCGCGGGCGGGTGCGATGTGGGCGGCGGCGGCGTGATCAGGAAATGCTGTGCACGGCCGCGGCGACCGGGCTGTCTCCGCCGACCAGCTCGAGCGTCTGGTGCCGGGTACCCGGGTTATCGAGCAGGGCGATAATGACCGCGGCGACGTCGGCGCGGGGCACCGTGCCACGGGGCACCGGCGGGGGTGCGAGCCGGATCCGGCCGGTGGCAGGTGCGTCGGTCAGGCCGCCCGGGCGCACGATGGTCCAGTCCAGGTCCCGAGCGCGCAGATCGGCCTCGGCGGCGGTCTTCGCCGCAATGTAGGCCGCCCAGACCTCATCAGTTCCGGACCGCGGCGGCTGGCCGGCTCCCATCGAGGAGACCTGCACGAATCTGCGGACCCCGGCCCGCTCGGCGGCATCGGCCATCAGCACGGAGGCAGCCCGGTCGACGGAGTCCTTGCGCGGGGCCCCACTGCCCGGGCCGGCGCCGGCCGCAAATACCACCGCGTCTGCCCCGGACAGCAGCACCGCGACATCCTCGACCGAGGCCGCCTCCAGGTCGCAGATGACGGCTTCGGCGCCGGCCTTGCGCACGTCGACGGCATGGGCCGGGTTCCTGATCAGCCCGACGGCCTGGTCACCGCGCTCAGCCAGGAGGCGCTCCAGCAGCAGCGCGATTTTCCCGTGCCCGCCCGCGATCACTACCCGCATGCCGCCAGCCTACTGACCAGTATCACTAGCAGGCGGTCCGGTTCACGGGCGAAGAAGCGGCCGCAGGTCGTCGAGCCGGTCGAACAGGTGCCACACGTACGCCGAGGTACCTCGTTCCCGGTGCGGGTGCAGGTCTGCCAGTGCGGGGTCCTGACGGTAGCCCTCGAATGCCGCCCTGGACTCCCATTCGACGAGAATGAGTACCTGCCGGGGAGTGATGTCGCCTGCCATGCTCTCCCGGAACCGGCCCAGGGCCAGCACACGTCCTCCGTGACGGGCGACCTCGCGGGCCGACCGGCGCGAGTAGGCCAGGTACTCCTCGCGGTCGGCGATGTCAAACAGGTTCAGCGCGTAGACCTTGGTCTCCTCATCTGCCACATCCCGACTCTAGGCCAGCGCACCCGGCCGACTTGCGCCCCGCTTCACACGGCGATCCTCCCAGCCGCACGAGAGTGCGTCTCGGCAGAACATCTGGCCCAACTGCACATGTAGCTCGTTCGCCGGGTATGGTTACCTTTATCGTGTCAAACCGCCATGATAAATACATGCAGCGTCGTGGACTAGGGTCCGGGTTGGCCATAGCCGTGATTTGCGGCGCGGCAGTCTGGCTGACTTGGGTGGTCTGGCAGTCGAACGATCGCGTTGGAATGGCTACATTTGGAGCCTACGCCGTAGCTTTGGCCGTAGCTGCGGTTAGCGTGAGCGGCTGGGTATGGCGTTTTCGGGTTCGCCGGGCGGGCAGTTCCACTGAGGAGCTCGAATTTGATCGACTGCTTGATCTGCTTGCCATGGCGGTGAAGATTCAGTGGACAGACGCAGCCCGCGAGCGCGGGCTCCTAGGAGCACTACAGAGTCTTGTGCACTGGAATCAGCCGGACGCGGCGCTGGCTGGCCCGCTCGTAGCGGCTTTGGAATCACGGAGGTTTCCGCCATTGCCCGGCTGCGAACGAGTTGGGCTAGCGAGAATGCTAAAGGGTGATACCGGTGAGCTACATGACATCTATGCCGGCCTTGGCTCGGGGCGTTTGGTGATAACTGGAGCCGCTGGCTCTGGTTAAAACCAGCGCAGCTATATTTCTCATACTAGCTGCGGTAGACTATAGAGAACAGGTGGATGAACGCAGCCTGGTACCAGTGCCAGTAATGTTTAGTATGCACGGATGGAATCCGCGTACCCAACTGCTTAAGGACTGGCTTGCTGAGCAGTTGCGGCGTACTTATGCGCTGCTGGCGAATGCCGACGATTACGGGAGAGCTGCGGCTATTATCGCGGCAGGTAAGGTGGCAGTCGTCTTGGATGGGCTAGACGACATGCCAGAGGCACTCCGGCCCATTGCATTGCGGGCCATCGGTGAGCAGGCGACTTTCCGGATCGTTGTTTTGAGCCGTACCGCGCAGATGATAGCCGCTGTTGCGGAAGATCACCTAGAAAATGTTGTTGCTATTGAGCTGCAAGATGTCGAGTCATCAGCCGCTGCTAACTATCTTTCAGCAGTAGCGCTTGACCCTCCGCCTCCGGAATGGGACGAACTGATCCAACGTATACGCTGCGGCCAAGGCACTCCGTTGGCCAAGGCGCTGAACTCTCCTTTGATGCTGAGCCTTGCTCGTGATTACCGCCGTAAGGATGACACCCGCCAGCTGCTCGACTTCTGTGATTCGCAGAACAGCCTTGCAAATGCAGCCGATCGAATTGCATTCTACCTGCTGGATCGGGTAATACCCGTCGCGTATGCCCGAAAGCCTGGTGAGCCGTCACCTCGGTATGATGCTGAAACTGCGCAGAACGCACTACGAAGAATTGCCATACAGATGAATAAAAAGGGCACCCGAGACCTTGAATGGTGGCGAATTAGCGACTGGCTTCCCCCTATTTACTACTTCCTCACGGTAGCGTTGCTGGTAGGCGGCGTCGCTGGTGCGCTAGCTGGGGTGGCGGTTGCCGCGACAATTGGTGCATCAGGAGGGCTGGTGGCTGGAGCAATCAGCGCGGTTCTCTTCGCGAATGCTGCTATATTTGGGACTTCATGATAGATTTCCTGACAGGATCATACATTTTCAGTGGCGACAGCTCTTCAGAAAACAACTCCTAACAGGTAGAGAGCCTGTGATGGGTACGAAGAGTACGGATGCTCTTGAGTCCCTAGCCTGGCCATTGCTGGCGGTTATGGTCGTAGTTACTGTAGTAATTTTGCTTGCATATGGCGATGTTGCGATCAACGATCACGGCGTTCGGATTTCTCTTGCATGCCGACCTTCAGGATCACCTTTGCAGGCCAACCCACTTCGTGCGGCGGGTTCCTACGAAACCGAGTCAGTAATCAAGGTAGTGCGCAAGTATATAGCGTCACCCTGACCAACGCCGCTCGAAACACGGTCCAAGTCTACCTAACGCGACCGCTCATATTGATCGGGCAAATTACCTGGCTATATAACATCCTCTTTTCGGCATGACTGCGTATCGTGCCGTGTAGGACGTCGGTCGTGACTGGGTCAGGTGTATGAGATCTGCGAGTCTGAGCTGGCGATGTGATGTGTTCACCAGCTCGCGGCGGCCGGTGACGATGCGCCTCGGCGCAGCGCGGGGGATACGCCGCCAGAGGTGGAGCGGGGGTTTGGCACATTGGCGTGGCTGTTACTGGCCGATGCGTCCGTCGATGCGCTCGCGGAGCACGTCGGCGTGCCCGTTGTGGCGGGCGTACTCCCTCGATCATGGCACGAGCAGCTCGCGCAGCGAGATTGGCTCCCCGCCGAGTCGCAGCCGGCGAAGCCGAGGTCGTGGTCGCGGGTGAACTGCTCGGCGAAGACGATCTCCTCGCGCTACGCCCGCCCACGCCTCGGCGACCACGGACTGGTCGGCGACCGCCCCGTTGAAGTCGGCGTCGGGGTCGGCCCCCGGTCTGGTAGCGCCTGGGCACGTCGTGCCCGGCGAACCGGCGGCGGAACCAGCCGCGTTCCACCTCGGCCATGTGCCGGACCAGGCCGAGCAGTGACATCGTGGAGGGTTCCACGGCCTGGCGGGCCAGTTGCTCAGGGTTGAGCCCGCCGCACTTCAGCTGCAGCATCAGCCGCTGGCCGCGCAGGAACTCGGTCAGCGTGGCCTGTTCGTCCCCCAGCCGAGGGCTGCCTTCGCGCGGGTCCGATCCAGGCTCGAGGAACCTGTCCGCCCGGTGGTGCAGGGTGCTCACGCCGAACGAGGTTACCGGAGCGCCTGCGCTGCCGGTGGGCGTGACACCAGACTGCGCAGCGTGCCGGTCACTGCGCCGCGGCAGCTGACGGCGGCCAACTGCACCCGGGCGGCCAAGGCGGGAGCCATCCGGTGATCTGTGTAACCTGCCTCGAGCGAGGGCCGCCTGGCGCCGGTTTGCCTAGGATGAACTGGTGAGCGGGGACCGTGAGATGGACGTCGTGGTGTTCGGCGCCACCGGTTTCGCCGGGCGGCTGGTGGCCGGGTACCTGGCCGGTCATGCGCCCGGCAGCGTCCGCGTCGGCCTTGCCGGGCGGTCGCAGCGGCGGCTGGCCGATGTCCGGGCGCGGCTGGGCGCTGCCGCGTCGGGCTGGCCGCTGCTGGTCGCCGATTCGGCCGATCCGCCCTCGCTGGCTGCGCTGGCCCGGGCGGCCCGGGTGGTGGTGACCACGGTAGGCCCCTACCGCACCCACGGGCTCGCTCTGGTTCAGGCCTGCGCCGAGGCGGGCACCGATTATGCGGACCTGACCGGTGAGTTGCTGTTCATCCGGGACAGCATCGACCGCTGCCACGACGCGGCTGCTGCCGCGGGCGCGCGGATCGTGCACTGTTGCGGATTCGATTCGGTCCCGTCCGATCTGGGCGTGCTGCTGCTGCATCTGGCCGCCCGCGCCGATGACGCCGGCGACCTGCGGGACACGACACTGGTGGTGACGGCGCTGCGGGGCGGAATCAGCGGCGGGACGCTGGCCTCGATGATGGGCCAGCAGGCCGAGGTGCGAGCCAGCGCGCAGTGCCGCCGGGTGGTCGCCGACCCGTATGCGCTCAGCCCTGATCGCGCCGCCGAACCCGACCTTGGCGACGAGCGCGACCCGGGCTGGGCCCGCTATGACGGCGGTCTGCGGATGTGGACCGGCCCGTTCGCCATGGCCGGGATCAATACCCGCGTGGTGCGCCGCAGCAACGCGCTGCAGGGCTGGGCCTATGGTCGCCGGTTCCGCTACCGGGAGGTCACCGGGTTCGGCGCCGGCCCGGCCGCGCCGCTGCTGGCCGGCGCGGTCAGCTCTGCGATGCTGGCCGCCGAGGCGGGGCTGGCGTTCGGGCCATCCCGGGCGATGCTGAGCCGGCTGCTGCCAGCGCCGGGCCAGGGCCCCGGCGAGAGGACCCGCCAGACGGGCTATTTCCGTATCCAGATCCATACCCGGACCTCGGCCGGGGTGCGGTACCTGGCCGCGATCGAGGCCCAGGGCGACCCGGGATATGCCGCCACCTCGGTAATGCTCGGAGAAACCGCGCTGTGCCTCGCGCTGGACAGGGATCAGCTGCCCGGCCGCGTCGGCGTCCTGACACCGGCCACTGCGATGGGCGCCGCGCTCGCCGCCCGGATCAGGTCCGCGGGCCACACGCTGACCACCCGGCAGATCACTCCGTTATCCCGGTTGACTTCCACGTCCCGGCCGGTCAGCCTTGCGCTGCGCGTTCGCCGGGGCTGCCGGAATGAGATCAAGTAATGCGTTTACGGGCGCGTCACGCGATCCGGGCTTTCCACCGGAGCGATGGCCGCGCCCTATCTGCGGCATGTGCGGACGACCGCGAGCCGCGGTTCAGTGACGGCTAGCTTCGAGGAGTGGTGGCGCGCTAGCTGAATACTTCGGTGGGTAGTTCGCGGTGGCGCGTAGTGCCCTCGTATCTGGACATGTCCTCGTCCGTGCCGACGAGCCGGAAGGCTTGCCCGCCGGGGGCTTGGAAATACAGGTGCGGGTCGTCGATCTCGATCACCTTGACGCCGAAGTCGACGATCTGCTGTTGCACCTCCTCGACATTGCCGGTGCGCAGTTCCAGGTATGTTGCCTTGAGGAAATCCTCCTTCCCGAGTGTGACGGCCTCGTCTGCGTAGATAACTGCGAGATAGAAGTCTCCGCCGAGGACGAAGTCATCCTTGTCGTTAGCTGATCGCGTCAACGCGCAGCCGAGCACGTCGCGATAGAACCGGCGAACCGCGTCCTGCTCTGTCAGCGATACGACAACCGCCGCGTGGTTGCCCAGCGTCACCAGTGCCACTGCCACTCCTTCACAACATCCCAAGCGCCGGGCCTGGCGCCCGGCCTTCCCGGTCTGCACATCAGCGCCCCGGCGGAGAGCCGGCCGCGGTCACGGCGTCGGTGATCCCGCCGCCGTGACCGTACGGCGGTGCTGCTCGTCTTGTCAGCCCGCGTTGAGCCGCGCGTCGGGCTGCAGGTCGGCCAGTTCGCCGACCTCGACGCCACCGTCGCGGTCGAGGTGCGGGCAGCCCTTGGCGATCGCCAGCGCCGCCTGCAGGTCGGGCGCGGTGACCATCGAGTAGCCGCCGAGCTCGGTGGTATCGCTGTCACAGTTGCCGAGGCTGCTCCGGTTGCTGACCGGCTGGCCGATGTTGAGGAGAGCATCACCCATGCCTTCGAACCAGTCAAACCATTGCGCGCGGGTCTGCGGGCTGGGCGCGTAGCCCTTGGGGTTGCGGTAAGAGAACACATACGTCGCCATTGCGGCTCCTTCTGCACTTGGGCTCGCCGGACCCCGGCGAACCGCCGATGCCTAGATAGACACCTGGACTGCGGGAAACCGGGCGGTCATAGAGCGCCCAGTTCGGACCCGTCGCGGTGTCAGTATCGGTGGACCCTTCGTGGCGTGATGACATCGGAGAAACGTGCGATGGTGAGGACGTGAGCGCGGAGCTGCTGCGGCTGGCGCGGTCGGGCCAGGATGAGGCCTTTGCCGACCTCGTGGCGCCGCACTGCCGCGAGCTGCATGTGCACTGCTACCGCATCCTCGGCTCGGTCGCCGACGCCGACGATGCTTTGCAGGAGACGTTGCTGTCGGCCTGGCAGTCGCTGCAGGGGTTTGAACAGCGGTCCTCGCTCCGGACCTGGCTTTACCGCATCGCCACCAGCCGCTGCCTGAACATGCTGCGCGCCGGACGCCGGCGCGGTGAGGGGGCGCCTGCTGTACTGCCACCGGACGCGCAGCCGCCGAGGCCGACGCGTCTTAACGAGGTGACATGGCTCGGCCCTTACCCCGGCTTGCTGCTCGACGAGCTCATCGACCCGGCGCCGGGGCCGGAGGCCAAGCTGGTGGCCAAGGAGACGATCTCGCTCGCGTTCGTAACCGCGCTGCAGCTGCTGCCACCTCGGCAACGAGCCGTGCTCATCCTGCGCGACGTGCTGGACTTCCCCGCCCGCGAGGTCGCAGCGATGTCCGGCGCAACCCAGGAGTCGGTGACCAGCGCGCTCAAGCGCGCGCGGGCGACGATGTCGCGCGCGATGGCCACAGCGTCCACGACGCCACCGGCCGCCGGCTCGGCCGCGGAGAAAGAGTTGCTCAACCAGCTCGTTGCCGCGTTCGAAACCGCCGACGTACAACGGCTTGTCTCCCTCATGACCGATGACGCGTGGCTGCGCATGCCACCAGTGCCGCTGGAATACCAAGGACCTGAGCTGATCGGTGAGTTCTTCGCCACGGTCGCGTTCCGCGATGGTCGTCGCTACCGGCTCGTGCCGTCGAGAGCGAACGGCCAGCCAGCATTCGGGATCTACCTGCGCGACCCGCACGGCGAGTTCTGGCACGCCTTCGGATCGCTCGTCATCACTACCCGCGGTGATCGGGTATCCGCGATCACCCGTTTTGACAACGCGGTGATAGGCCCGTTCGGGTTCCCGCGGAGGCTGGCCGACTAGCAAGGCGGCATCGAACGCTTCGTTTGTGAAGTGCTCGCCCCACGCTGGGAAAAGTCACAGTCATCGCCTGCGCAGTAGTGCCCATTTCGGGGCAGGCATCCGCTCATCGGCAGATGAGCATGCCCAAACCAGTGTGCCCGAACATGGCGACCTCCACTCCCCTCGGCCCGCCGGGACCCAGACGGCGCGGAAGCAGCACGCCGGGTTGCTCGAGCTGGACGCGCGGCCATCCGCCGCCTGCATCCGTCTTCCGTGAGGGCGCGGCGCGGAAGGTCTCTGCCTTGGTGTGGCGAGCTCACATTCCGGACACCTACGCGGCCTCGGGCCCCGAACCAGGAACCTGGAAGGATCCTGATCCCCGGCGACGGAGCAGCCGGGGATCAGGGGCTCAGAATAGGCCTGCGTGCGCGGCAATAGCGGCTACGCGACGCCTGCGGCCTGTCCCGTCTCAACGCTTCCTGGCGCTATGGTGTCAGGCGCACACGCCGCCTTGTAGCCGGCAGGTCACGTCGACCTCGATCAGCATGGTCAAACCAGGCCCGGCCAGCGCTCCTCGCGGTCACGCACCGCTAAGGGGAACGGACACCATGTCTTCGGCTCGAACAATTTCAGATCGCCGAATATATGCTCATAATCCGGCGTGTCCGTGAACGGGCGCCGGTGCCCAGAACAGCCAGCTATGATCGCTAGGAAACCTGCCGGCTGTCAATGGCGCAGCGCCCTGCATCCCGGCAACCTCCGTGCGCCTGAGCCGCCCATATCGCGGATAAGGCGCCGCCGAGCAAATATCGCGCCTCGTGGAGCGCGACGCGGTTCTGGGGGCGCCGACCTGTCAGTGGCCGGGATCGGTCGCTCATTATGGTGGAAGGGGAAAGTCAGGCGGCGGTACACCGGGTCCGGTTCTAGGATCCAACTGCCTCTCAAAGCGCGTTACGTCGTCATCGCTGTGCCGCTTGAACTTGAAGTCCTCCCTACCCGGCGGGCCGCCGGGGTCCCATGTCCCGCGGCCTGCCTTGTCTTGCACGTAGTGCACCTCCGTGACCCGGCCCTCCGCGGACTTCACTACGGTGCTGACCTTTTCCATCCTCTGGTACCTGGGATCGCCGAGCTCTGGAATGATCGTCTCCCCGGCGCCTTCCTTCGCGGCCTGCAGCGCCATCTCATCCTGAAGTGTGTTCGCCGTGCGACTCCAGGTCGTGGTGCGTGCCGCCTCCTGCTCGAAGGCTGCCGCTTCCTCCAGGCTAAGGCTGCCGGCAACTTCCACCGCGCCAGGGACCACCATCATCACCTGGGCGGGCTTGGTGACGTAGTCCGCGATCTCGAAGTAAGTCTTGAGCATCACTCCTATCGCGTAAATGGAGACCTTCAGCTCTTCGACGTCCCTTTCGAGTGGGCTGAGGGCCTCGGTTCGCGGAGCTTGGAACTGCCTCCACTCGGGCGTCGGCTCGGGCGCAGCTGGCACGCCGAGGCGTGCCTTTATCCCCGCCAGGCCAGACGTCGGGGAAGGGTCCGAAGGGCGGTTAGCCAGGAAATACTCCATAGTGCCGGGTCTTGGGGCTGGCTGAGGAATCTGTGCTCCCGCCGTGGACTTCTCCGTCCCAAGCACATCGACAAATGCTAGCGGATTGTTCGCGGCGTACGTGTAGAGGTTTGGGCCATCGGCGAGGCCCAGCGGGTCGCGCTGCAGGAATCGGCCCAGCCGAGGCACGTACTGTCGGGCCCGTGAATCGTAGACCTTTGCGTCGGCGTAGAACCGCTTTCCGGCGAAAAGGTAGGGATTATAGGTGGCTGGCGTGGCAGTCGGCGAGCCGAAAGGCTCATATTCATATCGCGTCGCAAGTGGCTGGCCGCTCGCATCGCTCAGCACGCGTGAGGAGGAAAGCAGATCGCGGTGGTACCACCACTCGGCTCCTCCGCTAGCCAGCTGACAGCGCTCGTCAATGCCGCCCTCGTAGACATATTGCGTCGTGACGCTCCCGGATGTGTATTCTTCGACAACGCGCATGCCGTCATTGACCAGGAAGGTGGCCGTCCCGGCCTCGCGGACCATGATAGTCCGACCGGTCGAATCGTAGCTCAGGCGCAGGATCTCGGTGCCGGTGGCCTTGTCGATTATCTGGGCTATCTGATTCTTGTAATTATACGAGTAGCGGAGCTGGCCATCGTCGATCAGGTTGCCGTTCTGGTCGTACCGGAACTGCGTTCCGGCGACGCTTTGATATTGATTAAGTTCGTTGGGTGAGTAGGCGACCGGGGTTTGTCCGGGATGTTGCTCCAGCTCGCGATTGCCAAGCGGGTCGTATTGGTAGTTCAAGCCCTGCGTCCCCTGCGGCAAGGCTCCGATGATGCCATCGATGGCCTGCTGGCCGGTCAGCGCGGCACCCGCGACAGGCGCGGTAGGCGGGCCGAGCGGAGTCAGGTTGATTGCCGCAAGCGGGTTCCGCGCGGCTGCTGTCAGCCG
>Ga0335069_10006420_pt1 | contig 17102 bp, 16 predicted proteins | sample Lox_Sample_11_FD_206714 | JGI IMG/M metagenome (GOLD analysis project Ga0335069, IMG submission 206714) | Soil microbial communities from Loxahatchee National Wildlife Refuge, Florida, United States - Lox_Sample_1.1 | ecosystem: Environmental > Terrestrial > Soil > Wetlands | place: USA...
GTCCGGGCAGTCGAGCTGCAACTGAAGTCCGCTGGCTGCGATGGCCTCGTATTCCGGGCGCATCGCGCTGACGAGGTCTGCGAGGTATGCCTCGTGCGACGGATAGTACGCATTGGGCTGGAACGCGGTAATAAGGCCGGGTGAGGCCGCATTCATGAAGCCTTCAACCCGGTGTCCCTCGAGCGCCGCCCGGAAGCGGCGAATGTCATCGCGACAGGGTTCAAGGTTCACGAGCCGGACCGGCCCAATGCAGCTCGCGCGGACGAACTCCTGCTCGCCCATGATCGCCGCGAGCTTCTTGCGCAGGTCCGGAAGCGGCGCCAGATCGAGCGCCGGCTTGCGCGCGACGTTCCCGCCAAAGCCGGACAATCGCTCGGTCACGTACGTCGAATACCCGACCTTGCCGAGCTCGCCGTCGCTGACGATCGAAACGCCGGCGGCCTCCTGCCGGGCGACGGCGTCGCTGACCGCCGCCTGGACCACCCGCTCGAAGGCAGACTTATCGTATGGCTTGCCGTGGTCACGCGCGAGCAGCAGCGGGACGAGCTCGCTGCCGCGCGGCAGGCTGCCGACATGCGTTGTCAGGATACGCGTCATGCGGATACCTTTGCGTTTAGTATGCCAGACATACGAGCGCGTCCAGCGCGCCCGGACCGACATTGATGCCAGGCTTGCGGAGAACTGCATGAACGAACTCGCGGCGCTCACGGACCGAATCGAGAAACTCGAGCACGAACTCGCGATCCAGAAGGACATTCACGAGGTGCGACGCGTTCAGTACACCTACGGGTACTTCATCGATAAATCGCAGTACAACGAAGTCGTCGACCTCTTTGCCGAAGACGGCGACGTGTGGTTCCTCGGCGGCATCTACCGCGGCAAACGCGGCGTGCGCCGTCTCTACATCGAGCGATTCCAGAAGCAGTTCACGCAGGGCCACAACGGTCCACGCTACGGCTGGCTGCTCGACCATCCGCAGCTGCAGATGGTCATTGACGTGGCACCCGACCGGCGCACCGCACAGCTGCGGGGTCGCTCGATGATGCAGGCCGGCCTGCACGAGACCGCCTCCGGCCAGCAGCGCGCCTGGTGGGAAGGCGGCATCTACGAGAACGACTTCGTACGCGAAGATGGCGTCTGGAAGATCAAGGCCCTTCGATACTTCCCGTTCTGGCACGGCAGCTTTGCCGAGGGCTGGGCGAAGACCAAGATTGATTTCATTCCGATGGCCAAGACGCTGTTCCCGGAGGACCCGCTCGGGCCTGACGCACTGATCGACCCGCAGCCGCGGCTCTGGCCGGCGACGGATACGGTGCCGTTCCATTACTCCCATCCGGTCACCGGCAAGCCGATCGTGCTCGACAACAGCCGCGCGCGCGAAGGCTTCAAGGATGGATGAGCAAGGCGCGTGGACGGCGAAGGCGGCGATCACTGAGTTGATCACCCGGTACGCCGCTCTGAACGACGCAGGAGCGTGGGGCGAGCTTGCAGCGCTCTACACGGAAACCGCCCGGATGAGCCGCCCCACCGCGCCCGACGATTTCGTCGTCGGACGGGCGTCGATTCTCGAATCCTTCCGTTCGCGCCCGCCACGCGCGTCGCGTCACATCGTCGCGAACGTGCTGGTGACGCTCGAGGACGCAATGCACGCGAGCGCCACGAGCCAGATCCTGCTGTACGTCGGCCGCACCGAGGGCGCCGGCCTGCCGGTCCTCTCGGGCGCCGCGCCGCTCATCGGGACGTACCACGACCGCCTCATACTGACGAACGCGGGATGGAAATTTACCGAGCGCCGCGGAGTCCTCGACTTCCACGCGTCGCAGTGAGGTAACCGATGAGCCCAGCATCAGCCGAAGTCCGCGCTTCGATCGACTACCTGGTGCCCTCGTCCCGGATCAATCGCCGATTCTGGGCGCCGGGCAAGGAACTCAACACCGGGACCTACGCACCCTACCCAGTGACGATCCGCAACGCCCGGCTGTCCGGGCCGTTTACGCTCGATGAGCATGGTTTCTGCCTCGGCCAGCATCGCAGCGCAATCACCAGCTGGGCCGACAACTACGGCCCGGAAAGCGCCTACGCGCACGAGGTCGGCGACGTCGCGATGCGGCTCAGCGGTGCCGACCTTGTCGTGCCGTTGGGGGGCATGCTCCGAGATTCCGTCGATACAGGCCCGACGATACAGCCGCCCGCGGCCGAAGCCCACGTCGACTTCACGCGACGCAGTGCCGAGCGCATCGCCGGCAACCTCTACCAGAGGGCGAGGCCCGCAGGCTCCGGTTTTCGGCGATTCATCGCCTTCAGCCTGTGGCGCGCACTGTCGCCGCCGCCGCAGGACATGCCGCTCGCGCTCTGCGAGGGACAATCGGTTCGCGACGATGAGGGGACGCACAACACGAAGGTCGACGTGCAGGAGATTCCGACTGGCGAGGCGCTGTTCGCTCCGATCGAGGGCGAAGAGAACATGACGGCCGCGACCATCTTCCATCACTCGCCGGCCCATCGTTGGTGGTACTTCCCCGATATGGAGCCGGACGAGGTCGTGTTCATCAAGTTCTACGACTCCGAGCGCCGCGGCGCCTGGCGCTGCCCGCACACGGCGTTTCGGGACACGACACGTCCGGATGCGCATCCGCGGCGCTCGATGGAATTCCGCGCGATCGCGTACTTCACCGACCGCTGAGACTCTCCCGAATCCGGTCGTCGCCCTCCGACGGAGCGCGCCGCCGACACGGACCCCGTCGTTCGCTCAATCCAGCCAGAGCGCCAGCGCCCGCATCTCGATACTGACGCGCGGTCGAGCCTCCGGCCCGCACACCGGGTTGTCGAATGCAACGTGCGGCACGCAGTGCGCGCGCTCGCGGTCGCTGTCATGGGTCTTGAACACGATGACTTCATCGCGCGTCAGGTCGGGGAACCAGTGCCAGCGATGGGCTGGACTGTGGGCGACGACCAGCCCCTCGAACGACCACTCCGGCCGGCCGGGGACGTCGAAGATCGCGTCGGCCCCGATCAGGTCACCGGGCGAAACGCTACGCGCATCGCAGACGGTCAGCGGAACGTCCTGCGGCGGACCGGAAATCGCGCGCCACACGTTGTAATGCACGAAACGCCTGAGCCGACGGCCGGCCGGCGATTCGCGCGCTGCGAACGCGCTGGCAGTCGCATCGCTGACGTCGACGTGCGCGAAACGCGCGGGCCGAGAATTGTCGAGGGAGCCGCAGCGCGGCGACCTTTCGCTGAACCGTAGGATGCCAGGGCTCGAGACCAGGACCTGGTCGGCACCCGAGAGGTCGGCGATGAGCGCGACGATCTCCGCGCGGTGAATCGTGTCCACCAACCCCCGGTCCTCGAAGTCGGAAACCGCGCTGCGGTGAGTGGCGAGCTGGAAACCCTCTCGGTCCAGCGTCACGCCGCGATCGCGGGCGTCGGCGATGGTCATCGTGACCGGCGCGATCTCGAGCCGGTCCCGGCTGTGGTCGTTTGCGTAGTAGCGCGGACGCTCGACGCCTCGGGATGCGTAAGCGATCGCGGCGACGACGTTCATGCGCGCCCCCTCGCGGCCAAACGCCTGGCCCGGATCGCGATCATGGCCCTCCCCCCTTCCAGAGCGCCATCAGAATCGGCAGCACCATCGGTCGCAGATCCTTCGGCACGCGCCGGAGCAGCGCCCGCTCGTAGGCATTCACGACGGCGCGCGCGTCGACAAGCAGCGACGCTCCGCCCGCGGTCAGCGCCAGCGCCTGCGAGCGACCGTCCACCCGCCGCCGTTCGACCAGCCCGCGGCGGCGCAATCGCGTCACGAAGGGGACCATGTTTGCCCGCTGGATGTCGAGAATCCGTCCAGCATCGCTTTGCGTCAGGCCGGGGCGTGCGTCGACGAGCATCAGGAACGCCACATCCGCGTGCCGCAGGCCGAGCGGCGCGAGCTGCTCATTGAGCTCGGCGACCGTCGCGCTCGAGGCCCGCCGTAGCACGTAGCCCGGCAACTCGGCCAGGGGATCGATCCCCGATACGCCGGCTTTCACGGTCATAGGCGACACCCGGACATGATTGCTATATATTATAGCAATCAGGGTAAAGCGTCCCGGCCATCTGCGCCTGCGAGACGGATGGCCGCCGTTGTCGCCGGAGCACTGCACCGCCCAGTCGCGCGGTCGGGTTGCCGGAACGACGCCGCCCGGGCGCGAATGCGAGATTCACCATTTCGGGAGAACGCCGATGAAGGAACGAGCCGAAGCCGACACCGTCGCGAGCACCGTCAAGGACGGCATTGCCTGGGTCCGGTTCAACCGGCCTGAGAAGCGCAACTGCATGAGCCCGAAGCTCAACCGGCAGATGCTGCGAGTGCTCACGGAACTCGAGTTTCGCGACGACGTCGGGGTTCTGGTGCTGACCGGCGAAGGCGCCGCCTGGTCGGCCGGGATGGACCTCAAGGAGTACTTCCGCGACACCGAGGCGCGCGGGCTGCGTGGCGTGCGCGAATCCCAGCGCGAGGCGTATGCCTGGTGGGACCGGCTGCGCTGGTACCAGAAGGTCACGATCGCCATGGTGAACGGCTGGTGCTTCGGCGGCGGATACGGGCCGCTGTTCGCCTGTGATCTCGCCTTTTGCGCCGATGACGCTCAGTTCGGGCTGTCGGAGATCAACTGGGGCATCCTGCCGGGCGGCGGAGCGACGAAGGTCGCCGTCGACCTGATGCCGATGCGAAAGGCCATGTATCACGCCCTGCTGGGCGAGAATCTCACGGGTTCGCAGGCAGCGGCAGCCGGGCTCGTCAATGAATCGGTCCCGGCCGCGGAACTCGAGGCGCGCGTCACCGCGGTGGCGCAGAAGCTCCTGAAGAAGAACTGGGACACTTTGAAGGCGACCAAGGACGCGCTTCGCCGCGTCCGCGAGATGACGTACGACAACGCGGAGGATTACTTGATCCGCGCACAGGAAGCACTCAACTGGCACGACAAGAGCGACGGTCGTCACGTCGGCATGCGGCAGTTCCTCGATGACAAGACCTACAAGCCGGGCCTCGGCGAGTACGACAAGTCCAAGGCCGCTCGCTGAGCGCAATCCGATCGCGCCGAGCCCAGAGCCAAAATCGGACACGCGCATGACACTCTTCGATCCCGTCGCGACGCACGCCGGTTCCATGCCCCGGCGACCGGCAGTCGTCGATCTGGAGTCGGGCCGGCGCTGGAGCTACGGCGAACTGAATGCGACCGTCGACCGCCTGGCAGCCTGGCTGGTCGGCGAATTCGGGCCGAACAGTGGCACGCGCGTCGCAACGCTCGCGAAGAACTGCGCCGAGATCGTAGTGCTGCAACTCGCGAGCGCCCGCGCAGGGACAATCTTCGTGCCGTTAAACTGGCGGCTCGCGCCGGCCGAGATCGATGTGCTGGTCGCGGACGCGGGACCGGCCCTGCTGTTCCATGATCCGGAGTTTCCGGCGCCTCGCACCGTCCCACGTGCGCGACCGATCGCCGAACTGCTCGCCCTCGGAACGCTCGGCGAGCGTCCGCCCCCAGACGCGCGGCGTCCGTTTGACGCAGTCGGCACCCTCCTCTACTCCTCGGGGACGAGCGGACGCCCGAAGGGCATCATGCTTTCGGAGGCCAACGGGTTCTGGGGCTGCGCCAATTTCATCTACGGCTCGGACGTCACGAAACGCAGCGTGTTCCTGTGCGATATGCCGCTCTTCCACACCGCCGGCCTGTACGCCGCGACGCGCGTTCCGCTGCAGGCCGGCGCGTGCGTGCTGATCTCCAGGGGCTTCGACCCGGACAAGACGCTCGAGCGGCTCTCGGACCCCGAACTCAGCGTCAGCCACTACTTCTCGGTGCCGCAGATGGCGGCACGGCTCTGGAATCAGCCGGGCTTCAAGCCCGAAGCACTGCAGAGGCTCGTTGCATGGGCCATCGGCGGGGCCCCCAATCCCAGGGCGCAGACCGAGCGCTTCGTGAATGCCGGTATCCGCATTTCGGAAGGCTTCGGGATGTCGGAAAGCGGATCGAACTTCGGAATGCCGACCGATGACCTCGATGTGCTCCGGCGCAAGGCCGGCAGCTGCGGGCGGCCGTTCATGACCATCGAGGCACGCATCGTCGACGAGCACGGGCAGTCCCTGCCGGCCGGCGAAGTCGGCGAACTCTGGCTGCGCGGCCCCTGCATCTCCTCCGGCTACTGGAATCAGCCGGCGCTGACGGCCCAGGCGTTCCGCGATGGCTGGTTCAGGACCGGCGATGCGGCGATGCGCGATGAGGAAGGCTTCTACTACATCGTCGACCGACGCAAGGACATGTACATTTCGGGCGGCGAGAACGTCTATCCGGCCGAGGTCGAGGCCGCGGTCGCGGAACTTGCGGACGTCGCCGAGTGCGCGGCGGTTGGCGTACCGGACGAGCAGTGGGGCGAGGTCGGGCGTCTGTATGTCGTTCCGGTCGCCGGCCGAACTGTGACCGCCGCGCGGGTCATCGCCCACTGCCGCGAGCGACTCGCGAAATTCAAAGTGCCGCGAAGCGTCGTGATCACGAATGCGCTGCCGCGGACGGCCTCCGGCAAGGTGCAGAAGCACGTGCTCAAGCAGCGTGCGCTCGAGGAACTGGGTCGCGGCTGAACGCCGCGCATTCCGCCCAACGCCCCACGGCGATTGGCGCCACGTGCGCCCTATTCGTGAATGCGCGTCAGAAGCTCAATGAGCTTGGAGACTTCCTTGTCCGTGAACCGCGACTTCAGCCACTGTTCGTGTTGATTGATCGCGGACTTGGCGGTCACCAGCGCCTTGCGGCCGGCGCTCGTCAGGTTGAGCGTCTGCTTGCGGCCGTCGAGCTTCGACTTGCCGCGTACCAGATAGCCACGCGCCTCGAGACGATTGACGATCGCCATCGTCGTCGCGCGGTCCATCCGCATGCGCTGCGCAAGATCCGTCTGCGCGATGTCCGGGTGATCGTCGACCAGCCACAGCGCGGACACCTGCTTCTGCGTCAGATCCAGGTCGGCAAATGTCTCGCTGAAATGCCGGTACACCGCGCCATGGGCCAGCCGGATGTGAAAACCGACGATGTTGCGAATCTCACCGATGTCCTCGTCGCCGGCGACGTGCGGCGTCGTGATCGCGAGCGTTTCCTTAGGCCTTGGCATCGAGCTACCTTGCTTTAGTCGTTAGTGTGACATACAAATAGGCGCCTACAGGGGAATCCCGCATGGCCCATTTTCCGGATACGCCGAGCTTCACCGGCTTCAGCACCCCGTCACGCATCGAAGCCGACATTGTAAGTCTGGTTCATGAAGGCACAATTCCCAGCGAGCTGAACGGGGCCTTCTATCGCGTGCAGCCTGATCCGCAGTTCCCGCCGCGCCTGGGCGACGATATTTCGTTCAATGGCGACGGCATGATCAGCCGCTTTCACCTGCACGACGGCCAATGCGACTTCCGCCAGCGTTGGGCGCGCACCGACAAGTGGAAGCTCGAACGGGCGGCCGGCAAGGCATTGTTTGGCGCCTATCGTAATCCACTGACCGACGACGAGTCGGTCAAGGGCCAGATCCGCGGAACAGCCAACACCAACGCCTGGATCTACGGCGGAAAGCTCTATGCGCTCAAGGAAGACTCGCCGGCGCTCGTGATGGACCCGGTGACGATGGAGACGATCGGCTACACGCGATTCCACGGCAAGCAGACCGGCCAGACATTCACCGCGCACCCAAAGATCGACCCGAAGACCGGCAACATGATCGCCTTCGGCTACGCCGCATCGGGCCTGTGCAGCGATGACTGCACGTACTACGAGGTGTCTCCTGACGGCGAGCTGCTTCGCGAGCTGTGGTTCAAGGCACCCTACTACTGCATGATGCACGATTTTGCGATCACCGAGGACTATGCCCTGTTCCACATCGTGCCTTCCATCGGCAGCTGGGACCGGCTGCGCAAGGGGTTGCCGCACTTTGGCTTCGACACGACGCTGCCCGTGTACCTTGGCGTATTGCCGCGTCGCGCCGGCGCCAAGGCGAGCGACATCCGCTGGTTCAAGCGCGGCAATTGCTTCGCGAGCCACGTGATGAACGCGTTCCAGGACGGCACGACGATCCACTTCGACACGCCGGAAGCGAAGAACAACATGTTCCCGTTCTTTCCGGACGTGCACGGCGCGCCATTCAATGGCGCGGACGCGATGAGCCACCTGACGCGCTGGACGATTGACCTGGCGTCGGGCGCAACGGATTTCGCAGGCGTCGCGCCGCTGACCGAGACGGCCGCCGAATTTCCGCGCATCGACGACCGCTTCACCGGGCTGCCGTACCGGCACGGCTGGATGCTCGAGATGGACATGCGGCGCCCGGTCGAGCTTCGGGGCGGCAGCGCCGGCGGCTTCCTGATGAACTGCCTGTTCCACAAGGATCTGGCGACTGGTGCGGAGCAGCACTGGTGGTGCGGGCCGGTGTCGAGCCTGCAGGAGCCGTGCTTCATCCCGCGTGGCAAGCAGGCGGGCGAAGGCGACGGCTGGATCGTGCAACTGTGCAACCGCCTGGAAGAGCACACCACGGACCTGCTGCTCTTCGAGGCGCTCGACATCGCCAAGGGACCGATCGCTACAGTTCACATCCCGATCCGGATGCGCTTCGGACTGCACGGCAACTGGGCCGACGCGCAGGACATTGGGCTCGTGACGTAACGGCGCGGTCCGGCGACAGCAGGCGTCTCTCGATCGCGCAGGCACCGTGCAGCGCGTCTCCTAGACCGCTTCGCCGGCCCGCCGCGCGCGCGCCACCAGCCCGGCCTCGTCGCGTTGCACCCGCGATGCCAGGACGACCAGCATCGCGACAATCACCGGCGCGACCCAGTTGATTTCCAGGATCGCGGCCGCGAGGTTCCCGCCGTTGGCGTCAGACAGCATGCCGACCACGTACGGGCCGATTCCGAGACCGAATATCGTCGACACGATGACGTACGTGCTCGAGGTGATGCCACGCATCCGCGGCAGCACTTGCTCGAACATGATGGCGTAGAGCGGCGGATACCAGGCGGTCAGGACCAGGCTGTAAGGCACGAAGCGGGCAAAGAAGGTCGCCGCGTCGTCCGCCCGGTAGACCCAGAGCGCGATCAGCGGCGAGACGCCCAGGGCGAACAGCGTCACACCGACGCGCCCGCCGCCCGGGAACCGCGCGTTGATCCGATCCGACAGCGGCCCGGCGATCAGCGGGCCGATGATGCCGATGGCCGCCGACAGCAGTCCGAATTGCAGGCCGGTCGCCGCCGGTGACAGCCCGTAGTGCTTCATCAGAAACGATGGCGTGAATCCCATCACCCCATAGTTGATCATCATCTGCAGTGAGCCCACCGCCATGCAGAGCATCGCCGACGGCGACTCGGTGATCACGACGAATGCCGCGCGGTCCGTGAGCCGCATGCTCTGCAGCAGGTTGAACACGACGAACGTGCCGAAGCCGATCACCGCCCATTGCAGCGTGTGCGGGCTGAGCGCGAGCGATCCGAAGTGCAGCGGCGGGCGCGGCGAGAATTCTGCCGCCGCCCGTGCGACCAGCGTTGCGACGGACGCAATCAGCACCAGAGCCACGGCGTTGGCGCCCCAGTCGGCGACGCTTGCCCGCCGCCTCGCAAGAGCGATCCAGTTGAGGACCGGGGTGACGGAACCGAGCACGCGAAGGCTGGCGCGGATCGGCTGCGTATCGGGCGGGGATTCGATGCCATCGAGCCGCCCGCGCGGAGGTTCCGACATTCGCGCGAGCAGCACGGCGAGCACGAATCCGGGGAGCGCTGCCACCAGGAACGCAAACTGCCAGCCGCGCAGACCGTAGGGCGCGGCGCCCGGCGGATAGAGCTTGTCCCACCAGTCGGCGGCAATGCCGCCGAGTACGGACGAAGCGCCGAGGCCCAGCGCGATGGCGGCCGCGATCACCGCCATCGCGAACCCGCGGCGCGGCTTCGCGAAATAGTCGAATACCAGGGAAGTGCCCGCCGGGCTCACGGCGCCCTCGCCAACACCGACGCCAAGCCGCGAGAGCGCGAGCATGGCAAATCCCTGCGAGGCAGCGGCAAGACCCGTCGCGATGCTCCAGAACGTCACGGCGATCGCGAGTAGTCGCGTGCGGACCCAGCCGTCCGCGAGGCGGCCGAGCGGCAGCGAGAACAACGCATAGAAGAGCGCGAACACGGTGCCGTACAGGAGGCCCATTTCGGAGTCGCCGATTGCGAGGTCCCTCTTGATCCGTGGCGCGAGGATCGCAAGGATGTTGCGATCGAGCAGGCTGAGCGCGTTTGCGAGCGCGACGAGGATCAGCGCGTACAGTGCCGCGCGGGATGCGCGCGGGGCGGTCACAGCTTGAACCAGCGTTCCGCGTTGGCCTGCATCAGCTTCTTCTTTGTTGCCAGCGGGACCTCGAGCAGGTCGTGGGTGCGCACCTCGTCCGCGACGAACTGATACGGGTAGTCCATCGCGTACATCACCCGGTCCTCGCCGAGCACCTGCTGGGCGAAGCGGATTGCGGGCGCCCAAGCCATGCCGCTCGTCGTCACGAGCACGTTCGAGCGCATGTACTCGAAGATCGTCTTCTTCAGTGGTTTCATGCGCGGATGACGGTTCGCACGGACGCCGGCCTGGTGCATGTAGTCGAGGCGGTACAGCCAGTACGGCAGCGCCTCGCCCATGTGGCCTACCATGATCTGCAGGTCAGGGTAGCGATCGAAGATCCCCGTCGTGATCAGGCGCAGCAGGTGCATGCCGGTCTCAACGCCGAAGCCGTAGATCGCCCCCTCGAGACCGACCTCGAGGAACGGGTCGATCATCGCGTCGGGCGGAGTCGCAGGATGGATGTACAGCGGCTGACCGGTTTCCGCGAGGGCGCGAAAGATCGGGTCGAACTTCGGATGGTCCAGGTACTCGCCCTGCGTGTGGCTGTTGATCTGCACGCCCTTGAATGCGAGTTGCCGCGCGCCACGGAGGATCTCGCGCGCGGACCACTCGGGGTCCTGCGGCGCGACAGTCGTCATGCCGATGTAGCGGTCCGGGCGCGCAGCGCAGTGTTCGGCCAGGTAGTCGTTGGCACGCTGTGCAAGGCCCTTGGCCTCCGCGACGTCCCGCAGCGGCTGGGCGCCTGGCGAGGTCAGGGCGAGGATCGCCCTGTCGATACCGGTCTCGTTCATGTGGCCGATGCGCTGCTCGCCTAGATCAAGCAGCCGTTCCATGATCTGCGTCGCGCGCTGTGCGGGGCTGCGTGCGTAGAAGCCCCACAACGCCACGAGACCCTTGTCGGCGGTGCCGTCCTTGATCATCCTGAGATACACATCGACCTGCTCGCGCGTCGCGAAGGCTTCCTCGGTCGCGATGCGCAGGTAGCCCCGATCACCGCCGGTCTTGAGTTCGTGGCTCATCCTCATCCCTCGTGCACGGCTTTGAGCACCATGCAGGCCATGACGCCCTCGGGTCCGTCTTCGTGACCGTGACCCGACCATTTGACTCCACCGAACGGCGAGTCGGGCCCGCCCAGCGCGGTCGTGTTGAAGCACAACATGCCCGTCTCGACCTCGCGCGCTAGCCGAGTACGACGCGCCGCATCGTTGGTCCAGGCGTAGGCGGCGAGTCCATACGGGAGTCGATTGGCCTCCACGATCATGTCGCTCTCGCTGTCGAAGGCGTTGATCAGCGCAACCGGCCCGAACGGCTCCTCGTTCATGATCGCCGCGCTGGTCGGGACCTCGGCGAGCACCGAGGGCGCATAGAAGAAACCGCGGTCGCCGAGCCGCCGGCCGCCGGCATGCAGCGTAGCCCCGGCAGCGACGGCGGCCCCGATCAGCCGCTCCATCGCTTGCGGCCGGCGCGGGTTGGCCATCGGCCCCATCTGCACGCCGTCCTCGAGGCCGTTGCCGACCCTGAGCGCCGTGGCGCGGGCCACGAATCCGTCGCGAAACCGCGCGTACGCATTCTTGTGGACGATGAATCGCGTCGGCGACACGCACACTTGGCCGGCATTGCGAAACTTCGATGCGGCCATGGTGTTGAGCGCCTGCTCCATGTCGACGTCGTCGAACACCAGCACGGCGCCGTGGCCGCCGAGTTCCATCGTCGTGCGCTTGCAATCGTCGGCGGCGAGCTTCATCAGGTGCTTGCCGACGACGGTCGAGCCGGTGAAGCTCAGTTTGCGGATGATCGTCGAACCCAGCAGGTGCCGGGACACCTCGTCCGGAACGCCGAAGACCGCCTGCCCGACTTCCTTCGGCAGTCCGGCGTCGAGCAGGCACTGCAGCACCGCAACCGCCGACGCCGGCGCTTCCTCGGCGGCCTTCAAGATGACTGAACAGCCGGCGGCGATCGGCGCGCCGAGCTTGCGGCCGGGGTTGCCGATCGGGAAGTTCCAGGGCGCAAATGCCGCGACCGGGCCCACCGGCTCGTAGATGACCGCCGAGCGCATCCCCGCGGGGCGCACGAGCTCACGACCATAGACGCGGTGGCACTCGCCTGCGTAAAAGCTGAACAACCCGCTGCACATCGCGACTTCGAGTCGAGACTCGCTCAGCGTCTTGCCTTCCTCGAGGGTCGCGATGCGCGCGATCTCCTCCTGGCGCTCGAGAAGCAGGCGCGCGGCGCCCGAGAGCACGGCCGCGCGCTGCTGCGCTGCCGCGTTTCGCCACAGCCGAAAACCGCGCTGGGCGGCATCGAGCGCGCGATCGAGATCCGCCGCGTCGGCGAGCGGCAACTCGCCGAGCGGCTCGCCGGTCGCCGGGTTGACAATGGTCTGAGTGCGGCGATGACCGACTCCGACCGGCTCGCCGTCGATGATCATCTTGAGCTTGGGATAAGTCATCGGCCTACGCCGTTCGTGGTTCCTGGGATTCGAGCCGTGCGACCTCGCGCCCGTAAGGCCGGATGCCAAGTCCGATCGTGAGCGCGGCGAGCGGTGCCAGCGTGCCCGCGACGATGGCAATACTCTTCCAGAGAAGCGCATCGTCGCCGAGCACGCGATGGGTGACGGTGCCGATCAGCTGACCGCCCAGTGCGCCGAACACGATGAACATGAAGAGATAGACCGCCGTCACCTGGCCTCGCATCTCGTTCGGGGTGATTCTCTGAATCGCCGCATTCTGCGGCACCGACGAGGCCAGCCCGCAAACGAGCGCGATGCTGATGCACGCGAGCGAGAGCGCCGCGGTCGGCATCAGCGCAGACAGCACCTCGGCCGGCGCGGCCACGGCGAACAGGATGGTCGCGGCGCGCACGTTCGCGTCCTTGTAGCGCTTGGCGAGCCATTCGACCAGCAAGGTTCCGAAGGTCGCTCCAATGAGCGATGCCACGAGGAACACGAGGCCCATCCAGCGGCCAATCTGCCGCTCGCTCCAGCCGTAGGTCCGGATCATGAACGGCGCCCGCCACGCCGACATACCGAGCGACACGGTCGCGCTGAACGCGAGTCCGACGAACAGCGGCAGGTAGATCGATCGCCGTGCCCAGATCTCGCGGACGACCGCGGACACCGGCATCGACTTGCCGAGTGCCGCGAGCCCGTGCCGGGGGGGCTCGGTGGCGAACAGCAGCAGTCCGGAGATCACGAGGCCCGGTGCGCCGACCATGATGAGTATCCATTGCCATCCGTGCATCGTCAGCCCCAACCACGTGCTTATCGGCCAGGCGGCGGCGAGGCTGACGAGCTGACCGCCGAGGAAGATCCCGAGCGCGTTGCCGCCGATAAACCCGAGCTGCAGGAAGCCGATGGCGCGCGGCACCTTCGCAGGCGGGAAGTAGTCGGCAAGCATCGAGTACGCGCCTGGCGCATGCGCCGAGCCGCCTGCGCCCACCAGCATGCGGCTCATGAAGAGCTGCCCGAAGCTCTGGGCGAGGCCGCCGAGCGCCGTGATGCCGCCGATCAGAGCAATTCCGGCGGCCAGAACGAACTTCCGCGGATAGATGTCGACGAGCCGCGCCAGCGGAATGCCGACGAGCACGTAGAAGACGATGTTCGCCGGTCCGATCAGGAAGCCGAGCTGCTCGTCCGTCAGCCGGAAGTCGACCTTGATGCGCTGCGCCATCATGCCGAATACTTGGGCGTCGAAGAAGTTCAGCATCGTCGCCAGAATGATCACGGCGAGCCCGTAGAACGCCGCGCTGCGCGCCGGCCAGATCCGCACCTCCGGCGCCGCGTTCGCCACGGCCGCCTCTGCGCTTCCCCCTGTCAATCGCGTCTCCTCGCCCGTTCCGCTTTACAAGCGCCGGATTGTTTGTGTTAGATACAATATCAAACGGCGTGGATTGTCCAGCCGCTCGCGGCTCATCGCCCCGGGCATTCTGGCAGAGGGGGGAACACAGCGCATGCAAAGCCTGCAAGGCAAGACCGCGTTCGTCACCGGTGGCGCCAGCGGCATCGGTCTTGGCATCGCGAAGGCATTGCTCGGCGCGGGGATGAACGTCGTGATCGCCGACGTGCGCGACGACCACCTCCAATCGGCCAACAGCGAGCTCGGGACGCCGGAGCGGGTGCTGGCCTTGAGGCTCGACGTCACGAATCGCGACGCCTACGCCCGCGCCGCCGACGCCGCCGAGGCCCGCTTCGCGAAGATCCACCTGCTCTGTAACAACGCGGGCGTCGCGGTCGTGGGCCCGACCGAGCTTGCGACCTTCGCCGACTGGGACTGGGTGATGGGCGTGAATCTCGGCGGCACGATCAACGGCATCGTCACGATCTTGCCGCGCATCATTCGCCATGGCGAAGGCGGCCACATTGTCAACACCGCTTCCATGTCCGGCCTCGTACCGCACGGCGGCGCCACGATCTACGGCACGACAAAGGGCGCGGTCGTGCACATGATCGAATGCATGCGACCGGAACTCGAACCCCACGGCATCATCTGCTCGGCGTTCTGCCCGGGCGCCGTCCAGTCGAACATCGCCGAGGCCGCGAAGACGCGCCCGGCGGCCCTGGCCGAGACCGGTTACGCCGACGCCGACAAACGTCGCCAGCAGGGCGGCAATTTCTTCCACCTCTACCGCACCAAGGAGGAAGTCGGGCAGCGCGTGCTGCAGGGCATCCTCAACGACGAGCTCTACATCCTGACGCACAGCGAGTTCCGGCAGGGCCTCGAGGAGCGGGCGCAGGCCATGTGCGCGGCGGTGCCCGACCTTCCGGAGAACCAGGAATACAAGACTACGTTCAGCATGCTGTTCCGTAACCCGATCCACGCAGCGGAGATCGCGCGCCAGAGGAGACTGCACTCATGAGGGACTTCGCCGGCCGCACCGCTTTCGTGACCGGGGGCGCCAACGGGGTCGGCTTGGGCCTTGCTCGCGCGCTACTTGCTGAAGGCTGCAACGTCGCGATCGCAGACATCCGCCAGGAATCCATCGATGCCGCGCTGAAGTCGCTGGCGCACGCGAAGCTGATGGGGATACGGGTCGATGTCGCGTCGCGCTCCGACATGGCGCGTGCCGCCGACGCGGTCGAATCCCGTTTCGGCACCGTGAGCCTGCTGTTCAACAACGCCGGCATCAACCTGTTCCAGACGATCGAGGACTCGAGTTACGACGACTGGGACTGGATCATGGGTGTCAACCTGCACGGTCCGATCAACGGCGTGATGACCTTCGTTCCGCGCATGATCCGCGCCGCAGCGGGTGGCTACGTCGTCAACACCGCCTCGATGGCGGCCTTCCTGGGCGCCGGCGTCCCCGGGATCTACAACACGACCAAGTTCGCGGTCCGCGGTCTCTCCGAGTCTTTGCGCGCGAGCCTCGCACCGCGCGGTATCGGCGTGTCGGTGCTGTGCCCCGGCCTCGTCAAGTCATACATTTACGCGAGCAACGACATCCGGCCGGCGGCGCTCAAAGCCGGCGCCAAGCCGGTCGACGCAGACTTCGTGAAGCGTCTGGCCGATATCCATGAGTTCGGCATGGAACCGGACGTCGTCGCCGCGCGCACGCTCGAAGCGATGCGCGAGGACCGCTACCACGTCTTCACGCATCCCGAATTCAAGGACGAGCTGCGCGAGCTGTTCGACGAGGTGCTGGCGGATTTCCGGGACTACCCTCCCGACTCGGGCCATGACAAGCGCGTCGGATTCGAGAAGACCCGTCGCGAAAGCTACAAGCAGGCGCGCAGGGGTCTGAAGTCGTGACGAGCCTGCGCGTCAATGCGCTCGATCACGTCAACATCATCACGGCCGACCTCGACGGCACCGCGCGGTACTACGCGGAAGTCTTCGGCCTCGAGCGGCGCAATGCGCCGCCGCCGCTGACACCTGCCAATGCGCAGTGGATGTACGACGGGAACAACCGAGCGATCTTCCACATCAACAGCGCCGACTGTCCGCGCGCGTACGACCGCGCCGTCGAGCCCGGGCCGACCGGCGCGCTGCACCATGTCGCGCTCAACTGCTCGGGCTACGAGGCGATGCTCGGGCGCCTGCGTGAGCGCGGCCGCGACGTCAAGCTCAACCACGTCACCGCGGTCGGGCTGCGGCAGATCTTCACGCTCGATCCGAACGGCGTGCTGCTCGAGCTGAACTTCTTCGCCGACTGAGGCGAACGACGTTCAGGCCGAGCCCTTCGTGCGCCACCCCGCCTTGTAGGTCTCGCGCGCAACGCGACTGTACGGCACGGGGCTGACGACCACGCGGACCTCCAGCTGCTTGTGCGGCTCGACGGTCGTTTTGCGGGTGCCGCCGTTCTCCTCGCCCCAGACGACCTGCAGTTCCGTGCCGACCGGAATGCTCGGGTCGATGGTCGCGAGGCTCAGGGCCTGCTTCTCGTTGTAGCTGTAGCCGGTAAACATCGACAGACCGACGGTCCTGCCGTTCGCGTCGATCACCCGGTCGTAGTTCGACGACGCATAGTTCGCGAGCGGGACGTCGAAGAACTTGTACTGCTCCCCGTCCGGATCGAACAGCGAGGCCACGATCTTGGTCATGTCCTCGGGGTTCCAGGCCAGCGTAACCTTGTGGCGCTGGCCGTCCGGCTTCATCTTCTGCAGTGCCTCGCGACCGTGGAACTCGTGGTCGAAGCGGATGAACGAACCGTAGCCGAGCTCCCACGGGTTCAGGTAGTAGTCCTCGATGTTGTCCGAAACGAAGCTGCCGCCGATCGAGCCGGTCGCCTCGTAGCTGTCGG
>Ga0335069_10006421_pt1 | contig 17101 bp, 28 predicted proteins | sample Lox_Sample_11_FD_206714 | JGI IMG/M metagenome (GOLD analysis project Ga0335069, IMG submission 206714) | Soil microbial communities from Loxahatchee National Wildlife Refuge, Florida, United States - Lox_Sample_1.1 | ecosystem: Environmental > Terrestrial > Soil > Wetlands | place: USA...
TTCTTGGTCTACTCATATAGGATATTCATATATAAAATTAAGAACATCCTACCCCTCAACCATAGGATGTTCTTTTCTTTGTAACTAGTAAGGAGAACGTATGCCACGTCCTAGAGGGTAGTTACATTCTATACTCCCACGAACAAATGCTTAAGCCGAGCACTCTCGTCTTAGTATAGAACTTGGTGCTAGTGATGGGAATCGAACCCATATGACTTATTATAGTCGTTGGATTTTAAGTCCAATGCGTCTGCCATTTTCGCCACACTAGCTAACTATTACTTATCTTTCTTCCCAATCAAATCCGTAAGGTGACGAATATCCGGGAAACGTGTCGCGCAGTCTGCTACTTTACAACGAATCTGCTTAACATCATTTCTCTCAATACCATCATATACAGTTGTGATTAGCTCAGCACTCATTACCTTACCAAGCAAAGGTCCACTATACTGTGCTCCATCATAAAAATCAGGAGCATTTGGATCTTTAGCTGCATCTTTAACAGTCCAATCTCCAGGGAAACTACCATCTGTTTCTAATTCAAATCCAAGACCATGAACAAAATCATTACTCATCATGGCCTGTTTAAAACCATTATTCATCCGAAAGAGACAGAAACTGTCATTATACTCGGCTTTGTTATTAACAACATTTAGATAAGCCTCATAGTTATAACCTTTTCCACTCTTTGAAAACTTAGCAACTAGGCCTTTAAGACGGAGATCATACCATCCTCCGGGTACTGGTTTCGGTGCTTTTGTTTGTTCGGGATTAACACCCATTTTAGGCATTGTTGTTACCTTTCTTCTTTCATTCCATGTTTAGGCTGTCGGTGCCATTTAATTACCCAATTAAGGGTAAAACTTTTTCTGGATATAATGGTAACTCTAACCAGCAGAACTTATTAAATCCTTCAATATCCACTTTATAAAATTCTCTAGTCTCACCTGTAACTAAGGTTACGAGAACGGAATATTGAAAATTCTCAATACTTTTTACTCGCCACCAAAATATTTTATTTTCTTCCATTATGTTTCTCCAAAAGTTTCTGAATATCTGCTTCTTCTGTATCCCCAACATTCTTAAATACCGTAGATGCTCCAAATTTCCAATCCGGTTTTAATTGTACCTTGAATTTACCATCTGTATCTACAAATGTTCGCCAACAATCATTAAACTTGGGTAATAACATTTTAAGATTAGGAGGTTCTACAGTAAGATTATCCTTGTATACCGTTTCTGTCTTAGTAGATTTCTGTTGATCCTTCTCTGGTCTTGTGTGAAAGGTCATGTATACATCTACATCAAGAGCAAATAATCTACTAAGAACACCCTCCAACATCTTTTGTACACCTGTGACGGCATCCCAATCTTTTGGGATTATATAATCAGTAGTACCAATCTTAAACTTAGCTCTTGAAGATGAGCTAGAATCCTTCATAAACTGATGCTCGGCATATTTACGTAGAAATGTGCAACTATCAAGAGCTATACTCTTGAAAGGTAGAGTATTTTGGGACTTCATATATTCCAGTGTCCCTATATCTGATTCAAATATTCCCCATGCTTTAGGTTCTAGATCTTTTAAATCAAATAACGTCTTAATAACAACATCTTCCATACCAGCTATAGATTCTTTACGATCATCAAAATCATAATGTAGAAGAGGTTTACGTGCTGTTCGAGCAATAATATTAGATTTACCAGTCTTAGGTTCTCCACATACAGCTACTTTTAACCTGTCTACATGTGTTATAGATGTAGCCTCTATAGTAGAAGATGTGGAGTTAAGCTGTGCTATGGCTCGTTTTAATAGATCATTTTCTGGCATTTGGCTCCTTATTTCTTATTTGTATGATCTCTTGTATCCCATATCTCACCAATAGTATAATGTTGTTCTATAATTTTATTCCACTGGTCACTAGGCTGTTCGTGAATAGTTTTATATTGACACTTACGAAAGAACATATAATTACAAGCCGATGTGTTCCATTCAGGAGTTTTGTCATTAAATAGTAGTTCTGCTATCCGTTTAAATGTTGATAATTGACGATCTTTATAATCTTGTAATTGTTGGTCAGATTTATCAACAGGAGTTGTTTTAAACCGTGGTCCAGGTTTCTTAGATTTATCTCTAGGTTGTGATGGTGTCTTAGCACTAATATGTTGTATCCAACCACCATGACAATCTGGAATGTTTGTTAGACCTTGGTCGCGATATTTCTTTAAAATATCTTGAATAGCTAGAATATATCCAGTCATACCATCATGGGGATTAAAGTCTTCGTGTTCATAACCATCAAAACTATGTGTTGTTTTGTGATCTACTGGGCCAATCTTATAACCATTGTCTACTAGAAGATCAATACGGCCTGTGAGATAACACTTTACAGTAGACCACATATCAATTTGATGAAATACAAATTGATTTCCCCTAATCTCTCTATTAGTAACACAAGGAATCTGAAATTCTCCTAGATATACTTCCTTATTATGCCCAAATGTTATCTCTGTATCAATAACTCTTAGACGCATATCCATATAGAAGGCATAATATTGTATAAGTAAACCAGCCACACCTTCCCAACCATTAACTTCTTCATGCTTTTTAACATCAGCTTCTATAATACTTTTTGCATATTCATCCATCTTCATTACAAGCCAATGTTTTCTACACTGTTCTATCCACTCTGCTACTACTGGAGGAGTTTTATGTAGTTTGAAATGATTATAGAATACTTCTAAACACCAATGGATATATTCTCCAAAATCAAAGAACCAAGGTTTACGTATAAATTTACCTTCTGGTGTTGGTCCTAATGCTAGAGAATATTTAGGTTTAATATGTAAGAGATGTTCAAGATAAAACATTGATTCACAAATACGGCTAGAACTCAACATAAAATTATCTAGATAGAGTTCTATTGTATTTGATGGTGCATCATATTTACACCAATAATATTTTTGTGCTGCTTGTTCGGGCGTCATGGGATTAATATTCTTTCTGCGATTTCAACATTATCAAAAGCAAGATCTCCAAATGCCTCAATGATATAATTTTTTTAATGCTTTTATAGATGTTTCATTAGTCTCATCCGGACCTTCACAATCATCAAACTCAATAATGAACTCAAATTTTCTATGTGTTGTTTTCATTATGGCTCCTATGTCTTAATATTCATCGCCTGTATCATCTGTTCAATGATGGCATCTGGTAGACCTTGTTTCTTAAATTTCTTCCTAAGACTATCAGCCGTATCTACCTGTACAGTAGTTTTAAGTACTGATTTCATACTAGTTTTCACAGTCAGTGTTGGTTGTTCTCTTAGTTTCTTTAGTCTCTTAATTTTCCTAACTTCATTCTCTGCTTCTATAGACTTCATTACGAAGAAGTGAAAGTTAAATATCGAACGAAGTTCATCATCATTAAGAGAACTTATCCACAGTCCCATATGTGGCCAATCTGGGCCATCCATATAGTATTTTGTACACGATTGCTTAGTTATGATGACTTGATCTTTAATCTCATCATAATGTTCAAATGTACGTGTAAACTTGGATTCTATACAGGAAAGATTAGAGAAACATTCTTTACAGAAATTAGGGGAGAATCTATTAGCGTGCATTATACAGTATAGACGATTACATTTGCGACATGACTTAACATCTAGTTCTGTACAATGATCGAAAGCACATGTTAGAACAGGATCATTCTTTAATGATTCTTTAAAAACTTCTTCCTCTTTCTGTTCATTTATATCCGATATTATCAGATCCGATTCTTGTTCACTATCTATGGGCATATTAGTCCTTATACTAATACTAATTAGTAGTCTAAACTACCTAATTTGTCTTTGATATTACAACACCAAGAATCTTACCCTGGAGATAACGTTCTAGGAGAGCATGTATAATACGTGAAATATCTCCATTATTAGGATGTTTACTAACTAACTTTTCTTTAAGCTCAGGTGGTATTCTGGCCGCGACTACGGGCCAGTATGGTTTCTTGCTTTGCATATATGGTATGTTTACCTCGTTTACAACTGTTTACGAAGTATCATTATGGCATACAGGGTTTCCGGTAGTCAAGTTTTTATCTCCTTTCTTTTCAACACATTGGCAGGGGAGCCTGTTCCGTAAACAGGATTTCCACAGCCCCTTTGTAAACAGGGATTTCTACAAGACTTGCATACTAGATCGAATTTGTTCATAATTACATATGAGTGACTGTATATCATTCATAGATACAAATGGTCCATGATACCTTATAAGAGCATCACTATCAGGATTCTTTACAAGCATATCTCCTTTACCTAGTAAGTTCTCAGCCCCACCTGTATCTAGAATGGTACGACTATCTACAAGACTTGTACACCTAAGCGCGATGCGACAAGGTAAATTTGTTTTGATTGTACCACTTATGGTTTTAACATCTGCTCTTTGTGTACAAGCAATGATATGTACCCCAGATGCGCGCGCAATAGCGGTACATTGTGTAATCCATGATTCTACAGTTGGTGTATTTTCATACCCTTTCTTATCAGCCTTACGATAAGTTTCATCTAGCTTCATTAAATCACCAAATTCATCCAACATCAGGATGATATATGGCATAGATGCTTTTTCACCCATCATACGGTGATAATCATGAATATTACGACAACTAGCTGCCTGTAATACACTATTACGGCGACGTATTTCAGACATCATCCAGAACATCATTGTATGAAAATCATCTAACTCATCTGCTACTATCTTTACATGGTTAACTGATTTAAATAATGGTAGATCAAGTTTCTTAGTGTCAACAAGATACAAATTAAGTTCACTAGGATTGAAACGATACACAAGACTGCTAATAATTGCAGCTTCAAATACTGATTTACCACTACCAGTAGAACCAGTGATAAGACAATGAGGCATATCTGCGAGGTCAAAATAGGATTTATTTCCATGAAAATCAACTCCTAGTGGGATAGGTATCTTTGCTGCTTTACATTTTTCATCATTAAGATACCAATGGAGAACATCCTTGAAATCTATAATCTGACGTTCTTTATTAGGGATAAATATTGCTACTTTCCCTTTGATACGTTGTACGATCACTTTATCAACGTCAAGAGATAAGGCAAAATCCTCCGCTCGTTTGATAATTCTGTTAATAGACTCGCTATGTGCAAGATCAAACATATATGCTGTAACAATGGGACCAGTTTCAATGCCAACTGGTTTGGCACTGATACCTAGTCCCTGTAATTTTTGTGTCAAAGCGAGAATATTAGTAGTCTGTTCGGGAGTCCATTTTGGATTAGAACTACTGGAGTTACTATTACTAGTATTAGTAGTATTTATAGTCCCCCCAGTATCCTTATCAAATGAACCTGTGCTACTTATATTTCGTAACATTGTTAGTCCTCTAAATCTTCTAGAATAGTATCATTGTAATATTCATCATCGTAACCTTCTAATTCATCCATTTCTTCCATCTCTTCTTGTTCTTCTTCTGTTACATATGAGAAAATTTCTAAAACTGTATGACAATTATAACAACGTTTATTTGGTGGAAGTTCACTTTCTTTATAGATATTACAGTTATCACAATCTACATTTGGACATTGGTAGGTTTGTTCGTCAGACATTATTTTAACTCCTTCCAATATTTTTGTGCTGATGGAGCAGCATAATTATTGGCATGATTCACACATGGTTGAATTATATAGTTTGATTTATTTCCATTTATATCTAATGCTACAAAACGTCTTTTAGATTGTTTTCCATGATATTTAGTTCCGTTATCTCCTCTTTCAGCGCACATACAATAAGGTCTTACTTTATAGCCTCTAAACATTTTCCCCTCTCTCAATCCTCGCCTTAATATCAGGATTTGCCAACAATGCACGATATTTTGGCGCTAGATATTTAAGGCCAGTAGACAAACTGTTAGTATCTTTGAAATGAATAAATGTACCATTTGTTAGGTCGGCAATTTTCTTCATCTCTTTATAGCCTGATGATTCTTCAATCCCAATAAAGATAGTGTCAATAGGAATTTCTTTATCGGTGTATTTTTTGATTGTACCAATGGCTACTTCTTTTGGTTTACTTCCCCAGGAATTAACTTCATTATTATCAGAACTAAGGATACTACTATCTGTTGGCGAACCATCACTAAATAGTACTGCTCTTGTTATATCTTCTTTAGTGATAAGATCAGTCAGTTTACCATAGATAGGAGTCCCACCTGTAGCCTGTAGACCAGATACATATAGATTGACAAGATCATAATCACATACCAACCTCTGTGCATCTTTGTTTAGAGGATATATGGCAATACTTGTATCTAAGGGATTACAATTATTTGTAAATCCCTTAACAGCAAGATGTGCATTGTTCATACCTTCAATGCCCATACTACCACTATCATCAATGATTAATCCAAGACGATTAGGAACAGTCTTTGGGTCAACATCTTTCATTTGTTGATCGTAGTTCGCCTTGTTAGCAATTATTCCCTTACGTAATCCCCCGATAGGAGGTTTTGTAGGGATTTTAAGACTTGTACTATCTTCTGCCATTTTGTTAGCTCCTTGTTTTGTAGACATCTATACATTCGGCCATTTGTGCCTTGGGTTGGATATAATACTAGTTTATTGTTCATATATTGGGATAACTGTCAAAGTGATTGACTCAACAAATATTCAGCCAAAATCTCATCTAAATCATTTGGTCTGTAATATTGTGCTCCGTATTGTGATTCACGACAAGGATGTATACGTTCACGAGCTTTACGCCATTCATGAGCATGAGTTAATTGAATTTGTGTTGGGCCTGTGATATGATTATTAATAATGTTTTGTTGATCTACAACAGATCTGGTTAAATTGAAGAGTTTACGTACTTGATTTTCTAAAGAACCAAGACGCTGTTCGATAGATTTGTTATTACTAGGTGACATTTATTGGCTCCTTTGGTGATTCATATTGTATCTCTTGTTTAACTTTGAAGTGTTTAGATTCTAACTCACTCCAAATCTCATTTACGCTGCTCATAATAGTAGGATCAACATTGGGATTATGATCTGGATGTAATTTTAAACATGCAAGACGATAACGTTTTTTAGCTGCCGGATAGTCTAGATCTTTAAGATTTTCTCCAGTTAATTCATGAAACTTCATGAGATAAGCATCAATACTGATAGTCTTAGTGCCAATAAGATGCCGTTCTACAGGTTTCTCTACAAAATTAACCTCAAAGATTGCAGGTCCAAAGGCATCTAACATAGAACGAATAGATGTTAGATATTGTTCTTTGAAATACCAAATCTTACCATCTGGATCATAGACACAATCGCCATAGGGCTTGGATTTAAAATAAGCGATGAATGGCTGCATCTCTTTAAAATGTTTTGTATCCATCCATTTAAGAGCATAGGCATCATATTGACGTGACCAATATATACTTACACTGGTTGGGCGACCATCATTATAATATTGGCGATTAGAGCGACGATAATTAGAGGACATAGGAAAACTCATGTGTAGAATCCTCCTATATTCTCAGAAGTGGGTATGGTTGTAAACATCTATATCTCCTTTGTTTTCAATACTTTATATGTTTGTCTCATTAAGAGAAATCTGTGTCTCATTTTGAGACAAACTTATAAAACATTAAAAATTATATGTATAATGATGATTATACATTATTCTGTCTGATACAATTTTTAATGCGTAGTGTTCAGCAGTGTTTACTAATTTAGTTTCTCGTGGATAGGTAAAACTTAGATAAGATAGTACACGAACTAAAATTCGTTTTCTTGTTCGATATTCAAGTAAGTCTAGTTGATTTTCATAATCTTCAAAAATCTGTTCTATAGTTATAGGAAAAGGTTTTGGCATATTCTCCTTTCTAAGACATAAAAATAGGGAGTGTCATACTGACCACTCCCTATACGTTAGGTTATCCTTCCAGAGATAACCATTATTACAGTTAATTAGACAGACGGAATATAGAACTCCTTTCCCGTAGCAGTGAGATATGCACGCCATACTGTTTCCCGAACTTCAGGAGCCAGATTAGCAAGATTATCCCAAGTCTTTTGTTCCTCTGTACGGAATACACGCTTAGAAGGACTGGTAATCTCATTGGTAAGATCAAGAACTTTACCATATCCTTGAACTTCTGTAAGATCACTATCCTTAAAAGTAAACTTCTCATCCTTATCCATATCTAACAAACGTTGATTACGTCTGTTAGTTGCCTTAACATTCATACCGGGACGGAAAAGAGTGACAAGTTCATTTAATACTTCTTTAACATCTCGTGGTTTGCCTTCATTATCAAGATACATCTTTGTTTCAAGTGCCTTGATTGCAGCCCAGTTAGCAGGTAACTGTACAACAGTGGTAACAACTGTACCTTCAAAATTACCTGCATCACTTAACTTATTAGCATCTTCAATATCCAGAACAACAGCTTCTTTCTTACCATCCTTGTTAGGAACAATATTACCGTCCTTAACATAAGCTGTAGCATAACCAAATGCTACATCTTTCTTAATGGTTGTATATTCCGGCTGTCCGAAATCAACAGCCGTTGTGTTAGTAGTATCAGTCATTGTTTTGTAGCTCCTTTTTTATTTGTTCTGCTGCTTCTTGAATTTTACTCATTGGATTTGAAACATATACCATTGTTTTACCAACAGTATAAACTTTATTAATACTCTTTCCTGCATCTGTTAGTATTGTGTTAAATACTAATGGATTACGACATTTAACACAAATCTTCTCAAGATCCCTCGGATTACGTTCTTTAATTTTCTTGAGAAAATGTTTGACAATGAATATTGTCTGTGGATTAGGATGTTTCTTCATTTCGCCAGTAGCACCAGCAATTTTACATACCATACATTTCATATATCCTCCTAGTTTTTATCCTAGTTTTTACTTTTTGTTATTCAGTACTGAGTAACATAAGAACAATAATAATCACTCCCTGATGCAATTAAGCTCCACATTCTACTCTAATGAGTTCCATACCTATCAATTGAATATGGTGTGGTATGCACTGCCATTATTATTGTTCTCATCTTACCCAGTAAGATGGTCGGTGTAATTTCCCATCCGACAGGAGTCCCTAAGACCAGAACATTATGACGCTATTCCTTATACCTGTCAAGTACCATGTCAACTTTCTTGATAAGAATCTCAATTTGAGGCTCCATAAGTACCAATCTTGCAACAAGATAGGAGTATTCGTTATTGGCAATCTTTTCTTTGCTTGTTGCACTGAATTTGTCAGGCTCGGATGGCATACATGTCCTTTCTGACCTTATGTAGATATTCAATAATCTCATATAAACATGTAACGGGACAGTTAATATATTCCGACAATGTTGTGTGAAAATGATGTGAATGTGCTTGCCAACAGTGATGTTGATTACTTTGATATTCTTCACTGAGCTTCAACATTATATCATCCACATTCTGCCTAGCCAGACCATCATCTCCTTGATGGATATTAAAACACATACTGTAAAGAATATCCACAATCAGTTGATAACGACAATCTGGTGGTGGTACGTTTGTAATATTTGTAGTCGGCATGGCAGTTGTGAAGAATCGTAGAGATTTCTTAGGATCATTATCTACGGATTCTAGAGTTTCTATTAGGAGATTAAGTTGTTCCTGCATGTTGTTCTCCTATTCATTAAGTGGAGATGGCTTGTTTTCTGATCTTTTTTTGTTAATATATGCACGTGTACGACGGGATAAACTTTCCATAAATAAGCGCACTAAATCAGCAGAATTGGGTAGTCTTCTATTTTGTATAAAACCTCCCAATGATCTATGTCCAGGGCGATTTTTATTATTATAAACACGGTTATTATTCTTCGGTGCATAGTGTCGTGGTTTATTACTTAGTTTCATAATATCTCCTTTGTTAACTCCTCCGTTATTTAACTCCTACGTATTTATAACCCTCCACACATCCCCATATTAACAACCACCATATACCTATACCTACAAGTATGGCGATTGTGATATTGATAACTGATTTTATGTCAAATGATGTCTTTGTTTTTATTTCGTTGTTTGTTATTTGTTGCATTGACGCATTGTTAACTGAATTTGTTAATGGTAACCGGTAATGAAAGGGACAACAACCCTGTTGATCTAATAGAACACGTTCACAATGTTCACATGTTTTGGTATGTAGAAGATGTTCATGACGTTGTTCCCATGTCAAACTCATTTAATACCTCCTAATCTACGTAATCCTGTCGTTTGTTTCTTACAACTTCTGTGATGACTAGAACCACAATCAGGACATGGTTCTTCTGCTTGTACCATACTTTCAATCTTCTTATTATCGTTATCTTTTATAACAAAACCATCACTCCCACCATTAGCGGGATCTGTTTTGTTGATGAATTGGAGATTATCTTTTACTTCTTGATCTATATCTCCAATATTAGGTAATTTAAAATCCTTCATCTCAGGATCTCTAATGAGTGTATGGTCATCTTCATTAGTAGGTGTAAATGATGTATTTAGACGAATAGCCTCAGCTTGAAGTCGTCGCTGTGCTTTAATCTTTTCTATACCATTAATCAAATCTTTCGCTGTATCAGGATCAAGACCTATATCCCTTGCTACTTGTCTAATATCTGTTGTAGTATCAGCCGCACCTGTAATAGCTATTCGCTGTTCCTCAGATACTCTTTTGTGAGATGTTAACGTAAGCATTGCCTTACGGATAAGATTATCCAACATCTTCTGAGGAAACGAACGCGCACGATTACGGCACTTCTTAGAACAATAGACAGCACTCAATCTATCATGTGTAAAAAGATTGAAACAGATAGCACAATTTGACTCATAATAGATATGAGATTGTTGTCTTTGTTTCTTATTTTTAGTCATTATTTACCAATCCTGTGAGTCCTTAATGTCACCTTCTTTGACATTCTTTTCTGATAATGTCGAATTTTAACAGTCTTGGAAACAAAACAACAGTGACATGCTGGTGTTTCAAACCAAATACCATCTAAGCATCTTCGTTTTGCTCCACGGAAACCATAATTATGTCTGAATGTCTTTAACCTTGATGACATTTGCATAATATCTCCATGATTGTAAGTATTCCGCTGCCTGTAAATATTCTAATGAGCAGTTGGGTCAGTTGTCAAGCTCATTTTTTGGGATGTTTTGCTCAACGTTCTGTGGCGTAACTCCTTATATTTCAGTGTGTTAGGTCGCTATGTGAGCTATAGTTTCGTTTGAGCCTATTACCCACCAGTATACGGTGCGCCTCGTGAATTTTCTACACAGCCAGTACCCAGAATTGTAATTTTGATCCCGCTTGTTAGTTCGGTCGGGCTTGTACTGAGCTTGTGTTTTGATTATTATTATTTTTTTTTTATATGTGTAATATTTACACGATTCGCAGATCAGAAAACCACACCGTATACTGACGGGTAATATGCTCATTTGAGCCTGCCGCTCTTTAGGGGCATAACTGCAATGGAATCAGTAAGATGAAATGAGCAAAGCTCACTGAAAAACGAGACGTTTGTCGGACTATAAAGCTCAGGCAAAACTAAGTGCAATTACATAGATACAGGATGTTGTATGAATGGTTATGATAGGTATTATCATCCTGTATCTAAGTCACTGCGCTTATGAAACTCTATGACGGAATACAATCTTAAGCAAATCTTGGCGTTCTTTGTGTTTGTTTGTTATATCTCCAACTGTACGACGTTGGAAATCAATTTGTTGGCGAGTTTGTGTCTTAGTGACAATGATCTTACTTGCCATACAATGATTATTTTATCCTCCTATAGCCAGCTATGGCTATGGTTATTGTCATAACAGCTATTGTATTAGCCGTACACTTGCTTGTATGCTTCTGGAATCTGTACACCACGAGCAATGAGTTGACGAAAAGACTCGCCTTTGTCATTCTCCTCTTTCTTCTTGAGGTAATCGGTAATAGCTTTCTCACGCGCCTTGACCAATTCAGTGAGACAATCCGTTACAAGAGAATCATAGTTCTTCTTGAACCACGTTTCCCCACGCGCACTGATCTTGTCACGATTGAGATAACGCACAATCGTTTCCACACGCGGTTTGCTTGTACCGGGCAGTTCGATCATTAGAGATGTTTCCATCTCTTTCATAATCTCCGCTGCAATGGTCTCGGGTTTACGTGCACCATTCTCATTCGACACTTGCGTTACTGGCATAATATCCTCCTTGGATATAACAGTCACATGGACTGTAGAGTTATTAGCCATAGCAAGCTATACGAGGATAAAGAGTGTATACCATCGTGGTATGTACGTGCTATACTGGTTCGCCAGTACGATCACTTCACTACCAGCACTCATATCTGTAGTAGATATACAACGAGTGTTCTAATAGTTACGGACCTACATCCGTGTACAGGTTGTCTCTCCCGTACACTGTATATATAGCAACGAATATACCAAACTCATACCAGGGATGACCACTACATATAGTAGTTGTGAATATCTTAACCACAATATATAGTAGTTACTATGTAGTTAAATGTAAGACTTACACTCTCACTATATAATTATTACACTCTTGTCTATATGTAGTGTATTTACTATGTAATTTTTACAAATGACCACAATATATAGTGTTTACTATATAGTACATACTTATCTCCTTTATTATCAATAACATACAGCCTAATGATCTATCCAAAGGCGACCCCAACTATGTCTATAAAGTTACTAGACATTCACGCGCCTACACAACGGCTTTATCGTTGTGTACGTTGAAAAAAAATTTTTTATTAAAAAATTTTTCTACTATTTTTTAGATGGCCATTATTATGATGATCATTATTATATTGATTAGAGAAGTAAAAAGTTGTTAGATGTGATAATCTTGTTAGTATTTTGACCGGTGGCGGCAGGGCGTTTGTTTACAGGAAAAAGGCTACAGTTTTTACTGTATGTGGTTAGTTTACAAGCGAAATAACTACTTGCCAGATGCCCCTATAATAAGGATACTGAAACCACGCGAGAACGGATGAAAGCTAATGGGAGATGTCCTAAAGGGTGGTGGTGTATATGGATAATACTATTACAGAAAAGACTGATAACAGTCTGGGAATAATAGTCGATGGTCCTGTAGCTACTGCCCTTTTAGGGCATTTGATAATGTATTATGGAGTTAAGGTAGATAAAGATCTTATTAAGGATGATATTTATTTTGGTGAAGATGAATTAAGAAAGATGTTGTAAATGGGCGGACAGAATAAAGGCAAACACCATCAACGTACCATAGATCGCATACATCTACTGGTGCGTCTTGAACTGGCCAACCCATTATTAAATCCCGGCGAGATTGCTCAACTTGCCGGGATTAAACCTACAAGATTTACTACATTCAAAGCCCTCCCTCTATACAGACAGATTCATAATCAGTACCTGACTGGTGTTATAACTCTTCTAGATGACCAGGTTCATGAAGTATATAAACTCAAGCAAACACAAGAAACGCTGCAATTTGCAGTTCCTTTGGCTATGCAGGCTTTGTTAAAACAGGCCATGCAGGAAAAAGACTTGAGGGTACAAAATAAAGCCGCGAATGATATTCTTGATCGGCATGGACATTTTGCTAAAGTTCGTCGTATTGGTATAGCTACACCAGAACAAGGTGGAGCTGGGGATGCTAAAGATAATGATGTGGCACAAGAGTTGATTAAGGCCATGCAGACAGTGGCTAATATACCTAATCATCAGCAAACACAAACACAACAAACACCGACTATAGATAATCCACCAATTACGGATACAAAACAATAATAGTAATTAGGAGGGGAATTATATTCACCAAGCATTGAGTGGAATAACCGAGTCCTGGGCAGGGCTTCTCGGCCACGACTAAGCAAACCTGAACTATAATTCTCCTTTTAATTACTATCATTGTTGTATAATCAAACGCTTGGTTCAGGGAGCTAGGAAAAAAGCCCTGCCGGTTTTGGTGTTGGTTTTGGTTTTGGTGTTGGTTTTGTAGCATCAATATAAAATGTCCACATCTCCTATAGATATTGATCCTGACGTAGTTGAACAAATACATGAGATCAATAGGACATCTTATGCCAATATTTGGCAACCTATTCCTATAGATAAATTAACATCTCCTATTCTCTTAAATACCGCTCACCGCCTAAATGCTCTTGGGGACAACTTTTACTTTATCAAAACCGTCCTTCGTAAAAGACGCCTTTCTAATATTCTTCATCGCCTCTTCTGTAATTCCTTTCTTAGTTGGTCCTTAAAAGAAGTAAATGAATGGCCCCGAGATCATTTTAAAACTACTCTTGGTATAGGTCAATCAATGTGGTGGTCCCTCCCCTTTACTATAAGGGATGAGATGTTAATGCGTGCTCTTGGTTATGATGATGCTTGGATTGCTTGGATGAAACGAGCACATGACCAAAATAGTAGAACATTATTCGTAATGGAAGTAATTAAGAACGCATGGAAAGTGGGACGGAAGATTACTGGAGAATATAAAGGTAATACATTCTTCCGTCAATTATTTCCAGAAATTATCCCCGATTCATCGTGTCAGTGGTCAGCAGATACCATGACACATAAGAGAAGTTATAATGGAACAACAGATCCTAACCAAGGTGAAGGAACTTACGAGTTCACTGGAGTTGACGCTGCACTCCAGTCAAAACATTATAAAAGGTGTATATACGATGATTTATTTGGACGTGAAGCTCTTAAATCCGAACTTGTTGCTCAAAGTACTTGGGAATGGGTCCAATTAGCAGTAGGTGCCTTTGATAGTGATCCTGATGATCCTACAATGGAATGTGATGAAGTTTTTAATGGTAATAGATGGTCTTTCCATGATTTAAATTGGAAGATTCGTAAAGAATTACCATACTTTAAATTTCATACACATGATGCAGAAGGTGGATGTTGTGACTTACATCCTCCAGGCACTCCTATATTTCCTGAAGAATGGTCTATGGCTAAACTTAATAGGTTTCGCCAAAGACTAGGTGAATACTATTATTCTTGTCAATTCCGCAATAAGCCTATCCCTCCCGGTGGAAATGTATTTAAGACAGAATGGTTACGTCGTTTTGTTTTTAAAACAATAGCCGTAGAATCATATCTACCAAAGTCTGATAAACAAATACATCAAGAATACACAGATCGGTATCGCAATAATGGAACATTTGGATCTCCTTCATATGACATTATTCCTTATAAAGAATTGAAGGAAAAACGTCACATGGCTATAAGGCATGAGATTCATAATGGCCTACAATTTAAAGATATTCCTACATCTAATCTTTCTAAGATGTTATTAATGGACCCAAATCATGCCGGAGAGAAGGGACGGGCTAATAATTGTATTATTGAACTAGGTCATAATAAAGATCCCTTTAATATCTATATTCTTGAAGGTTTTGCTAAAAACTGCTCTCGTGAAGATGCTGTCTATCATGCTTATAGGATGGGTGAGAAATGGCGTAATCGTACTATATGGGTAGAAACAAGTGCTGGACAAGCATGGCTTAAAACATTATTTGAACTTGAAAATGAAAATCGACGATCACTAGGGAAATGGTATTTTGATAAGGTAGAAAATTTTAAAGACAATCGAAGTGAAAATGCTAAAAGTGATCGTATCGAAGATGCGGAGCCATATTTTCGGCGGGGACAAATATGGATTTCTTCTAATGATGAAAGTGGATTTATAGATAAATTCTTAGAAGAATATAATGAATATCCACATTGTGCTACAAAAGATATTCTAGATACTCTTGGTCATGGATTACAAAATCTACAACATACAACCATGAGTGATAAAGAGTTTAGAGAGTTTGTAACAAAGCAACATCAGCATCAAATAAGTATTTCGTCTTTAAGAAATCATATAACAGGATACTAATAATGCAAGTTGAGAGCGAATTCTTTCGATTTCATATTGGTAATATTATTGAGATAGGTGTTGTTATTTTAGCCTATTTGGGTTATAAAAGAGAATCCAAGAAAGATGCCTTGGATAGAGAAACAGTAAGACAAAATCAAGCTGTGCTTCATAAAGAAAATAGTTTAAAATTAGAATCCATTATAGATTTTAATAAAGCACAAGCTGATATAAATAAACAAAGAGATATTCAAATAGGCTTATTATCAACACAAACGGCACAATTATCAGCTATGGCACATGGTTTTGAACGTCGTCTTGTGATGTTAGAAAATAATAATTAAAGGAGTCATATGAAGTTAAGTTGGCATATGGTTTCACAGGTTCTTTTATCATTGATGCAATTATTAAATTTAGTTAGTAAACAAGTATCTCCTAAATGGCAACCAGTTGTTCTTGGAGGTATTTCTTTATTGCAAATTATTCTTGCTTATATTGGGCATCACTATACACCAGATGGGGAAAAATTATAAAGGAGCTAACATGAGAAAGTTATTTGTAGTTTTATTGTTAAGTTTATTTACAAATTTTGCATATACACAGAATGCACAGAATCCAATTTTTAGTACTACTACATTTACTGTAACTGCTGCACCTATTTCCTTACCAGGTGTAGAACAAACATTATCAGGTGCTCAGACTGATATTATGTTAAATGTAACAGATAATAATGCTATTGGACAAACTACTTTTATTACGACTCCGGGGACTTTTATAGGTGGTCGTTATGATAGACATTTTCCAAGTGTGCAAAATTATCTTGATAAACTCCCAAGTCTTAATGGTTATCAGTTTCAAGTATATGCTACAGCTAGTTTTGGTGTAGTGAAAGCTAATAGTGAAAATCATTGGGGCGAACGAGCTGGTTTTGGTATTCGTTATGGAAATAATAATGTATGGGGAGTAGGATTAGAAGTAATGGCTAATAATCTTCCCGGTATTTCACATTGGGCACCAAGTATTGCTTTTGGACCTAATTTTCACTTCTAATAAGAATATAGGATATATGCCACTCTTAGAGCCAGTAAAAGCTGATTTCGGTGTAGATGGTAATAAGCATTTAGATGAATTTGTGTTTAGTAATCTAACTGCTCTTATCAATA
>Ga0335069_10006422_pt1 | contig 17100 bp, 17 predicted proteins | sample Lox_Sample_11_FD_206714 | JGI IMG/M metagenome (GOLD analysis project Ga0335069, IMG submission 206714) | Soil microbial communities from Loxahatchee National Wildlife Refuge, Florida, United States - Lox_Sample_1.1 | ecosystem: Environmental > Terrestrial > Soil > Wetlands | place: USA...
GCTCACCTCCATTGTCATTTCGAGCGAAGTGAGCGCGTCGCAGACGCGCTCACGAAGTCGAGAAACCTGCTGTTTTCGCGGTCGCAACCACCCTCAAAAATCCCCCTCCCGCACTGATCGATCGATTCGCAAGTGCAACACTCCCGCAGCTTTCGCAAAACAGCCTGCATATGCTGGATCTGCTTTTCCATCTCTTCCAACTCCGCCAGTTTCCGCTCCGACAACTTCCGCCACCGTTCCGAAATCGGCGTGCTCTGGCGAAACCCAAAGAACAGCTTTCGTATCTTATCCAGCGAGAACCCGGTTTCCTGCGCCCGTCGCACCAGTGCCAGCCGATACACCGCCGTGCGGTCATATCTCCTCTTGCCGCCAACTCGCTCGACTGGCTGCAGAATCCCAATGCTTTCGTAATATCGGATCGCCGACGGCCGCAACCCCGCCGCCCTGGCTACCTCCGAGATTGTCAGTTGAGACATAGTTACGTACTTCCGCTTGTTAGACATGGAAGACTACGAAAAGATTTTACAAATTATCACTTGTCCTAAAGTCAACTTTAAGTCGTAAGGTCAGAATGAGTTTCCTAAAGAGGAGAGAAAAAATGAAAATGCTCATCGCACACGCCATCGCCACGGCTCTATTGATGACCACGCAATCGGCCAAAGCTCAAAACGTAGTCAAACCGGCAGCAATGGAAGAATCCGAACCACTGGCCTGCAACCGTCTCGCGCTCACGCCCGAGCAGCGCAAGCGCCACTTCGACGAGCTAGGTCCTGCCTTGCGTGCCCGCAAAACCGCAGTTCGCGAACTACCCGACGGCTACGAGTTCCAATTCCCGTCAGACGCCAAGACTTTCCAACTATTAACTGAATGGATCGACGGCGAGCGCGTCTGCTGCCCCTTCTTTGAAATTGCCCTGCGCCTCGAACCCCAAAACGGCCCCTTCTGGATGCGCCTCACCGGCAAGAACGGCGTCAAAGAATTCATAGAAGTCGAAGGCGCTTCCTGGCTCCAATAAGCTGTTCGCGCTCACATAAGACTGAAACGTCGCGGCGTTCACGCTCTCTGTCATTCCGAGCAAAGCGAGGAATCTGCTGTTCTTGCTGTGCTCACCTCCACTGTCATTTCGAGCGAAGTGAGCGCGTCGCAGACGCGCTCACGCAGTCGAGAAACCTGCTGTTTCTGCCCCCAAACTCTCCCTGATTTCTGACATCATGTGAGTTCACACTCAGGGCTAGGCGCGCACGCGCCCAGCCCTGATACCATTTAAAGGAGAGAGACCTCAATTAATTTCTTTGCTCCCAAGATTTTGCGTATAACCCTTTTAAACAGTAAGATTTGCCGGGAAAATCTCGCTAAATCGATGATTTCAATGACACGCGGGGGAGGGGGGATGGGAATACCCGGATCAGACTGCGCTCATCCCTAACACAATGACTCAAAGCCCATCCAAACCCCGCCTCGTAATCTTCGACGTAGACGGCGTCCTCGTCGACTCCCTCGCCGCGCACCTGCAGATCTGCAGCGACAAGAATGAAGAGTACGGCCTCGGACTCACCATTCCAGACGCAGCTGCCTTCCGCAAACTGGTGCGCCGCGGTACCCGCATCAGTCCCATGAAAAACCTTTTCATCGCCGTGGGATTTCCCGAGAAGTATGCCGAGAAAGCCACAGAAGACTACCGCCGTTCATTTCGTGACAAATATCCGTCCAGAATGTTCCCCGGGGCCGACGCCATGCTCAAGAACCTGCGCATTGCGGGCTGCGAACTTGGCATTGTCACGGGAAATGTCAAAGCCAACATCGTCGCCACACTGGGGCGAACGCTGGAGCTGTTTCGCCCCGACTGTGTCGTCACCGAAGACGAACTCAAGGGAGCTTCGAAGAGCGACGGGCTGACCAAGGCGATAAACGCCTCCCATGTAAGCCGGGAAGAAACCGTCTTCGTCGGAGACCAGCCCGCCGATCGCGACGCAGCCCGCGCAACTGGAGTCACTTTCCTCGGCGTATCCTATGGCTGGGGCATAACCGAAGAGGACCGCGAATCATTCCCAGTCGCAACCAGCGTCAACGAAATTTCAGATTGCATCCTAAACACAACTTCTTGTAGCAGAATGAATTCATGACCGGCGTTCGCATCGACAAATGGCTTTGGGCCGCGCGCTTCTTCAAGACTCGTTCTCTCGCATCGCGCTCCTGCGAACTCGGCCGAATTCATTCCAATGGTCAGCCGGTAAAGCCCGCCCGCGAAGTCCGCGTCGGCGACATGCTGCGCATCAGCAATCCTGGCGGCGACTTTGAAGTCGAAGTGCTCGCGCTCAGCGAAGAGCGGGGACCCGCAGCGGTTGCGCAGACACTCTATCGTGAAACTGAAGCCAGCAAAGAAGCGCGCCTCAAAGCCTCCGCCGAGCGCAAGGCCATGCGTCAGTTCGAACAGCTCCCGTCCATGCGACCATCCAAGCGTGATCGCCGCCACATCATCCAGTTTCGCGGCTCGCTGAACCGCGAAGAATGAAAGTGCCCGCCGATTTCCACACGCGGCCCAAGAAAAGTTACATTTCATCCCTTCGCAGTGGTCACTTGTCGTTGACAGTATTCCGTTAAGCTGTTATCACTTATCGTTCCTCCAAACCGTCTGCTCCGCCGGAGGTTTGCACCGTTTCAAGGTATGCCCGAGGATCCGAAATCGCCGCCACCACCGCCGACCGGCGAGCCGAAAGCGCCCGCCGGGCAGCCCGTTCCCGCTTCTGTCCAATCCACTCCTGCCGAAAAACCACCCGCAGCTGCTAAACCTGCTGCCCCGGCCGCGCCCGCAAAGCCTGCTGGCCCGGTGCCGCTGCCATGGGAGTCACCGATGGTGACCCGCCTGCAGCGCCAGTACGGCTCCGGTATTCAGGAGGCAAAGAGCTACGTCAGCCAGAATTATTTGCTGCTGGACTCTTCTATCACTCACGAAGTGCTGCAGATCCTGCGCGACGAAGAAGAGTTTGACTACTGCGTCGACCTGACTGCGGTTCACTATCCGCAGCGCGAGAAGCAATTCGACCTGGTCTGGATCCTTTATTCGTTCGCGCGCAACGAGCGCATTCGTGTAAAGACGATGATTGCCGACGGCCAGTCATTTCCAACCTCGGTCGACATTTGGGTTACCGCCAACTGGCTGGAGCGCGAAGTATTCGACATGTTTGGCATTACCTTCGACGGGCATCCTGACTTGAAGCGCATCCTGCTTCCCGACGGTTGGAAGGGTTATCCGCTGCGTAAGGATTACGGGATCATTCAACAAGATCAGGAATGGGTGAAGATCAACCTGGGAATCGAGAGCGGCCAATAACGATGACGGATCCCACGACCTATCTCTCGCACCTGGAGCTCGGCCAGCCCGACAATACGTTCCTCGATTCCAACGAACTCATTATCAATATGGGTCCGCAGCACCCGGCGACGCACGGCGTGCTGCGTGTCATCCTGAAGCTGGACGGCGAAAAGGTCCTCGGCACCGAGTGCGTAATCGGCTACTTGCATCGCGGGGTCGAAAAGATTGCCGAGCACCGCACTTATACGATGTTTAACCCGTACGTCGACCGCATGGACTACGTCGCGGCGGTCTCCAATGGGTTGGGCTACTGCCAGGCAGTCGAGAAGTTGCTGAACGTCGAGGCTCCGCCCCGCGCGAACTACATTCGCGTAATCCTGACCGAGCTGAACCGCATCGCCAGTCACCAGTTGTGGCTGGGTACGCACGCGCTAGACATCGGCGCCATGACCCCGCTCTTCTACACTTTCCGCGACCGGGAAGAGATCCTCAAAATTTTCGAGAAGTACTGCGGTGCGCGGCTTACAACCCACGCCTTCCGCATCGGCGGCTGTCAGTACGAAACCTACGAAGGCTTCGAGCAGGACGTAAAGAACTTTATCCACACCGCTCCGGCCAAGATCGACGAATACGAAGAGTTGCTGACGACCAACCGCATCTGGGTCGAGCGCACCAAGAATGTCGGCAACATTTCCGCTGCAGATTGCAAGGCTCTGGGTGTCACCGGACCGGTTCTGCGCGCCAGCGGCGTGAAGTGGGACATCCGCAAAGCTCTGCCGTACGCGAATTACTCCGAGTTTGATTTCGAAATCCCCATCGGCCAGAACGGCGATACCTACGACCGATACCTGGTGCGTATGGAGGAGATGCGGCAGTCGTTGCGCATTCTCCACCAGGCGGTCGAGCGCATTCCCGAAGGCCCGATCATGGCGAAAGTCCCGAAGATCATGAAGCCGCCAGTCGGCGAGGTCTATCACTCCATCGAAGCCCCGAAAGGCGAGCTGGGATATTTCATCGTCAGCGACGGATCGACACAACCCTATCGTGTGCGGGTGCGGCCGCCGTCCTTCGTCAATTTGCAAGCGCTCGACATCATGGTTCGCGGACAGTTGGTTGCCGACGTGATCGCCGTCATCGGAACGCTTGATATCGTGCTGGGCGAGGTGGACCGCTAATGCTCGAATACATCACCTCTTATCTCGCCGACAAAGTGAAGGTCACCCCGGGCGAAGCAGGCAATATTTTCTGGGTCGTGGTTTACATTCTGATTGTGTTCGGCGGCGTTTCCGTCGCTGTCATGGCAATGAACTGGCTGGAGCGCAAAGCGCTCGCCCACTTCCAGATTCGCCTCGGCCCCATGCGCGTAGGACCTCACGGTCTTATGCAGCCAATCGCCGACGCAATCAAGCTAATGACGAAAGAAGATATCGTCCCCGACCAAGCCGACAAGTTTGTCTTCTGGCTGGCGCCACTGATCATTCTGTGCGCCTCGTTTACGGTCTACATCGTTATCCCGTTTGGCCCAACTCACGCGATTACAGATCTGAACATCGGCATTCTCTTCATGCTCGGTGTTTCATCGCTTAGTGTCTTGGGTGTGGTAATGGCCGGATGGGCATCGAACTCGCACTATCCGCTGATTGGCTCGTTGCGTTCCAGCGCGCAGATGATTTCCTACGAAGTTGCCATGGGCATGGCTGTGGTGTCCGCCATTCTGATGACCAGCCTGAACAAGAGCGGCACCGGCACGCTAAGCATGATCGGCATCGTTCAGGCGCAAGCTGCGCAGCAGACCTGGTTCCTGTTCAAGTTCTTCCCGCTGGGATTCATCGCCTTCGGGATCTTCGCGATCGCGATGGTCGCGGAAACCAATCGCGCCCCATTCGATCTGCCCGAAGCAGAATCAGAACTCACCGCCGGCTTCCACACCGAATACAGCGGCTTGCGCTGGTCTTTATTTATGCTTGGCGAGTACGCGGCCATGATTGCCGTGTCTTCGATCGCGGTGACCCTTTGGGTCGGCGGCTGGATGCGGCCTTTTCCTAACTGGCTCTCAGGCGATACTTGGGACCTGGTTTTCTCTCTGATCCCCGGATTCTCGTTTCTCGGCCTCGCGCTGATCGCGTTCATCGGCGTAGCCCGTATGCCGAAACATCCTTATTTCAGGATTCAAACCATCGGTTTGGCGGGCTTCGGCGCCGTTCTCGGGCTGATCGGCCTGATTCTGTTCGCGCCGCCGGTACGCGACCGCATCCAGGACATCTTCTGGTTCGTCGCCAAAGTTGCGGTGTTTATGTATCTCTACATCTGGTACCGCGCCACCTTCCCGCGTTACCGCTTCGATCAGTTGATGAAAGTAGGTTGGAAGGTTTTGCTGCCGGTTGCGATCGGGGTGCTGATCCTGACGGCCGTTGCGGGGGTAGTCTTCTAAAATGACTCCCGTCGCCACGACCTTCTTTTTTTACTTCTTGTCCGGACTGACGCTAATCAGCGGCATCCTTGTTATCACCCGCAAGAATGCGGTGCACTCGGCATTGGCCTTGATCTTCGGCCTTCTCTGTCAGGCCGGTTTGTACCTGATGCTCTACGCACCATTTGTAGCTGGCGTTCAGATCATTCTCTACGCTGGCGGAATCATGGTTTTATTCCTGTTTGTGATCATGCTGGTCAATCTTGATCGCGCACAGAAGGAAAAGCAATTCAACAAGCAGTGGATCATCGGGACGGTTGCCGCCGCCGCGTTGGGCGGCCTGTTTATTGCCGTCTATTTGAAGGGCAGGGAACTGTTCCCGGAGCACATGTCGCTGCCGCCGGAGAACAGTAACACCCAGCAAATCGGAGTTTTGCTGTACGGGCAGTACATGTTCGCGTTTGAGATCGCCTCACTGCTGCTTCTGGTCGCAATTATCGGCGCAGTTGTGATGGCGAAGAAAAGGATTTAAGGCTCTCAGCTATCAGCCCTCAGTTTCCAAAGTTTGGGCGCTGAAAGCTGATAGCCGAAAGCTGATAGCGTAAATGGCCCCTATCACCACATTGCACTACCTGGTAGTCGCGGCGGCGCTCTTCGTGCTGGGCGTGATCGGTGTGCTCACGCGCCGCAACGTGGTCATTATTCTGATGTCGATTGAGCTGATTCTTAACGCCGTGAACCTCAACCTGGTTGCGTTTTCGCGCCTCTGGGGGTTGCATGGCCAGATCTTTTCGATCTTTGTGATAACCGACGCGGCTGCTGAAGCCGCAGTCGGCCTGGGAATTCTGATCGCCTTCTTCCGCAATAAAGAGACGGTCAACGTAGATGAGGTGGATTTGTTGAAGTGGTAGCAAGCAGCTAGAGGCTAGTAGCTAGGAGCCAACGACCAAGGACGAACGACCGACGACATGTTTTTCTTATCTCACATCTGGATCATTCCGCTTTTGCCGGCATGCGGCGCGGCGATCATGTTCTTCTTCGGCCGCAAACTGCAGAAGCAGGCGGTAAGCGCGGTTTGCGTCGGCGCCGTAGTCCTGGCCTTCGTATGGACCTGCCTCGCCGTCTGGCAGTACGGCGATTACTCGCACGACAATCCCGGCAAGCCATATCAGACGATCCTCTACACCTGGCTGGGAAGCGGCTCAAACCAGTTGAGCTACGTCACCCACGCCGGAACTCCTGCCCAGTTCAACGCCGACGCTGGCTTTTTGCTCGATCCGCTTTCCGCGATCTGGTTGTTGTTCGTAACCGGCGTGGGCATGCTGATCCACATCTATTCGACCGGGTACATGGCCCACGAAGGCGGATACTACCGCTTTTTCGGATACCTGAACCTCTTCATGTTCTCCATGCTGACGCTGATTCTGGGGAACAACTATGCCCTGATGTTCGTCGGCTGGGAGGGTGTCGGCCTGTGCTCGTATCTGCTGATCGGTTTTTATTTCCATCGCCATTCCGCCAGCACCGCAGCCAACAAGGCATTCATCGTCAACCGCATCGGTGACGCCGGCTTCCTGCTGGGCATGTTCACCATCGCCTGGTACTTCGGGTCTGTGCGTTTTACTGATGTCAATGCGCTCGCGCGCAGCGGTCACTTTGCCATCGGCGACCCGATCATCACCGCTGCCACTCTGTTGCTCTTCGTCGGCGCCTGCGGCAAGTCGGCCCAGCTTCCTCTGTATGTCTGGTTGCCGGACGCGATGGAGGGCCCGACCCCAGTCTCTGCATTGATCCACGCCGCAACCATGGTGACGGCAGGTGTCTATATGATCGCGCGCTCGAATGCACTGTTCGTACTTGCTCCGACCTCGATGAAGACGGTCGCCATCGTCGGTGCGCTGACCGCTATTTTTGCCGCGTCCATCGGCCTGGTGCAGAACGACATCAAGCGTGTCCTGGCTTATTCGACCGTTTCCCAGCTCGGATACATGTTCCTCGCGCTCGGCGTGGGCGCGTTCGCCGCCGGCGTCTTCCACGTCTTCACGCATGCGTTCTTCAAAGCGTTGCTGTTCCTTGGCGCTGGCTCGGTGATTCACTCCATGAGCGGCGAGCAGGACATGCAGAACATGGGTGATCTGCACAAGCGGATCCCGATCACTCATTGGACGATGTTCCTGGCCACGCTCGCTATCGCCGGAATTCCACCCTTTGCCGGATTCTTCTCGAAGGACGAAATCCTGTGGCAAAGCTGGTCGTCCGAGGGCGGAGCGTATCGCGTGCTCTGGTTCATCGGCTACGCCACCGCGTTGATGACGGCGTTCTACATGTTCCGGCTGATGTACCTGACATTCCACGGACGCCCGCGCATGAGCCATGACGTGGAGCACCACATCCACGAATCGCCCAAGTCGATGACCATTCCGCTGATCATCCTCGCGATCGGCGCGGTGGGAGCCGGTTGGCTGGGCTGGCCGCACAGTTTAGGTGGCTCAAATCGGTTTGAGAAATTTCTTGAGCCAGTGTTTGCGCGAGAGGCAGTTGTTCTGCAGGAAGAAAAGCCCGCTCAACTGGCAGCTGGCGCGAAAGAAGAAGAACACACCGACAAGACCGAATACTTCCTGATGTTCTTGTCGGTGGCCGCAGCCGCCGCCGGGTGGGGCATGGCTTGGAAGGCTTACCGCAATGCCGACAAGGGATACTCCGAGCCGATTGCGAAGACCACGCCTGCCGTATACGACGTCCTCTACCACAAGTACTACGTCGACGAAGGTTACGACTACGCCTTCACCGGCCGCAAGAAAGTTGGCGACGTTCGCCTCGGAGCCATGGGCCTCGGCGAAGCTTCATCCTGGGTTGATTCACACATTATCGATGGCACAGTCAACGGCGCAGGCTGGATGACCCGGCTCGTGGCCACAATTTCAAGTTGGTGGGACAAGTGGATCATCGACGGCCTGCTGGTCAACGGCCCGGCGATTCTGTCCCGTGGATTATCTGTCCCTGCGCGCATTCTGCAGTGGGGGCTGGTGCAGTGGTACGCGTTAGTGATGGTGGTTGGGTTGGTTGGGTTCGTCGCCTATTACACCTGGCGATGAGGTTAGTTGTGGCGCGGGCGCCCTCGCCCGCGTAATGGATCAAAAATGCAAAGCCATATTCTCTCGATCATCTTATTCACGCCGCTGGTGGGCGCGGTGCTGCTCTTGTTCGTCCCCAAGGACAACAAGAACGCCATCCGTTGGATCGCCAACCTGTTCGCGCTGGCCGGACTCTTCGTCTCGCTGCCCTTGGTGCCCTGGTTCTGGGCGCAACGCTTCGAACCCGGCTTCAAGTTCATGGAGGGCGCGCCCAATAACTGGATTCCCTCCATCGGCGCAGGCTACGTCCTCGGCATCGACGGCATCTCCTTCCTGCTGATCATGCTGACCACGCTGCTCGGCTGGATCTCGATCCTCTCTTCCTGGAGTGCCATCGAGAATCGTGTCAAGGAATATTACATCTGGTTTCTGGTGCTGCAGACGGGCATGCTCGGCGTGTTCATGGCGCTCGACTTCTTCCTCTTCTTTGTGTTCTGGGAAGCCATGCTGGTTCCGATGTACCTGCTGATCGGCATCTGGGGCGGCCCGCGCAAGCTCTACGCCGCCATCAAGTTTTTCCTCTACACGCTACTCGGTTCCGTGCTGATGCTGCTGTCGGTCCTGTTCCTGTACTTCTACAACCACAAAACGACGGGCACCTATACCTTTAGCATTCAGGCGCTGTATCAAAGCGCGCCGCACATCTTCCACGATCCCGCGTACGGATCGACCTTCGCGATTCTCCTGTTCCTGGCGTTCTTCCTGGCCTTCGCGATCAAAGTCCCGATGTTCCCCTTCCACACCTGGCTGCCCGACGCCCACGTAGAAGCGCCAACCGCCGGTTCTGTAATCCTGGCCGGCGTCCTGCTGAAAATGGGAACCTACGGATTCGTCCGTTTCGCCTTGCCATTTTTCCCGGACGTGGTCATGCATCCGAAGGTTCGCGGCTGGATGATCGCTCTCTCGATCATTGGCATTGTCTACGGCGCGCTGGTTTCGCTGATGCAGAAAGATATGAAGAAGTTGGTGGCTTACTCATCGGTCAGCCACCTTGGCTTCTGCACGCTGGGCATCTTCGCCCTGAACCCAGCCGGTCTCAGCGGATCGGTTCTGCAGCAGATCAATCACGGCATCTCGACCGGCGCGCTCTTCTTGATCGTCGGCATTCTGTATGAGCGCCGCCACACCCGCGAGATCGCCGAATATGGCGGCATCTCCAACGTCATGCCGGTGTACGCGACGATCACCATGATCATGTTCCTGTCCTCAATGGGACTGCCGCTGCTGAACGGCTTCGTCGGCGAGTTCACCATCCTGCAGGGAACCTTCATGGAGAACTGGCGCTGGGCGGCATGGGCGGTGCCGGGCGTGATTCTCGCCGCGGCTTATTTGCTCTGGCTCTATCAGCGGGTCTTCTTCGGAACCGTCACTAATCCGAAGAACGAAAAGTTGCACGATTTGACGCCTCGCGAAGTCCTGACTTTTGCTCCGCTACTAATAGCAGCCTTCTGGATCGGACTCTACCCAAAGCCATTCTTTGAGATCTTGCAGCAGCCAGTGAACCAGATTGTGCAGACCGTGCGGCCGGATTATCCGGGGCTCGGCCTGCCGAACAATCAACCGGTTACGGCGCCGGCCAAGTTGGTCACGCCGGACACGAACACCGTCGCACAAGCTGTTACAAAGGGGAATAAATAGTGCCGGGCGCGCAATTCTTTACGGCGACGGATTACCTGCTGTCGTTGCCCGTCATTTTGCTGACGCTATTTGCGCTCGGCATTCTGCTGATCGATCTGATGATTCCGCCCGAGTGGAAGTGGGCAAATGCAGTCACAGCATTCATCGGTGTGCTGTTCGCTGCTGCCGGCCTCTTGCGCATCCAAATCGCACAGAATGACCTGCTGAAACATGGCCAGCGCATTGAGTGGGGCTTCGTCCATTCCATGCTGATGGACCATTTCGCCATCTACTTCACCTATCTTTTCCTAGCCGGGGCCGCGCTGGCAATTCTAATTTCCGTTCGCTACCTCGAGATCGAACATGAGCATCACGGCGAGTTCTATTCCCTGATCCTGTTTTCAGTCGTAGGCATGATCTGCATGGCGTCGGGATACGACATCGTGCTGATCTTCATCGGCCTGGAACTGATGGCCATCTCGACGTATGTTCTTGTCGGCTTCCTGCGCCACGACAAGCGCTCAAACGAAGCCTCGCTGAAGTATCTGCTGCTCGGAGCCTTCTCTTCCGGCATCTTCGCCTATGGCTTGTCGCTCTTTTACGGAATCACCGGCAGCACCAACCTGGCGAACATCGCTGAAGGCGTACAGAACGAGATGACTGCTCACGGTGGCCACGCAACCCCACTATTAGTCATTGCACTTCTGACCACCGCAACTGGACTCTTCTTTAAAATCGCTGCTGTTCCGTTCCATCAGTGGGCGCCTGACGCCTACGAAGGCGCCCCTACCAGCGTTACCGGATTCATGTCAGTCGCGGTTAAAGCCGCTGGGTGGGCAATGTTGCTCCGCATTCTCGTCTGGGGCTTGTATCCGCTGCGAACCGTCTACGTGCCGCTGGTGATTTTTGTTTCGATCGCCACCATGACCGGCGCGAACCTCGCAGCCCTGACCCAGAACAATCTCAAACGCCTGCTGGCCTACTCTTCGATCGCACATGTCGGTTACATGCTATTGGGCTTGGTTTCGCTCGCCTCGGTTGACTACCCGAATCCCGCGTTCTTCGACGGCTTCAAAGGCATTCTGCTCTACCTGCTGGTTTATACCTTCATGAACCTGGGCGCGTTCGCGGTGATTACCTCGCTCCGCCAGCGGGACGTTATCGGCGACGAGATCGACGACATCGCAGGTCTTTTCTCGCGCGCCCCAACCGAAGCCGTTCTTATGCTTATCTTCCTGCTGTCGCTCGCGGGCATTCCGCCTCTGGCGGGCTTTTACGGGAAGTACTTCATCTTCCTCAGCCTGATGGAGAGCGGCCACTACGTCCTGGCATCGCTGGCCGTGCTTTACGCAGTGTTCGGCCTGTACTACTACATGCGAATTGCCAACGCGATGTTTATGCGCGAAGCGATCGACAAGACGCGCCTGCCCATCAGCATCGCCATGCGAACTGCGCTTGGCATCAGTGCCTTTGCGACCGTCTTCATCGGAATTTTCCCCGAACGGTTTATCCGCTTGGTGACGTGGTCGCTGGGAATGTCCTAGCCAGCCGCCAGCGAAACGCCTTGCTCTTTGTCCAACCGCAAATAACCATTGCACTTCCGAGTGCAAAGTGTGCCCCTCTGTGTCTTTCGATCGGCCAATAGTCTCGTAGGATCGTTTTGCGCAGCCACTCCGGAAGGAGAGGCTCGTGAAAAAGTTGTTAGTACTTGCCGCGTGCTCGTTGCTGCCTCCGTGTGCAGGAGCCCATTCAGTCACTTTGACGTGGAAACAATCGAAAAGTGATGGAATCGCGCATGATCGGGTGTACTGCGGTCACCAATCTGGCGGACCCTATCCGCAGCGCTATAAGACCGAGTATCCGGAGACCCAGGTCACGAAGTTCAACGCGCAGCCCGGAGATTACTATTGCGTGGTCACCGCAATCAATCAGGACGGGTATGAGAGCAAACCCTCCAACGAAGTGCACGTCGTCGTTCCGAAGAACTGACAATCGGTTTCGAAAGAATCTCGGCCAGCAATTAGGCTAAAGCGCCTCGCGCTGTTATCTTGAGCACATGCCGGATCAGGACAGCTCACAGAAACAGTCGCTCTGGCTGCAAATGGCGAAGTACAGCCAGTTAGCTTTCATCTTTCCTGCCGCGACTGTTGTCGGCTGGCTGATCGGGCTCGGCCTCGATCACTGGCTACACACTACCTGGCTTTATCTGGTTGGTCTCGTCCTTGGCATCGCTGCGGGCTTTGTGGAACTGATTCGATTGGTGCAGACGTCAGATTCGAAATAGAGCAACCTTCGTGATCCTTCGTGCCCTTTGTGGTAAAGCTTCTGAGGGAGCCGCTACGAAGGAAGCGTATCCTGTTCGCATGCCCGGAAATGTCACGAGCGCCGCATCAGAATCCTTCTACGAAGGCGCGCTTCGCCGCATCCCGCGATTCATGTTAGCGGCGGCCATCGTCTGTAGCCTCGGCGCGTGGCTTCGTTTCGGCTGGCGTCCTGCTGTTGGCTTCGCTTCCGGATGCGCGATCGCCTACCTGAACCTGCGTTGGCTAGAAAAGGTCGTCATCGGTCTCGCCGATCGGGTCACCCAGACTGGCCAAAAACAATCCAGCGAGGGCATCGTGCTGCGTTTCTTTTTCCGCTATATTTTGATGGGTTTAGCTGCCTATGCTATATTGACTGTTTCTCCCGCGAGCCTGTATGGCCTGTTTGCGGGCCTGTTCTTGCCCGTTGCGGGAATTGCCTGCGAGGCCGCATACGAAGTTTATGCAGCCGTGTCGCGGGGGATGTAGGAAGTTGAGCTAGAAGCTAGTAGCTGCCTTTATGCACGAACAACTTTGGTTTACGGAAATCTTAAACCGGCTCTTCGCCGGCCCAGTAGCCGCGCTGCTGGTGGCTCTGCACATTCATCCCAAGTATCCCGACGCTCCCATCAGCAACTCGGTTGCGATGGAAGTTATCGTTTTTGTCTTCATGCTGCTGCTGTTCATTCTGGTCCGGTCGCGCTTGTCAGTCGACAAGCCGGGCGCATTGCAGCACATTTTTGAGGGTGCCAACGGCTTCATCGAGGGACAGAGCGAGGAAATCATTGGCCATCACAGCGAGGGCTACACCCCGTTTCTGGTCACGCTGGCGTTCTTCATCTTGCTTTGCAATCTACTGGGTGTGATTCCAGGATTCGAGTCTCCCACGGCCGTTCCGGTCGTACCACTTGGTTGTGCGATTTGTGCGTTCTTTTACTACCAGGCCCAGGGATTCAAGCACACAGGAATTGCTTACCTGAAGCATTTTGCCGGTCCGATGCCGGCTTTGGCGCCGCTGATGGTTCCCATCGAAATTATCAGCCACCTCGCGCGCGTGCTCTCTCTGACCATTCGTCTTTACGCCAACATGTTCGCAGGAGACATGGTCACACTGGTGTTCTTTTCGCTGATTCCAATTGGCGTGCCAATCGCGTTCCTGGGATTGCATATTGGCGTGTCGCTGCTGCAGACCTACATCTTTGTCCTGCTGACGACTGTGTATTTGGCAGGCGCGGTAGCAGAAGAGCACTAAACAGTACCGAGTAGCTAGTAGCTAGTACCTAGCAAAGCGTCTAGATCCTAGCCACCAGTTACTCGGTACGCGCTACTAGGTACTGGTTCCCGACAGCGTGAGGGCGTCTGCACGGTATGGCGTCAACCACCCACTGGCGGCGATTCATACAAGGAGAAACAAACATGCGTAGATTAAGTCAATTGTTCATGGCGATGTCGTTCCTGTGCTTCGCCGTCCCCGCCTTCGCTCAAGGCGCGGAAGCGGCCGGCACCAACTGGGTTGCCATCACCGCCGGCTTCTCGATGGCCATCGCTTCCGGTCTGTGCGCCCTTGGCCAGGCGAAAGCCACGGCCTCGGCGGCTGAGGCCCTGGGCCGCAATCCTGCCGCCCGCCCTGGAATTCAGCTGGCGCTGATTCTGGGTCTGGCGCTGATCGAGTCCCTGGCCCTGTACACCCTCGTGATCATCTTCGCCAAGGTAAAGTAGTAGCTCTGAAAAGTTTAAAGCCCCGGCAAATGCCGGGGCTTTATCGTTTTCGTAAGGACTTAGCTTCGGCGCTGACCGTTCCACTCCGCATCCTTTACTTCCGGTGCATGATCGATGGTCTCCATCAGCAGCGAGCGCAGCCGATAGCGGCTCTCCAGATCTGTACTGACCAGTTCAAAGCCCACTTCATTGACTCGAGCGCGCCGCAGCAAGACTTGTCCGCGGATGTGACGTACGCCAACCGAAATGTCGATGTTGGCGTCCGATCCGACTCGCAGGTTGTCTTCCTTCGTGCCCATGCCGCCGCCTAGGCTCAACTCGCGAATCTGCAATCCGGCCCTACCCCACGAACTGCTGATGGTCGCCGATAATCCTTTGCGCAACACAATACGTTCGTACCGGCGCTGACGCACCCACGGGCATGCTGGAGCCGAATCCAAAGGCGCGATAGCGATTTCGCCCGGAGCGAGGCCACTTTCCGAAAGCACCTGGCTGGCATAGCGCGGATCGATTTTGGCCAGTGCCTGTGCCGCTGCGATCCGCAGCTCGCGGTGATGAATCCATTTCCACATTTTTTTGGACTCAAGCACATTGCGCAGGGCAGGGACCGAATCCAACTCGCGCAAGCGCCCGAGCGATTCCACAGCCTTTACCTGAATCAGCGGTGGACGTCCATGCGCCTCACCGGCTTCCGCGATCACGATCAGCGGAGGAACGGCTGTCCGGTCGCCGCTCATTCCGATCTCGTCGATTGCCTGGGGCAGCACAGCCGGATCGAGCAGCTCAAGCAGTTCCAAGAGGGTTCGGCCACGATCGTGCGCCGCCCCGTATGCGATCTGCCGCACGACGACGTCGTGATAGAAACGATTCCACTCCGGCAGACGGCCCGGCAGCAACTCCAAAAGCGTGGGAACATCAAGCCGGCTTAAAAGTCCGATTACCGAAGCAGCAGTCCGCGGCTGGCCGGTACGCAGCATCTCCCGCATCTGATGGATCGCATCAGGGCCGAGCTCCTTGACCAGTTCGACCATGCGGTCGCATTCTTCACGCCGCATGCAGCGGAAGAATCGATCCGACATGTGCTCAACCGAAGCTTCCGTCGTCCGCCGCAGCACTGAAATTAATTCCCGCGGAACCTGTGGGAGGCGCAAAGCCTCGTCAATAAATTCTGGAAGCCGGTTCTCTATGCCAATTCGCGGGCGCAAATCGTTTGCGGTAGCCGGCCGGTCACGGCTCAAGTCATTCAGAGCCTGGCACACCTGCTCCAACGCTGCATATTGCTTGCGATTCGTCGCTTCAGAGCTGAGCCGCACGAACGACGCGCTCAACAAGCTCTGCACTTCAGGATCGGTCTCTTTCGGCAAGGACTCTGCAATGGCATGGATTGCGGTTCCGATCAGATCGATTCCCGGAGTTGCGAACAGGTCGGCCAGTTGGCTCAACCCGATCGCTACCTTGCGCCTGGGTTCAGGATCGTTGGCCGTCATGCATTTCAGATAATTTTGCAGGATCTGAACCACCGTCTCTTTTTCGTTCCGTTCGAGCAGGGCCTCGGAGAACTGGCGGATATTTCGCGTCGGCACGCATGGGGCTTCATTCGACAGAAGCACGCTTTTCTTGCCCGCCTCCGGAACCTCCGCCCAGAACATGCGATCCAGAATGTCGGCATGCGACTCCACCAGGATGCCGGCCTTGCTCATCTTGTCTTCCTGGAGGCGCAAGATGCGGCGCAGCGTGTCCATCTGCCGGCTCATGTGCTCCAGCATCTGGTGAACTGCGTTGACCTTTACATCGCCCTTCTGGAAACGCTCCATGGCGAAGCGGATCGCCATGTGCTCTGCAGCCTTCATCAGGAGCGGAGTGTCATTTTCGCTCTTTTCGTGCGAGGCCCTGGCCGCGAGTCCCTCGAGCAACTGCTGCAGGTTGATCCGCGTGCTGGCGTCGGTTTGCGAAACCTCATGCTGCAGGAAATCCGCAGGCAAGGGTTTCGAGAGGTCCGATCCTGCCTCTCCAAACTTGGTAAGCAGCCGGATCGCCTGGATGACTTCTTCTTCCTGCAGAGGCACAACCCCGCCGGCCCAATTCCCGCCGCCTGTGCCGCTACCACCGCCTGAACCTGTCCCACCGCTCCCCGACGTTGCCGAAGAGTCGCCGCTGCGAACATTGGGAACGCTTCCCATCGGGGCTCCGCCTTCGACACTGCCACCGGAGCGCGAACCTTCCGCCGCCGCAATCAACTGCAGGAGTTTCTGCGGATCGTTCAACCAATCCTTGAATTCCGGTCCAAGCGTCTGCGCGGCAATTTGAGCGGCGACGCTGATCTCGCCGGTGGCCGGATCCGCCGCGACAAATTTGACCTCGTTAATCCGGATGCTGGCCTGTTTACTGTCCCCAAAAGTTTGCTTGATTTCCTTCGCGACATCCTGCGCCTTCGAACCACCTACGGCGAAAGCACGGATCAACTTGGCGAAGTCATCAACTGTAACTTGATTCGAAAAATGGATGCTGGCAAGCCCGGCGGCGGTGAGCAGTTGGGCGAAGCTGCGCTCTGCCTGTCCTGTCTCAAGAGCCATGCCGTCCAACAATAAGCGGTTCTCAGAAACCCCA
>Ga0335069_10006423_pt1 | contig 17098 bp, 18 predicted proteins | sample Lox_Sample_11_FD_206714 | JGI IMG/M metagenome (GOLD analysis project Ga0335069, IMG submission 206714) | Soil microbial communities from Loxahatchee National Wildlife Refuge, Florida, United States - Lox_Sample_1.1 | ecosystem: Environmental > Terrestrial > Soil > Wetlands | place: USA...
TTGATGAGGCGCGTTTCCGCGAACACATGAAGAAGCACCAAGAACTCTCTCGTGCCGGAGGCGAGCAAAAATTCAAAGGCGGGCTCGCTGATCACTCAGAAGCCACGACGCGCTTACACACCGCGCATCATCTCTTGCTCAAGGCATTGCAAGTAGTTCTCGGTGAACACGTCAAACAGCGCGGCAGCAACATTACGAGCGAGCGTTTGCGCATTGACTTCTCGCATCCCGCGAAGATGACGCCTGAGGAAATCGCTGAAGTCGAAAGAATAGTCAACGATGTGATTCGCGAGGAGCTTCCCGTCACGCGCAGTACGCTGCCGAAAGAAGAAGCGGAAGAGCTCGGCGCGGAGCATGAATTCGGCGCGAAATATCCCGACATGGTCTCGGTATACTCAATTGGCCCAGCAAATGCATCGGTCGATCACCCACATTTCGATGAAGCGTATTCGATAGAGTTCTGCGGCGGTCCGCATGTTGCCAACACGCGCGAGCTTGCGGGCACCTTCAAGATCCAAAAAGAAGAAGCCGTCGCCGCCGGCATCCGACGCATTAAGGCGATTTTAGTTTGAAGAAATAGGCAGACTTTCTTTTTGCTTAAGAAGCCAGTCGGTTTCCCCTCGGGCGATAATAAGATCTTTCCATGTCTTATAGAAAGGGAAGTCATTGTTTATACGTAAAGATTCTTTCGTGTGCGGTTTAAGTAATCGTGTATATCTTTGAGCCTCAATGTTAAAGGGATCAATCTGATCAGTGAGATATGTGAGCGACGATTCTTTACTCGAAAGGAGTTCTTTGAGTTCTGGATATTTCATTGGAAACAAAGGAAGTAGGTTGGCATAAAATAGTACCGACCTCAGGAGGCTTACGTTTCCGGCATATACCTCATGGAGGCTCTCGCAATAGGCATCGAGTTTATCGACATATGAGACGAGCCGCGCCTCTATGCAATCTTTCTTCGCCGCATGGCCGAGTAGTGCTTCGTACGAATAACCATTCACTTCCTTCGGGTAACCTCTCACTAATTTTTCTACAGCTTCCATCTCTTCTGCCTCCAAGCGCTGTAGCTCCTCAGGAGACATGCGCGCCTTGACGATCGCCTGCACATCACCGGTAACCATTTCCGCATCGTCATGCACAAGAGCAAGCACACGGGCCTTTTCGATATCGAAGTTGAGATATTTTTGAGCCATGGGAACGAGTTCCTCCAAGAGCCATAACACACGATGACTATGCATCCACAGGTTCGAACGATATAAAACAGTATCAAAATAGCTATATCGGTATATATTTTCTAGCTCCTCTTTTCTCTCGCCGGGGAAGATTCTCAGGTCAATCTCTCTGAACTGCATAGACACGCATATTAACATTCTTCGCAGGTGCCGAACAACTGTTCTGTTATACTGGTGAGTGATGTTCGGACATTCTCATTCATCAAAAAAGTTAGTTGTCGTCGCGGATATTGAGAGCGCGAGTGTTGCGTTTGCAGCGCTCGCACTTAGCAACGATGGACCAGCGACCATCGTTGCGAGTAGCCGGGTATCACTGCCATTTGAAGAACGTACCGAAGATGCGACAATCAAAGGATTGCTTGCGGGACTCGATGAGGCGGGTACCAAACTGCGCAGTACACTGAGCACGGGTCCCTATAAGAAATCACACATCAGTCATATCTATGCGGTCTTGAACGCTCCGTGGATACGTTCAAAAACCGTGGAAGCGTCGCTCGTCTTGTCGAAAGAAGAACGTATCACGGTTGCCATGATAAAGGATTGCGCGCAAAAGGCCATTGCAGCCGATACCGAGTTCGATCATAAACGCTTGGTTGAATCGACTGTCGTTCGTGTTGAACTTAATGGATATCCGACTGGTTCACCCGAGGGTAAAGTCGCCCATAAGCTTGCTGCCGTAGTACTTTTGAGTGAATGCTATGACGTGATGCAAAGGGGCGTACAAGAGTCACTTGCACGGACATTTCCCGACGCATCACGTACCATGCGCTCTGGTACCCGCGCACTCGTCTCAACCATACATGCAGTCTCCGAGAAGGAAAAAGACTACGTGGCACTGTCTGTCATGGGAGAGACCAGTGTCATTATTGTCGTTCGAGATGGGCTTATCTCGCAGCATGTAATCGTTCCCGAAGGGGTACGCTCTATCGTAAAGCGCATCTCCGAAAAGGGTATGCACGAAGAAGTACTCTCGCTCTTGCGCATGATTGAACGTGATGAATGTAGTGGTGAAGCATGTGATGCGATTGCTGCTTCAATGGCGCACGCCGAAATAGAACTTGCTCGAGTGTATGGTGAGATTTTGACGAAGATTGCAACGCCGATACGCTTGCCATGTAATCTCGTTCTGGTAACCCAAGATGACTTACGTCCGTGGCTTTCGAAATTCTTTGCACGTATCGACTTCACCCAATGCACGGTCACCACACAGCCGTTCTCCGTGTTTGCACTCAGTCAACGAGATCTCGAAGCACTCATCGTCTCGGATACATCGACAGTTGCCGATATCGGGCTTTCAATCGCCGGAGCACTTGTCAACAGCGAAGAACAATTGTAGTGGGCGCCATGATATGATGTGAATCTGTATGGCAAAAGACTATTTCCAAGATATCGTACCACCTTCCAACGGTGAGTCATCGCGTCCGCGGGGGCGCAAGGTACCTGTCGCAGTTGAAGCGGAGTCGGTGGAGTTGCAGTATCCTCATAATGTTACCTCTACAACGAAAGACACATTTGAATCAGATGATGATATTTCAACGGAGGACACAGTTTTCTCACCGCCACGTGGAATACGGAATATCAACATGCCGACACGCCCTCGGTATCGTTCTGTCTCTGGTGAAATTGGCGATGTGACCTCGCTCGGACGCAATCCGCCGATGCGACCTCCACGTAAGAACTTTTCATATACACTCTCATATAAGTGGATATGGCTTTTGGTATTGCTCTGTGTGCTCACGCTGGGATTCTTGTCGCTCTTTCTCTTTCGTCAAACCACGGTGACGATTACGCCGCATTCACAAGCTCTTACCTTCGACCAGACGGCGCAATTCATGGCATACCCTGCCGCAACTGCAGCAACGGGGACACTCGCGTACACTGTCGCCAAGACCGACATCAGTGCTTCCGAAACAGTCGCGAGTAACGGTACCACTGCAGTACAAACGAAAGCATCCGGGTCAATAACCGTCTACAACGCCTACAGCGCTTCAAGTATAACGCTTATCAAAAACACCCGATTCCAAACCCCAAGTGGCCTCATCTTCAGGACGCCCGATGATATCGTGATACCGGGCAAGCATGCCGGCACCCCGGGATCGGTCACAGTCACCGTTGAAGCGGATCAAACGGGTCCGCAGTACAACATCGGTCCTGTATCGCGGTTCACCGTCCCGGGACTCCAATCCCAGGCAGCCTTGTATGCGGGTGTCTATGCACAATCGTTAGGTGCAATGTCAGGTGGCGCTTCGGGCACTCAAGCAGGAGTTTCCGCGGACGTACGCCAAAGTGCAATCAATGATATTCGATCCCTCCTGGCACAACGTGCTAATCAATTTGTTACGTCGCTGAATTCATCGAGCACCGTGGCGTTCTCGGGTCTGAGCGAGATAACCTTTAGTGACGCTCCCGACGCAGACGCAACCAGCAGTCAGGTTGTTATAACAGAAAACGCACACGTCGCCGTACCTATCTTCGCTTCCAATGCATTCGCCGCTGCCGTGGCGCAAACAATGGCAATAGATACCAACAACACGTCCGTTACGCTCGTGGGTGGTAATGGATACAGCGCACAGAGTAACGACACAACGCCCGTCAACCTCGGGACGGATCCGCTCAATTTCTCCCTCGTCGGCAGTACTCGTCTCGTCTGGATGGTTGATACGAACGCTCTTGCGCAAGCACTTGCCGGACGCGATCAAAGCATGTTCCAGACGACGATCACTGGATTCCCGGGTGTAGAGGCGGCTCGTGCTCGAATTGAACCATTCTGGAAGAATACCTTCCCGAGTGATCCGAATGCCATAAAGATCATCGTTACCGATCCTGCTTCGAAAATGTCAGATCAAAGCCAATAAACTTGACGACAAAGCGACTTTTTGTTATCCTCGTACGCGCAGATATGGCTGAACAAGCGGTTGTGGAAGGAGTCATCGATGAGGCACTTCCGAATACGCTGTTTCGCGTAAAGTTAGAGAGCGGAGACCTTGTTCTTGCGTATCTTGCGGGTAAGATGCGACTCCATCGCATTAAGGTGCTCGTCGGGGATAAGGTGCAGGTGCAACTTGAACCGTATGGAGGTCGTGCCCGCATCGTACGTCGCACCTAACACTGCACCACCACCTATGAAAGTAAAGGCATCAGTCAAAAAAATTTGTATGCATTGTCATTCCGTCAAACGTCGTGGGCGTTTGTGGGTCATTTGTAGCAACCCGCGTCATAAGCAACGACAAGGCTAATTATCTATGCTACGCATTTCGGGAGTTACCATACCAGATACCAAGCGCCTTGAAATAGGTCTTACGACCGTCTACGGTGTTGGTCGACCGCGTGCGCAAGAGACACTCGCGAAGCTCGGCATCGACTTCGGCAAGCGCCCGACCGATCTTACCGCGGCACAGGAGGCTGCACTGCGCGAAGCGGTCGAATCGTTCGCTCTTGAAGGAGAGCTCAAGCGAGAGGTGAGTGGTAATATCCGCCGTCTCAAGGACATCAAATCGTATCGCGGTTCGCGCCATATGAAGCACTTACCTGCACATGGTCAGGGAACCAAAACCAATTCACGAACCGTGCGCGGCAACGTTCGCAAGACTATGACATCGGGACGCCGTAAGCTCGAGAAGACATAAGGAATCTTTTATAGACTATGGGGAAAAAACGTATCATACGAAAATCAGGAGGGAGTGTTGACGCTGGGCTCAAGTCGCGCTCGCTTGCTCGCGTTGCAAAGAAAAATATCACCGCAGGTACGCTTCATATCCATGCAACGTTCAATAATACGAAGGTTTTGCTCGCCGATCGTAGTGGCAATGCGATCGCATGGTCTTCTTCGGGGAGCCTTGGATTTTCGGGTGCTAAGAAAGGAACTCCGTTCGCTGCAGCAAAGGTCGGCGAACTCGTGGGTGACAAGGCCAACATCATCGGTATGAAGGAGGTCGATGTCATCATTCGCGGAGTCGGCGCTGGTCGCGAGTCAGCATTGCGCGCCTTTGCGGGCAAGGGTATTGAGGTCATCCGCATCGCGGATGATACGCCCATACCACACAACGGTCCACGTCCACCGAAGCCGCGCCGCATCTAATTCATCATTTTTATTTTTATGTTGCTCGTAAAATCACAATACAAAATAGCCAAGCGTCTTGGAGCAGGTATCTTTGAGAAGACACAATCTCAAAAGTTCTCGCTCTCCGAAGCGCGCACCAAAAAGCCTCGTGGTCGCGCAGTGTCTGATTACGGACGCCAGCTTCTTGAGAAACAGAAGGTTCGCTTCACGTTTGGACTTTCAGAACGACAGCTCTCCAATTACGCACACACCGCGTTCAAAGAGAAGGATCCATCGGCTGCACTCCATAGTGCACTTGAAACGCGGGCTGATTCTCTCGTATATCGAGCAGGATTCGCGTCCACTCGTCGTGCAGCGCGACAGATAGTGAGCCATGGGCACATCCTCATAAACGGCGTCCGTATCACGACTCCTTCGCATCGCGTGCGCACAGGAGATGTCATTTCGGTGCGAGAGGGGAGTCGGACGAGTCCGCTTTTTGCGGCTCTTGCCGAGGTTAATCCCGAAAGTGGTCGCGCTATTCCGTCCTGGATTAGCGCCGATCCCAAGCTCTTGCGTATCGAAATCAAAGGCGAACCCACCTACACCAGCGTCGATAGCGGACTTGACTACCCGACCGTATTTGAGTTTTACAGTAGATAATGTATAATCACCGAACTTTTTATCAGCCGTTTGGCCGCTAGTATCTTATATCTTTATTGCTTTATTTTATGTCTGACTACCACATTGCATTGCCGAGCAAGCCCCGTGTCGTTTCTGAGACGGAGCGCAGTGGGACCTATGAGATCGATGGGCTCTATCCAGGCTACGGCAACACGCTCGGTAATTCGCTTCGACGCATCATCTTGTCGTCTTTGCCAGGCGCCGCTATTACGCATGTAAAAATCCCCGGCGTTCCGCATGAATTCTCGACCATTGAGGGTGTAAAGGAGGATGTCGTAACCATTCTCCTCAATGTCCGTAAAATTCGCTTCAAGCTTCTCTCAGATGAGCCGCAGACCATTTCCCTTAGTGTGAAGGGACCCCAGCAGGTCACCGCTGCCGACCTCAAGCTTCCTGGTCAAGTTGAGATTCTCAATCCGGAGCAGCCTATCTGTGATGTAACTTCCAAGGTCAACTTCGAACTCGAGCTTCGTGCGGAGCGCGGCTTGGGTTACATCCCGAAGGAAGAACATCAAAAGGAGCGTGTAGACATCGGCACCATTGCTATCGACGCTATTTTTAGTCCGATTCGTCGTGCGAACTATGAGGTAGAGAATATGCGCGTCGGTGATCGAACGAACTTCAACCGCTTGCGCATCATGATCGAGACCGACGGAACGCTCGCGCCTCGCGAAGCACTCGAACGTTCTATCGAAACGATGATTCACCAACTCAAAGCAATCGTCGGATTCAAAGAAGAGGAGATAGTGGATGTTGCTGTTGCTGCCCCCGATATGCGCACGCCGGCACGCGAGGACAAAATGACTCCAATGGATGCAGAAATCTTGAAGACCCGCATCACTGAGCTTAGTATGCCGCAACGCGTCGAGATGGCACTCGACAACGCATCTATCCGCACTGTCGGTGGTTTGGTTCGTAAGCGAGAAGATGATCTTCTTGCGATAGAAGGTCTCGGTCAGAAGGGTTTACAAGATATCAAACGTGCGCTTTCCAACCTCGGGCTGACCCTGCGCTCGCAGTAGTATCGAATGATTCACGCGTATGTTGCATCACAAGAAAGGTCGTACACTCGGTAGGAAGAAGGGTCAACGAACGGCGCTCCTGCGCTCGCTCGCTCGCTCGCTCGTCTTGCAAGAAGGTATCGTAACGACCGTTGCAAAGGCGAAAGAGCTGCGACCATTCGTCGAACGCTTGGTGACTGCCGGCAAAAAGAATTCGGTCGCATCACATCGCCTCGTTGCTACACGCCTTGGTGGTGCACCTGATGCAGTCAAGAAACTTCATGGGGACTTGCGCGATCGTTATGCGAAGCGCTCGGGCGGCTATACGCGCATCATCCTTTTAGGTAAAGTCGGCAAGCAAGCGACTGAATCCGCTCGCATCGAATTTGTAAAATAGTATGATGACAAAAACCAATAAGACATACGAAATAGACGCAACAGGGAAGTCCCTCGGGCGCGTTGCTGCAGCAGCTGCGAAGATGCTGATGGGCAAGACGAGTCCCGACTACACGCCGAATATCCGCTCCAATGTTACGGTCACGGTTACCAATGCGGGGAAAATCACCACTCGGGAAAAGAAGTCAGTCCAAACGAAATTCACTCGTTATAGTGGATACCCGGGCGGCCTCAAATTTGAATCGCTTGAGCAGGTGAACAAACGCAAGCCGGGCGAATCCCTACGACGTGCTATTGAGCGGATGATGCCACGCAATACTTTTCGCACTGAGCGCATGAAGAATCTCACTATCAACCTGTAGTTCGACTTACCACAAGTAATTTTATGGCAACAAAAGCAGTACTCTACACAGAAGCAATCGGTCGCCGCAAGACGGCCTCCGCCCGCGTGCGCATCACTCCCGCAAAGAGCTCCTCAATGACGGTCAACGGTAAGCCAGCTGATGAATATTTCCCGCTTCCACTCATGCTGAAGACCGCCTTCGCCCCGATCACGCTTCTTGGAGCAACTTACAGCGTCTCCGCGAAGGTCCAAGGCGGCGGTCATAAATCGCAAGCAGAGGCCGTACGCCTCGGCATCTCACGCGCGATGATCACGATAGTTCCCGAGCAGCGCAAGGATCTTAAAGTTCGCGGCTTCCTCAAACGCGATCCTCGCGCCAAAGAGCGCAAGAAGTTTGGTCTCAAGGGTGCCCGCCGTGCACCACAGTGGAGCAAACGTTAAAAGATTTTGAAAAACCACCTCGGGGAAGGTGGTTTTTCTTTTGCTGAAGCGCATGTGCTATACTCGCCGTGTATGAATGAGCTACATGAGGAGGAACTTGATTTCGAGCTCGAGGATGAGCTTGGTACTGTCGCTGCTGCACAGGCGAAAATAAAGAAGTTGCGCGGGGAACTTAAGGAGGCGCAAGCAAAACGAGATGAGTATCTCGATGGCTGGCAGCGCTGCAAAGCTGATTCCATTAACGCTCGCAAGGAAGCGGCACAGCAGCATGATCGCGCGCATGGTCGTGGCAAGGAGTCGATCATCGAGGAGATTATCCCGGTCCTCGACAGCTTCGATATGGCCGCCGGTGGAGATGCGTGGCTCGCTATCGATGAGAATTGGCGCAATGGTGTCGACCTCATTAGAAATCAGCTTTTAGATGTACTTTCGCGTCATGGTATCGAGCGATTCGGGAAAGTCGGTGACATGTTTGACCATACTGAACACGAAGCAGTGCAGGAGATCGAAGATGTGGCAGGAGAGAGCGGCGAAGTCGTGAGGATTTTGCGTTATGGATACAAAAACGGAGAGCGGATTGTGCGTCCCGCACAGGTTATCGTGAAAAGGTAGCAACACTTACCCCATGTGCAAGTCAGACTTGCACACGCAAAACATGAATGTAATAATTCTGCAACTATGCGGAAAGAGCCTTTTGGTGTTGGGTCATATGTTCATGTAATGAAACGAGGTGGGCGAGGTGTGGATATTGTTCGCGACGACAATGATCGCTGGCGCTTTCTTAAGCTTCTACGATATTTAAACGATGAGAATGCACCGCGCAACTGGGAAAGAAGCATCAATCAGGAACATATCATCGCGGGATTTACCCGACCTGTTGACTGGCCTGAAGCTAAACCATATGTATCGATACTTGCTTTTTGTTTATTAGACAATCATTTTCACCTACTCCTACAAGAAAAGGTCGAGGGGGGTGTGGCAAAATTTATGCAGCGTCTCTGTACAAGCATGTCTGCGAATTTCAACGCACGCCACGAAGAGCGGGGCACCTTGTTTCAAGGTTCATATAGGGCACGTACGATAACAACTGATACTCATCTTCAATACCTAAGCGCATACATCCAAGTGAAAAATGTTTTTGAACTTTATCCATGGGGAATCGAACGGGCAGCTCAAAAGTTCACGGACGCTTATCAATGGGCACAATCATATCCGTTCGCTAGTCTTAACGATTATACCCAAAAGAGAAGGGAAATTATCGACCATGCTCTGGTTGCGGATATTCTTCCAGAACATGATTTTTTTGTTGATTTTGCCAAGGATGTTATACATGGCAGATATAAAGATGCATTAGAAGAAAGCGGACTAGATATTGACCAACTCGAATAGTCATGTTGAGGTTGTGCAAGTCTGACTTGCACACCTTTTAGGGGAAGATTATAATGGATGAAATTTGTTAAAATTTATTTGTTAAAACTAAAAATTATGGCAAAAATCATTGGCATCGATTTGGGAACGACGAATTCTGCGGTCGCTATCATCAAAGGTGGCGAACCTGAAGTCGTCGAGAATGCAGAAGGTGCACGTACAACGCCCTCGGTTGTCGCGCTATCAAAGACCGGTGAGCGACTCGTGGGTCTCTTGGCACGCCGACAAGCGGTAACCAATCCAAAAAACACGATTTACCAAATCAAACGCTTCATCGGGCACAATTTTGATGAACCAGGTGTACAGAAAGACAAGAACTCAGTGCCTTTTGAAATACAGAAGTCCGCAAGCGGTGGCATAGAGGTAAAGATGGGCGACAAATGGTACCGTCCTGAGGAGATCTCGGCCATGATATTACAAAAACTGAAAGTCGACACCGAGGCACGCTTAGGTGAGACCATAACTGAGGCCGTCATCACTGTGCCGGCGTACTTCAACGATGCGCAGCGCCAGGCGACCAAGGATGCGGGGAAGATCGCAGGGCTTGATGTCAAACGCATCATCAACGAACCGACGGCGGCGGCACTTGCATATGGATTCAACAAGAAGAAGAATGAAAAGATCGTCGTATTCGATTTCGGCGGTGGGACATTCGATATCTCGGTCTTGGAAGTAGGTGATGACGTCATCGAAGTACGTTCGACGGATGGTGATTCGCATCTCGGTGGTAAAGATATTGATCAGAAGATAATGGATTGGATAGCCGATGAATTCAAGAAAGAGAATGGTATCGACGTGCGTAATGACCCGTTGGCACGCCAGCGCCTCGATGAAGCTGCTGAGAAGGCTAAGATTGAACTCTCTACTGCGGTAGAGACCGAAGTAAATATTCCGTTCATTACCTCAGATGCTTCAGGACCGCGCCACTTGCTCGTGAAGCTTTCCCGTGCAAAGCTCGAGGAGCTCACAAACGAATTTATCGAACGTGCGATGACGATAACGAAGCGCGCGATGGAAGCGTCGCCATTCAAAGTACCCGATATCAATGAGATCATTCTCGTCGGTGGTCAGACGCGCATGCCAGCGCTACAAAAGGCCGTCGAGACATTCTTCGGCAAAAAGCCCAATCTGAGTGTAAACCCAGATGAGGTCGTGGCACTCGGCGCAGCTATACAGGGCGGCATTCTTCAGGGCGATGTCAAAGATGTCTTACTCTTGGACGTCATTCCGCTCTCACTTGGTATCGAGACCTACGGTGGAGTTGCCACTAAGCTTATCGAACGCAACACGACGATACCGACCAGCCGCTCGCAGACGTTCTCGACTGCATCTGATAACCAAGCATCCGTTGAGATACACGTTGTCCAAGGCGAACGCCCCATGGTTGCCGACAACAAATCACTCGGTCAGTTCAATCTCGACGGTATCCCGCCGGCGCCGCGTGGTGTGCCACAAATAGAAGTGAGCTTCGATATCGACGCCAACGGTATCCTTTCGGTAAAGGCGAAAGACAAGACTACCAACAAAGAGCAATCCATCCGCATAGAAGCGTCGTCGGGTCTCACGGACGCCGAGGTTGAAAAGATGCGCAAGGATGCCGAGGTGAATGCAGAAACAGACAAGCAAAAGCAAGCGTTAGTCGAAGCACAGAATCATGCAGACCAAATAGTATATGCCGCCGAGAAGGCACTCAAAGATTATGGTGATAAAGTTAGCGAAGAAATCAAAAAGAACGTGCAAGAAAAGATCGACGCATTGAAGTCGGTGCGCGCAGGCTCTGATGTGACTGTTATCACAGCAGCGGCAGACGCACTCTCAAGCGAAATGAGCAAAATTGGTGAGGCGATGTCGAAGACAAGTCAACCTTCGCAGGACCAAACACCGCCCGATGCTGCTGGATCAAACGAATCGAGCGAGCAAAAATAGCAGACCCACCCAACTTTTTTCATTGTGCATTTGAGAGGCTCGGCATATAATTCAGGCAATGAAAAAAGACTACTATAGCATCTTAGGTGTGGTGAAGTCCGCCACAGAGGACGAAATCAAGAAGGCGTTTCGTAAGCTTGCGCAGAAATATCATCCCGACAAGAAGGGTGGCGACGAAGTGAAGTTCAAGGAGTTGAGCGAGGCATACTCGGTGCTCTCCGACAAAAAGAAGCGCGCTGAATACGACACCTATGGCAAAACCTTCGCCGGCGGGGCGGCACAGGGTGCTGCAGGTTTCAATGGTTTCGACTTCTCGAATTTTGCTTCAGGCTTCCAAGGTTTCAATGGCCAGAATGTGGAGTTCGATATCGGTGATATTTTCGGAGAGTTCTTCGGTGCTTCCGGCTCACCCCGAGGTCAAGTGAGAGGTCGTGATATATCCATAGACATCGAACTCTCCTTCAAGGAAAGTATTTTCGGTGCTGACCGGCGCGTCCTCATTTCCAAAATGGCAACCTGCGACGTCTGTGGTGGCAGTGGAGCGAAGAAAGGTTCTAAGTTGGTGACCTGCAAGACCTGCAACGGTAAGGGTGAGTTGCGCGAGACACGCAACACATTCCTCGGTAATTTTACCTCAGCACGCATCTGTCCCACCTGCAACGGTCGCGGCGAAGTACCCGAGACTCCGTGCGAGACGTGTCACGGCGACGGTGTTACGAAACGCCAAGAAGAAATTCATATTACCGTGCCTGCTGGTGTGCAGGATGGTGAGATGATTCGCATGCCGGGTCGTGGTGAAGCGGCGAAAGGTGGGGGAGCGGGGGATCTTTATGTGAAGCTCCACGTGAAGAGTGACGTATCATTTTCACGCGATGGCAACAATCTCCTGACTGCACTGTCCATCAAACTGACTGATGCACTTCTGGGAGGCGATTATCACATACGCACACTCGACGGCGAAGAGCTTATTACCGTCCCACCTGGAGTCGTGCACGGCGAGACCATCCGCATCCGCAGTAAGGGAGTGCCGACATCACGTGGCGGCCGCGGCGATCTTCTGGTGCGCATCGATATCGAATTTCCTAAGAAACTTTCACGTTCTGCGCGCGACCTTATCGAGAAGCTGCGTATTGAAGGTCTCTGACGTATGCATATCACTGCTCTTTCTTTCAGTTTTTTACCACCGTGGTTCGCCACAATACCCTTGGGATGGATAATCATCGTCGTAGGTACCCTACTACTGACATTTGACGCGATGCGCAGTGGCCCTGCACGTGCGGCAGTCATCGTCGTGACGTCCTCGATTGCACTCTTCATCTACAGCCTCATTCCCTACACGTATTTTTTGGATACCTTTGTTACCACATCGACCTCACTTGTTTCAGCTGCCATATTTGGCGGACTCTTTATATTTATATTTTTGCTTATGCATCGCATCGTCTTTAACCTCGGCAGTACTTCCGATGGTCTTGTCATGTCTTTCATAGCCGGCGTATGCGGTATGATTGCGGTCACTATTACGTGGCTCCATGTGCCTGCATTGATGATGCTGTGGAATCCCGGTAGTGAAATAAATCTACTATTCGGTCTCCCGTACGCACTCGGCTGGTTTATCGGAATCTACATCGTGCTGGCATTTTTGCGTTCATGATAGTTATTCCTGTGATACACTTTTAGTGATGAAATTATTATCTGGAAAAAATCATAAGATTTCTTCAAAAAAGATACGACGAATTCTGATCGACGGATACTCGCTCACTCCTACTCAAGTATATACGATAACCCAAGATGCTTCCATAAAAATTGCGATTGATCCTATCGCACTCGACCGGATGAGGCGTTCGCGCGAATTTCTTTTGGATGCTGCACGCAAGCAGGCTATCTACGGGGTAAACACCGGGTTCGGTCCTATGGTTACACATATAATCGGCATCGAACACGTAACTGAGCTCCAATATAATCTTTTGCGTGGGCATGCGAATGGAATGGGGGATCCTGTTAGAAGTGAGTATGTACTTGCGGCAATGTTGGTGCGCCTCAACACGATCATACGGGGGGACTCTGGCGTCTCGGTAGAATTGGCACATACACTCTGCGCGTGCGTCAACGCAAGGATAACCCCGATAGTTCCGGAGCATGGTGCCGTGGGAACGAGTGGTGATCTCGTCCAGCTTGCCCACATAGCGCTTCTACTCATAGGCGAAGGTGACGTCATGTATAAAGGCAAGCGCACCTCAGCCGCACTTGCTTTGAAAGATGTGGGAATAAAAGCGCACATACTAGGTGCTAAGGAAGGTTTATCGCTTATCAATGGTACATCAATGATGAGTGGGATTGGTTGCATTCTCCTCATCCAAGCGAGACGTGCACTCTCGCTCGCAATGCGCACGGGTGCTATTTCGTTCGAGCTCGTCAATGGCTTTACGGACGTCATAGATTCAAGACTTCATGTCGCCCGTCCCCATTTCGGTCAAGAGACCGTCGCACGCATTCTACGCGAACTTACGAAGGATTCGAAATTATTGTCGGATAGAGAGAAGTTCGCTCATGCAATCAAAATTGGACAAGATGTTCAGGTGACTAATATCGTTCTTCAAGAGGTTTACTCAATACGCTGTATTCCTCAAATATTGGGACCTATCATGGAGACTTTGCTTCATGCGGAAGAAGTCATTACTGTCGAGATAAATTCAACCACTGATAATCCTATCGTTGACGTTGAAAAAAGTCGATTTATCCACGGTGGGAATTTTCATGGAGATTACGTTGCTACTGCGATCGACCAACTTAAAGCCGGAATCATAAAAATGACATTGCTTTCCGAGCGCCGAATCAACTTCTTCCTGAATAAAAACATCAACAAAACGTTCCCACCTTTTTTGAACCTTGAAACTCCCGGACTTACTATGGGCTTGCAGGGATTGCAGTTCGTGGCAACATCAACTGCCGCTCAAAGCCAATCATTCGGCTATCCTCATTCACTACACAGTATTCCTACTAATGGTGATAATCAGGATGTCGTCAGTATGGGCACCGACGCAGCACTCATCGCTTCCAAGGTGATCGAAAATGCTTTCATTGTTCTGGCAATCGAAGTTCTTACACTCTCACAAGCGGCGGCAACTTTCAGCAAGACCGAAAAAATAGATGGTAAATTTTCATCACAGATGCGCCAGCTGTTACAAAAAATACGCACCCATGCGCCACTCGTCAAAAAAGATCGTATTCTCTCATACGATATGGAGAAACTATGCACTGCGCTTACATATGATGAATCGCTCGATTTTACATAATAAAACTCGCGCACGCTTCTCGACGAAACATCGAAAGGTCGCACATAAATCCTTTCTTGAGAACGATCAAGCGCATTGGGACGATGTTCACTCTCTCGAAGCATCTTATTGGCAACGAGAAGGGGGCCAGCGTGCATTGAAATTATTTAAGACTGCTTCCGTGCGTATTCCCGCATACAAAGATTTCCTTAAAAAAAATCGCGTTAATCCCGACATCATTACAACGGCAGATTTCAATAAACTTCCAGAAACAAGCAAAGAAAATTACATCAACGCATATCCGCTCGAAGCATGTTCATGGGATGGTACACTCGATACACATCGCATTCTTGCAATAAGTTCAGGCACTAGTGGCGAACCTACACTCTGGCCACGTGGAACGATACAAGAACGCGAAGCAGCTGCTATACATGAATTTATTTATACGCAGCTTTTTAATATTGATACTCATCGAACTCTTTTGGTTATCGGATTCCCGATGGGTCTCTATGTCTCCGGCGTTGCGACCTCGCTCCCGTCGTTTGTCGTTTCGGTCACCCATCCCAAGCTCACCATCGCAACTGTCGGTAATCAAAAAGATCAGATACTTACCTTACTCAAACATACCGGTGACACGTACGAACAAATCATTCTCGTCGGCCATCCGTTTTTCCTCAAAGATGTTCTTGAGACGGGTATGAAAGAGGGGATCAAGTGGCATGGACTGCACACACGTATGCTCTCCTGCAGTGAAGGTTTCACTGAAGCTTGGCGCGACTACGTAAGCACGATCGCCGGTAAACACGGGGAGGATGTTTTCTTCAACACCTACGGCTCATCGGAATTTCTCTTGATGGGCTTCGAAAATCCCCATACAATCGCGATCCGCAAGGCGGCCGGATCAAGCGAGGTTCTTTCGCGACGACTCTTCGGCTCCAGCGAACCGCCGGGGCTTTTTCAATTCAATCCACTTACGCGCTTTATCGAATCCAATGGCACTGATCTTCTCGTTACCGCGAACGCTGGCATTCCACTCATACGATTCAATCAACATGATGCGGGTAATATATACACCTTCGAGGATATCCAAAAGCAAATCAAAAGTACAATGTCCATTACAAAGCACCTCAAAGAGAATCACTGGAAACCATGGCATTTACCGTTCGTTACACTCTTCGGTAGAAGCGATCACACGCTCGTCTTCTATGCTGCTAATATTTATCCGGAGCATATTCGCATAGGCCTTGAGGACAAAGTGCTTCTGAAAAAACTCACGGGCAATTTCCTGATGAGAAAGACCCTCTCGAATATGGAACAAACATTGCACATTCATGTTGAGATGCGCCCGAGTATTCGTGAAAGTACAAATTTAGCATCTTTGATCAAAAAGAAAATCGTACAGACGCTTCTTGAAATTAACCAAGAATACAAAGACGCATCCTTGCGAAATTCAGCAGACCTTACGCCCCATATCAGTTTACATAGCTATCATGACGCCCATTACTTCAAACCAGGGACCAAGCATCATTATATTGATAAATAATTATGAAAACAAAGGAGAAAATCCATACACATTTCTTAGAAAAGATACGCGATCTAAAAGAAAAGTCCTATCGACCCATCATTTTAGATCTATCGAAGACTGATCACCGGAAGTTACTCGAGCAGTTAATTAAAAACGGGACTATAAGACATGTGAATGATAATTATAATTCTCAACTAAACGAATTGTTCGCAATTAATAATCCTTCACTCGTCTTTCAACCCCCATTCTCTTTGGCGTTTAAAGACTTTCACAAAAAGCTCACCGACATGAAGCCTGAATGGCAGCAAGGAAGATGGATCTTCTTCCCGTGGTCTTCAACGTTAGTCCATGTGCTTGAAGACAAAGATTTTCAACGAGTGCGGATGGCTCGGAACCGAAATCTCATAAACGAGCAAGAACAAGAACGATTTTACAACGCAACCATTGGAATTGCGGGTCTATCAGTAGGCAATAGTGTTGCTCTTGCAATAGTTATCCAAGGGGGGGCTCGTCACATAAAGTTAGCAGATCACGATTCATTAGATCTCTCAAATCTAAACCGGATTCGTGCTACCGTTCTCGGCCTAGGTGCTCTCAAAGTATTCGTTACTGCACGGCAAATTTATGAGGTAAATCCGTATGCAAAGGTTGAGTTATTCAGAAACGGTTTAACGATAAAGAATATCGAAAGCTTTTTTAAAGGTCTCGATGTTATAGTGGACGAGATTGATAATGTTGCTGTGAAATATTTGGTCCGCGAGCAAGCTGCGAAACATCGTATTCCGGTAGTCATGGGGGTTGATAACGGCGA
>Ga0335069_10006424_pt1 | contig 17098 bp, 19 predicted proteins | sample Lox_Sample_11_FD_206714 | JGI IMG/M metagenome (GOLD analysis project Ga0335069, IMG submission 206714) | Soil microbial communities from Loxahatchee National Wildlife Refuge, Florida, United States - Lox_Sample_1.1 | ecosystem: Environmental > Terrestrial > Soil > Wetlands | place: USA...
TACGGCGCCGAGGAGCGGGCGCTGTGCGCCGAGCTCGACCAGCGGGTCGCCGCCTACACGGAATACCTCGAGACGACCGAGTTCCGGAAGGCGATGGGCGAGCTGCGCGCGATCTGGGTCGCGGGCAACGAGTACATCACGCGGGCCGCGCCATGGACGCATTTCAAGACCGACCGCACGAAGGCGGCGGTGGGCATCCGCATGGGCCTCAATCTCATCCACCTGTTCGGCCATCTCGCCTGGCCGGTGATGCCGACGGTCGCGCGCGCCATTCATCATGCGATCCAGGAGTCGCCCGAGATCATCCCGTGGCCCGACGAGCCGATGGCGGAATTCCTCGACGACCTCGACTATGGGCAGCCGATCGACCCGCCCGACGTCCTGTTCGCCAAGATCACCGACGAGCAGGTGGAAGCGTGGCGCGCGCGGTTCGGTGGCGCGGCATGAAGGCGGTTCGGCTCGGGCCAGAGGACATCGAGGCGATCCGGCAGGTGCGGCTCGAAGGCCTCAGGAACCACCCGGAAAATTTCGGCGCGGACTACGAGCATGAGGCTGCGCAACCGCTGGAGTGGTGGCTGCGGCGCATGAGCGGGGGCACGAGCTTCGGCGTATGGATCGACGGCGAACTTGCGGGCATCGCCGTATTCGTCCGCCAGCACGAGAAGAAGCATGCGCACCAAGGCGGCATCGGCGCCGTGTATGTCCGCCCGCAACACCGGGGCAGGGGCGTCGGCGATGCGCTGATGAAGGCGGCACTCGAGGAGGCGGCGAAGCACGTCGAGCACGTGACGCTGACGGTCACCGAATCCAATGCCGGCGCGATCCGGCTCTACGAACGGAACGGGTTCAGGGTCGTCGGGCGGATGCCGGCGTCGATCCGCGTCGACGGCAAGGACCACGACGAGCTGTCGATGCATCGCCGGGTCTCGAGCAGCGACTAGTCCGTCGAGATCGCCGTTGCGCTACTGCGCCCTGCTGCAAGGCCACAACCGCTCGGCGGTGGTCACGGCGGCGTCGGCAAAGGGCTTGGCGTCGAGGTCGTGATGCCCCACCCACCACAGGACGATGTCGAGCGCCATCGCCTGTTTCGGCGGGCGCCCCGCGACGCATTTCGGCGGAATCTTTCCGGCGGTGGCGGCGGCATCGAGCGCCTTGACGACGGGGTCGGTGCAACCCGCCGTCATCGTCTTGCAGTTGGCGTCGAGGAACTGCCGCGCGGTCTGCGCCGCCGCCGGCGTCGCGACGATCGCGACCGCTATCAGCACCGCTCCGGCAGAGACCTTCACAGGCGGATCCAACCTTCGCGCCCGAGCGCTTCCATCGGCCTGAAGCGGGTCTTGTACGCCATCTTCTCGCTGCCCTCGACCCAGTAGCCGAGATAGACGTGGGGCAGGCCGCGGCTCTTCGCGTCGCGGACATGGTCGAGGATCATGTAGGAGCCGAGGCTGCGGGCGTCCTCGCCAGGATGGAAAAAGCTGTAGACCATCGACATTCCGTCACGCAGGACATCGGTCAGGGCGCAGGCGATGAGTGCGCCGGGCATGCCGTCCTTGCCGGGGCGCCGGTATTCGACAATCTGCGTGTCGACCGGCGTCTCCTCGACCATCGCGACATAGTCGAACAGTCCCATGTCGGACATGCCGCCGCCGGCATGACGGGAATCCAGATAGGTGCGCAAAAGCGAGAACTGCTCCCGGGTCGCTTCGGCGACCACCTCGCTGCGCACGAGATCCGAATTGCGGCGCAGGATCCGCCGCTGGTTTCGCGAAAGAACGAATTCGTCCGCCATGATCCGGACCGAGACGCAGGCCTGGCATCCCTCGCAGGCGGGGCGATAGGCAATGGACTGGCTGCGGCGGAAACCGGAATGGGTGAGCGCCTCGCTCAGCGGTTGGGCATAGGTCCCGCTCAGGCGCGCGAACACTTTGCGCTCGGTCCGGCCCGGCAGGTAGGGGCAGGGGCCGCCGGGCGTGAGGAAGAACTGCGGTACGCGGGCGTTATGCTGCTCGGTCACTGGCCAACCAGAACTCCTTCGCGGCAACTATGACAAAAGTAGCGGCCGGGACGCCAGCCCGCTCGCCGACAATCGCCCGTTACAGTTGATGCCCGGGCGGAGCGGGAGGGGCCTCGCGCAGCAAGACGATGCTCAAGCGGCGATTTGCCGAGGCGTTCGGATCCTCGGGGAGCAGCGGTTCCGAGCCGGCTTTTCCTGCAACCTCATAGACGCGGTCCTGCGCCAGGCCGCCGCTTGCAAGAAGCGCCCGCGCCGCGTTCGCCCGGGCCGACGACAGTTCCCAATTGGTCATGCCGTTGGGGCCCGTGAAAGCAGCGCCGTCGGTATGACCGCTGATCGAGATGCGGTTGGGAAGCCGGTCGATGATTCGTCCGATCTCCGCCAGCAACTTCCTGGTATACGGCATCGGCTCGGCCGTGCCCTGCTGGAACATGGGCCGCCCGTCCTGGTCCACGAGCTGGATGCGCAGGCCTTGCGGCGTGTTTTCGATCATCACCTGGCGCGAGAGAGCGGCGATGTCCGGGTTGTCCGCGATCGCCTGATGGATCGCCTCGGCGGCGTGCGCGAATTCTCCGTCCTGCGCCGACGAATTCCCGTGCCCGTCGGACGCGCCGGCCGAGCCCTGCCCGGTCGCATCGCTGGCGCCGCCATGCACCGCTCCGTTCTGGGTCGAGCGCGTCGGATTGACTCGCGATGGCGGGCTGTTCTTCTGGAACACCGAGGCGGCGCCGCCAGCCTTGGCGTTGTCCTCGCCCATCACCCGTCCGCCCATGACGCCGCCGGCGCCGCTCACCGTGTCGGTGATGCTCTGCGGCGCAAAATAGTCGGCGATACCACGCTTCTGTTCCGGCGTCGTCGTATTGATCAGCCACATGAGCAGGAAGAACGCCATCATGGCGGTCACGAAGTCGGCATACGCGACCTTCCACGCGCCGCCGTGATGGCCGCCGTGTCCGCCCTTCTTGACGCGCTTGATGATGACCGCGCCGTCGCTGGCCATGGCCCTTGATCCCGCTCACTACCCGTTGGCCGGTGAAGCGGTCTTTTCGCCGCCCCATGCCTCGCCTAACCTGAAGGACAGAATGCCTTGGACCGCCTTAACCGAGTGTGAAACGCCATGACCTTCGATTCGCGCGCGTTCCGGAATGCCCTGGGCTGCTTTCCGACCGGGGTCGCGGTGGTCACGACCGCGGCAAGCGCGGAGCACCATCTCGGCATAACCGTTAACTCCTTCACTTCCGTCTCGCTGGATCCGCCGCTGGTGCTGTGGTGCATGGACAAGAAGTCCGACCGTTACCATGCATTTACCAATGCGAAGTCCTACACGGTGAGCATCCTCGGGACCGAGCACCAGGAGGTTTCCTCGCGGCTCGCAAAGCAGGGGCATCACAGCCTGGACGGCATCGCCCTGCATCCCACCGAGCTCGGTCCGCCATGCCTGGCCGACTCGCTTGCCGTCTTCGAATGCGTCGCCGAAGCCGTGCACGACGCCGGGGACCACGCGATCCTGATCGGCCGAGTGGTGCGCTTTGCGCGTCACGAGGACGGCGCGCCGCTGGTATTCTTCCGCGGCCGATATGGCGCTCTTGCCACGGCGTCGTGAGCCGAGAACACCGCATCGACTCGTGCTGCGAGCGCCCCTTGCCCATTCGCTGATCGAACGCGCTTCACGCGATTCCCTCACGGTGTTGATTTAAAGAGACACTCTAAGCGTCTGATCTGGAATGCAGAAATCTTCGTCACATTAGCTTCGTAAATCTGTCACTAGAGCGTTGTGCCTCACTGCAATCCATCGCGCGGGCAGAAGGGTGCGGCGGTAGTGCGAACCCTCTCCCTGACCATTTGCGAGAGGGGTTTCATGCGAGGGAAGACATTGTTGATGACCGGCGTTGCGGTCATCGCGCTGGTGGCGTCCGCCGAAACGGGTGTCGCCAAGACCAAACATCATCCGGCGTCCGCGCCGTCCTATTCCGAGCCATCGCCGGCTCCGTCGGCGCCGAGCAACTCGGAACTTAGTGCGCGCGTCTCCGCACTCGAGGCAGAGCTCGCCGCGGAAGAGGAGCATCGGAACGCGGATCACACCCGCCTCTCCACTCTGGAGCAGAACTTCAACGACACGGTGTGGTCGTTCGACAACGCCCGCCCGACGGTCAAGTCCGGCGACGGCCGCTTCACGATGGCGTTCCGGGTCCGCTTCCAAGCCGACTTCGCAAGCTTCATGCAGGATTCGGCCCATGATCTCTCGATCAGCGCGCCGGCCGGCGCGGCATTCCGCGACCTGTCGTCGGGCGCCGTCGTGCGCCGCGCCTTCTTCGGCGTCGAGGGCAAGGCCTTCAACGACTTCTGGTACGAGTTCCGCTACAACGCGGGCGGCTCCGATGGCGGCAACAACGGCACGGGCATCACGGGCGGCGAAGGTGATCCTTCGCTAAGCCTCGCGCGCGTCGCGTTTACCGGCATCCCGAACTTCATGATCAACGCCGGCGTCATCGAGCCGGCACTGATGTTCGAAGGCACGGTGTCCTCCGGCGGGTTGATGTTCATGGAACGTCCGGAGATCGACAACATCGCCGCCGACTCCTTCGGCGCAGCCGACAGCCGCCGCGGCGTTGAAGTGCGCTTCCAGAAAGCAGGCGTGTTCAAGGGCGACGACAACCTGGTCCTGAACTTCGCCTTCACCGGCAACAAGACCGGTTCGGCCGCCGGTCACGGCTCGGGCGGCGACGAGCAAACCCAGATCAACTACCGCGCATCGTATCGCGCCTGGAGCGACGGCGTCTCGAACCTCGCCTTCGGCTTCAGCGGCGGCAATATCCTGAACAGCGGCACCATCGGCGGCGGCGGCTCGCAGACCATCCGTCTTCGCGACCGGCCGGAAATCCGCGTCGACGGCACGCGCCTGATCGATACGGGCGCCATCAGCGCCCAGACCGGCGACATGTACGCGCTCGACGCCGGCCTGAATTGGGAGAACTTCTTCATCGGCGGCGAGTACACGACCTTCGACGTCGACCGCAATGCGTCCGGGGCGCATGTCGCCGATACGCCCAACTTCTCCGGCTGGTATGTCGAGGGTTCGTGGGTCATCACCGGCGAAACGAAGGGTTACACGGTGAGCGCGACGAACAACGAAGTCGGCGGGTTCAGCGCGCCGGGCGTCTCGCGTCCGTTCTCGTGGTCCGGCGATTCGTGGGGCGCGTTCGAGCTCACCGCGCGCTACAGCGACACCGACCTGAACTGGCACGCGACCCATGCCGCGACCGCCACGACGCAGGCCGGCATCAACGGCGGCGACGAGCGGGTCTTCCTGGTCGGCCTGAACTGGTACTTCAACAGGAACGTCAAGCTTCAACTCAACGACATGTTCGTCAACGTCGACAAGTTCTCCGGTCCGTCGCACGTCCACGCCAATTTCCAGGGCCAGGATCTGAATATCTTCGGCGTTCGCTTGCAGTTCACGAACTGAGGCTTGGGGCACAACCGGGGGGGCAGAACGCCCCCCAACTGAGAAGAGGATCTCATGAGAATCTCATTCAAGAGCATCGCAGGAGCGCTCATTGGCGTCGCGCTCGCGGCGACGGCGGCGCTGGCAGCCGACATCTCCGGCGCCGGCGCGACCTTTCCCTATCCGATCTACGCCAAATGGGCCGCGGCCTATAAGGGCGTGAGCGGAGTCGGAATGAACTACCAGTCGATCGGCTCGGGCGGCGGCATTGCCCAGATCAAGGCGAAGACGGTCACGTTCGGCGCCTCCGACATGCCGCTGCCGGCGTCGCAGCTGAACCAGTTCGGACTCGTGCAGTTTCCGACGGTGATCGGCGGCGAAGTCGCGGTCTACAACGTCCCCGGCGTCGCCGCGGGACAGCTCGTGCTGGACGGTACGACGCTCGCCAACATCTATCTCGGCCACATCGTTCGCTGGAACGACCCGGCGATCAAGAAGCTCAATCCGGGCGTGAACCTTCCGGACCAGGCGATCGCCGTCGTGCACCGTTCCGACGGATCGGGTACCACATTCGTGTTCGCGACCTTTCTTTCGCGCGTGAGTGCGGAGTGGAAGAGCAATGTCGGCGCGGCGACCTCGGTCGACTGGCCGGTCGGCATCGGTGCGAAGGGCAATGAGGGCGTCGCCGGCAACGTGGCGCAGACCTCCGGCTCGATCGGCTATGTCGAATATGCCTATGCGCTGCAGAACCACCTGAAGTACGCGCGCATGGTCAACAAGGACGGCAAGACGGTCGAGCCGACGCTTGCCACGTTCGGTGCGGCCGCAGCACATGCGGACTGGAATGCGGCGGCGCAGAACAACTTCTACATCATCCTGGTCGACGAGCCCGGCGCCGATTCCTGGCCGATCACCGCGACGACCTACATCCTCATGTACAAGCAGCCGTCCGACCCCGCGGCTTCGGCCGACGTGCTGAAGTTCTTCAAGTGGGCGTACGCCAACGGCGACGACATGGCGAAGAGCCTCGTCTACGTGCCGCTGCCGGACAACGCGGTGCAGGCGATCGAGAACAGCTGGAAGCAGATCCAGGGTTCGGGAATGTAAGAACGCGGGCATCAAGCGATTGACCGGGGGCGGAGGCATTCCTCCGCCCCAATTTTCTTTTTCGGACGCGCCGGCGTTCCGCGACGGCGCGGCCGACGGCCTCCCGCCGCGAGGCGGGCCGCAGCACCGCAACGGGCGGCCCTGACGGGCCGTTTCGCGCCAAGCCGGGCCCGCCAAGCGCCAGCTGCCGGCGCCTGCGGCCCGCGGTCTGCGCGGCCAATGTGGAGCTCCCTTTTAGAAGCGTGCTTATGGTCTTGAAGGATAATATAAGGTGCCTTATATTATCAGGTGTTAGGGAGCCTGACGATGGCCCAGTCCTTCGACCGAGACCTGCTGATCCTTCTCCACGACGTCGCGCGCACCCTGCGCACGCGCTTCGACCAGAAGGCGCGCGCCAGCCATGCCATGACGCGCGCGCAGTGGATCATCCTCTCCCGGCTCGATCGTCAGCCGGGCATGTCGCAGAACGAGCTGGCGGCAATCTGCGAGGTCGAGCCGATCACCGTCGCCCGCCTTGTCGACCGGCTGGAGGCACGTGGCCTCGTCGAACGTCGCAGCGATCCGGCCGACCGGCGGATCCGCCGGCTGCATCTTCTGCCGGCCGCGAAGCCGATCCTGGAAACGATCAACAGCGCGCGCGAGACCATGAACGCGCGCATCGTGGCGGGCCTCGACGAGAAGACGCGCGAAACGCTGATCGATGGCTTGCTCGTGATCAAAGAGAATTTGGCAAACGAAGCCCTGACCAGCAGCGACGAGCTGGCGGAGGCGGGAGAATAAGAATGTCAGCGATGAGAACCGATTCTGTCGACTACGCCGTGCCGGGCGTCGGCACGCGCGTGCGCGACTGGGCGGCGGGCGTGTGGGCGGACAAGGCGCGTCTGCGCCGTCTCCTGATGTACTGGGGCCTGGCGGTGGTCGCCGCCCTTGCCCTGGTCTTCTACCTGACCGGCGGGCGCTACGTCACGACCGACGACGCCTATGTGTACGCGGCAAAGCTCATGGTTTCGACCGACGTGTCCGGTCTCGTGAAGGAAGTCGACGTGCATGAGGGCCAGAGGGTGAAGAAGGGAGACGTCCTCTTCCGTCTGGACCCGAAACCGTTCCAGATCGCGCTCGACACGGCCAAGGCGAATCTCGCGCAAAGCGTGCTCGACGTCGAGGCGACGCGCTCGCAGTACCGCGCCATACTCGGCCAGATCCAGTCGCAACAGGCGACGGCGCGCCTCAACGCCACGACCTATGCGCGCTATGCGGCGCTGGCGCGGCAGAACGCGATCGCCAGCACGCAGGTCGATCAGGCGCGCGGCGCGATGCAGAGCGCGCAGGCCATGGTGGCGTCGCTTCAGCAGCAGGCGCAGCAGGTCCTGGCGCAGCTGAACGGCGATCCCAATCTCCCGGCCGAGAAGGCCCCGGCCTATCTCCGGGCAAAGGCCGCCGTCGACGAGGCGCAGCGCCAGCTCGACCACACGGTTGTGCGGGCGCCTTTCAGCGGCGTCGTCACGGAAGTCGACTCGCTGCAGCCCGGCACTCTCGTCATTTCCGCGATGTCGGCATTCTCGACGACCAGCGCGGTCGGCCTGGTGTCGTCGACCGACCTCTGGATCGGCGCGAACATGAAGGAGACGGACCTGACCTATGTGCGGCAGGGCAACCCCGTCGACATTTCGGTCGATACCTATCCGAGCTGCTCCTGGACGGGCAGGGTCGATGCCGTGGCGGCCGCGAGCAACTCCTCGTTCTCTCCGCTTCCGTCGGAGAACGCGAGCGGCAACTGGGTGAAGGTCGTCCAACGAATTCCGACCCGCATCCGGATCACCGGCGGGACCTGTGACAACGCCGCCCTGAGTTCGGGCATGAGCGCCTACGTCTCGATCGATACCGGGCATCGGCGCTGGTACCGGATGCTCAACGGACTCTAAGGAAGCCGGGCCATGCGGGCCGATTCTGCCGTCTTCGTCCACTCGGCGGACTCATACGAGAACAAGCTCGAGCTCTGGATCGTGCTCGCCTCGACGATGGCGGGCACGCTCATGCAGGCGCTCGACTCGACGATCGCGAACGTCGCCCTTCCCTACATGCAGGGCGAGCTGTCCGCGTCGCGCGACCAGATCACCTGGGTCCTGACGTCGTATATCGTGTCGGCCGCGATCATGACGGCGCCGGTCGGCTGGATCGCCTCGCGCTTCGGCAAGCGCAACTTCATTCTCGTCTGCCTCACCGGCTTCACCGTGACGTCGATGATGTGCGGCGCCGCGCAGTCGCTCGAGCAGATGGTCCTGTTCCGCCTGCTTCAGGGCGCGTTCGGCGCCGGCCTATCGCCGCTCAGCCAGGCCGTGATGCTCGATCTCTATCCGCCCCACAAGCGCGGAAACATCATGGCGATCTGGGGGATGGGCGTGATGCTCGGGCCGATCCTCGGCCCGACGCTCGGCGGCTACCTGACGGACGCCTACAGCTGGCGATGGGTGTTCTACGTCAATGTGCCGTTCGGCGTCGCCGCTGTCGCCGGCATCTGGCTGTTCTTCAGGGACGGCCCGCGGGACGAAGGACTCAAGTTCGACTGGTTCGGATTTGCCGCGCTCGCCGTCGGCCTCGGCGCACTTCAGCTGATGCTCGACCGGGGCAACGGACAGGGATGGTTCGGCTCTGGCGAAATCGTCCTCGAGGCCCTCGTTGCGGGGGTCGGAATCTACCTCTTCCTGGTCCACATCGTCCTTGGAAGGAATCCGTTCATTCCCCTCGCCATGTTCCGGGACCGGAATTTCACCTCGGGCCTCGTCCTGATGTTCGTCATCGGCGCGGTGCTGCTGGCGAGTTCGGCCCTTCTGCCGCCGTTCCTGCAGAATCTCGGGGGATTTTCGGTGTTCGACACGGGCATCCTGATGGCGCCGCGCGGGTTCGGGACGATGTTTGCCATGATGTTTGCGGGCCGCATGGCGCTTCGCTTCGATCCCCGCGTGCTGATGACGATCGGCTGCTCGGCGCTCCTCTGGTCGATGTTCGACATGTCCGGCTGGACACCGCAAATCGACACGACCTGGCTGATCGTCGTGACGTTCATCCAGGGCATCGGCATGGGTTTTGTCTTCGTGCCCATGAACCTGACGGCATTCGCCACGCTGCCCGGGCAGTTCCGGACCGACGGCACCGCGATGACGAACCTCATGCGCAACATCGGCAGCGCCATCGGCGTCAGCGTGACGACGGCGATGCTCGCGGCCAGCGCGCAGACTGTCCACGCGCTCCTGACGCAGTACGCAACCGGCTTCAACCGCGCGCTGGGGGTGAACGGACCGGCGATGATGATGAACCCGCAGCTTCCCTTCGGGTTGCAGAACCTGAACGGAATGATCGAGTATCGCGCGCAGGTGGTTGCGTTCCAGAACGACTTCCTGTTCATGTTCTATCTGAGCCTGCCGGCGCTCATCGTCATCTGGCTGATGCGGCGTCCGCAGTTCGTTCCAGGCGTACCGAAGCCCGAAGTCGAGGTCATGGAATAATGCGCGTCGCGTTCCTCGGTCTTGGCGTGATGGGATACCCGATGGCGGGTCATCTCAAGCGCGCCGGAAATGAGGTAACGGTCTTCAATCGAAGCCCGGCCAAGGCGGACCGCTGGGTCTCGGAATTCGGCGGCACGGCGGCGCGATCGCCCGCCGAGGCTGCGGCGAACGCCGATATCGTGCTCGCCTGCGTCGGCCGCGACGATGATGTTCGCGAGGTCGCTGCCGGGCGCCATGGCGCCTTTGTCACAATGAAGCGCGACGCCGTCTTCGTGGATCACACGACCGCGTCGGCGGGCCTGGCGCGGGAGCTGGCCGAGGAAGCACACACGCGGGGCATGCATTTCCTCGATGCCCCGGTATCGGGCGGCGAGCAGGGCGCGAAGAACGGCCAGCTGACGATCATGTGCGGCGGGACGGCGTCCGCCTACGCGAAGGCGGAGCCGACAATGGCGGTGTACGCAAAGCAATGCCGGCTGATGGGAGAGGCCGGTGCAGGTCAGCTGACGAAGATGGTAAACCAGATCTGCATCGCGGGACTGGTCCAGGCTCTCTCCGAGGGGCTGAGTTTCGCGCGTGCAGCAGGCCTCGACCCTCTCGCCGTGGTCGAAGTGATTTCCAAGGGCGCGGCGCAGTCATGGCAGATGGAGAACCGCCACAAGACGATGCTTCTGGGACAATTTGAACACGGCTTTGCTGTAGAGTGGATGCGCAAGGACCTCTCGATTTGTCTCGACGAGGCCAGACGGAACGGATCACCGCTGCCCGTTACAGCAATGGTGGACCAATTCTATGCGGAGGTGGAAAATATGGGCGGGAAGCGCTGGGATACTTCGAGTCTCTTTGCGCGGCAGGAACGGCAGCGGACAGGCTCGTGATGGACAACCCTTCTTCCACTGAGGCCTCTTCCGGCCGCGCGTATCATCACGGCGATCTTCGCAATGCCCTTCTCAACGCGGCACGCCAGATCCTGGAGGAGCAATCGCTCGCAGACCTGAGCCTGAGAGCCGTCGCCCGGCGGGCCGGGGTCAGCCATGCGGCGCCTTACCGCCATTTTCCCAATCACGAGGCGCTCCTGGTGGAGCTCGCGGCGGAGGGTTTCATCGAACTGCGCAACGACATCCGGAATGCGGCCGCGTCGGATGGACCGGAATCGGAACGGGTCGCCAAGATCGGCTCCGCCTATATGGGCTTCGTCGTTCGCCGGCCGGAGGTCGCAAGCCTCATGTTCGGGCCGCAGCTACCCAATCGCGAGGCCTATCCGGCGCTGGGCGACGTCGCCGATGGAATCGGCCAGGAGATCGGCGTGGCGTTGCACGATTCGGCATTGGGACTCGCCGTCTGGGCGTCCGTGCACGGACTGGCCATGCTGATCCTCCGCAATGTCATCGACCTGGGGCAGCGCAAGTCGGGGCTGAACGTGCTGCCGTCGCGCGCCGAGATCGTCCTGCGCAGTCTTTTCTCGACAAGGCGGGACTGATCAGCGGGTCTTGAGCAGCCTTGCGGCGTGGATCGCGAAGTAGGTCAGGATCCCCGTCGCGCCGGCGCGCTTGAATGCCATCAGGCTCTCCAGGACCACGCGATCGCGCTCGAGCCAGCCGCGCTCGATCGCGGCCGTCAGCATCGCGTACTCGCCCGACACCTGATAGGCGAAGGTCGGCATGCCGAACGCGTCTTTGACCCGCCATACGAGATCGAGATAGGGCATGCCGGGCTTGACCATCACCATGTCGGCGCCCTCGGCGATGTCGAGCGCGACTTCGCGCAGGGCTTCGTCGCCGTTCGCCGGGTCCATCTGGTACGTGCGCTTGTCGCCGATCAGCGCCTTGGCGGAGCCGACGGCGTCGCGGAACGGGCCGTAGAAGGCCGAGGCATACTTTGCCGCGTAAGCCATGAGCATCGTGTCGCGGAAGCCGTTCTTCTCGAGGGCGCCGCGGATCGCGCCGACACGACCGTCCATCATGTCGGATGGCGCGATGATGTCGCAGCCGGCTTCCGCCTGGATCAGTGCCTGACGCACCAGGATCGCGACGGTTTCGTCGTTCGCGACGTTCTGGTTGTTGGCGTCCATCACGCCGTCATGGCCGTGACTGGTGTAGGGGTCGAGCGCCACATCGCAGAGCACGCCGATCTGCGGCACGGCCTTCTTCAGGACTCGGGTAGCACGGCAGACGAGATTGTCCGGGTTCGTTGCTTCCTTGCCGTCGGGGGTCTTGAGCGACGGGTCCGTGTAGGGGAAGAGGGCGATGACCGGGATGCCGAGCGCGGCAGCTTCCTCGGCCGCGGCAGGCACGAGATCGACGGACAGCCGGTCGACACCCGGCATGGAAGGGACCGGCTCGCGCCGGTTGTTGCCGTCAATGATGAAGATCGGCCAGATGAAGTCCGACGCGGAAAGCGTGTTTTCCGCAACCAGCCGCCTGCTCCAGTCATGCCGGCGCAGCCGGCGCATGCGGATGGCGGGGAAGCGAGCGTCGGTCATGCCGGTGTCATGCCAAGAGCAGAGGCCGCATGCAAGGCGGCAGGCCTTGCCCTGCCGCGAAAGCAGGCTAAATCTCCTGCGACGGAGGACCTTCATGCCGAGATGCGCTTCAGCCCTGCTATTCGTGCTCTTGTTCGCCATGCCCGGCTGGGCGGATGCGCCACCGTCCCGTTACGATGTCAACGTTCTCACCCAGGACGACATCGGCCTCTACCTGGCGATCATGCGCGCAGCGGTGGACCATACGCAGCACTTGCCGCCCGCTGACAAGGAGGCGATCGACTTCGTCCGCAAGAACCGGAACAACAGCAATCCTGCGAATGTCGCGATGCCATCGCTGCCAAGCGACCGCATGCCGAGCCAGGCGGAAATGGATGCCTTCAAGAAGGCTCTGGCAGAGCAGAGCGGCCGGGCACAGAAGGTCAGCGGCTACTACTCGCGTGCGGCGGCGCTGAGCCAGTACGACGAGGAGATTGCCAGGCAGCGCAACGTCCTTGCGAGATACGACGGCATCAAGGGCGCCGTCACCAGCGTCGTTGGCATCTACGCGGCGCACGCAAGCTGCGGCGGCAGTGATTGCGGACCGGGCACGCGCCCGACCGCGGCGCAACTGGCGCTTTGGAAGAAGGAGGCCGCCGTCCAGAAGGCCAACGAGGCGTTGCTCAAGCCGCATGAGCCGGAAATATCGCGGCTGCAGCGCGTGCTGGCTTCGATGACGGGCGGCTGATCATGGACTTCGTACTCAGTGAAGAGCAGCGGGCGATCGAAGACGCCGCGCGGCGGTTTGCGACGGAGCGGCTCGCGCCCCGTGCGGCCGAGTGGGATGCGAACGAGCACTTTCCGGTCGATGTGCTCCGCGAGGCTGCGGGGCTGGGCTTCGCCGGCATCTATGTGAGGAGTGACGTCGGCGGCTCGGAGATGTCCCGGCTCGATGCGGCGATCATCATGGAGGAGCTCGCCGCCGGTTGCACGTCCACCGCCGCCTTCATCTCGATTCACAACATGGCGTCGTGGATGATCGATCACTTCGGCAGCATGGAACAGCGCACGCGCCTGCTGCCGGCGCTCACGTCCATGGAGAAGATCGCGTCCTACTGCCTGACCGAGCCGGGATCCGGATCGGACGCAGCGTCCCTCAAGACAAGAGCCGTGCGCGACGGCGATCACTACGTGCTGAACGGAGGCAAAGCCTTCATCTCGGGTGCCGGCGTATCCGACGTCTATGTATGCATGGTGCGGACCGGCGAAGCGGGGCCAAAGGGCATCTCCTGCCTGGTGGTCGAAAAGGGCATGCCGGGGCTGTCGTTCGGCAAGAAGGAGCGGAAGATGGGCTGGAACAGCCAGCCGACCGCCCAGGTGCTGTTCGACAACTGCCGGGTACCGGTTGCAAACCGGATCGGTTCCGAGGGCGAAGGCTTCCGCATCGCGATGATGGGGCTCGATGGCGGCCGGATAAATATCGGCGCGTGCTCGGTCGGCACGGCACGCGCGGCAATGGACGAGGCTCTGAGGTACGCGAAGGACCGAAAGCAGTTTGGCCAGGCAATCGCCGACTTCCAGGCGTCGCAGTTCCGGCTCGCCGACATGGCGACCGAACTGGAGGCGGCTCGGCTGATGATCCGGGCAGCGGCGTCGGCCGTGGACCACCGCGACCCCAGGGCGACCATGCTCTGCGCAATGGCCAAGCGGTTCGCCACGGACGCCGGCTTCAGGATCGCCAACGACGCGCTCCAGCTGCATGGTGGTTACGGCTATCTGAAGGATTTTCCCGCAGAACGCCACGTTCGCGATCTCCGCGTGCATCAGATTTTGGAAGGAACCAATGAAATCATGCGCCTAATCGTGGCGCGTGAACTATCGCGGCAATGAACTGGGAACCGTTTTACGGCCTTTTAACAAATGCGCGTTAGCCTCACCGCATAACAACAGGTGGGCCCCGCTAAGGCGGGGGGAAGACGATGACTGCATTTACAAAGCCGCAGCCTGCGGTGCTCGAGAGCACACGGGTCGAGTCAAAGTTCTATCTCGAGACGCTCAACCTGGTTGAACGTCTGCATCGGCAGCTGCTCGATGTGATCAAGGACGAGCTCGATCGGCGGGACGAGCGGGAAATCAACAGCGTCCAGGCCCTTCTTCTGTTCAACGTCGGCGACCAGGAGCTCACGGCTGGCGAGCTGCGCACGCGCGGCCACTATCTGGGCTCGAACGTCTCCTACAATTTGAAGAAGCTTGTCGAGGCGGGCTACATCCATCACGAGCGCTCGGAAGCGGACCGCCGCTCGGTGCTCGTGCGCCTCACGCGCAAGGGCGAGGCGGTGCGGGACATGCTCCGGGAACTGTTCGAGCGTCATCTCGGGTCCCTCAATGCCGTGGGCAATGTCACGGCGTCCGATCTCGACTCGCTGTGCGTGACCCTGAAGCGGCTGGAGCGCTTCTGGATCGACCAGGTTCGCTTCCGGCTCTGAGAGCTGCCGGACGGATTCACCAAGAACAACAGCGCCTTGCAGGGCGCGGTTACGCCATTTTGTCAGGTCGGTCATGTGACAATTGGCTTGGGTCCGATGCAGGCTATTGGGCTATGGTTCGCGCCGGTTGAAATCCGGCGGGTGACGTCCCAAATCAGCCGGCAAGAGACTGGGATACATGGCGTTTCCATATCTCACCCGCTTTCGCGACGCCCTCGCCGGCCTGAAGCGCGAGGGGCGCTATCGCGTCTTCGCCGACATCGTGCGGCAACGGGGGGCATATCCCCGCGCCGACTTCTACGCGGACGCCGACCCGCGCCCCATCACGGTCTGGTGCAGCAATGACTATCTGTGCATGGGCCAGCACCCGGTCGTGCTCCGGGCCATGCACGAAGCGATCGACGCCACCGGAGCGGGAGCGGGCGGCACCCGCAATATCTCCGGCACGACGCACTACCACGTCGAGCTCGAGCGCGAGCTCGCCGATCTCCACGGCAAGGACGCCGCGCTTCTGTTCACTTCGGGCTACGTATCCAACGACGCGACGCTCGCGACGCTCGGGAAGCTCCTTCCCGGCCTGATCGTGTTTTCCGACGAGTTGAACCATGCCTCGATGATCGAGGGCATCCGACACGGCGGGATGGAGAAACACCTCTTCCGCCACAACGATCCGCAGCACCTGGAGTCGTTGCTGGCCTCGGCCAACCCGTCGGCTCCAAAGCTGATCGCCTTCGAGTCGGTCTATTCGATGGACGGCGATTTCGGGCGGATCTCGGACTTCTGCGATCTGGCGGAAAAGTACGGCGCACTCACCTATCTCGACGAGGTTCACGGCGTGGGCCTCTACGGACCAAGGGGTGCAGGCGTCGCGGCGCGCGACGGCGTGATGGACCGCGTCGACATCGTCGAAGGTACGATGGCCAAGGCGTTCGGCGTGATGGGCGGCTATATTGCCGCTTCGACCGAGATCGTCGACTGCATTCGCTCGTTCGCATCCGGTTTCATCTTCACGACATCGCTGGCGCCGGCAATCGCCGCCGGCGTCCTGGCGAGCATCCGTCACCTGAAGGCCAGCGAGGTCGAGCGCGAGCGGCTTCACGAACGGTCTGCCAGGCTGAAGCGTCTCCTCGTCGAGGCGGGCCTGCCGGTCATGGACTCGCCCAGCCACATCGTGCCCGTCTTCGTCGGCGATGCGACGATGTGCAAGTCGGTATCGGATACGCTGCTCCGCGACCACGCGATCTACGTTCAGCCGATCAACTATCCGACCGTGCCGCGCGGCAAGGAGCGTCTTCGCTTCACGCCGTCGCCGATGCACACCGACGAGATGATGGACACGCTCGTGCGTGCGCTGGACCAGGTCTGGACGGCTCACAGCCTGGGCCGCGCGGCCTGATGGCGTCCGATCCTCGCCCGGGTCAACGCGAGGTGTACGTCGAATTCCTGCTGCAAGGCGGCTTTGTCAAAGCCACGGCGATCGATCCCGCCACGGGCGTCGAGGCAAGCGTGATGGGGCCGGCGAGCGCGCCGCGCGCGCCGTTGTCTGCGGCGGCCATCCGCAAACTGCAATACGTGCTCGCAAAGAAGAGCGGCGGCGCCTGAACTCCGCCGCCCGGCCTACTTGCGGCGCCGGCCTTTCGGCGCGGCCATGCGGCCGAGGCCGATCTTCTTGGCGAATTCGGACCGGCGCGCGGCGTAGTTCGAAGCGACCATGGGATAGTCCGCTGGCAGGCTCCACTTCGCGCGGTACTGGTCGGGCGTCAGGCCGTAGCGCGAGCGCAGGTAGCGCTTGAGCATCTTCAGCTTCTTGCCGTCTTCCAGACAGACAAGATAGTCCGGCGTGATCGACTTCTTCACAGGCACCGCCGGCTTCTGTCCGATCGGCATCTCTGCGCCACCGGAGAGCCCTCCAAGTGTCGCATGGACGCTCTTGATCATCGCGGGAAGCTCGCCGACCGGGACCGGATTGTTGCTGACATAGGCGGCGACGATATCGCTGGCGAGCTTGAGAAGATCGTCCGAACGTCCGCCTGATGCTTCTTGGCTACTCATGGAACACACCCTCTACTCATGGGCTGAACG